>Ga0209100_1001326_pt1 | contig 17245 bp, 21 predicted proteins | sample lystaG_FD_185480 | JGI IMG/M metagenome (GOLD analysis project Ga0209100, IMG submission 185480) | Glacier valley bacterial and archeal communities from Borup Fiord, Nunavut, Canada, to study Microbial Dark Matter (Phase II) -... | ecosystem: Environmental > Aquatic > Freshwater > Ice > Glacier ...
AATTCTTTAACATCTTTTAATTTTAATTTGTCTAACCCACAACCTAACTCTGGAATAACTATTCCTTTAATATTTAATTCCTCTATTTGTTGTTTCATCATTACTAATGACTTCCCCAATGTATTTAGTGTAGGTTTATTGTGAAATTTATCCTTTGTCACTAAATTAAATATCTTATCTGTTAAAATGCAGTTAGGATAAACTCCTAACTGCTCTGAATAATCCTCAAATAATTTTTCTCTTATCTTATATTTGTCATCTAATGTTAATGCTAACCCCTTACCCAATTTGTAATCTGAACTTATACATTGAGCTATGTAATTATCTGAATAATTCAGAATGTTTCCGCATACTTCTATCATTCTATTCTCCGTATACACTATTATCAGTGTAGTGTATTATTGAATTAGGTGCTTTTTCTTTTTCACTATCTATATCAAGTAACCCTGCATTTAAATCTGCTTCTAAATCTTGTACATCGTTGTAAACGTAACATTCTTTATAACCCTTTTGCTCCATAACCATATCCAATTTTTGATAGAACTTATTGTTATCTGCTGCATCTTCAAATATAATATATCCTACTATATGAGGAACTGTTTCTTTTAGTCTTTCTTCTATATCAGGATTCTCAAATCTAACTGCATATTCTGTATATTTATCTATTACTACTCCATCGTTTTCAAATGACACTTCGTTTATATTTATTACTTCAGATATTTTTTCTTCTTCTCTTATTATTTTCTCTACTTTTGTTTCATCATCAGTTATTCCATATATCTCATTTTTATATGTTTTAACTGTATAAGTCTTATTATCTTTAGTTACTGTTGTATATAATTTACCAAGTTCCCAGTCTCCTGTATGTTTAACGTTAACTACTTCTTCACTAAATATATTGTCTATCTTTTCAACTTCTTTTAAAGTATTTATTGGCTCTTGTTCATTTATTACTATTTTCTCTATACCTATTAAATATTCTTTGTTCCCTACTTTTTCAATAGTTTCAGGTTTAGTTCCATCTGCTATACTAATTTCTTTTTTACCCTCTAGTTCATCAATTTTACTACTGAGTTCATTGAACTCAACTTGTGATTGATAACTAGTGAAACCTGTGAAAATCATCATTGTCACTAACATTATTATTAGTGCGTTTATTAATTTGTTATTGTCGTTATTCATCTTTTTCTCCTTTACATTCCGTAAACTAATGTTTTTACTGCTCTTGTTATTAATGTGTATTCCCAACGTCTAAAATCTTTAGGACTCATTACTTGATACATTTCCCTAAAACCTATAACACTGTCAAATTCTGAACCTTGTGATTTATGACAAGTTATTGCCTGTCCGAAATCAAACTTAATTCCAAATACATCTACTTGCTTGTCTATTGGAACTCCCAATATTGTTTGTAAATCAACTTCTATTTCTTTGAACTCATCTTTTTCTTCGTATTCAGGTCTAAAATTTAAGTTCATTATAAAGTTTTGTCTGTTTATATCGTTTATCTTAGTTACATACCCTATTGAACCATTTATTAATGGTATATCATTCAATATTATATCCCTCTGATTTTTAAGACAAATTATCTTATCCCCTATCATAGGTATATCTTTCGTAAATCCTAATATATTTCTCATTCTATCATTTAATGATTTTCTTGTTTTATTGAATCCACAAATAACTTGGTCTGCTGTTATTAATAAGTCACCTGTAATATCTCCCTTTCTAACTACAAATACGTTTTTACCATATTTTCCGAAATCTATCTTTTTTCCTGTTCTTGCTAACATTGATAAGTAAATTATTGGGTCATTTTCTGCTTGTCTGTGTATTTCATCTAAGAATATATCTGGATTTTCTAAGTAGCGATTTGGCTCACCTACAGGAGGTAATTGTCCAGGGTCTCCTAAGCACAAAACTTTAACTCCAAAACTTAACAGGTCATCCATTATATCTTGAGGAACCATACTAACTTCATCAACTACTACTAAATGTATAAATGTTGGAATATACTCCTTTAAACTGAATACTAACCTAACTCTTCCATTTAATTTTTCTTCTTCTTCTAATCTATATAACAGACTATGTAATGTTTCTGAGTTACAACCTTTTCGTGTTAATACCAAACTAGCTTTACCCGTGAATGTTGCATACTTTGTATTCCCCTCCATACTTAGTTCGCTCATTATATAATTAACTATTGTAGATTTTCCTGTCCCCGCATATCCTGCTACAACGTATATTTGTTTACTGTTAGGGTCTTTTATCCACTTCTTTACTTTATCTTTAGCATCAGTTTGCTTTCTTGATAGTATTATTCCCATTTTTAACTCCTCTTTTGTTTTTAACCTCCATTAATGCTTATCCGTAAATTACTTTTATTACTTTTAATTTATATATACCTGATGGTGCATTTACTTCAACTGTATCTCCTACTTTTTTACCCAACATTGCTCTGCCCATAGGACTACTTATAGATACGTCTTTTTCACTTTCATGGTCTTCTCTATCCCCTATTAATCTAAAATCTTCGTCTTCACCAAATTCTAAGTCTTTTAATGTTACTCTTGCTCCCACACTTATTTTTGATTTATCAATTTTAGATTCATCTATGACAAACATGTTATGTAGTTTTATTTTTAAATTAGTTACTTCATTTTCTACTTTCATTACTTCTTCTCTTACTGCTAAATATTCTGAATTTTCAGTCACATCTCCGAACCCAAGTGCAACCTTAGTTTCTTCTGCTAATTCTCTTCTTTTTACAGTATTTAAATACTCTATTCTTTCTTCTGTCTTTCTTTTAACGTCTTTCGTTACATAAATTGTGTCCTTTGTTATCATATTGCCCAAACCCCTTGATTTATATTATTTTGTCTTCTTTATATCAGAATATTTTTATCTTTACAATCATATCAAAATCACCACTAATTTACCGTTAATGGTGATTTATACTTTATTTTAGTTTACATATATTCTTTATCTATAAATAAAAATATTCTACTAAAAACGTTGTTTATTCCAGTTTTTTCTGCAAATATTTCTGCTAAATCATTTCCCCAATATACTACTAAATTAAGTATTTTGTAATCATAGCTTTGTTTTTATTCTTCAGTCAAAACTAATTTCTCAGCTTCTTCTTTACTACAGTAATCATTAACATTCAATGCTTCTATTAACATTGTTTTAACTGTTAATTTTATGTTCTCTGGTTCATTTTCTATTTTTAGATTTTGTATTAACTTCTGACCCAGTTCTCTCACGTCTTCTACCTACAACTCCAAGTCTATCTCTGTTGATATCCCGCAAATCACGTCTCTCATCACGTCTGTAGGAAGTGTTATTCCCTTTTTAGTTGGTTTCAATTCATTAGTATCTTTATCTGTGTAGTACAATCTAATTGATATATATTCCTTACCTTTTAATGTATTCTTATGTACTAATACTGTATCTTTACCTTTTTCAAATTCGCCTATTATTTCTTCTGAATCCCATGAAAAATCTGCCATTATTCTTTTTCCTCCATATTATTATTTTTGTAATCGCTAAATCTATCTGTCTTCTCTTCTTTAGCTTTCTGCAATACATTTTTTCTAATTTCTAAATCTTTTTCCCATTTGATTACTTTGCGTTTCATTTTAATTTTAGTATATATCCAATGTATTGCTATTAACAATATGATTACAACTATAAGAGGTGCTAATTTATATCTTATTTCATAGTCCCAGTTTAAAAAATTTCTGTATGTTTCAATCATTAATTTGTACCTCTACTAATCTCTTCTTTATATTTCTTAAATTCTTCATATTCCTTATCTTGAGTTTCTTGTTTAACTTTATCCTTGCTTTTATAACCTATTAGAAATAATGTTACTAAAAATAATGCTGCATAAAATCTTATTTTATTGAAGTTGTACAAGTAAAAATAGAACGAATTAAATTGTTCTAATATAGAAGTTAATAACACAATCGCTGATGCAATCCATATTTTGTATTTTCACAAATCTTTGATAGTTTTTAATGATATTATATTTTTATTCATAAAATCCCTCTTTTCAAATCTAAATTTTATTTTTAATATAATATCATTATAAACTATTTTTTTACTTTTGTCAATACTTTTTTTAAACTTTTTAAAAATTATTTCTAATTACTGTCTTTTTATTTTTTCCATGTTTTCTTGTTCTATTTTGTTTTTTTCCAGTAACTCTCGTTTAACGTCTTCTATTGATTTGTGGTTTCTAGTAGTTTGATTAGTCGTTAATCGAGTTTTTTTTTCTCGTCATCGTCATTTGTATCTTGATTTCTATTACGTGCTATACTGTTACCACCTGCATTGTTACCACCTGCATTGTTACCACCACGTCCTCCAGAATTTCCAGAATTTCCTGAACCTCCGGAATTTCCACGTCCTACCGAGCCATTAGAACCATTTCCGTGTGCCCCTGCTCCAGAACTACTACTGTTATTATTGTTTCCGTTGTTATTATTGTTTCCGCTGTTACCAGTTTTTCCTCCGTTTCCACCGTTTCCTCTGTTGTCGTTATTACTTCCGTCTCCGCTGAAAAACAATAGGTAAACTACTAGTATTATTACTATCCAACCTATCATACTGTTATCCTCCTTATTAGTATTGGTATTTAGATTTCATATACCTTGCTTTTGCTAATTTGTAAATTTTACTTCTTTCTATAAACTCTTTAGGACTCATTTCTAGTAGACCACCTATAGTTGTTCTTAACTTCTTTTTAGCTAAATTAAAATATGGTCTTGTTCCTGCTCTGTCATAATACCAACTGTTCTCAAGTGCGTCTTTCAATTCTACTGCGTTTTCTTCAAGTTGCCTATATAGAAAATAGCAATCATGTGGTTCTAAATCACCCACGTTTACTACTGTTCCATCGTAATATACTAATTTTCCCTCAAATAAATTTCCTATAAATGGTACTGACATTTCTATGAAATTTGTATAGTTTATGTCTGCTTTCTTTTTGTTTATTGCCACGATGTTCTCCTTAAATTTTTATTTTATTATTAATATCCAATCAATTATTACTTTTGCTATTACTAGTGATGTTATAAATGGTATTGGTGTTTTTAGTGCTATCTCTTTACCTTGTTTTAAACATACTATTCCAATTTCTAATATTGATACTGTACAAGCTACAATTATTATGTAACCTGTCCACTCTATTCCGTAAAATCCTGCAATGTAAGTTAGCATTAAAACATCTGCTCCACCCATTTTATTTTTACTAAATATGAATATCACATACATTATTATGAACATCGCTAATAACTGTATATAATATATATCTTTCCCACTACTAAATATATTTAAACCTACTAAAGTTAAGAAAGGTATTAATATATATTTATATCTAATCTCTTGTGTATGTAAATCACTTATTGCCAGTAGTAAAAATGAAACTGTTAATATGTATTCATTTATACCCCCAACCCCTATTTCATACAGTAAGTATGTTGCCATAAATGATAATGCTCCTATAAGTTCTCCTATTACATATTTAATAGTTAAACTATTTCCACAATATCTACATTTACCTTTTAGTCCTATGTAACTAAATATTGGAATTAAATCTAAAATCCCTAACTCTTTTCCACAACTTCCACATCTTGACCTTCCTTGGTAAAACTTCACTTCTGAATCTCTTCTCATTACTACTACATTAAAGAAACTTCCGATTGATGCTCCCATAAATAAAACCAATATTGCATTTATAATTTCCATGTTTCTAAGTCCCCTCTAAAATTTATCTCTTAAACAATATTAAATATACTGTTGCTACAAAAGCTGGTATAATTAAAAAGTTTGTAAGTCTATCTAATTTAACATCTAGTTTAAGTCTCTTCTTTAATAAGTAAAACACTACTATTATCCCAACTGCTACTAGTGATTCCATATTAAGTCTCCTTTAGATATTACTACTGTACTATCTTACTGTACTTCAGTATATCTTCTTTATTAACTGTATTAGCCGTACCGTCAGCAAAATTTATTATGTAATATGTCTTTCCAAATACATTTGTTGTGTCTGTTATTTCAAAGAATTTTCTTATTCCATTATCCGTTACAACTCTTCTTTGGCCTACCTCTACTTTTTCTTGTTCCATTTTTATTTTCCCCCTACCATATTATTCTTTATAAGGTAATTCTACTATATCTCCTGCATCTTCCCAAAAGTTCGTAGTAAATTTCAATCCTGTACTATCTGTAGTTATAAACTCCAATTTTACTCTCATACCTAAATCACCATATTTTCCTAAGTCCAATAGATAAACATTAAATGCCCCAGTTTGCTCTCTATAATATGTTACTATATCTGCCAACTGTTTTTCATTCAGTGTTTTACCATTATTATGATAAAGTACAAAATAGTTTTTATCACCCATTGCGTAAATATCTTCAGGATATATGTTATTATAATCAAAGAAATTTGTTTCAGATATACCTGCTACTTCTTTTGCATTGTTCTGAACATTTATGTATTCTTTTACAATTCCATTCATGTTAGAATCAATCATTTGTCCAGGATTGCCTTTAATTAAACCATATGATTTAATTAAACTGTAAGCTGTTAATATTATTAGTAGTAATATTACTACACCATTAACATTTTTGTTTCCATTGTATTTTGAAAAATCAGGTTTCATTATATCACCTTTCTATTCTTTCAAATTAAGTGGTCTTGATAACACACCTCTGCAATAGTTATCTATGTTTACTTCATATTCTGTATTCGTAAATCCTTCTACCATTTCTTTAATGTACTCAAAGTATTTATAAAACATAGGTGGTATCCACCCTCTAGATTTACATATAAATAAGTAATCTACTCTTTCTAATTTTAGTATTTCTAAATCAACCATATCTCTGAATTCAAAGTAAGGTGCTTCCAATGGCTTACCTTCAAACTCATATGAGTTGTCATTACCTATCCATGTATATCTGTTTAATAGTTTATATTTATCAAGATACCATACCCAACTTCCAACACCTGGTAAATCATATCTATCTACGTCTCCCATTTGATTATCTCCGTAGTATATATCATGATGATGGTCTATATTTATTAGTTTGTATTTAGTATCTTTAGTTATATTCTCGGTTAATTGTTCCAATATATAATCATGATGTTCTGCAAATATTATGTTTACATCTTTGTTTTGTAATGCTTTAGTTATTATCTTTATTATGTATTTAAAGTTATTTTCATCTATTGTTGCTAATTTGTCTAAGTCTCTTATTTGATTCATGTTATCCCAAAATGCATCAGGATTATTTGAGCCCGTAAAACTGTTATATGCATTTATTATTGGCTTCATTATGAAGTCCATGTCTATCGATAATACTGTTTTAATGTTGTTCTCCATCTCTTAATTGTCCCCTCAATTTTTATACAAATATTACTCTTGATATTTTATAGTCTTCTCTAAGCCATAGTTTCATTTTTCACATGGTTACCAACTAATCTAAAAATTAAGCCCCTCTAATTATAGAGAGGCTTTTAATTTTAAAGTAATTTGTCAAGGTCGCTTTCTGTAAATAAATCTGCTCCCTTTGCTACTGTATCTTTAACAGGTGTTGCAGATGTTTCTGTTGCTGTTGCTGCCTTATCCTGCATAATTTCTTTTATCTCGTCTGCTGTTACTGCATCTGGTTGGTATATTTTGTTTTTAGCATCTTCTACTTCTCCATCTGTCATTTCAGGTTTAACTACTGACATGTATTGAGATAAATCTTTTTCCATGTCTTCAATAGATTTAAGTCTGAATGCAAACATCATGCTTTCTACTTCGTCAGAATCCATATTTTTAACTTCTTCTTTAAGCTTACTAAATAAAGTTTTATCAGTTACTAATACAGGTCTTGGACAAAGTGAGATTGTCATATCTTTTCCTGACTCCATTTTTGACTTAGATTCAGGATAATTAAAGTAAAACTCATTCCAACACAAACCATCGTTTGTGTTTCCTTCTTCTTCACCAAGTTTAGAAATCTGAATTTGTTCCATCAATTTCTTTTGGAATCTAGCTTCAGTCATTTCCATTCCAACGATTTCATACTTCTTGTTTCCGTCAGCATCAGTTGCTAATTTGTTTCCGTCCATTTCGATAACTGCTATCATAAATGCATTATGATAATCAACATCAGTTACAGGTGATTTGGCATATGAATCTTTAAAGAATTTCTTTCTATCAACATCAGAAATGTTTGGTTCGTTTTTTTCTTTGATTGCCCATTCTTCAGCAATTTTTTGTCTTGCTAAATTGAATGCTTCACAGTAAGGACAAGTTCCATCATTAAGTGGTTTTCCATTTCTTATGTCAATCATTGGTGTTCCATCTTCATTCATTCTTAATACTGATTCAGCACCAAGTTCATTGTAATTATCGATGTTAGCACATCTAACTCTTTGGCCTTTAGGTCCAATTTTATGTATTACTGTTCTGTACTGAAGTGGCTCATAAATATCTTTTCCTTCGTCGTCTTGTTCAACTGTTTCAGCAAGAAATACTATGTGATATCTCTTACCCATCTCATAATTGAACATCTTTAATCCTTTGTGTTTCAAGCTTGGCATTGAAACCGCTTTGTTTAACGTTACTCTTGGCATTTTTTTCTCCTTCGACTATTGGTTTAATCAGTTAATTGGCTAGACGTCTTTTATTGTTTGTCTTATATGCCTTTAACAACCTCTACAACCTTTGCTAGTCTTTATCTTATTTTTAGTATTTTAGGATATTTAACCCTAAATAATGTTCTGAGGAAACATGTAAAAAAGGAGAACAAATTATCTAATCAAAAGATATATTTATTTTAAAACCTCAGAACATTACTTAAGATTAAATAATATTCTTATTTATTAAATTGTTAAGGTTCAAAATTTAGTCCTAATCAATGCTCTAGGTTGAATATTTATTAAATAAAGGGGGACGTTCTATAAAGTAAATGACCTCACCCAGAACATTGATTAAAACTAAATTTGTTTGTTATTTTAAATATATCTATCCTTAAAAATATCTAAAATAACCTCTCAAAATCTCATATTATTATATACTTTATGGAACGATGTTTAGGATATAAAACCTATTTTTAAATTAAAATTTATTCAAACTTCGTTTTATATAGTTACTAGTATATCTAATTAAGCATCGTTCTCATTTAGTATAATTTAATTATCTTTTCTATCTTCTTGAATTAATATGTTCGTTAATTGCTTTAGCTGATACAAATACATCATATATTGACCACACTGTTATTCCTAAGTATATTAGCCACACAAAAGTACGTAACCAAGCTGCCAATAACATTATTGGTCCTGCCACTATTAACAACCCTATTTGTGTACACATTACCTGTAAAAATCTCTTTTTATCTTTTATTACTAAATACCCAAGTCCTATCGTTGTAAAGTTTAAAAATGCTGCGAAGTATTCATCAACATAGTTTCTCTTTTTCTTTTTCTTTACTGTAGTTTTTTGTTCAGACATTTTCATTTCTCCTTTATATATTTAAGCATAACCCATCTTAAAAAATTCATATTATATAATATAAATTAGTTATACTTTTAGGTCTATACATTTTTAATTTGTATTTAATTGTATGACTAACCATTTTATTCTAATTCTGATTTAAAAGTATTGAATTGTATTACTTATTTAATTAACCTATTTTTAATTTAAAAAGTATCAAATTTTAACACTTAACTAAATCAGTTATTTTTATCATTATCTTTACTTATTTCGTAAACTTCTAAATGATGTTTATATCTACAATTTAGTTATTTAACTATTTTATGTTTTTAACAACTTATGTTATTATTATATCATAAGTTTCATAAGCTACATCTATGTGTTCCTCAAAACTATTTTTAATAACTTCATATACCGTCTAATCAATTTAATTTGTATTGAAAAGTATATATAACACTTTTTTTGTATCTCTAAAATTCAATTTGTATTAAATTGTATAAGCTTTTTATCTCTTTGTCGCCTAAAAAACTATTTTTTAACTACTTCTTAACCTTTTTTAAGAACGCATTAATATTTTTCTCGAAATCACTTAGTTTTGAACGATAAAAAGCCTTATTTCAAAAAACAACCTCTAATACACATCTGTCATACCGTCTTTTCAAACTTTTTTTAAGTCTTTTTTATTCTTTTAAAACTTTTACTTTAACTTTTTATAATAATTGTTACAAATTAAATTAAATTCAAAATGTATTGAATTGTATAACTAAATTTCTTCTTTGTTCTTACTAAAAATCAATTTCTATCTAAATTCAAAATGTATTGAATTGTATTACTTCTATCTATTTAATACTTTAATTCAAAATGTATTGAATTGTACAACTAAATTATTTATTCTTAATTACCATTCCGATTCGTTTGTTTCACCATTTACTTGATTTACACCATTAAAGTATTCTAAATATTCTGAATCATTAGTATCATTTACCAGTACTCTCCAAGGTTTCGATGTATCTACTTCTACTATTTTAATTATTGAAACATTTTTATAATCATAATTATGATTTATGCAGTAAATACTATTACTGTCTTTTTTCCCTTAAATAATCTGTAGCATCATAAAATGCTTCTTTAGTTAAAACTTCATGTGTATATGGTAATCTGTCCAATTCCTCCACTACTATGTGCCTGTCCCACCCTCCTGACCTACTAATCTTTCCTTCTACCTCTTTAGGTGAATTATTGTTACTGTAATCACTAAATATTGCTATCTTCATGGCTCCTTCAAATGTATCAAATTGTATGATTAAAAATTATATACTTTCCCATCAATAAAAGGATTATCTTTTTCAGAAAGTATCAAATTGTATAACTTCAAAAATTCCTTCTTATTTCTTCCATCTATTCGTAAAACATCATCTAAGTCCTTAGTTGTTGTCTGTACTTCTTTAACTTCACCGTTTTCATCCATATATTTTTTAGTTATAGGTCGTTTTTTTATGTTTATTATAACTTTCTTAGTATCTATTGCCCTCTTCCATGACTGTATTGCTTTTTGTCCTGTCTCATCATTATCTGGTATTAATACTGCTAAGTCCATTCTATTCAATACTCTTGCATGGTGTTCTGTCATATAACTACCCATTAAACTGAAGTTATTATATAATCCTATGCTATTTAAATTTATAGAATCCATAATACCTTCTTCTATTAGTGCTACCCCTGTTTCATAAGCCTTTTTAATATGTTGTTTGTTATAAAATAATTTAGTTTTGTCTCCAAATGATGCTATATTAATTAAGTATTTATATTTAGGTTGGTCATAATCATATCCTATGAACCCTTGAACTATATTTTTTTCGTCTAATATAGGAAATACAAATCTCAACTGTTGTGTAATAAAATTACCATCTTTTATTCCTAATACTTCTTTAATCCTATCATTAGGAATTATATAATCTATTTCATAGTTTGTATCAGATAAATAGAACATACATGCTTCAGTTAATGCTTCTACAGTTAAATTTCTAAAATCACTAAGTACTTTTCTATATTCTAACTGTTCTTCTGATAATTTTATATTTTCCAATATATTAGGTGAATAATAAACTACGTCTTCATAATCTTCTGTTAATACTTGTTCTTTTGTTTTTAAATTAGTCAAATCCATAAATACCACTTTAAACTCCTTATTGTCAAAAATATAAATTAGTACCAGTATTTTTTACCTATGTACTAATTTATATTCTATCTTATTTTATTATACTTACCTCAATCAATGTTTCCTTTGGTTCACATACATCTATATTTTCATCAAATGTTACTAGTAATTCACCCTTGTTATTCTGCCTAAACACAGTATTTGAAATATCTATCACATCCTCAATTTTTATAGCTGCTGATAAAGAACTTTTGAACTTTTCATATTCTATTGCCCCTAATTTTCTAGCTCCTACAAATGTATCTTCTTCACCTATTTTATCAAATGTATCTCCGTAAATACTTAAATATATTTTATATCTTTTTTCTGTTTTCATATTATGCCTCTCCTTCTGTATATATACTTAATTCCAAAGTATCTATAAAATCCTCGCTTGTTATTTGTCTTATTTCTGAATCTCTACTTTCTTTATACAATAGTTCCAATCCTAATGAAGAAAACAATGTTTCTATTCTAAATACGTTATCTATATTCAACGTTACTTTACCTAACCCTGTAACCTTTTCATTCAACTCTACATATATATAAGTGTTACCAATTTTAAGGTCAAAACAATTCTTAAATACCTTAAATAAACTTAGTTTTAATGACTTCTCTGTTTTTAACATTACAGCAGGAAAATGCATTACGTCTTTCATTATAATTTCATCAAAATATTTATTATTTATATATTGTTCTCCGACTATCTGATGTCTAAATGCCATCTTTTTCTCTCCTTTTATTTATATCAGGAATTTACTACTTTCATTTAGATTTCGTAAATTCCCTTTATTCTTATGCTGATTTTTGTATCATGTTATACTTATCTAATATACCGAATAAATCTATTTTGTCTATTTTATACAATGCATAAGGTGTTTTTATAAATTCATTTCTTCCTAGTTTTGGATTAAATTTAACTAACTGAACTCCAACACCCTTATTAGCTGTATTTCTCTGTAGATATTCTTTTAATTCAACTAAACCTTCTACATCTAGTCTATCTACTTTTATATAACATGTTCTGTCCATTTCAATTATATCATAGTTATTTCTATAATAATCTGTAGCACTTCCTACAACAGTTTCTTCAAGTTCAAGTTCGTCTAAATTAACTATACTTAACCCCTTGATTGCTGCTATATTTAATTCGCCTTTTTCATCGTCTTCATCGTCTTCATCTGTATCTTCGATGAATTTCAATTCAATATCATTGTAAACTACATGTCCTGAACCTAAATCAATTTGTTCTCCTGCAAATATTTTATTTAAGAATGCTTCAAATTCTTCTGGTTTACTACACCCAAAGTAGTTCTTTAACTTACTTTCTACTCCAGGATTATCCAGAGCTTTTTTAACTGTGTTTAAGTTCTTTTCTTGTATTGATGCAATTAATTCATTGTAAACATACTCTTTAATTACTGCTCCTACTTCTTTTTCAGGGTCTTTATATCCAGGTTTTAAATGTTCTCCCTTTGCAAACATTTCTTCTCCAAGTAATATTGGAACTTCTAAGTCATCTCTTTTACCTGCTGCCCAGTTGCTACCAACGTTAAACCCTATGAATAATGGAGGAAAATCTTTAATTTGAATTTCCATACACTCTCTCATTAGTTTATACATAAACCAAGGATTTATACTCTTATGAGTTTGAACAACCAATTCATCGTGCATTGATATCTTAATCTGTGCGTCTAAACCTAACCTTTCTATTGCTCTTTCAATTTTAACGTGAGCAATCTTTAATATATCAGCACCAGTTCCTTGAACCCTAGTATTTGCTGCCTTACGTCTATTATCATCAATTATTTTTCTATTATTACTTCTAATTTCAGGGAAATATCTTCTTCTTCCGAACTTAGTTTCAATATATCCGTAAAGAGATGCGAAGTCTTTAGATTCTTCCAACATATCTCTAATTCTTGGAACTGAGTCGAAGTACAATCTTGTTAAGTCAGCTGCTTCTTGTATTTTCTCTGGTGAAGTATCATCAAATAATGTAATTGCTAATGAATAAGGTCCCATGCCGTATGTAACACCGAAGTTTAGCAGTTTACCTATCTTTCTTTGTGCTGATGTAACTTCTTCTAAAGGTACATTAAACATTCTTGAATACATGTTACTATGGTGGTCTGTTTCAGGGTCTTTGAATGACTCTATAATATCCATTTCTTGACCGAAACCTGCCATAATTCTATACTCAACTTGTGAGTAGTCGGCTATACAGAAGTAATAATCATCACCATCTGTACAAATTGCTTCTCTATTCTTTCCAGGTGTCTGTTGTAGATTTGGTCCGTTACAACTAATACGTCCAGACTCTGTTCCACATTGGTCGTACGATGGAAATATGAACCCATCTATATTCTCTGTTAGCATCTTACGTAAAAACCCATTTAGTAGTTTCTCTTGGTCTTTGTATGTTTTTAATAATACTGCAAAAGGATATTTTTGTACTATTTCACCTTTTTCGTTCTTACACTTATCTGCTGCAAGTATTTTTAACGTTCTCTTGCCTGTCTTAGGAGCTTTCTTATCTGTCCACTCTATTATAGGATATTTTAATTCTGTAAACATTACATTTCCTAAGTCAACATTAGATTTTATATTAAATGTATGTCCCACTAAATCATAAATCTTCTGCTCTAGTTCTGCTTTCTTTTTCTCTGCATCTACTTCTTGTTTAGCTATTAACTCTAAATCAAGTCTAATGCCATTATATTCTGTCTTAGCTATATATTTCATAAGTTCTATTTCTATGTAATATATAAATTCCATGCTTTTAGGTATTCTTTTCTTTTTAAATAACAATCTAGTTGCGTCGGCATCAGCTGGTGCATAAGCCTTTACATTTTCATAAGGTAATAACGAGAAGTCTATATCTAACTTTATTCCCTTTTGTTTTATGTAGTTATCTTCTAATTCGACCATTTCCATGCCTAATTCTTTTCTAGCAAGTGTTTTTAAGTCTTTTCTAGTTCTAAACTCACCTTCGTTTGTTAGATACTGCATTAATAATGTATCATGTACGAAATTTAATTTAATTCCATACGTATACATTACTCTCCAGTCGAACTTTCCATTGTGTGTTACTAAATTCTTAGCTGTACCATGTTTAATTACTTGACCGTCTTTATTATACTTACTTGCGAATTTCTCACATATTAAAGGTCTTAATTGTTCTATACAGTAATTTTCGTCTATATTATCAAATAATTTATGATATATAGGTATATAATAACTAATGTTGTCTTGCCATGAAATACATATACCCACTAATCTATCTCTCTTAGGATGTCCTATTGGAAATCTATTAATTAAAAGTCCTGTTGTTTCTGTATCGAATCCAACTACTTCATCGTCAGGTACTTTTCTTAACTCTTCTATTAACTTATCAAATTCTTCTTTTGTATTTATTATACTGTATTTCTTACACTCTAACCAAGATAAATCTTTTTCTAATCCTATCATTTCGAGAGTTTTCATAGGATATTTCTTTACATCTTTTTCTCCATGTTCTCTTAATGTATATTCCTTATCCTTAAGTTTCTTACATTGTACTGATTTTCCTTCTTCCTCTGTAAAATATTCTACAAGCAATAGTTCAGTACCATTTTCATCTAACTGTTGTATTGTTTCAGATTTTGTAACAGATTCCATTACATATTGTTTATGCATAAATCTGTTATCAATAGACTTTCTCTGTATTAAGTGTAAGAAATCTCCTGTTTTTTCATCCATTATTAAACTTGTTGCTGATGATACGTCTTTATTAAAGTTTCTTCCGTTTTCTATTGCATTTACAAAGTTTATATATACATCATAACTTCCATAAACTTCTCTTGTAAATTCTCCGGCTTTTCTAACACCCACGTGTTTTGAATTATAAGATGTGTATACAGAACAAATTAGTATTTTATCTCCTACAGTATAAAAATTATATATCTCTGACTTGGCTTTCTTTTCCATCTCAAACATATACTCTTTTTTATTATTTTTAAATTTTCCTACTTGTCTTAATGCTGATATTCCTGCCACGTTTTGTCCTCCACTGTTTTATTACAATCTGTACTCTGTTATACTTGTTATCTTACTTGGAGGATTTGAACCACCATTTACTGCTATTTTATTTACTTCTGTCATTTTATTTTTAATGTCACTAAAGTTCAATTTATTATTTGCTTTCTTTACTTCAGGCACTACATTTTTTAATATTGCTTTTGCTTTGTTCTCTTTTCCCTTTACTACCTTAAATTCAAAATCTGTACAATCCATCACAGTCTCTATAACTTCATAAATCTTATCAAAGTTATCAGCATAGTTAAATCCGTAGTTTCTGTTTTGTAACCATTTAAATATGTATTCATTCTGATTTATTAATGTAACATTCACTACAGGAAAGTTTTCACTCTTTAACCATGTGTATAATCTCTCTATTGCGAACTGTAAGCTGTCTAATGCTCTGTTGTAATTATTATAATCTTGTAAATCATCTTCCACAAATGTTTTTACTTCTTTGAATAAATGTTTTAAAGTGTTACTCCCTTCGTACGCAACACACCCTAATACTGTTCCACCACTCTTTTCTGAATGGTCAAAAAATAAATTTATATTTTTCAAACTTTCACATCCTCTCTTAAAAACCTAATAAATTATACATCTAAGTCCAATACAATTGATTTTAAACACTCTTTTTCATTACAATTAATATTCTATTCCAGATTTAATCTATTTGATTTTTACCCCTTTTTCTCTCTTTGAAGTTTATTTAAATAAAATTTTAATCATTATTTATTTAATATCATTTTGTTATAGTTACTAGTATATACTTTATATCATAGTTTAATAATTGTTCAACTCTTGTCTATTGTTTAATCTTATTTAATTTTATCTAACCCCTTATGTTACTGCTTGTCCCATTTTAGCTTAAAAAAATTAGTCAATACGTAAATAATGTATTGACTAACTTTATTGTATTCTTAGTATCTATCAGTTATACTAGTTTTAACCTTTATTAAATCCCAACCCTCAATTTTTAACTGCATTATATCTGTTAATAAGTTAGCTGTTTCTTCATTTGCTAATTCTTCTTTTACTACAAATATTAACTCGTCATGTATTGACATATAAGTTGTTATATCTTCAGGATTCAATCCTCTTTTATGAAATTCTTCAACTGCAAAGAATAACATATCAGCACCAGTTATTTGGAATACATTGTTAAATGCTATATTAAATACTTTTTGTTCATCTTTTTCAATTTTGAATTCTTCGCCATCTTTTAATTCATTTCTTTGCTTAACATATGTAAAATAGAACAATTGTAGTTCTCTTTCACTACCGAAGTAGCTTTTTACAGGTTTTCTATTTCTAACATATTCATTTAATACAAATCTTCTATATTCTTGTATTTCAGGTATTGTATTAGCAAAGTCTCTTAAATCGTGAGCAATCTTTTTTTCTTCTTCATCTATAAACATTATTCCGTTTAAATGTGAACCATAAACACCTGCTAACCAAGCTGTCTTCATATTAGCTCTGTATTCCT
>Ga0209100_1001329_pt1 | contig 17217 bp, 14 predicted proteins | sample lystaG_FD_185480 | JGI IMG/M metagenome (GOLD analysis project Ga0209100, IMG submission 185480) | Glacier valley bacterial and archeal communities from Borup Fiord, Nunavut, Canada, to study Microbial Dark Matter (Phase II) -... | ecosystem: Environmental > Aquatic > Freshwater > Ice > Glacier ...
CGCTCCCGAGGTGGCGAACGCGCTTGCCTGGATCGATTCACCCAGCGAGGACGTTCCGTTGACAGTGACCTTACCTGGCGTCTGGAGCTACCTTGATCTTCGGGTCGATCGTTGTGCCCGCGGAGAAGGAGAGATCGTTGTTGGTCGAGCCAGATGCTCCCTCTACCTTGATGGTCAGGGTGTGAGCGGCTCCGTCGCGCGAGACGACATAGAGTCCGTTGATCGCGTCGAACTGGCACGATTTCCCCCGTCGATTTCACGTGAGGCTATTAAGGATTGTTCAGGAAAAATACACCCGTTTGGGGATGTCAATCGGATGAATGCGTCCCGTTCGAGGTTCCGCTTACGGGGCAGCGGTACCGCTTTTCTGCGGGGAAGCAGCACCGCCACGAATTGGCAAAGCCTCCACCCTCACCGTGTGGAAAAATGCTTTCCAATCTGCTCGGGGCGAATTTGTACACGTGCTGACTGGTGAGCTGTCCTGATGCTGCCATAAAACTTCTCGTACTTGGAGGGACGGCGTGGGTCGGCTATACCATCGCCGCGACCGCCCTCGCCGCCGGGCACGAGGTGAGGTGTCTCGCTCGCGGGGTTGACGTCCCCGTTGGTGCGGTACTGCTGCGTGCTGACCGGGACCGCGACGACGCGCTGGCACCCGTCGCCGCCGACCACTGGGACGCAGTGATTGATGTTGCCCGGCAGCCGATTCACGTGCGACGCGCAGTCCGGGATCTTGAAACGATGGTGGAACGGTATCTTTTCGTGTCCAGTGGCAACGTTTATGCCTCCCAGGAGGAGATTGGCCAGAACGAGGACGCGCTCCGACTCGATCCGCTAGACACGGATGTGATGGCCTCCATGGAGGACTATGGCGCCGCGAAAGTCGCCTGCGAGAATGCTGTGCTCGCAGGCTTCGGAAACAGTCGGACGGTGATAGCGCGTGCTGGGCTCATCGGTGGGCCCGGCGACCTGAGCGGGCGAAGCGGATACTGGCCGTGGCAATTTGCTCATCCTTCAGGAAATAACGGTGCAGTGCTCCTGCCTGATGTGCCTGATGTGCCTGATGTGCCTGATGTGCCTGATGTGCCCGATGTGCCTGATGTGCCCGAGTTGCCGACAGCCGTTATTGACGTCCGAGATCTGGCCGCCTGGCTTGCTGACCATGGTGTCAGCGAGTGGTCTGGTCCGCGCTCGACGCCTCTCCGGCTGGCAGACCGCTCCTGGTGTGGCATGAATGCGCGATCGAACGAGTGTGGCCTTGAACTGCGCCCGCTGTCGGACACCCTCGCTGCTGCCCTCCACTGGGAAAGGACTCGAGACAATGCAGGGCCGCATGGCGCCGGCCTTACCGACAGCGACGAACGCGAACTCCTGGCTGCATTGACCTGAGCCCGAGCCATGACTGGGGGACGATCCACAGAGCGGCTGCGCGCAATTTCACCAGCCATGAGTTCGCGTTTGCCTTTCCTGGCAGTGCGCTTAACGTCTCATGTCCTCGTATGACGGGTCTCCAGCCGCACCCAATCGAGGTGTCCTATTGTTGGGTTTTCTCGATAGACCCGCACGAAAGGCACAGTCTTGACGACGACAAGCATCAGCGAACAGGTTGGCGAATTCAATGTGGGCTTCACCGCGCAGATCGGCCCTGATCTTTCGGCTGTATTTGATCGGGAGCAGCAGGACCTGAAGAGCACCGGGGTGCCCGTTGATGCCATTGCAGTCGGTGACATCGTCCCCGACGCTCGACTTGTTGGCCTCGACGGACAGATCGTGAACCTGCTCAGCGTCACGGCCGGTCGGCCCGCCGTGCTGGTGTTCTACCGTGGCGCCTGGTGCCCGTACTGCAACATCACACTTCGCACCTACGAGCGTGATCTTCGGCCGGAGCTTGATCGACTCGAAGTCGCGCTGGTCGCCATCAGCCCGCAGAAACCGGATGGGTCAACCGCCGCCGTCCAGGGCGGCGAACTGAACTTCCCGGTGCTGTCCGATCCGTCCAACGCCTTCGTTCGAGCCCTCGGAATAGTCACCGAGCCGAGTGCTGCGGCACGGGTTGCCCACACCGAGCTGGGCTTCGATGTCGCCGACAGCAACGCCGACTCCACGGCTGGCATTCCGTTTCCGACCGTGATCATCATCGACGCGAATCGCACCGTGCGCTTCGTCGACGTGCACGTGGACTACACGACGCGCACCGAGGTTCCGGCGATCCTCAAGGCCCTGGCTTTCGTGTCCTAAAACACTGTCGCTCATCAAGCCCCTGGTGCTCAACCAGTGACAGCGAGGTCGCCACGTGCCACCGCCACGCACGCTGAGAAGACCATCGCTTGCGCAAATCGAACTACCGCCTGCAGCGATGTTGGGCTCTTGGCCGTTGCACCGGGGCTCCGAGGCGGAATCCCTGTCGCGTATTCACCCGATCCTGCCGACCCAGTCGGGGTTCCGAAGTGACACGGCATGGGACTGCTGACGGTTTGGTTGCCAGGGTTGCACCAGTGTGTCGAAGATGGGGAACGGCACCTGTCCGGTCGGCCTCGCCAATCGAGCCGTTGCTTAGTTGCTTCACTCGGTAAATATTCTCAGCCTGCCGCTCGGCGGTCCTTGTCAAGCCCTTGGGGTATCGGCGGTCTTGCGGCAAGCTTGTGTCATGTCAAGCAACAGCGCCCGGGCATCCGCGCGGCCGGTGGCGTTCTGCCTTCATGCCCTGGGCGCGAGTTCTGCCGAGTTCGCGCACCTTCGGGATGCCTTGGCTGGTGAGATCGAGGTAGTCGCCATCGATCTGCCCGGGTTCGGTGACACGGCGTGGGTCGACGGGGCCTCGGTGGAGGAGACGGTCGAGTTCGTCATCCGTCGGATCCGTGCGCATGGTGCTGCGCGATGGATGCTCGTCGGCCACAGCATGGGCGGAAAAATCGCCTCGATCATCGCCGCGCGGACTCTGTCTGGTCAGGCGCCCCTTTTCGGCCTCGCCGGCGTCGTGCTGCTGGCCGCATCTCCCGTGACGTCTGAGCCGATGGCAGAGGACCGCCGCGAGTTGATGATCGGCTGGGCTTCAGAAAGCCACTTGGCTTCCGACGGCCACTTGAGCGACGAATCGGCGCGCGAGTTCGTCGAGGCCAACATCGCCGAGCCACTCGCCGAGACGGACATGGCAAGCGCGGTGTCGGGCGTGCGGCGCACGGACCCGCTGGCTTGGCGCGCCTGGCTGGAGAGGGGTAGTCGCGAAGACTGGTCTTCAGAAGTCGGGGACCTGGCTGTGCCAGCTCTCATCGTCTCGGGCGCCCAGGATGGGGAGCTGGGAGAACCCGCGCAGCGCCGCCTCAACGGGGCGACCTACCTGGCGGCGAAGTTCATGACGATCGAGCATGCCGCCCATCTTCTGCCGATCGAGCGTCCTCAGGAGGTCGCCGCCGCGATCCTGACCTTCTGGCGTGACCATGCAGGGACGTCCCCGGGGGTTCCCCCGAGCACCGGCCGAGTCATCGCGTCGGAACGGACGAGCGGGCGAACCAGGGGCATCCTGTCCCGGCGGGCGCTGGCGGATGACCCTGGTTACCAACCCTTGGTCTTGTCGAGCGAGCAACTAGCGACACTGCGCGACATCGCCGAGCGACTTGTCCCGCAGGGCGATGACGCGATCGACCTCGCCGCTCGTGTCGACCAGCAGCTCGGTCGCGGAGGCGGCGACGGTTGGCGGAACGCGGCGTTGCCCGCCGACGTGGACGCCTATCGCCTCGGCCTCGACGCGCTGGTCGGATTCGGCGTTCACACCCCGGAGCGACAGGGCGAGATGATCGCGCAGCTGATCGACGGCAGCTTCGTCGCCGAGGGCTCAACGCTGAGCTCGAAGCAGCTGCAGTTCTGGTTCGAAGACGCCCGCGTGGATCTGGCTCGTCAGTGGATGGCGCACCCCGCGACCTTCTCACGCGTCAAGTACGACGGCTTCGGCAACGGCGGCGACGGCGTCCGCAAGCAGGGGTTCACCCTTCTCGAAGCCGGCCGCCGAGAAGCCTGGGAACCGAGCGGCGGCGGCACCGAATGAACCTGAGCGGCATGCGCGTGTTCGACCACGCCGACGAGGTCGATGTGATCGTGGTCGGGTCAGGGGCTGGCGGGGCCCCTCTGACCGCGTCCTTGGCGTCGGCCGGGTTGAGAGTTGTGGTGCTGGAAGCCGGCCCGAACTTCGAGCCCGGCGACCACACGCCCGACGAGACCGAGGCAGTCGACATCATCTGGATGGATGAGCGGCTCAGCGGAGGCGAAACACCGACCGCCTTCGGGCCCAACAACAGCGGCCGCGGCGTCGGGGGTTCGACGTTGCATTGGGGTGCCTATACGCCGCGCCCCGACGCGCGTGACATGTCGCTCCTACGCGAGACGGGTCAGGGTGTCGACTGGCCGATCTCCTCCTCCGAGCTCATGCCCTATGTCGCCCGCGTCGAGCAGTACCTCGGTGTTTCCGGGCCGTCCGACTATCCCTGGGACCCCGATCGGCACTACGCCCTGCCGCCGGTTGCGCGCAACGCCTCGTCGGAGATGATGATGCGTGGATGCGAGGCGCTTGGCATCCGCGCGACCGATGCGCCCGCCGCTGTCGTCAGTCAGGACTGGCAACAGGAGGGATTCGGACTGCGCCAGGCTTGCGTCAACTGTGGCGCCTGCCACCAAGGATGTCGCAACGGTGCGAAAGTGTCGATGGATACCAGTTACCTCCCGGTGGCTGTGTCGCGCGGGGCCGAGATCCGCGCTGATTCGACAGTGCACACCATCGAAACGGACGAATCCGGCGCCGTCACCGCCGTGATCTATCGACGTGATGGCGTCAACCATCGCCAACGGTGCGCGATGTTGGTACTCAGCGCCGGCGGGATCGAGACTCCGCGGCTGCTGTTGCACAACGCACTCGCGAACAGCTCCGGCCAGGTCGGCCGAAATTTCATGGCCCATGGTGGCGTGCAGGTCTGGGGACGATTCGACCAGCTGATGCGGTCGTATCGCGGCTATCCGTCGTCGATCATCTCGGAAGACATGGTGCGCCCGCCTGACGCCGCTTTCGTGGGCGGCTACCTGATGCAGAGTCTCGGGGCGATGCCGTTGACCTTCGCGACGACGCTGATCCGGGGCAGCTCACTGTGGGGTCCGGAACTCACCGAGGCGCTTGAGCGGTACCCGTACATGGCCGGTCTGGGGATCAACGGGGAATGCCTGCCTTCCGACTCGAATCGGCTCACCCTGTCTGACGAGGTCGACGAGCTCGGCGTGCCGAAGGCGCACGTGACCTTCACTGCGGGCGAGAACGAGAAGGCGATCGAGGCTCACGCGGTCACGATGATGACCAACATCGTGTCGGCGGCGGGTGGCGGCGACATTCTGGTTCTGCCGCGATCTGCTCACACGCTCGGGACCTGCCGGCTGGGCGAGACGGCCGACGTCGGGGTGGTTGACGCCGACGGTCGGAGCTTCGATATCCCTAATCTCTGGATCTGTGACACCTCGGTGTTCCCGAGCTCGCTGAGCGCGAACCCGGGCCTCACGATGATGGCACTTTCGCTCCGCACCGCGGATGCCATCCTCAGGGCAGCGCGGTAGGTTGCCGCATGGCCGCCACGAAAGCCCGCACCGACGGCTATGTCGATCTGCGGGATTATGCCGCGATTGGGGACGGCCGAACGGTTGCGCTCATCGCCCGGGACGGCAGCGTCGACTGGCTCCCCGTTCCCGATATGGATTCCACCCCGGTGTTCGCCCGGTTGCTGGATGCCGAGGGCGGCGGTCAGATCGAACTCGCGCCGACCGAGCCATATACCGTACGGCGCAGCTACCTCAGCGGGACGAACGTGCTGCGGACGACATTCACCACGGAGTCCGGGGTCGCCCGCGTCACGGACGCGCTGGTCACAGGCCTCGCCGGACGCCTGCCGTGGGTCGAGTTGGCGCGTCGCATCGAGGGGATCCGGGGCGCCGTGAAGTTCCGCTGGAAGGTCGCGCCGGGCACCCGTTTCGCCTCGTCGTCGCCGTGGGTCGAAGACGGCCCCCTCGGTAAGATTCTGCGAATCGACACGGTCAACCTCACCGTGCGAGGCATCCAGCACGGACCTCGCGGCGGCGGCGATCGCGCGATAGCGGGCGGATTCACGACGTCGAAGGGGTCACGACACCTGCTTGTCGTCGCGGGAACGTCGGATGGCCCGCTTCCCATTCCGGTAGGAAAATATACGGATGTCGCCGTCGACCGCTCCATCAGCGCGTGGCGTGCCTGGTCCAAGGAGTTCAGCTATGACGGCCCCTGGGCGCTCCACGTGCAGCGCAGCGCGCTCGCACTGAAGCTCCTCATGTACGCCTCGACCGGTTCGATCGCTGCGGCACCGACGACCTCGCTGCCTGAGAGCCTGCGCGGGGGCAAGAATTGGGACTACCGCTACGCGTGGGTGCGTGATCTTGCCTATACCGTCCACTCGTTGGTGCGGTTCGGTCTGCGGGAGGAGACGCATTCGGCCGTGGCCTGGCTGCTCCGGGTGCTCAAGGATCACGGTCCCGAACTGCGGATCCTCTACACACTCAGCGGTGAGCTACCAGGGGAGGTCACCACGCACCAGTTACCAGGGTGGCGGGGAATCGGCCCGGTGGTCTCGGGAAACCGGGCGACCGATCAGGTGCAACTCAGCGTCTTCGGCGACCTCTTCGACGTGATTCGCATCTACGTCAACGCCGGTAACGTACTGGACGTAGAAACGGGCCAGTTGCTGGAATCCGTCGCCGAACGCACCGCTGGAGCCTGGCGACAGGAAGACGCGGGGATGTGGGAGCTCGAGGAGCAGCACCACAACACCTCCTCGAAGATGGGCTGCTGGCAGGCGCTGGATGCTGCGGCCCAGCTGTGCGAGGCCGGCCACATGCCCGGCGATGCGAAGCGATGGCGAGCCGAATGTGACGAGATCCGAACTTGGATCGACGAGCACTGTTGGTCTGATGCGCTCCAGGCCTACGTCGCCTACGCCGGAGACGAGAGCCTGGATGCCTCGGTACTGCTGCACGCTACGAGCGGCTTCGACCGCGGGCCCCGCATGTCGTCGACCATCGACGCTATCCGGAACGGGTTGGGCAGGGGCCCACTGCTCTATCGCTACACCGGAGCCGATCAGGAGGAGGGAGCCTTCGTCGCCTGCTCCTTCTGGATGGCGAGCGCACTGGCCTGCGTGGGTCGCCATGACGAGGCCACGGCGCTCATGGACGAACTCGTTCAGCTCTCGAACGACGTTGGCCTTCTCGCCGAGATGATCGAGCCGAGCGATCTCTCGTTCCTCGGCAATCTGCCCCAGGGCCTCAGTCACATCGGGCTTATCAACGCGGCTATCACCATCGAAGAGCTCTCGGGTGCCGACGGCGCATCCCGCTCGGCTAGGAGACAGAAATGACAGAACCCACCGCAACACCCGCCCCCGCGAAGCCAGACCAATACACCTTCGGCGATCCGCGCACCCGCTACCCCGTCATCAGCCCACCCGTCCAGCAGCAAGATGAGCCCGGTATCCAGTCGCAGATGACGCCGGTGCCCGACCTCGGCGAGGCGACGTACCGCGGAACCGGCCGACTCACCGGCCGGCGTGCCTTGATCACGGGCGCAGACTCCGGCATCGGTGGTGCAGTGGCTATCGCCTTCGCCCGCGAGGGAGCCGACATCACGATGTCGTACCGCCCGGAAGAGGAGTCGGATGCGCGTCACATTGCCGACGTCATCAAGCGGGCCGGTCGGACTGCGACGTTGGTGCCGGGCGATCTCACCGACCCGGCCTACTGCCGAGCACTCGTCGACACGGCGGTGGGTGCCATGGGCGGACTCGACGCGGTCGTCAACGTCGCCGGCAAGCAGGTGTGGCAACCCACGCTCGCTGAGCTCAGCGATGAGCAGTTCGAGCAGACCTACGCGACGAACGTCTTCGCACTCTTCTGGATCGTCAAGGCGGCCCTGCCCCACCTTGAACCCGGTTCGACGATCATCAACACCGCGTCGCTCGAGGCCTACATCCCCTCACCGGATCGATTGGACTACGCGAGCACCAAAGGCGCAATCAACAACCTCTCGAAGGGGCTGGCCCAGCAGCTCATCCCGCACGGCATCCGAGTCAATGTCGTCGCACCGGGGCCGACCTGGACCGCGCTGCAGGTCACGCGCGGCGTGGACCCAGAGACGCTCCCCGAGTTCGGATCCAGCGAGACGTCGATGGGACGAGCCGCGCAACCGGCCGAGCTGGCGCCGGCGTACGTGTTTCTCGCCTCCGCGGAATCCAGCTTCGTCGTCGGGGAGACCCTCAACGTGAACGGTGGGATGAACACGCCCTAAGAGCAGCCGCCGGCCAAATGGCCGAAGCTTGTTCCGTTGTACGGCCACCGGTTTTTCCGGCTGATCCCATCGGACCTTCCGCACCCGTGACTTCGGTGGACCAGACCGACGTGATTATCTACGGCGATGATCTGCTCGACTACGTCCAGCGCGAATTCGGCAGCCAGAATATGGCTTCCTCCCGGCTCAACGCGCACAGTCTCGAGCTGCGAGACCGCTTGAAGGTGCAGGCTGCGCGAGATGGCCTAACTTTGGGTGCCCATCTGGCTCACCTCGCCGAGGCTGACGACCGCGCACAGAGGTTGAGCGACCTCAGGACTGCGATCGCCCACACGTCGGGCACGAGTGCGGCTCTCTACGCAGCGGAGGCCGCCGAGTGGGAGCGTACCGAACTCTCCGACATGACCGCATGAGTGATCTTGACCTTGCGCCGGGCGTTGTCGCCTGGGCAGCGCTCGAGCCTGTGCGAGGCCGCGACAGGGCGGCCATCGACCCGTCCTGGTGATCGCCTCGACGGGCTACCTCGACGCCGCCACAACGCACGTGATCATTCTTCCCATCTCGACGGTGGACCGGGGTGGCCGAACCATATTGCGATTGTCGGGCCGAGTGACCTCGATCGACCGACGTGGATCATGAGCGAGCAGCCTCGCACCCTCTCACGCGATCGCATTACCGGGATCACCGGACAAGCCTCCCAAGAATGCCTCAACGCAGTACCGCTCTGGCTGAGCGACTTTCTCGACTTCTAAACCCCGAACGGACACTCGCCGGTGTCGCGTAAGACGCCGCTGGTGGTCAACCGTAGCTTTGAACTTTCCGTCTGTGACACAGCGGCGGCCCGCTCGGTTGTCAGGCGAATCGGAACCAGATCTGTCGCGTTCACGGTCCGGCTACTGGTGCATGAGTTTGTGTCTCATCGCAGGCCAGGTTGGGTAGGTGCGCCCGAGCTCGGTGAACCCGGCTCGTTGAAACATGGCCAGCGTTCCGGTAAAGATGGCGGATGGCGACGGGGTGCTGGCGAGCGCGCGGTTCTCCGTGATTCCCGGAAGCGTCCAGCGCGGTACTACCCGCGTCCAGCCGACGACGTTGTCGTCGACGTAGGCCAGCAAGCCGATCGGGACTTCGGCGTCCTGCACTTCACGCCGATGGGCGCCTCGATTGTCGGACTCCCTGTGCCGAAGAAATCGTTGGCACCATCATGAGGTGGGGGTCCTTCTCTCGGGGTCCAAAGACATTCCCCAGTTGGAGCCACTGCTCAGAAGTCGCTGGCACGATGCGCACAGCGGCGGCCTGGTCGGATCCTTCTCCGGCGGCGCCGTCCCTGTCTGTCCTCTCTCGAAGGTCTTCCCCGATGACGGTAGACCTCGATGAGCACGGGCGCACAGAGCCACCCCTGGACGGTACCGAATGGGAAACCTTGACCGGGTTCCTCGACCACCAGCGAGCCACATTCGCATGGAAGAGCGCCAGCCTCATGGCCTCCCAATTCTCGCAACGCCTGACGCCGAGCAGCATGACTCACGCCGGACTGATAAAGCACCTGGCCTACGTCGAGGACGACTGGTTCGGACGCTGGCTCCACGACGAGCCACGCCGGGAGCGCCGGGCCTCGGTGGACTGGGCGGCAGAACCGGATTGGGAGTCTGCCAAGGCGGACACCCCAGAGGCACTCCGCACGCTGTGGCAGGAGTCGATCGCCCGCGCTCGGACCGTCGCGGAAAAGGCCTTCACGGTCGGCGGGCTCGACTGCAAGACACGGAGGAGTCGGCCGGACGGCAGATCACCCAGCCTGCGCTGGTTAGTCCCCCACATGATCGAGGGATACGCCCGCCATCACGGCCGAGCCGACCTTCTCCGTAAACGAATAGATGGCCAAGTCGGTCAATAGCGCGCCGCCTGAATTCGCCTTCGGCTTGTGGCACGTCGCCGGCACAAGCAGTCGGCTTGAATCCTGGTTCGAGCGGCTGTTCCGCAAACTCTGAGCACCGATTCGGACTCGGCTAAGACCATAACGGCGCCCCACCCTGTCACACTCGCTGCAATTGCCGTTTGCGTCCCGGTGACGTAGCCTTTACTCGTTCGTTATAAATTCTGAGGGCCTGCGCCCGTGAATTATCTCCCAGTTACACAAACCTACAGACGTACTCGAGTTCTCCCCTCGCTGTATTCGTTGTCGGAGGACCACCAGCTTGAACACCTATCCCTTATCCACGCCTGCTCTCCTGGCGACTGCGGGGGACCGATAGCGTGGCCGACTTCAACTGGAACATCGACCCCGATAACGATTCGTCAGCCGCTGATGTGCCGGCCTCGCCACCCGCCGCCACATCGCGCCGTGCGCGGCGAGCGCAAGAGACGGTGGCCTCGGCATCCCGGGCGCGCCGCATCATGGCTCCTCGGAGCCTCACGCCGTCGCGGCCCTCCCCAACGAAGATGTCGCGGGCCGCACGGGTGAAATCGGCACGGGTGAAATCGGTGCCGGCCAGGTCGGTGCCGGCCAGGTCGGTGCCGGCCAGGTCGGTGCCGGTGCAGGCGGCCAGCTGGACAGCGCCCCGCCACGCGCAGCTGTTGCGCAAGTTCATTACTATCAGCGCGATGTTCGGTGCCGGCGCACTGCTCGTCGCAACGTCGCTGCCGGCGGTGGCGCTCCAGATGAACTCTGCCAGTGCTCTGACTCCGGAGCTGCGCAGCACGCCGAACTCCGAGGTACAGAGCCTGGCTGTCGACAGTTCCGCTGCGAGTGCTGCGCCCGCGCGGGATCTTTATACCGTGGTCAACACAACCCAGCAGGCACGACTGAAATCCGGCCTCCAGGATTTCCTGTACACAAACGACACCAACGGCACCATCCAGTGGCCATTCCCGGCGCCGGTGCCGATCAGTTCCGGATTCGGATCGCGGCAAGCGCCCTGCGGCGGGTGCTCCTTTTTCCACGAGGGGGTGGACTTCATCCCCGGATCCGGCACTCCGATCGACGCGATCGCCGACGGTACCGTCACGTACGCGGCGTATGACAGTAGCTTCGGCTATCACGTGATCGTGGATCACAACATCAACGGCCAAAAGGTGCAGAGCCTGTACGCGCACATGATCGCCGGATCGATCAAGGTCGTCGTGGGCCAACAGGTCACCGTGACCCAGGAACTCGGCCAGGTGGGCAGCACCGGACATTCCACGGGCGCACACCTGCACCTCGAGGTCCACCTCGACGGAACGCCGGTCGACCCCTTCGCCTGGCTCAAAGCAAACGCGAACTGACGTCTGACCCCCATTCGGGGCTGGCCATCTCATGCCTGTTTGGCTACCCTTATCGAGTTCGTCATCACTGTATAGACATTGTGATATTCCGAGACCGAAGTACATTCGTGGCCGTATCAGACCAGTGATACCGCGCATTGCCGCAAGGAGCATCCGCTATGCCACCATCACTCAGTGACACACCGAGCGTGCGAGGGATGGCTCTCTCCGGTTTTCATGTCCCTCTATCGGGACTCGTGTGAGCGGCGACCACCGACGCCCGGCGGCCCCCCTGCGCCGCAACGCTGTGCGGCGGGTCCTGCGCAAGCTGATGGCCGTCGGGGCGATGGCGGGGGCTGCGGCCCTGATGGTCTCGACCTCCCTGCCGGCGAGCGCTTTCCTCAGCGCATCGTCAGTGTCGAGCGCGTCGGCGAGCAGCTCATCCGTGGGCGCCGCGGTGCCGGGCCAGACAGCGTCGGCCCAAAACCTGCGAGTGGATGAGGCAGCAACTCTCGCTGTACCCACTCGGGACGCCTACACTGCGGTCTCACTCGTACAGCAGATCGCCACCAAGTATGCGTTGGCGACGCGCAGCACGGCGTACACCAACAATCCGAACGGCACGATCCAGTGGCCGTTCCCTGTGCCGGTGCCGATCACCTACGGCTTCGGGCCGAGATCGGTGCCCGGGTGCGGCTTCTGCTCAACGCTCCACCAGGGCGTCGACTTCACCCCGGGCCTCGGCGTTATCATCCAGGCCATCGCCGACGGCGTGGTGAGCAAGGTCGAGTTCGACAGCGACGGGCTCGGAAACAACGTGACCATCGACCACAACGTCAAGGGTCAGAAGGTGCAGAGTGTATACGCCCACATGCTCACCGGTTCAGTGAGAGTCGTCGTGGGCCAGATGGTGGGAGTAACGGATGAGGTCGGCCAGGTGGGCAGCACCGGCGCCTCCACCGGCGCTCACCTGCACTTCGAGATCCACCTCAACAACACACCGGTGGATCCCTTTGCGTGGCTCAAGGCCAACGCGAACTGACAACCCTGCTGGTCGAGCAGCGCCATCAGCAGTTTGAGCAGGTCGCTCAGCGACCGTATCGAGACCCGGTCCGTCAACCTATGCGCGAATCCAGACCGCGGTGTCGCCCGGTAGGGCAGGTGTGTCGAAGGCCTCGGACGCCACAATGATCTGGCCCTCGGGAAGCTCCACCGCCGCGGTGCCGGTGTTGGCGATCACGGTGACGGAGCCGTTACGGAACGCGACCACGGCATCCGGGTAGCCAGTGAGCCACTCGATATGGCCGAGTCCGAGGTCCGCGACTGCCCGCTCGGCGAGCAGGGCACGGTAGAGCTCGAGCGTCGAGCCGGGGACACCCTGCTGGGAGTCCCGGGCGTAGGGCGCCCAGTCCCCGGGCTGGGGGAGCCAGCTCTTGCCGCTCGTGCCGAACCCGTAGGACGGCGCGTCGGCCTCCCAGGGGATTGGCACGCGACATCCATCCCGTCCATAACGTTCGCCGTCGGTGCGGAACCAGGTCGGGTCCTGCCGGGCATCGTCGGGCAGGTCGATGACCTCGGGCAGGCCGAGTTCCTCACCCTGGTAGATGTAGGCACTGCCGGGTAGGGCAAGCATGAGAGTGGTGGCGGCGCGGGCCCGGCGCAGTCCGAGGGACCGCTGCGGTTGGCCAGGAGATCGTGGCCCGATGCCGTGCCCCTGCGGGTTCTCGGCCGTCACGGCGAGACGCGAGGCATGGCGAACGACATCGTGATTGGAGAGCACCCAGGTGCTCGGAGCGCCGACGCCGGTGAACGCGGCGAGCGAGGCGTTGATGATCGCCCGCATCGTCGGGCCGCTCCAGGGCGTCTCGAGGTAGGAGAAATTGAAGGCCTGATGCATCTCGTCCGGGCGTACCCAGCGGGCGAGCTTCGTGAGCGGCTCCACCCAGGCCTCCGCACACAGCACGCGGTCACCCTCGTATTCCTCGAGCACGGAATGCCAGTCGCGGTAGACCTCGTGTACGCCCTCCTGCGCCCAGTAGGGCGGGGTGGAGAGCTCCGTGCCAGCGTGAGCGCTGATCTCGGGCTCGAGACCGAGGGTGCCGCTACCACCCATGCTGCCACCGTCTGCCGGAGGCGTGTAGTCGGGAAGCCCTGCCGCCTTGATCAGGCCGTGTGCGACATCCACTCGGAAGCCGTCGACACCTCGGTCCAGCCAGAAGCGCAGGATGTCGCGAAACTGCTCGCGCACCCACGGGTTCTGCCAGTTGAGATCGGGCTGGGAGCTGTCAAACAGGTGCAGGTACCACTGGCCCGCGGTTCCGTCGGGGTTCGCGAGCCGACTCCAGGCCGGCCCGCCGAACACGGACTCCCAGTTGTTGGGCGGCAGTTCGCCATCGACGCCGGCGCCCTCGCGGAACATGTAGCGATCGCGCTCGGAGCTCCCCACGGGCGACGCGAGCGCGGCCTGGAACCAGGCGTGCTGGTCGGACGTGTGATTCGGCACGAGGTCCACGATGAGTCTGAGGCCGAGTTCGTGTGCACGCGTCTCGAGGGCGTCGAAGTCGGCGAGGGTGCCGAAGATCGGATCGACGTCGCAATAGTCGGCCACGTCGTATCCGGCGTCTTTCTGCGGCGAGGTGTAGAAGGGCGAGAGCCAGACCGCATCCACCCCGAGTTCTACCAGGGCAGGCAGTCGCTCGGTGATGCCGATCAGGTCACCGAGGCCGTCGTCCCCCATGCCGTCGGCGAAGGACCGAGGGTAGATCTGGTAGATCACAGCGGAGCGCCACCACTCACTTCCGGAGGCGCTGGAGAGTGTTGCGGTCTCGGTCGCGGGCGCGGAAAAACCCTGCAGGATGTCGAGGCTCATGCGAAAACCCTATTGCATTGGGCCCAGGCGGGAAGCGCTTCCACTGTTGGCGTCATTCGGCCTGACGCCGTTCCTGTAGGTTCTGCACTACCCAGACGGGCCTAACAGCCCTCACGCATCGCGCAAAAAGGATCATCATGGGCATCGTGCACGAGCCGCATCACGACGGTTCTTCCCTCTATGTCTCCGACGCTGCTCCGAAACTCGGGGACCGGGTGCGGGTGCGGGTGCGGATCCCGTCCGACTTCGGTCCGGTCGAGATCGTGCGTACGCGCTCGAATCCCAATCACGAGCCGCGGTTCTCCGTGGCGTCCCACGTCGCCTCGGTGGAGGGCTGGGAGTGGTGGGAGGCCGAGCTCGAAATCGAGAACCTCACCCATGGCTACCGCTTCCTGTTCAAGCTCGTCGATGGATCCAACTGCTGGCTCAACGCCACGGGCTTCCACACGATCGAGACTCTCGACTCCGAGGACTTCAAGATCCTCGCCTACCCCGCTCCGCCGGAATGGGCGAAGGCCACCGTGATGTACCAGGTCCTGCCTGACCGCTTCGCCAGGTCGGCGGATGCCGCGGGACGTGCGCTACCCGACTGGGCCGAGCCTGCCGACTGGAGCGATCCGGTGACCCACATCGGGCCTCATACGGCGACCCAGTTCTACGGGGGCGACCTCAAAGGAATCGAGCAGCACCTCGATCATCTGGAACGCCTCGGCGTCTCCATGCTCTATCTCACCCCGGTGTTCCCCGCGCGCAGCAACCACCGCTATGACGCCCTGTCTTTCGACGAGGTCGATCCCCTGCTCGGCGGGGACCAGGCGATGATCTCCCTGATTGAGGCCGCCCATGCGCGTGGTCTCACTGTGATCGGCGACCTCACGTCGAATCACAGCGGCGACGCGCACGAATGGTTCCAGGCATCCCACCTGAAACCGGGCACCCCCGAGAGCGCCTTCTACTACTGGCTGGATGCTGAGCAGCGTGACTATGCATCGTGGCTTGGCGTGCCGAGCCTGCCCAAGTTCAACTGGAACTCCTCGGAGCTGCGCGCCCGTTTCATCGAGGGACCTGATTCCGTCGTTGCCAAGTGGCTCAAGCCCCCGTATTCGCTCGACGGCTGGCGCATCGACGTGGCCAACATGACCGGCCGACACCTCACCGATGACCTCAACGCCGAGGTGCGCGGCATCATCCGTCGCACCATGATCGAGACCAACCCCGACACGATCCTGCTCGGCGAGTCCACCAACGACGCCACGGGCGACTTTCAGGGCGACGCGTGGCACGGCGCAATGACCTATGCCAACTTCACCCGACCGGTGTGGGGATGGCTGTCGACCCAGGAGCGCGAGTCCTCCTATTTCGGGCTTCCCTTCGGCACCATCCCGTCCTACAGCGGCGAGCAGGTCTTCGCTGCGCACCGCCAGTTCGCCTACGGATTCCCCTGGCGGGTGCAGCTGAGCACGATGAACGCCTTGGACACCCACGACACCCCGCGCTTCCTCACTCACGCGATCGAGGGCGCCCAGCCGGTCGCCGTCGGCCTGTCGATGACGCTGCCGGGCATCCCCGTGATCTTCGCCGGCGACGAGTTCGGCCTCGTCGGCGACGACGGCGAGCACTCGCGCACACCGATGCCGTGGGATCGGGTGGATGCGGCGGCCCCGACCATCGACCTCTACTCCGACCTCATCCATCTGCGCACTGGCCATGCGGCACTCAACGGTGGGGGTATGCGCTGGTTGCACGCCGGCCGCGAGGTGCTGGTGTTCATCCGGGAGACCGCGGAGGAATCCGTCCTGCTGATCGCTGCTCGGGGAGCTTTCGAGATCTCCCTGCCGGCGCATGCTTTCGCGGGGATGCCGCACCCGATCTACGGACAGGCGACGGCTGAGCGCGGCGGGGACGGCATCCGCCTCTCCGGAACCGGTCCGTCGTTCAGTGCGTTCGCGCTGCCCGGCGTCGTGGTGCCCGACTTCTCGGCGACGGGAACGGTGCTCGAACTCGAGCCCTAACATGCGACCACAACGTGCGATCCGGCGTGCGAGACGGGGCTCTCACGGGTGCTAGTCTCTTACGGTGCCAGACGGCGCCGTGCCGCTTGCAGCGCCGTGCTACCGACGTGGTTCGATCGTCGTAGTTGGCGTGATTGACAGGTCACGCCCCCTTAGCTCATTGGTAGAGCACTTCCTTGGTAAGGAAGAGGTAGTGGGTCCGATTCCCACAGGGGGCTCTCGCAGCCCTCATCGGGCCGCGTCCCGGCGGGGTAGCTCAGGTGGTTAGAGCACACGGCTCATAATCGTGGTGTCGCGGGTTCAAGTCCCGCTCCCGCTACACAGTGTTGGTCAGAAGTGTGTTGCTTGGGCCCATGTTCGGCAGTCCGCACTTCGGCTCGTACATTCCCCTGGTTCACGTGACGACTCCCCGGCCGGGTGGATAGACCACGGCACCCAGTCGGTTGCCTTGATCAAGTGCCATCCGATTGCGCCTGAGAGAGCGGTCCAAGTAGGACCTATCCTCGGAGGCGTGCAGTGCGCTTTGTATCGACGGCGATCACGGTGCCTGCGATGACCATGCAGATTGTGAGAGACGCAAGGGTGTCGGACAGCCAGTGGTAACCGAGATACATTCTGCTGAACATCTCGGCGAGCACGCCCAGCCAGGCGAGGCCGAGCCCGAGCACCACGACCCATGCCCTGGGTCGGCGGGACACGATGAGAAAAGCCGTGAGGATGAGGAAGTCGCTCGCGCCGGGGACATGCCCTGACGG
>Ga0209100_1001332_pt1 | contig 17139 bp, 15 predicted proteins | sample lystaG_FD_185480 | JGI IMG/M metagenome (GOLD analysis project Ga0209100, IMG submission 185480) | Glacier valley bacterial and archeal communities from Borup Fiord, Nunavut, Canada, to study Microbial Dark Matter (Phase II) -... | ecosystem: Environmental > Aquatic > Freshwater > Ice > Glacier ...
CGACCAACGCGATTCCGCCGGCCGCGCCGGTGATAAACCCACGCCTCGACATGCGCGTCGCGAATATAGGACCGATTTCTTTCGGGTTCACAGTTCCTCCATCACCAAGCGGATAGCACGACGCTATGGTTCCGACCACAGGAGTAGAAGGTGCCAAACAACTGATTATCAGGACGAAGCGCTGGTTTCACAGCCCAGAGTCAGATGCAGGGGCTGCTGTCGCCCTGGTCGATACCGTGGATCTTTGCGGCCCGGCACGAAGGGGTGAGTCGGCGCTCGGCCCCCGACAGGAGATGAGTTGCGCGAAGGGAGCTCGATCCTCATCAGGCTCAAAGAGCTTCAGTCGGACGTGCAGATTTGATTCCGACGCCGCGCAGTTACAAGTGTTGGGGCTGGCAAACTACGTCGAGGCTGACTTGGAGGCCGATAACAGCGCTAATGCGTGGCCGGTTAGCTCAGGTAGTCAGTGCCTGGGCAGGACGGAGTTTCCGCGGACGATTTTGGAGTTTCAGGCTAGGTTCGGTGACGAGCAGGCCTGCTTGGACTACTTGTTCGCGTGCCGCTGGCCGGAGGGATTCGTGTGTCCTCGGTGTAACGGCGGGGTCGCCTGGCCGATCGCGTCACGGAAGTTGTGGGAGTGTTCCGGCTGCCATTATCAGGTGTCATTGACGGCTCGCACGGTGCTGCACAAGACGCATACGCCGCTGCATTTGTGGTTCTGGGCGGCGTATCTGATGACGACGGCAACGCCGGGGATCTCGGCCAGTCAGCTGCAACGACAGCTCGGGCTGACCCGGCACGAAACGGCGTGGACGATGCTGCACAAGCTGCGTCGGGCGATGGTCAATCCGGAGCGGAGCCTATTGACTGTTGAGGTCGAGGTTGACGAGTGCCAGGTCGGCGGGCACGAGGTCGGTCGACGCGGCGGCAGGAGTTCGATCGCCAGGGCTGCGCTGGTGGCTGTCGCGGTAGAGGTGCGCGGGGCCGGGTCCGGGCGAGTGCGGATGAGCGTTATCCCTGACGCTTCCGGCCAGACTCTGAGCACGTTCATCGCCGAGACGATCGCGCCCGGCGCGATCGTGCACACCGACGGTTGGATGGGGTACGCGCCCCTGGCCAAGCAGGGTTACGACTACCGCCCACGATCTCAACGGGCCGCGAAGTCAGCCGGCGATACCGACCCGGTGATGCCGCGCGTGCATCGGGCGATCAGTAACTTCAAGTCCTGGCTGCGCGGCACCCACCGTTCGGTCAGCAACGAGCACTTACAGGTCTATCTGGACGAACATTCCGCTACAACCGGCGAAACACGCCCATGGCGGCCTTCCAGACCCTGCTCGGCTTGAGCAGCCAGCAAGCACCGAGTACCTATCGGCAGATCGTCGGACAGGGTCCGCGATCAAGCCGCGCAGCGACCTGAACTAACCGGCCGGGCACTAGGGTTCTTATGTCCAGTAGACGCTTGGTACCGTCAGGTTTGCTGGAGCTCAGGACGACGCGCCTTCATGAATGAGACTGTTGACCGATCGGACAACTAGACATCGGGGCAGGTCGAACCCCGAAGTCGAGTCTGGGCAAAGTCAATTCAGAGTCTGTCTGCCAGGCGCTATCGGAGCTAGCTGGATTGCTCGGGATGAACTGCCGCAGGTGCTCGCGAAGCGCCGGGTCGCATACGTACACGTAGGTGCCCAGGATGCCGCGGGTGAGCAGCACCGCATAGATGTTGCTGATGAATCGCAGGAGGTCATCGTCGGTGTATTTCTTCCCGAGGACGTCGTTGTTCTCCTTGCCCTTGGTGTCGAAGTACGAATCTCGATCGACGATCAGCGTGCCGTTCACAGGGTCGTAGCAAAGATCCGGTCCGATGATTACACCGGCGTAGTTGAGGTCGTAGCCCTGAACCGTGTGGATGGAGCCGACTTCGTCGATCGCCTTCGGCGAGGCAATCCAGTCGACCTGCTTGCTGTTCCAGCGAAGCTGCACCCCGTCCAGTTCGATGTCGAATGCCGTCTTGTCGCTCTTGGTCTTCCATGGCCAGGCGTACCCGGCGAGCAGGCGAGAGAGCCCGACCTCGGAATCCTTGCGCCGGATTTCCTCGCGCATCTCCGCAAGGTCGTCGAAGAATCGAAGTCCGTAGCCGTCGAACTTCTCCAGAGCCGCGGGTACACCCGAACCGAGGATGCGTCTGATGTAAGAGACGTAGTCTGACCCGGCCTGAACCCGCATCTGGGAGAGCAGCGGATAGTTGCGATTCGCGGCCTTCGCCTCCCGCACGAGCAGACCGAGCGTCTCGGGAGGCAGGTCGGCCGGCCGAACGCTCTGGGCCGCGTCAAGCAGGAAGATCTGGTGCGTGCTTTTCGCCCGGATCCAGTCGAGCTGGGTCTTTGTCTTGTCGTCGCTTGCGAAGAGCTTCTCGGTGATGACCCGAAAGTTCTTGTTCTGCACCCCTGACGGTTGATTCGCGCGCTGATTGAGACGGTGCGCTTCGTCGACGATGAGCAGGTCGAAGTGCTGATCTGAGAAGCCGACGTCGAAGGCGGTCATCACCATCTCCGGATGCAATCCCGGGGTCTTCTTGAACACCTTCTTGATCGATTCGCGCAACGATTGCTGCGGCACCACAAGGCCGATGCGCACATCCTTGAGAAGGTCTCGGTAGCCCTCGACGAAGAATTCGGAGAACAGCGTGTCGCTGTCGAGGTCCTCTGCCGGGGCGGTGGCCGCGATGTCCACGAGCAGCTTGAGCATGTAAATGGCGACGACGGTCTTGCCCGTCCCCGGTTCACCCTGGATGACGGTCGTGCTCTTCGCGCCCGACTCGAGGTCCTCGAAGAGCCCCTCGAGGATGTCCTCAACCGCGATCGCCTGGTCCGGCGTCAATGCTTTAAACGGTGAGAGTTTGAAGAGGTCGCTGTTCTCGATCTCGGGAATGGTTCGGGTGAAGACACCGTCCCGCTTCAGCTGATCGAACACCTCGAGGAAGGACTCGCGGTATTGCTCGCGGTCGTAATAGTCGGCCTCGGTGATCCCGTCGTTCCTGTTCAGCACCCGATACGAGCCATCGCCAGCCAGCATCCGGATCAGGTACGACTCCAGGTCGAGACAGACCGACTTGTTGAATGTCTCGTCGACAATCACCCGGATGGTGCGAAGGTGCTTCTTTTCCGGTGAGTCGAAATGCTGCCGCATTCGTGCCGCGGCGTTGCGCGACTCCCCCACATAGACGTCGTTGAGACCGCTCCGAGTGGCAACCTGACCATCGCGCTTGGCGTCGTCCAAGACGTAGACGATGGGCCAGTTGGTGTTGCGGTGATCGAGCGACGCCCAAGCGTTGACGGCTTCTCGAGTGAAGTCGAGCCGCCCGATGTCAAAGGGCGTCATATTTGGCGCTGCGCCCCCGCGCCTTGTCCACCGGATACTTCGCTCGCGTGGCTACCAGCTTGTCAAGAATGATCTGCTCCGGATCCGCACCGATGCGCTCCGCGAGCAGCAGGCAGTACGTGAGCACGTCGGCTAGCTCCTCGCGCACTCGATCAACGTCGGTTTCCGCGTTCCACTGGAAGCACTCGAGCAACTCACCCGCTTCAATCGCGATGCTCTTCGCCAGGTTCTCGGGGCTGTGAAACTGCGCCCAGTCCCGCTCGGCAACGAATGCCGCGATCTCATCGCGAACTGACTTGTCGACCATCCCGCCAACCTAGCAGGCAGCAATTCCTCAGCTTCATTTTCGCGAGTTTTCGGCCACTGACCGCAGTTCCCGACCCCTCGACCGGAAAATCCGAGATGGCCGACGTAGCACGCAGCAAAGCAACCCCCGCCGGCACCGACGGCCACTGAAGACTCCGAGAAGACCGCATCGACGACTCCGGGGTCGTCACCATCCGCTACAACTCGAAAATGCACCACATGGCATCGGCCGAGCACACAAAGGCGTCCGCATCCGACTCCTCATCCACGACCGCGATATCCGCATCATCAATCCCATCACCGGCGAACTCCTCCGCGAACTCACCCTCGACCCCAACATCGACTCAGAACCCCAGAAACCACAAAATCCCTCGCGATCTTCATCACAAGGGATTTCGTCTTCAGTTCTTAGGACGGTTTATGGGACGAACCTTTGGTGGGCTGTTCCAAGAACCTCCGTGGGCCTGGAAACACAGGCACCTTTGCTGAGCGTGAAGTGCGTTTTCCTCCGCACCCCTTCGGACTTTCCTCTTTTCGCGAAGATCCACCCGTGTGTGCGCCCTACCGGGGTAGGACTGGCGTCGATTACACAGCAACCCAGTCGGTTATGCTGCACTGCCGAGACGAGTGTCCTGCCGAACGGCTCAATCGTCATGAGCGACGCTCGATAGAGCGGGTGAGGCCGAGTTCCGCCAATCGAATCTCCTGGCAGAGCAACCACCCCTTGTTCAGGACGAGGGTTTAGCGCGGAATCTAGGTACGTCGTCACTTTCATATTCCTCGGGCCCCGGAATGACAAGCACCGCAACTCCGCTGGCACGACTGTTTCGATTCTCCAGTTATGGTCCCAACGGACGGCAACCGTGACGTCGACGAAATCGGATGAATAGTCCACCACCGCTCGTGACGCGCCCGATTCGCCGGGCACAACTTCGTGATACATCAAGACATCACCGAGAATGTTCCCATCAGCGCCCGCGGCTAAAAGTTCGCCCCAGCGACAGGTCCGCCAGAAGCTGGTCAATCACCTGCTCCTCTTCTAATCGTGAGCCTCTCCGTTCGAGAGCCGGACGGATCGCGGCATCCCATCGGGCATCGACGGGGGATCCCTTCAGGTCGGTACCGGGCACGTGAGCCGATTCATCGAGGTCAGATGCGCTGTACCTCCACGGCTCGAACCCGAACAACTCATGCACCCGATTGGCGATGCGCAATCCACCCCAGTCGAAGTCGCCGTGATAGCGGACGCCTGCGCTCGCCACTGCGCGCAGCAGCACAACCGCGGCGAGGCTCGGTTGGCCCTGGATGCAGACGATTGGGGGAGAATCCGCTGCGAGCTCGCGAGCCGCCGCGTCAACGATCGACGGGTTCTCGCACACGAAGACCGGACTCGTCGGAACGGAAATCTCGAGCCGTCGAAGCTGACGGAGCGTGATGACCACCGGTTCGCCCGTGCAAGTCAATTGGCCCAGCGCGCCGGGAAGCGGAAGTCGGTGAACGAGCACCGTGCTCGAGAGTTCGTCCATCGCTATCCCGGCTCGAGCCCACACTTCCCTGCGTCCCTGAGATCCTGGCGGCACGACCCCGCCTTCCGCGAGGGCCGAAAGTACGAGGGCAGACTCCGGCGTCCCGAAATCAAGCGCGTGAGCGGAGCCGAGAACACGCGCCGCCAGCCGCGGAAGCGCTTCACCGCTGGACGGCAGTTGCTCCAGGACACCCAGGACCCGCTCGAGAAGTTCCCGCGCGGCATCCGGAGTTCGCGCCAATCGACGAAGCTGGCCCCGTGACCGAATCGACTGTGCCCAGGATGCAGCGTCGGGATGCTCGGCCAGATAGTTATCCAGCGGTGCATGAACCTCGTCCCACGCCAGTCGCTGCGCGTCGGCGAACTCGGCGCGCACCACCAGTGGTCCGCGGAGATAGTGCACCGCCTCGGCGAGCGATGCAGCGGCCCCGCTGTCCCGGACGATGCGGTCGAGGAGCTGGAGGTCCACGGAGATGGTCGAGCCTGACCCGGGACTGCGACCCATGAGCGCAGCGATTGCCGATCGCTCCCCCGAGTCGAAGATCCGCACGGCCATCCGGCCCAGGAGTGGACGTCCACCCTCGATCCGCTGCACGAGCTGGTTGACAAGCCGTTGGAGTCCGGACTCCCCTAGCAATCGCTGCACGTGCGCAGGTTCGCCGGTCATGTCTCGTCGATTTCGAAGACGAGCGCGTCCTGTCCCCACTCGAGGGGAGGCGCCGACTCGATGGCAGATGTCCCGCCATCGGCGACCCGCTCGCGGCTCACACCATCCCAGGTCCAGTGTTCAACGAAAACCGCATCGGTTCCCGAGAGTCGGAACAGATTGGCGATGGCGATTCCGGGAATCTCGGGATAGGTCGCCCATTCTCGTTCGCTCGTCATCACTACGTCGAGATCGAACTCGGCAAGCAAACCCAGGTAGCTCGCTCGGGATCGGTCATCGACTCCCGCGAATGCTTCGTCCAGGAGGATCAACCGGGGCGCGTGAGGGTTACCCGCCGAGGCATAGTAGCTGGCCGCAGCCGCAAACAGGGGAACGCTGGCCGCGAGAACTCGCTCTCCGCCCGAGGCGGGACCAGACGCAGAGCGCCACACCCCGTTCTGGTGGAGCTGCACCGAAAAACGATTCCACGAACGGTAGTCGAAAGCGGTGCGAAGGCGCTCGTGCCAACTTCCGTCCGGTTCCTCCGCGCGGGAGCTGGAGATTCGCGACCGCAGGTAGTCACCGATCGCCTCTCGATCGGCGGGCGACCACGCCGCAGCGCTCTGCTGCAGAAGCGCACGGCCCTGTTTGTCGAGTTCGCCATCCGCTGCCTCCCACATGATCCGCAGCCTAAGACCGCTTCGAGTCGGGCGCCGGTCCAGTTCCTGGTTGATGAGGACGACCTGTTGTTGCGCCTCCCTGACCCGATCATGCAGCTGGGCACCGACCTCGTCGATCAGGTGCGTCTCGAGGATGGCGCGCTCTTTCTCGGTGAGCAGTCGTTCGCGGTCGAGGAGCTCACGCTCGAGTTCGGCGAGCAACGATCCGGGCGCGACGTACTCCGAGCCGTGCTGGACCGAGACAACAACAACGCCATGGCGCTGTTCCCAAGCGCACTGGCGTCCCTGGGCGCTCAGCTCACCCTGCAGGATTTCGAAAGCGCGGTTGAGCCGGCCCGCCGCCGCGTCCAGATCGTCAGCGCCCGCGTCGTTCCCGCCGAGAAGCTCAAGCGCGCGGCGGGCGATCCTCACGGTCGGATCTGGTGCCCATGGCGTACCGAGGTCTGGAATCTCCAGTGCGGGAACCGCGATGGCCAGCAGTCCGGTGCTGACAAACAAGCGGAACTCCCCGGCTGCCTCGTCGCGCCGGGCGGTCGCAGAGACGACAGCCTCCTCGACCGCGGTGACCTCACTCGTCGCCACGGCGACCTCATTGGACGCCGTGCGGACCTCGCTATCGAGCCGGGTGCGCTGTGACGTGGCAGTTTGGAGGTCGCGCTCGACGCCCTCGAGCTCCCGCTCGATCTCCCGGGCTTCCTTGCCCACTGTCGCTTCGAGTGTGTCGCGGCGCTGCTCGGCCGAGACGGCCTTAGCCAGCGCGCTCTGGGCATCGCGCTCCGCTGCGGTACGCGCTTCGACGGCGTTGCCGTCGGTCGCTTCGCTGGTGGTGGCCCGGCGCTGAAGTCTCTCCCACTCCTCGAGACCGGTAACCAGCAGGAGCACCGCAGCCGGAAGGTTCCCGAGTGCGGCTCGGACGGCGTCCAGCGTTCCGACGTCGATCGAATACAGCTCAGCCGCTTCGGCGACAGCCACACCGGCGACAGACTGGGATTCGATTGCACCGGCTAACATGCCTCGTCGTGCCTGTACGGCGCGGTCCGCTTCCGTACGTCGCTCGGCCGCGAAAGCAGCGCTGGAGTTTGTCGATCGAACGGGGGTGTCATCCGCAAGGCCGTCACGTTCTGCCTTGAGGGATGTCCGTGCGTCGCTCACGAAAACACGCTGGCATTGCCATTCGGTGAACTCAGCGAGAAGCGCATCGTGCTCGGACTCTGCTGACTCCAGTCGGGCCAGCCGTGCCTGCTCGCGTGCCGTCGACCCCAGGTACTCCGCGGACGGCTTGCGCCAGGATCCGACGAGGGGACCTAGAGCGAAGCCTCCCGACGTCGAGATCGCGACCTGACCCTCCCTGGGGTCATCGCTGAGCGCCACGCTTCTCAGGATCGATTCGACCGTTGCCGACGAAACTGTGCGCACATCGAGGGGAACAAGCAGGTCGAACAGCGACGGCCCCTCACGCGGGACTGGCCGCAGCACAGCATCACCCTCAACCCCGATCACGGTGCCATCGGTGCTGATCCATGCATCAAGAAGCCCGGCCGCCTCCAGCGCGGCTTCCATTCCGGCGGCGTCCTCGGCCGGAACATGAGACCGCACGTCCACGCACTCCCAGAACGCCGCTCCCCCACCGTCGTGACGCCGCGCCGGACGGGTGCGAGCCGCAGATGGCCGACGAATCGTACCGGCCATCAATTCGGAGATCTCCACTTCGAGTTCATCAATGGCACGTCGCAGGCGACTCAACTCGGTGGCGTGGGCGGCATACTCGGCCTCGAGCTCCGCGTCCACTCGCCGAACCGTTTCATCCGCCCATCGCGATGCGGGATTCGCGCCCGCCAGCGGCACCGAAGTCCAATCCCTCGCCTCCTCGAGTGCCTCGTCGAGACCGTCGCCGCGGAGGAGTACCGCTGTGCCAACCTGTTCGCTCAGTTGTTCGAACCAGAGGGCGGCTGCGTCCGCCGCGTGTGCCTGAGCCGCCAGCATTTTCTCATCCTCGTGCGAGAGTCGGGTCTCGGCCTCATCGAGCGCATTCTGCGCCGAGGTGCGCGCCCGTTCGGTCTCAGCCACGGTGTCGAGGAGTGTGTCTAGATGAGTGACATGTCCCTGTCGGCGGGCGACTTCTGAGCTCGATCGCGCGACGGTCTCTGCGTTCTCAGAGTCGACCGGCAACTCGATCCGCGCAGACGACGCCAATTCCAGCACGGTCTGTCGTGCAATCTCGATCTTCGTATTCTGGCGGGCGAGATCATCGAGAACCTGTTCGAGTGCATCCTGCGCGGCCCGGGCCGCGACTGTCGCCTGGCGCAGTGCGTTCTCCGCTGCCGAGGCAGCGGAGCGCAGGGCAGCGGCGAGATCCCTTGCTGCAGCGAACTGCACCAGCTCATCGGATTCGCGGCGCTCCCGCAGTGCCTCGCGCGCACCCCGTAGCTGCGCCAGTCGCACACCCGCCGCGGCGGCGTCCGACTCGGCGATCTCGAGAGCCGCGCGGGCGCGCTCGAAGCGCGCCCCGGCATCCCGTGCCCGCCTGTTCTGCTCCTCGTACTCCGACTGCGCTCGTCTCGGAGAGGCCGTTGCACGAAGAGCAGCGACCTTCGCGTATCGCTCATTCTCGGCGGTGAACGCGGCGACCGCGACAGTGCTCGACCGCATGGATGCGAGGGCACGCTCCTCTTCTTCAAGCGACTGGTACGACTGGGCGATAGTGTCAATCAGGGCATCCGGCATCGGCCGCAGCGACTCGGTCAACGCCGCGCTGAGCTGCTGTTCATTGGGCCGTTTCGACAGCTGCGGCTGCCGGAGGTGCACGAGCAGGTCGACCAGCGCATCGTAACGATCGTGCAGGCCGAAAAGGGCCTCGTCCACCGCTCGCTTGTACCGCTCTGCCGTGTCGAAGACCGTACCCCGTGCTCCGATTACCTCGATGAGCCGCTCGCGAGTGCGCACCGTCCGCGTGCGATCGATGAGATGGAGCTCGTCACCGATTCGCTGGTCGGTGATGAACCACCACTGTCTAACAACGCCGCGCTGCCGCACCGCCTTCAATCCCAAGCCGATCGTGACGAAATGCTCTGTGCCGTCGTCGTCAACGCGGCCGAACTCCACCCAGCTGTAGCCCGTCCGCTCCTCGTGGGCCTCACCCATGAGCAGGTTCCACGCCATGCGTTTGTTCGGATCAGCATCCGGCTCCATGCGGATGGGAGACAGGTTTGCATCGAGCAGCAGGGGCAAGGTCAGCGCGAGCACCTTGGATTTGCCGCTGCCGTTGTCGCCGCGCAGCAGGAGCCGACCGTCGCGGAACGGAAACTCCTGTGCTTCGTACAGGAACAGCTCGACCAGGCCACAACGCAGCGGCTTGTATCTTCCCGGCGAGGGCGGGGGGAGCGTCACGACACACCGCCGGACACACGCGCGTTGCCGAGTCGGAACCTCGAGAGAGCCGGATGCGCTGTGATGGAGTCCGCCCCCACGCTCACCAACGACAGTGCACGGAGCCGCGAGACCGCCTCCTGTGCAAGCTCCGACCGAGGCCTCGACTGGATCGTGCTTCCCCAGATGGTCGCATTCGTCTCGCACATCTCGGAGACGTACGACACGACGGCCTCTTGTGTCATTCGCCCTTCCGATGCGAGTCGGGTCGCTACCAGGAGCGCAAGATGACCCGGGGCGCCGCCCTCCGGCATCCGCACGTCGGTCAGTCCGTCTTCGGGGTCGAGCATGGCAATTCCTTCGGCTCGCACTTCGGCGACCAGCCCCGTTGCGTCAGTGATGCGGTCGGTGATGGCGCGCCGTTGGTTCGCCATGTACGCACTCTCGTTCTCGGTCAGGGTGGTGTACTCGACCACGGGGTCGTCAAGCAGTCGTCGGGTCAGGATGCGGCGGAGTGAGCGATTCCGTGCGTCATCCGTATCGACAAACTGCTGCTCCGTCACCGCGGCCAGCCGATCTTCGAAGCCGCCGCGTCCGATTCCGGATGGGGCTTGTGCCGACTGCAGCATGACGCCCACGATGCCGTGCTCGATGTCATAGAGCACGTCGACGCTGGCGTCGACGAATCGCTCCTCGTCGCCTTCGACGCGCCGCAGCGCGCCGATGCTCAGAAGCACTCGCACCACCGCGACGATGTCTGATCGTTCGTCACGACCGCCGAGCGTGAATTCGAGGCCGACCGCCGCGAATCGCGGATCGCCCAGCTCCCCAATCACATCATCAGCGAGGCGGCCCAGCGTCACTTGCCCGCCGGACCGCTCGAGCACAGCCAGAGACAACGCCAGCAACACATACCGACGCCGCGTGAACAGTCGTCGTTGACCATCGACGAGACCCCGAGTGGGATCGTCGCCTGTTCTGCGCTTGTGCAGGCGGGCAGCGCTCGTGTCGACAGTGAGCCGCCACCCGGTGTTGGCCTCAAGCCAGACTCTCAGCTCGGTCTCGAACTTCCTGACCCGTCGATAATCGGCTTCGGTGGGGCCACGCGCAGCGAGCACCGGGCGTGCCAGCAAGGCGCGAAACGCACGGCGGCGCTCAGTGGAGCGGCTCTCGTCTATCGCCGACGCGAGCGCGCTCATCTTGCCGCTCCGATGCGAATGCGGTGTGCGGGACCTTCCAGGACACCATCAACCATCGCGAGTGTCGAGCGACTCCCGTCCGCCGGATGAACTTCCACTTCGTATGAGCCGTCAATGCTGCGAGTCACGACTACATCGTCTGGTCGACCGCGATGTGCGAGCGCGTCGCTGAGCAAGTGGAGCAGGACAGCTCGTGCCTCCGCATCGACCAGCGGAAAGTCGCCAACCTCGGCCGGTGCGTCATTGAGAAGTTGCTCGTGCAATCGGGCGAGCTCGATTCGCTGGGCCTCCACGGAGTGCGCGATCGCGCGGCGCTCCGCCGCCCGGTCGCGCACCTTCGCCGGAGATCCGCGTCGCTCATAGCTCCCGGTCGCGCGCAATCGAGGACTGATCTCGATCGGCGGCGCGTCGGCCCACGGGGTGTTCGGTGAGACGGGATGCTTGGCCCGCTCATCCAGTGTGTGGTCGTCGATGGCCAGGTGCCGTGCAGAATACAAGCCGAAAGCGACCGCCGCGAGACGGTGTCGATCATCGTCGGTGGGCGCCTCGGCGAACCAGAGTGCGAGCGTTCGGAAATCGGCAGCACGGTCGCTTCGGCCGGCGCGACGATCCCCGAGACGCTGCACCACTCCCAGCATCGCCGGGATCGAATTGATCGCCATGTGACGAAGTTGCTGGGACTGGCTGGCGGTACCGGTGTTCCCCACAAACCACTGCCGAAAGCCCGCGAATCGCTCTCGCCAGAGCGTCAGCGACATCTCGAGCGCTTGACTGGCACCCTCGGCCTCGGGCGCGAGATCCGCGGCCTCCCTGAGAGCAATCGAGCGCAGAATCCTGTCCTCGTCGGAGGCAGAGATGTGTTCGAGAAGCCCGGCGATCTCCGCGGTGCGGGAGACCAGGTCCTGGATGAAGCGTTGGAGGTAACCGATCAGTCGCTCCTTGTACGCGATGAACGCATCCGTATCCACGCCGCGTAAGTCGATCGTCCGCTGAAGGTCGCCGCTGAACGCTTGCGCGTTCTCGGCAAGACCGGTGAAACGATCCGTCAGAGTCCTGAGAGCGAGTGCCGATTTGGCCTCGTCCAGTTCGGGAAGATCCAGTTGCGCGCGGATGACACGCAATTGGTCGACAATGTCGTCGAGCGCCCAGGATTGCAGGGCGCCCGCGGCACCGAACGTCCTATCAAAATCGCCCAGGACGCGCTCCGCGGATTCTCCTGCCGAGGTGAATTGGTACACGAAGCGAGCCCGATTGAACTCTTCCACAGACGACACTTTGCTCGTGTCGGGGTCGGCTTTGAGATTGCCCCACTCGACCAATTGCGCGAGGAGAGCAGGAAGGTTGACGGTCCGCTCGACGGAATCCGCAAGTTCCTCAGGTCGAAGATGAACGATGAAACGCGCCTTCGCCGCAGCAAACTCTTGCATGATCGACCGATACGCATCAGCATGCTCCGTCGCAGCGAGATAGCGGAATACCCCGTAGCTCGCCTCAGTCATTCGACCAGCGTAGCGAAGGCGGGCGACACTACTCTCTTGTTAAGATTTCTGCGACGCGGAGCACAAGGGCAGTCTGGATCGTGGGCGAGCGAGTCTGACGCACGCAACAGGGGGCACGGGAGCTCGAACAGCCTCCCGTCCCTGGCGAGTTTGCGGGGTCCGAAGGTTTTCCTGCCCGCAGATATCTGCTGCGCTAAAGCCGAGGATTCCGGAAAGCCGGGTGGCTTCGCTGCTCAAATCGCAATAGTTGCGGTACTCAAGCTCAGCCGGCACCCAGCGCAACACCAACGATTTATCCACGACAACGTTTCTAAACAGACCACGCGAGGGTCCGAGTTAGCGAACACCCGCCTCGTCTAGCTTGCGGAGCAGTATCGAAGCGAGCGAAAGTTGATCGAGGCAGAGGTCGGGCGAGCCGGTTAGTTCTGTCTCGTGGCCACGCGGATTTCGGATGCCAGACTGCGCACCGGCGAAGATGTATCGATAGCCGAACTGCTCGTCCTTATCCGAGTCGCTTGCCATCCCGTTGAGGTAGAGGACGGGAGCCTGCTCGTTCAATGCCGCCATCATGAGCTTGTTGCCGGTTAGGCCCTGAAGTGCACTTATCCGCTTGGCCTCCTTCTCAACGAATTTGAAGGCCTCGAACGTCGACTCAGGGTAGTCGCCGTCGTCGTAGAGCTTCTTCACCTTCGCAGGCAGGTCCGGATGGATGTTGCGCGTCTCAAACGGGTGAAGTTCGACAGACTCCTCGGGCATCGACTCGTCGACCGCGAACGCGCGACGAGTGATCTTCTCGAACCAATGGAGGTCAGTCACGATCGATGAGGTTCTTCCGAATGCTCGCAAAGATCGCGTCGTATACCTCCGGACTTCCCGCCGCCGGAAGATTCACCTCAACTCGAACAGTCAGACCCACAGCACTGTCGGTTGCAGGAACGGACTGCGGTGTCGGTGTCGTCACAAGGGTCTCAGCGGCCTTGGCGCTGTCCTCCTTTAACGGACGCAGTGATTTTGGCTTGACCGTGTTCGGCGGCGTTGTCGCCTTCGTTGTCGGAGCCGGTTTCAACGGTTCGCCATGGCCAGAAAGCGCCGCCAAGGTGAGAAATGTAGACGCCTGACGGCCTCCGATCAGCTCCGACGTCTTGTCCTTCACGCGGAACCAGGTGGTCAGACCGTCCTTGCCTTCGTCCCAGGCATTGGCACCATGCTCGGCGAACAGGTCAGCGTAGGCGGTTGTGATGAGACCTTCGAGGCCCGACTTAAACTCGTCCTCGCCATGGAAGAAGACGTCGGTCACACCGTCGATCTTCTTTCCCTCATCGTCTATCAAGTCGAGGAATCGGAAGATGTTGATGATGTAGGACTCGTTCGCGGCCGCGATGTTGGAGCGCTTGAGCGTGGAGGCATCAACCGTCGGAGGGAAGACCTTCCTGAACTGCTCGAAAGACTTCACGAGGGCACCCTGCCCGAAAGTATATGGGTATGTCGCCACGCGTTGCTCCCAAGCTCTGTGGCGACGCCGATTCGCCCGCCTCGGCCGAAGAACATCGCTCAACTACGGGACCGCCGATATGCCACGCCGCATCCCGCTGGCGGGGTTTTGGAGGGGTTTGGGTTCCCCGGAGATGCGGAAAGCCCGGTCACTCCTGCGAGTTTCCGGGCCTGTCACGGTGGGCTGTACTTAGAACTCATTCCGCCCCCATAACCGCAGGCGCGACGGAAGGCCAGCTTTCGATTCGCTTAGCGGCTATGACGATCTCTCAAGCTGTCGGTGGCTACAACCTAGGATCGTTTCAGGCAGGTCGACTATCGAGGCGATCCGTAAATCGAACAGAGGATTTGGGGCGCAGATTGAGCGTCGAGAAGGACGAATCAGTAACGCCGCGCGAGGTCAGGTCGGTAAAGAAATTGGCAGGCACCAACTTCGGCAAGTTTGCACTTCAGGTGCAGCACGTAAGCACTGAAGTTCAGATGAAAATCATCGAGCAGTTGCCTGAGTTCAGGAAACTCGCGACTGACGCGATCGACAAAATTAGCGCAGCGCAGGAATCGACGCTGAAATCGTTCGAGCACAGTGAGGATCACGTTCATCAAGGTGCGAGTGAATGGCGTGCTGCATTGATTGCGATGCTCGATGACCCGAACTTGACGTTGGACGAAAAGTTGAGCATTACCGTACAGATCGGTGAGACGGTGCGAACACAATAAGATGTGCACTCCGAGGGCATTAGAGCAAAAGCGGCGCTTTTTGGTGCTGGCGTTATAGCCGTGGTTGCCGTAGTTGGCGCCATCGTCGTGGCGGTCGCGGGAGGGAAGATCGGAATCGACGGCGGTAGCAACGATGCATAAGCGCGAGATGCACTGCTCTATCTCGGGCTAACTCCGTAACAATGTCCTGGGCGTCGGCTTGCACCTCCGCGCCATTAAGACGAACGACTGCCAGGCGGTATAGAAGGTCCTAATGCTCGCTTTATGCCTCGGCGAGCGCAGCTTTATCGTCGGTCACGCGGTCACACTCAGCGCTGCGACCACGCTAACCCTCCTTCTCACCCTCAACCGATAATCGAGATCGAAAGCTTGCGCATAAGCGGCGGAAAGCTCCTACCCGTTCGAACCCATGAACTGGGCCTCCCGGTCTCGGCGAAACTGACTGAGGCCGCCTCAGTCCCCTCTGCGTTGGGCAACGCCATTCGATCCGCAGCGTTTCGCCAGCGCACGTTTCGCGCTGCGGACAGAGCGTCTCCGATAATGGCGCTCATGACAAGTAGTAATTCGAGCCTTCGGGACTTGCCCTCTACAGGACAGCAGACCGCCGCGTGTGGATGAGACATCGATCACACTGGCTCGTCTCACCCTGCAGCTAGCTCGGCGCACGCGTGCGTGGGAAGGCTACGGCTATGAGCTGCGGCCTCGATCGTCGCCACCGCTCGGCCCCGAGCAGTCGAACCTAGCTCCGCATCGAGCGCACCGGCTAGCGCCTCAACGCGATCAACCACTGAATTGCGGCGGGCAGGAAAGGCCATCGGCGAACCGGTAAGCGCGTCACTACCGATGCCAATCAGCAGCTGGAACTGGGCCTCGGTGACTTCATCGCATTCGTGGAGTTGCCCGATTCCGAGCCCTAGTAGGCCGCTTCCTATCCATGGTCCCGGTAGTGTGCCGTCCGCGATACACCTCGTCCATGGGGTCGAAAGGTTGGCCTTGACCCCGTTGGGTGGACATCTCACAAGAGAGAATGTTCACCATGGCAACAGCACGACGACGATCGCGTGCGTTCTCCTCCGTCTCGATGTCGGTGATCGCCTCTGCCCGCTCTGCAACGCTGAGCTCCGCCGGGCGTTGCCGGATGCGGACCTCGATCCGCTGCGCCGCGGTCTTGAACTTCGACCATGCCTACCCGAGCGGTTCGCCGGTGATCGGGTCGCAGCCCAACCCGAGAAGAAGCTGCAGGTGCGACTCGGTCACTTCCCCGCCGGCCTCGAGCTCTCCGTGGCCGAGACCATGAACCCCGGACCCCATCCAGAAGCCGCGCGGCGTTCCCTTCTCTTGGTAATACCGCGTCAACGGCGTTGTCGGATCCCTGTTCCCGTCACCAGCGACCACCGTCTTCAACAGATACCGGAAGCCGTCACCGGCGGATATCACCCGCATCGACACCGTCATGCCGCCACCCCAAGATTTCTGTCATTCCTGCACAGGGTTAGGTACGACTCTCGAACCTTCCCGACCGAAGGTCAGGCCTCGACTGCAAGCGGTGTGCGGGCACCTTGACGGAGCGAGGGATCGCACCTGAAAGGGGAGAGGCGCATGAGGCTGGGGCTGCGAGAGCGGTGTCACGTTGGTACAGAGGAAAAAACCCGAGGGCTGAGGTCTATGTGCAACGGAGAAGGCGAGAGCGGAGGGCGAAACGGATCCCCACCTTCGCGGCGCACGCCATGAGAAGTAGTGATCACGGCCGATAAGGCGATGATTGATCAGCTCTGATTGGCGTAGGCCCGCGCGGCGGCCATAACTTCGCGGTCCCGACCTTCGGCAAGTAAGTCGGCGGGATTTTCATCGTCGAGCTGGGGATTCATCCCCATGAACCAAGCACGCACGACCGATGGCGAGTCACCAGTCAGGAGAAGCTCGACCGTTTGTAACGTGTCGAATATGCGCCGCTGCTCCTCGCTATCTCGCGGACCCTGGCCAGTGACCTAGCGTGAATCAGTCTTGACGTCGCGACCCACAACGACATCGATAACCGCCTTGCCAAGAGTCTCGACCAAAGACTTCACCGCAGTGGTGGGATCGGAATTTATGACACGAATGTGCGCCGCCAGGCGCTTCGTGCTACGGACTGGGGACTGAATCAGACTCGACATATTCGCAATGGATGCAAATATTCCGGTTCCCTCGGCCTCGCATCATAGGCCTTTGACCCAAACTTTTCCAAAGCGACGCGAAACCCAGACCAGTGAACACGTGTTTTCACAAACGCATCAATTCTCGGCGGGTCAAAACATCTTGAAGCAGGCTTTTGGGTGTCGCTCTCCGC
>Ga0209100_1001340_pt1 | contig 17103 bp, 14 predicted proteins | sample lystaG_FD_185480 | JGI IMG/M metagenome (GOLD analysis project Ga0209100, IMG submission 185480) | Glacier valley bacterial and archeal communities from Borup Fiord, Nunavut, Canada, to study Microbial Dark Matter (Phase II) -... | ecosystem: Environmental > Aquatic > Freshwater > Ice > Glacier ...
GATCCGCGGCCCCTCTGCACAGTTCGGCAATATGAGCGCCGGCACCGGCGATAGCGCGACCACCCGCACCGTGATCGTCGAGGGCGCGCCGGTGGTGTGCACACTGTCGGGCATCGATCAGCACGACAGTGACCCGGTGGTCCTCCTGCCGGGCGTTGGTGGCAGCACCGCGAGCGAGTTCTCGTTCCTGCTTCCCCTGCTCGCTCGCACCCGCCGGGTGCTGGCCGTGGATCTGCGCTACGGCAGTGCCGAGTTGCCGGGCATCGACGGTCTCCTCGACCAGCTGACAGAGGTACTGCGCCAGTTGCTCCCCGGGCGCAGGGTCACGCTCGTCGGATTCTCGGTGGGAGCGACCGTCGCGGCATCCTTCGCCGCCCAGAACCCCGAGGTCGCATCTCTGGTGTTGGTAGCGCCCGTTCTGCGGGCGTCGAATCGACATCGACTGCTGGCGGTGTTGCGGGCGAACCTGTCTGAGGGCGACCCCACGGCGCTCCGCAGTCTCGACATTTTCTCTGCCTACAGTTCGAACTTCCTGGAGGAGCACAGTCCCGAGCCGTTCCTGGCTGGCGTGATCAGTGCTGCCCAGTTCGAGCTGTTCGCCGAGACCGAACTGACGGATGCGCTCCCCCGGATCACCATTCCCACCCTTGTGGTGGGCTGCACCCATGACGACCTCGCCGGTGTCGAGGCGGCCCGGACGCTCTTCGCGTCCCTGCCGAACGCCCGCTACGCCGAGATCGACAGCGGTCACGCGGTGCTCGCGGAGCGCCCGGCGGAGGTTCTTGCGATCATCCGTGAATTCGTGTCCCATCCCCTGCGTCACCGCGCCGGATCCGTGTTGGAAGCAGCGCGACCATGAGCGGCCTTCAGCTGGTCGAGGAGGTCGACACCATCATCGTCGGTTCGGGGTTCGGGGGCCTTGGCATGGGCATCCGGCTTGCGCGGGAGAGCGAGCGGTCGTTTCTCATCCTCGAGCGGGCGGATGATGTGGGGGGCACCTGGCGCGACAACACCTATCCCGGTGTGGCGTGCGACATCCCCTCACACCTCTACTCGTTTTCATTCCGGCCCAAGACCGACTGGGGGCAGTTCTATGCGAATGGAGCGGAGATCCAGAAGTACCTGAAGGATTCCGCTCGCCAGGAGGGCCTGCTGCCGCACTTGCGATTCGCCACCGAGGTGCTGGAAATGCGCTGGCAGCCCGACTCGGCGCGCTGGCACCTGGAGACCACGACCGGCCATTACCACTGCCGGGTGCTCGTCGTCGCCGCCGGTCGGCTGTCGGAGCCGCGGATTCCCGAGATCCCCGGGCTCGCGGATTTTGCCGGACCGGTGTTCCACTCCTCGGAGTGGGATCACAGTGTGGATCTCGCCGGCCGTCGCGTCGGCGTGGTCGGCACCGGGGCATCCGCGATCCAGATCGCGCCGAATATCTCCGGTGCCGCCGAATCCGTCGTGCTGTTCCAGCGCACTCCCGCGTACATCGTGCCCCGGGCAGATCGTGCCTATTCGGATGTCGAGATGCGCGTGCTTGCACGGGTTCCCGGGGCGATCGAACGACTGCGATCCAAACTCTTCTGGGATGCCGAAGCCGGTTTCGCCAAGCGCATCGGCCTGCCGGCCGCCGTTGCGGAGTTTCGGGATGTCGCGCTCGGGCATCTCGCATCGCAGGTCGCCGACCCGGCATTGCGCGCACGGCTCACCCCCGATTACGAGATCGGCTGTAAGCGGGTGGCGCTGTCAGACGAGTTCTACCCCGCGATCTCGTCCGGCGCGGTGCGGCTGGAACCGTCTGCGCTCAAATCCCTGGACGGCGATCGCGCCAGTGCGGCGAGCGGCGCCGAATACGAGCTCGACGTGCTGGTGCTCGCCACGGGCTTTCACACGACCCGGCCGCCGTTCGCGACCAGGGTCTTCGGTCGGGGGGGCCTCGCGCTGTCCGAGCGATGGAGCCGGGGGATGGTGGCGCACGCCTCGACCACGGTGGCGGGGTTCCCCAATCTCTTCGTGATCGACGGTCCCAACGCGAGTCTCGGCCACAATTCGGCCGTGCACATGATCGAAACCCAGATCGCCTTCATCCTCAGTGCGCTCGACCATCTCGAGATCGTGAATGGCGAAGTGCTCGAAGTCTCCCGGGAGGCGGAGGACGCCTGGGTGAGCGAACTTGACCGGCGCAGCGCCAGCACGGTCTGGCTCACCGGCGGCTGCGCGAGCTGGTACGTGGATGATCGCAGCCATCGCCTCACGCTGCTCTGGCCCGATTTTGCCTTCGCCTTTCGCGACGAGGTGGGCACCTTCGATCCCCGGGGGTACCGCGTCAGTGCCGCACCGGTTGCCGTGGCGGACTGAGGCGCACGCGCCCCCGGGGAGTCGAATCGCGGGCTACTCTTCGAGCTGGGCGTCGAGGGTGATCTCCACACCGGTGAGTGCCTTGCTCACCGGGCATCCGACTTTGGCCTCGTTCGCGGCCGTGATGAAGGTCGCACTGTCGATTCCGGTCACTTCTCCGCGCACGGTGAGGTGGATACCGGTCAGGCGGAACCCGCCGGCCGGGTCCGCGCCGAGAGACACGTCGACCTTCACATCGAGGGCTTCGATGGTGCCGCCAGCGGCGCCGAGCACCGCAGAGAATTGCATTGCGTAGCAGGCCGAGTGGGCGGCGGCGAGCAGCTCCTCGGGACTGGTGAAACCGTTGGCGTCGTCGGCGGCTCGCTTCGGGAAGGAGACGTCATAGGTGCCGATGCCGGAGCTGGTGAGCTCGACCTGGCCCCCGCCGGTCTCGAAGCTGCCGTTCCAGGCGGTACGTGCGGTGCGAGTGGGCATTGATTTCTCTCTTCTTTGATGGCGGGCGGCGTGTCCGCCCGGTTCGACACGAAAGCTAGTGGGAGCCGCGAATATGGTCGGCTATCGCGGTGAGCTGGTTCTGCAGGGAGCGGATCTGTTCGACGTCGACCCCGGTGGCTGCGCAGATCTGCTCGGGGATTGCTGCGGCGGGGCCACTGAGTGCGCTGCCCGCCATGGTCAGCGAGATCTGCACGCTACGCTCGTCATCGCTTCGGCGGGTGCGGTCGATGAGCCTGGCCTTTTCCAGCCGTTGAAGCAGCGGGGAGAGCGTGCCGGAGTCCAGCAGGAGCCGCGCGCCGAGTGCGGATACCGTTATGGCCCCCGTCTCCCACAGCACGAGCAGCACGAGGTATTGCGGATAGGTCACACCCAGCGGCGCAAGCAGCTCGCGATAGCGCGCGGTGAGTGCCCGTGATGCGCTGTAGAGCGCGAAGCAGATCTGCTCGTCGAGTCGAGGCGCGGATGCTTCGCTCACGGTCATGACCTCATCCTAGCCTATTGTGCACAACAATATCGTGCACAATTTAATGGGGGCCACGGTCGTGATCACCGATCGGTGGCAGGAGTCAGGGAGTCGCGGTGAGCGCCTGTTCGTCAGCGGCGCTCGGCGATCATCCGGCGCAGGAATGCGGTCACGTCGAGTTCTTCACGGAACGGTCCGCCAACCGTGGTCGATTCGTAGTAGAGGCCGTCGGTCATGAGCATCGCGGCACGGGCCAGCATGGGGTCGCCGAGGTCATCGCTGAGAAGCTGCCAGTAGCGCTCGCGGATCGCGGTGAACACGTCGCGCGCGCGGGGGGTGCTCGCGGCGAGCACCCCCACGGCCAGGGATGCGCGGTCGAGCGGGCTGTGCAGGTATTCGGCGAGTTCGATGTAGTGGGCCGCGGCACCTTCGGAGGAGCACAACATCCGCTCGTATTCCCCTTCCACGAGCAGCTCGAGTCGATCGATCAGCGCCGCGTCGAGTGCCCCCCGCGATCCGAAGTGGTAGAGCAGACCCCCTTTGGTTACGCCGGCACGCTTGGCCACCTCATCGAGACTCGAGCCATGACCGTTCGTCTCGATCAGGAGTTCCTGGTACGCCGTCAGTACGGTCTCCCGTGCGCTGTCGCGATGCTGGGCCATGGGCTCTCTTTTCGATTGATAAATTTTACTGCACTCATTGGTATAGTGCCATAAAGCTGTACTGATAGGTACACTAAAAATTTACCCTGTAGAGATCTCCATGACTTGTTCATCACCCGCTCCGGCCGCTGCGCAGCCGAGGGCGACCTCCCGCCAGTGGACCGCCCTCGTGCTGCTGATGCTTCCGGTGCTGCTCATCTCGGTGGACAACACCGTGCTGAGCTTCGCCCTCCCCGCGATTAGCCGCGAGCTTCGACCGAGCAGCACGACGCTGCTCTGGATCGTCGATATCTATCCTCTTGTTCTCGCCGGTCTGCTCGTGGCGATGGGGACCCTCGGTGACCGCATCGGCCGCCGGCGCCTGCTGCTCATCGGAGCCACCGGCTTCGCGCTGATCTCGGCAGCCGGCGCATTCGCGCCAACTGCCGAGCTACTCGTCCTTGCACGCGGCATGATGGGTCTCTTCGGCGCAGCCCTCATGCCGTCGACCCTGTCACTGTTACGCAGCATCTTTCTCGACCAGCGGCAGCGCACCCTGGCCATTGCCGTCTGGGCCGGTGGGTTCGCCGCCGGGTCGAGCCTCGGCCCGATCGTCGGTGGCATACTGCTGCAGCATTTCCCCTGGGGTTCGGTTTTTCTCATTGCGGTACCGATTCTCATCCCGCTTCTGGTGTTCGGGCCGTGGCTCATCCCGGAATCGCGTGACCCGCAGCCCGGCCGCGTCGACTACCCGAGCATTGCGCTCTCCCTCCTCGCGCTGGCCCCGTTCATTTTCGCAATCAAGACCCTCGCCCACGATGGTGTCACCGTGGCCGGGGTGATCGCCCTGCTCGTCGGGGTCGTCTGCGCTGTCTTTTTCGTTCGCCGCCAGCGCCGTATTCCGAATCCCCTTCTCGACCTCGAGCTCTTCGCCCATGCCCCGTTCGCCGGCTCGGTGCTCGCCAATTTTCTCTCGGTCTTCAGCCTCGTCGGGTTTCTGTTCTTCATCTCCCAGCACCTCCAGCTCGTGCTCGGACTCGAACCGCTCTCTGCTGGCCTGCTGCTCGTTCCCGGTGCCATCGTCGGGATCGGGGCCGGATTGCTCGCTGCGGTATTGGTGCGCCGGGTGGCACGCCGACAGGTCATCATCATCGGACTTCTGACGACCACCGCCGGGTTTTTGCTGATAATTCTGCTGAGACACAACCTGAATGCGCTCGTTGTCGCAATCGCTTTCGCTGTGCTCTCGATGGGCATCGCCACCGCCGAAACGATCTCCAACGACACGATTCTCGGGTCGGTTCCACCCGAGAAGGCGGGGGCGGCATCCGGAATCTCCGAGACTGCCTACGAGCTCGGGGCCGTGCTCGGAACCGCTGTGCTCGGTGCGATTCTCTCCGCGTTCTACCGCACCAACGTGGTCGTGCCGCTGCTTCCTGCATCAGCGGATGCTGGCGCAACGGCCGCCCGGGAAACCCTCGGTGGCGCCATCGCACTGTCTGAGACGCTGACGACGGCCCGGGCGCTACCGCTCATCGACTCGGCGCGGGCCGCCTTCGACAGCGGCGTCGGCGCGACATCCGTCATCGCGGTGATACTGCTGCTCGTGGCGGTGGTGGTGATCCACCGATCGATGAGGCCCAGGGCGGCTGACTGATGGGTTCCCGCTATCGCGATGCGGCCGTGCCGGGGAGCGATGATCGGAACCTTCCACGTCACCCTTGCCGACAGCATTGTTCCAGACCTGACCCGCTGCCAGGTGGGCGACCACTCGCGAATCGCGCCGAGGGTAGGATTTGGCCAATCGACGTGCATGACCTCCGTGCGACGTCGCAGTCGCACAGTCGAAATGGCGCAATGTCGAAACGGCGCAATGTCGAAACGGCGCAACGTCGAAATGGATGCCATGCCCTCTCAGCCCGAGGCTCGCCCCTCGATCACGCGCAAGGACGTGGCGGACCATGCCGGAGTGAGCACGGCTGTGGTGAGTTACGTGGTCAACGAGGGGCCGCGAAACGTCGCTCCGGCCACGCGCGCGCGAGTGCTCGAGTCGATCAGCAGTCTCGGCTATCGGCCGAACGCGGCGGCCCGAGCGCTGAAGCTCGGCGTCAGCGAACTCGTCGGGCTGGTGCTCTCTGACAACGCGAACCCCTACTTCGCCGAGTTCTCGCGAGCGATCGAGAAGGCCGCGACCGACAAGGGGCTTTCGGTGATCTTCACGAACTCTGCGCTGGTGCATGGCCAGGAGCACATGCAGGTGCAGAAGCTGGTCTCGCGACAGGTCGATGGACTCCTGCTCGCGAGCACGGAGGATGACCCCAACCTCACCAGCGCGAAAGAGGCGCACGTTCGGGTGGTCATGCTCGACCGTTCCGAGCCACTGCCGGGATTCTCCAGCGTCGGAGTGGACTTTCGCGAGGCATCCCGTGTGGCGGTGGAGCACCTGATCTGGCATGGGCATCGTCGCATCGGGTTGGTCTCGGGCGCACCGGGAGGCCTGACCACTTCGGCCCGCGAGCACGGCTGGGAGGATGCGTTGCGTGCAGCGGATCTGCCCCTGGGGCCCGTCGTGCGCGGGGAGTGGGGACGCAACGGCGGATACCAGTCGGGGATGGAGCTCCTCACCGACCCGGACCGCCCGACTGCGGTCTACGCGATCTCCGACCTCCAGGCGATCGGTCTTCTCCGTGCCCTCCACGAGGCTCACATCGATGTTCCGAGCTCCATGGCTGTCGTCTCCTTCGACGGATCCTCCGAGTCGGAATTCAGTTGGCCGCCCCTCACGGTGATGCGTCAGCCTGTCGACGAGATGGCCCGAGCGGCAATTGCCGCGCTCGGCAGTCCCGCGGGCGCGAAACCGGAGCATCGGTCGTTCACCGCCGAGCTGATCGTGCGGCAGTCCTGCGGCTGCATTCCTCTCTGATCGATCGTGATGCGATCGAAATATAACTACTTGCGTGTTGGATCTACTGCTGTAGACGAGATGGGGCCGCGGGCGTATGTTAGAGGCACTGGCCGGTTCATCGACGTTCAATTGGCGCTCATCCCTAGCGAGACCGACGACCGAAGGGCCAGTCTGTACCTGTCCTGATTTTCACAACACTGCACATTACAAAGGAGTAATCACGATGACCTCAGACAAGTTGAGCGTTCTCGGCGACATCAGCAAAAGTCACCTCAACCGGCGCGCTCTGCTCTCCGGTGGAGTAGGCGTGGCAGCCATCAGCATGCTGGCCGCCTGCAGCCCGGGTGGCAGCACCCCCGCGAGCGGCTCCAAAACCACGACCCTCGGATCCGGTTCTTCGGATGACGTACCCAAGCGGGCATACGCGGCCGTCGTCACCGCGTTCCAGAAGAAGTCCGGCGACACGGTGAAAGTCAACACCGTGGCGCACAACGACTTCCAGAACAACATCAACACCTACCTGCAGGGCAGCCCGGATGACTCGTTCACCTGGTTCGCCGGCTACCGCATGCGCTACTACGCGGGCAAGGGCCTCGCCGCCCCGATCGACGATGTGTGGGACAAGATCGGTGGCAACTTCAGCGCGGGCCTCGCCAAGGCATCCACTGGTGACGACGGCAAGAAGTACTTCGTGCCGAACTACAACTACCCCTGGGGCTTCTTCTACCGCAAGAGCGTCTGGGCGGCAAAGGGTTACACCGTTCCGGCCAAGTTCGATGACCTGATCACCCTTTCCAAGAAGATGCAGGCCGACGGGCTCGTGCCGATCGCGTTCGCTGACAAGGACGGCTGGCCCGCGATGGGCACGTTCGACTACATCAACATGCGCACTAACGGTTACAAGTTCCACATGGACTTGACGGCTCACAAGGAGTCCTGGGACCAGAAGAAGGTCAAGGACGTCTTCGACAACTGGAAGCAGATGCTGCCCTACCAGTCGCCGAACGCCCTCGGTCTCACCTGGCAGGAAGGCGCTCAGCTGCTCGGTGAAGGCAAGGCCGGCATGTACCTGCTCGGTTCCTTCGTGACCCAGCAGTTCACGGATGCCGCCGTGCTCGCCGACATCGACTTCTTCCCGTTCCCCGAGATCGCCATGGAGGGCACGACCGCGGTCGAGGCCCCGATCGACGGCCTGATGCTCTCGAAGAAGGGCGGAAGCAACTCGGCCGCGAAGGCGTTCCTGCAGTTCCTCGGAACTCCCGCCGGCCAGGAGGCGTACTTCTCGGTCGACAAGTCGAACCTCATGACGGCGAAGGGTGCCGACACCTCCGGCTACAGCGAGTTCAACAAGAAGCTCGCTGATGTCATCGGAAACGCAAAATCGATCAGCCAGTTCTTCGACCGGGATGCGCTGCCGGCCATGGCGAACAACGTCATGATCCCCGCGCTCCAGGGCTTCCTGAAGGACGGCACGATCGACACGGCCAACCTCGAGGCGCAGGCAAAAGCGCTGTACGCCGCCCAGTAGAAGAAAGCATCATGGCCGACACCACACTCGGCGCGATTGCACCGGCCAGGGGAGTCAAATCTCCTGGCCGGCTTCGTCGCCGCTACAGCATGCTCACCCGCCGCGACAAGATGGTGCTCGCTGTCATGGTGGCGATTCCTACCCTGATCCAGCTGATCTTCATCTGGATTCCGACGGTGTTGTCGATTTTGCTGTCGTTCGTGCGGTGGAACGGACTCGCGTTCTCCGACATCCGTCCGGCCGGTACAGCGAACTACGAATTCGTCTTCAAGGATTACCCCCCGTTCATCCCGGCGCTGCAGCACAACATCCTCTGGCTGCTGTTCCTGGCGGTAATTGCGACGCCGATCGGGTTGCTGCTCGCCATCCTGCTCGACCAGAACATCCGCGGTTCTCGTATTTACCAGAGCATCTTCTTCGCTCCGGTGATGTTGTCGCTGGTGCTGATCGGTGTCATTTGGCAGTTGTTCTATTCACAGAACAACGGTCTTCTCAACTTCCTGCTCGGCACCTCGGGCACCCCACGAGCCGTGGACTGGTTCGGCGACCCGAACATCAACATCTGGGCGGCTCTCATCGCTGCGACCTGGCGTCATGCCGGCTACGTGATGATCCTCTACCTGGCGGGACTCAAGGGGGTGGACCCGGCGCTTCGCGAGGCGGCATCCCTCGACGGAGCGAACGCAGTGCAGACCTTCTTCCGGATCGTCTTCCCGGTGATGCGTCCCATCAACATCGTCATCGTGGTCATCACCATCATCGAATCACTCCGGGCATTCGACATCGTCTACATCATCAACGGTGGCCGTAACGGCTTGGAACTCATCAGCGCCCTGGTGATCCAGAACCTCGTCGGCGAAGGACAGGTCATCGGCATCGGTTCGGCGCTCGCGGTGATCCTGCTGGTTGTCTCCCTCGTGCCGATCGTTATCTACCTCAGCCGTACCTTCAAGAAAGAGGTCTGAATGTCCTCGACAATCGTGCGCCCGCGAAAGCCCGGTGCCGCGTTGCGGCCGACAAAGGTCGGCTCCGTGCAGCGTCCGCATTACGGCACACACATCTTTTTGATCATCATGGCGGTGGTCTGGCTCATTCCCCTCGGGTGGGCCATGTTCACTGCGTTGCGTCCGAAGGCCGACACCGACAAATACGGCTATTTCAGTTTTGGGGGATCGTTCAACTTCGAGAATTTCGTGGCGGCGTGGAACCAGGGTGGCTTCAGCAAGCTGCTCTTCAATTCCGCAATCATCGTCGTTCCCACGGTGATCCTCACCCTGTTCTTCGCGTCGATGATGGCGTTCGCAGTGAGTCGGTTTACCTGGAAGTTGAACATCACGCTGCTCATCATGTTCACGGCCGGCAATCTTCTGCCACCGCAGGTTCTGGCCGCCCCACTGTTCGAGATGTTCAAGCATTTCGAGTTGCCCTACAGCGTGAGTGGATCCGGCAGTCTTCTCAATACTTACTTTGCGGTGATTGCGGTGAATACGGCGTTCCAGGTGGGCTTCTGCACCTTCGTGCTGTCCAACTACATGAAGGCGCTTCCGGCCGACATGACCGAAGCCGCCTTTGTGGATGGCGCGGGAATCTGGCGGCAATACTGGTCCATCATCATGCCGCTGACCCGGCCGGCTCTTGCGGCGCTCGGCACCCTCGAGGTGATCTTCATTTACAACGACTTCTTCTGGCCGCTTCTGTTCATCCAGAGTGGTGACATGCTGCCGCTCACCACCGGCCTGAACAATCTGAAGGGCCAGTTCCTGTCGAACTACAACCTGCTCGCCGCGGGAGCAATCATCACGGTGATCCCCACGTTGATCATCTACCTGGCGCTCCAGCGCCAGTTCGTCGCCGGGCTGACGCTCGGGGCAAGCAAAGGATAAAGAAAATGGTCTCACTCTCGCCACGGCTCACTGCTGACGGGGCCACCGCGTGAGCGACATCATCAACCAGCGCGGCATCATCAATCTGCGTGGTGGGGGTTCGGCATTCGTGCTCGACCTATCCGGTGCGACGCCCGTCATCGTGCACTGGGGAGCCGACCTCGGTGAAGCGATCCCCACCGCCTTTGCGACCGGCCCGGTAGCCCACTCGGCACTGGACCAGCCATCCGTCCAGGACCTGGTGCCACAGGCATCCAGCGGATGGTGCGGCCGCCCCGCTCTCGAAGGTCACCGTCTCGGCGGGCGAGCCTTTTCTGCCGCACTGGTGACCACCGGCTCTCGCTCCCTCGCGCCCGACGGCCATGAGGTCACCCTGAGCGATGAGTCTGCCGGCCTCGGACTCACCGTCGAGATCCACCTCGGACAGGAGGGGATGCTGCGGATTCGCAGCATCCTGAAAAATGTGGGCGACGACGACTACGCTCTCCAGTCACTCAGCACCACCCTCCCGACCGGTCTCGGGGCGGCGGAGATCCTCGACCTGACCGGCCGCTGGTGCCGGGAGCAGCATCCGCAGCGACAGTCGCTTCGCCAGGGCACCTGGTTGCGCGAGTACCGTCACGGTCGCACCGGCCACGACTCGTCGCTGTTCACCGCGGTGGGCACGACCGGGTTCGGCAACCGCTCCGGCTCGATCTGGGCCACCCACTTCGGCTTCAGCGGTAATCGCGTCACCGCCGTGGAGAAGACTCCCACCGGACCGGCACTCATCGGCAACGCCGAGCTGCTCGGCACCGGTGAGATCGTGCTCGGTGCGGGCGAATCGTACGAGACACCCTGGACCTACGCCTCTTTCTCCGCCCGCGGTCTCGACGGTGTCACCGACACCTTCCACCGCTGGTTGCGCTCGCGCTCGCAGCATCCCTCGGGTGTGCGCCCCGTGGTGCTCAACACCTGGGAGGCGGTCTATTTCGATCATCACCTCGATGGACTGATTGAGCTCGCGGATCGCGCAGAGCTTCTCGGAGTTGAACGATTCGTACTCGACGACGGCTGGTTCCGTCACCGCCGCAACGATACGGCCGGACTCGGGGACTGGTACGTGGACGAGGATGTCTGGCCCGGCGGCCTCACGCCGCTGATCGACGCTGTACGCGCCCGGGGCATGGAGTTCGGCCTCTGGGTCGAACCCGAGATGGTGAACGAGGACTCCGACGTTATCCGCGCGCACCCCGATTGGATCAGCGGAGCCGGTTTCGCTCGAACCCCGGTCGACTGGCGGCACCAACAGGTGCTCGACCTGGTGAACCCGGATGCCTTCGCCTACATCTTTGATCGTCTTGACGCGTTGCTCTCTGAAAATGCGATCTCCTACCTCAAGTGGGACCAGAATCGCGATCTCACTGAAATGGGGCACGGCGGGGCACCCTCTGCCCATGATCAGACCCTCGCCGCCTACCGCCTGATCGACGATCTGAGACGCGCGCATCCCGAAGTGGAGATCGAGAGCTGCTCCTCCGGGGGCGCGCGGGTGGACCTCGGCATTCTGGAGCGCACCGATCGGGTCTGGGCCTCCGACTGTAATGACGCGCTGGAGCGGCAGACGATCCAGCGTTGGACCGAGGCGATCCTGCCGCCCGAGCTTGTCGGAACTCATGTGGGCCCAACCACTTCGCACACGACGGCCCGCACGCATTCACTATCGTTTCGTGCGATCACTGCCATGTTCGGTCATTTCGGTATCGAATGGGATGTGCGCACCCTCGGCGAATCCGGGCTGTTGGAACTCAGTGAGGCAATCGCCCTGTACAAGAAGCACCGTGCGCTGATCCACTCCGGGGTGTCAGTGCACGCTGACCTCGTGGACCCGGCATATCTTTTGGGCGGCTCAGTCTCCCAGGACGGCTCCGAAGCGCTCTACTCCTTCGTCAGCGTGGCGACCTCCTTCGACGAGACTCCGGGCCGGGTGGGATTTCCCGGCCTGAATCCCGACACCAGCTATGAGGTGAAGGTGGTCTTCCCCACGGCCACCTCTCCCTATGGCGATCGAGCCAACACGGGTTGGATCCCGGGTGGATTCACCGCGACCGGGCGGTTCTTGGCCGAGGTCGGGCTCCCGATGCCGATCCTCAATCCCGAGCAGGGAGTGCTAATTCACCTGATGGAGCCTGTGCGCGCGTAGCCGCCTCAGAACTGCCTGGGCATGGGCGAGGCGCCCGACTTGCTGATGAGCCGGGCAGCTGTCGTTTGGCTGTGTCGGCTGAGGTAACCAGACACCCAGCCATCGGGCTTGATGTCGAAACACCCATGGAGGCCCACAGGCCAACGGGTGTGTCGATGCCGACAGCGGTGGAGGAGCGTCCGGGCGGCGGTGCGGCGGGCACAATTATTTGCATGCGCGAGGTCCGGCAATGCAACCTCTTCGAGCAGTTGTGTCAGTCCATTTAGGGCATCGTGTTCGCGTAGCCCAGGATGCCAAAACCTAGACCTCGACGCGCGGCGGTAGACGAAGTAGTCTCACGGTATGACCATCGACTGTCCGCAGACCGCGACCGAACGTGCGCTTCACATCGACGCGATTCGCCTGCGCGGCCGTCGAAACGGTGCACTTCTCATCAGCCTCGGTTCGCTGGCGATCCTCGGATCATGGTTGCTGATACCCAAGGGGATCATCGACGCAGTGAACGCGGCGCCGCCCGGGGGCGCGCTCGATGTCGCCGTCGGAACTGTCGTACTCGTCGCCGGAATCGTTCTCGTGGCGGTCGGCATTCAGACCCAGAAGAGAGCGATCGACGCGGAGCACGACGCCCAGTCTGCCCCTGGCCGCATCAACGCCCACTTCGATCGGGTTGGGGCGCCCAACTCCACCGGCCAGCCGCCATTCAACTGGACCGGCCTCACGCCCCTCTAGTCACGACTACTGGAGAGCCGGCATCGGCCCTTTTCGCCCCGTCAGTAGCGCGCGAGCGGCCAGCCCGATCACCGCGCTGAGGGCATGGCATTGGTCCCAAAAGGCCAAAACGACGCGGCGAAGATCAAAAGACTGCCCGCCATCCTGCGGCAATCGCTCACCTGAGACCAGGGGCCGAAAGATGCGGGACTGGAAAACAGTCTCGATCGACGCAGACATCGAGATCTACTTCTGCGACCCACACTCGCCCTGGCACGCGGCAGTAACGCGAACACCAACGGGCTTCTGCGCCAATATTTCCCCACGGGCACCGACCCCTCAATCCACTCTGCCGAGGACCTCGACTGGGTCGCTGCGGAACTCAACAACCGACCACGCAAACGTCTGCAATTCCAGAAAACGATCGGAGCAATCGGCGAGCTCCTGTTGCAATAAGCGATTTAATCCGCCGTCCGAGCGGGAACGCGGTGGTCGCCCTCGGAGTTCCGAGCGCGCTGGGGGCTTCGTCCCGTCTGACTGGAACCTCGCTGCGCATAACTGAGTCTGACAACCTCGGCGTGGAGGGTCGCTTATCGATGCGACCGCGGAAATAGAGTCCAGGTGCGTTCGTGCACCCATGCACGCATCGACTCTGAAACGGAGTGCCTTGACGAAAGAAAGGTGGAGTTTCTATAGTCGATAGGACAGTCGGGAATAGCAAAGGAAATGGGAAACCATGGCAAACTCCGAAGGCTTTGTGGTCGTCGGGGCCGGGCTCACTGGCGCCTCCGCGGTGCGTGGAATTCGTGAGGGCGGCTTCCTCGGCCGTATCCGGCTCATCGGCGCTGAAGCGCACCGACCGTACATCCGTCCGCCGCTGTCGAAGGACTACCTCAGCGGTTCGGCTGATCGAGAGTCTGTCTTCGTCGACTCCGAGGCCTGGTATGTCGAAAACAACATCGAACTGTTTCACAGCACGACGGTGACTGCCATTCATCCAGCAGAGCACCGCCTTGACCTCGACAACTCCATGCCGATCGGATACGACAAGTTACTGCTCGCCACGGGCTCTGCCCCGCGGCGGCTGACGATTCCGAATGCCGACCTGGATGGTGTGCATTACCTCCGTACCCTCGACGATTCTGAGACCCTGCACAACCTGCTGGCAGAGGGCGGCCGGAGTCTCGTTCTGATCGGATCCGGCTGGATCGGCATGGAGGTAGCGGCGACCGCGCGGACCCTTGGCAATGAGGTCACGATTCTCGAGCGCAACCCGATCCCTCTTGCTGACGCGCTCGGCGATGAACTAGGAACGATGTTTGCCGATCTCCACACGGAAAACGGCGTCGACCTTCGAGCCTCCGTAGTCGTGGAGAGCATTGCAGGCAAGGACGGTCGGGCGACCGGTGTTGCACTCGCGGGAGGCGAGGTGGTTTCGGCCGACCTCGTGCTCGTCGCAGTTGGGGTGATTCCGAACATCGGGCTTGCGGATGCAGCCGGCCTCGCCATCGACAACGGTGTGCTGGTGGATGCGTCCCTCCAGACGAGCGAGCCGGACATCTACGCGGCAGGGGATATCGCGAACGCGTATCACCCCGTGGCCGGGATGCGCCTTCGCAGCGAGCACTGGGCGAACGCATTGAACGGTGGTAAGGCCGCTGCCCGCTCGATGCTCGGCGAGAAGGTGTCCTACGACAACATCCCCTACTTTTACACGGACCAGTTCGATCTCGGGATGGAGTATTCGGGGTTCGGCCCCCTGACCCAGGGAGCAGAGGTTGTCTACCGCGGAGACCGCGCAGGTCGCGAGTTCATCGCGTTCTGGCTGGCCGGTGGTCGTGTGGTCGCCGGAATGAATGTCAATGTCTGGGATGTGAACGACGCAGTGCAGGGCGTCATTCGCCGCGCCAACTTCGTTGATCCCGCTCGGCTCGTTGATGAAAACGTGCCGTTGGAGTCTCTGTGACCTCGCGATCATTTCTGGTGTTCCGGTAGACGGCGCGCTCGTGCGTGTGCAGCCGGAGTGTTTGGCCGGCGAAGCGTTCGGTTCGCAAAAGTGCGAGTGCGGGCTGCAATCCGACACCACGTAGCAAACCATTCGCGAGAGCGGAGGAGTAGTAATTTACCTGCGCGGTCACGAAGGCAGGGGGATCGATCGCGTCACACCGATCTCGTCCACCCTGAGTTCAGCGGGCCCGGTCCTCGCGCCACGCCGCCGACGGTCGTCCCAGCGACGGGATCTGACCCCGATAGGCCTGCACTTGCTTGTGCCGATCTCGAACTCGCGACCCTTGGCCGGATGCAGTGGCACAACACTCAGCGACTCCACGGCTAGCTCGGCGATATCCCAGCCGCCGAGTTCGAGACAGCGTCCGGTGCTGCACAAACCGACCACCAGCAGTCGGTCGAAATCGAATAGCGCGGGTCGCCATCACACCCGGAGCGATTCAGATGCTTAGGCGAGAGCGAGTCTCCGTAAAAGCCAGGGTGCATCATTGATCCGTGAGCGAAATCGACAGCGGTTACCCTGACGGGTTCTTCGAGCGTGGCGATCCCGCGTCCGACGCCATCTTTTACCGGCCGCCGAGGCTCGTCACGCACATCGACGATGCTGCGATCGTTGCTGTCTCCGAGCTCTACGCGGAACTCGGGATTGATGGTTCGTCCAGGGAGCACCGGCGAGTACTCGATCTGATGTCCTCGTGGGTGTCGCATCTTCGCGTCGCCCCGGACGAACTGGTCGTGTTGGGGATGAACGCCTCGGAGCTCGACGCGAACTCGATGGCCACCGAGCGCATCGTGCAGGACCTGAATGCCGACCCCGTTCTGCCGTTTGGCGACGAGTCTTTCGACGCCGTGCTGTGCTGCGTCTCGATCGACTATCTCGTGCGCCCGGTCGAGGTGCTCCGAGAGGCCGCTCGAATCTTGCGGCCGGGGGGCCAGGTTGTCATCACTTTTTCGAATCGATGCTTCCCGACCAAAGCGATCCGCGGATGGCTCGAGACGGATGACGAAGGTCGTTGCGCCATTGTGCTCGATTATCTTCGTCGAGTTGGAGCATTCGATGAAGCGCACCTGAGCCTTCGTACGCCCGCCGCCCGAGAGTATCGAGGCGATCCGCTTTATTCGGTGACGGCGCGACGCGCGGTGGGGGAGAAGTGAAGGACCCCCTGTCAATGACCGCGGTGCGTCAGCGAATTCGTCCTATTGTCAACACTTATCGAAACTGAGGCTGGCGCCACCGGCCGAACTGTCAGGCCGCTTGATGGGGGAGAGCAGCTCGGATGACCACATCCAACCGCTTCCTCGCGGCTGGACAACGACCGCCTGAATCCACTCTCGACTAGCGGATCGTGAGGTGGCAAATGGAATCTGCGATGTCGACCGCTCGGCTTCGACTTCGTGTGTCTAGAGCGTCGACCATGAACGGGTTTTCGCTGGTCGGAGGGTCGAAGCTCGCAATGCGTTCGGCAAGCACCGCATCGCTCACATCGAGCCGTTCTTGATGTGAGCACTTGGCAGCAACGCGTTTGCGTTGAAGGTCACGGGTGACCTGCACCCAGATGATTGCGAACGGTACACCGGATGTCTTCGCAGTGGCTCGCCAGTGGTCCCGGATGAAGCGCGGGGAGCCGGTGTCGTCAGCTACAACCCGTCGGTCGTGCCGGAAGGAGGGCTTCGACCCGCTCGTGCGCGATTCGATCACTGGCGGCCCCCTCCTGTAGCGGGATGCCTTGGCCGCCGACCAGGCCGCGTTCCGTATTGATGATATCGAGGCTGACGACCTGGCCATCGATTTCCTCGGCCAGCAACACTCCGAAGGTGCTTTTGCGGGCGAACGAGAGTGCGCACATCAGCGTTGGTGTCATGGATTTCCTTCTTTCCCGACTGCTCCCAGGAGTAAAGCTCGTGCGTGGTCCACGGCGTGACTGAGACTGTCTGCCTC
>Ga0209100_1001341_pt1 | contig 17102 bp, 9 predicted proteins | sample lystaG_FD_185480 | JGI IMG/M metagenome (GOLD analysis project Ga0209100, IMG submission 185480) | Glacier valley bacterial and archeal communities from Borup Fiord, Nunavut, Canada, to study Microbial Dark Matter (Phase II) -... | ecosystem: Environmental > Aquatic > Freshwater > Ice > Glacier ...
CTAGACTCATGCCCTTTGAAGGTGTGCAGGTTGCGCCCGTCCAGGCTCCACAGCTTCAGGGTGTTGTCCCAACTGCCCGACGCAAGGGTCTTGCCATCGGGACTGAAACTCACACTCCTGACACTACCCTCATGTCCCTTGAAGGTGGGCAATAAGCGCCCGTCCAGGCTCCACAGCTTGATGGTCTTGTCCCAACTGCCCGACGCAAGGGTCTTGCCATCGGGACTGAAACTCACACTACTGACACTAGACTCATGCCCTTTGAAGGTATGCAGGTTGCGCCCGTCCAGGCTCCACAGCTTCAGGGTCTTGTCCTCACTGCCCGACGCAAGGGTCTTGCCATCGGGACTGAAACTCACACTCCAGACACTATTCTCATGTCCCTTGAAGGTATGCAGGTTGCGCCCGTCCAGGCTCCACAGCTCGAGGGTGCCGTCATCACTGCCCGACGCAAGGGTCTTGCCATCGGGACTGAAACTCATACTACTGACACTATCCCCATGTCCCTTGAAGGTGTGCAGTAAGCGCCCGTCCAGGCTCCACAGCTTCAGGGTGTTGTCCCAACTGCCCGACGCAAGGGTCTTGCCATCGGGACTGAAACTCACACTCCTGACCACATTCTCATGTCCCTTGAAGGTGTGCAGTAAGCGCCCGTCCAGGCTCCACAGCTTCAGGGTGTTGTCATCACTGCCCGACGCAAGGGTCTTGCCATCGGGACTGAAACTCACACTCCAGACACTATTCTCATGTCCCTTGAAGGTATGCAGTAAGCGCCCGTCCAGGCTCCACAGCTTCAGGGTCTTGTCATCACCGCCCGACGCAATGGTTTTGCCATCGGGACTGAAACTTACACTCAAGACACCACCATACTCATGCTTTTTAAAGATGTGCAGTAAGCGTCCGTCCAGGCTCCATAGCTTGAGGGTGCCGTCAGCACCGCCCGACGCAATCGTCTTGCCATCGGGACTGAAACTTACACTTAAGACCACAGCCTGAGTCTGTATCCAATTTTGCTCTCGGCTCATCTGAGCCACGTCCAATAAACTACTCTGCACAGAGACTGGCATCGGAGAACTGGAAAACTGGACAAACGACGATTGACTCAGCCTCACAGCACTAATGGCAGTCATAGCAGCCGAGACAGGATCGGTTGCGAGCAGCGCTTCGGCTGTGAGAGCTAATTGGTCTACCCGTTGTCGTTTGGATTGTTGTAGCTCATAGAAGCCGAAAACAGCTAAACCTGTGATTAAGACAGAGCCTGTGATCAACCCTCCTAGAGCTATCTGGCGACCTCGTTTCCGGCTATTCTCCGCCCTGTCAGATGCCTCAAAAAACGCGCTTTGCAGCGGGGTCATATCAGCTCCCACTCGCTGCTGATAGCGCTGCAACAGATCCAAATCGGGAGGTTGCCAGAGGTTCCCTTCCGGTCGTCCTTGCTCCTGCCAATGCAACGCCGCTTCATCCAGTCGCCGCTGAAAGCGCAGATCACTGCGGCTGCTGTCAACCCAGCCCTTAAACTGCTGCCAGTGGTCAAACAGTGCCTCATGCGTCACTTCAGCGATCTCCCAATCTGCATCCGATGCCAGCGTAATCAGCCGCGCTTGAGGCGTTGAGAATTGCATGATCACCGCTTTGACCTGAGCCAGGCTATCCCGGCGCGAAATCACCTGCTCAAGCCTCGCCCGTCGCCGCGTGTCTTTGGTTCCTTCCCCCAACTGCACCAACCCCAAAAACACCCGTCGGGCAATTTCCTGATTCGTCGGGTTGAGTCCCTCATAAATGCGCTGCGCTTCCCCGGCCAATGCACCCCCCACCCCGCCGATCTCTTGCAGGGTTGCAGCAGGTTCCTGCCCCTTGACCAACCCTTCCCAGATTCGCTCCAACGCAAACTGAAGCAATGGCAGTGCTCCTTCTCGCCCTTCCGTCTCCTTCAGCAATAGCTGAATCGTGGCAGCATCTAGCGCATGTCCTGCCCGTTTTGCAGGTTCTGCGATCGCTCGCTGCAATTCTGCCTCATTCATCGATCGCACCAAAACCCCCGGCTCGGTAAACAGCGCATTCAAGCTGGGATGCTTTTGCGTTTCGCCCAAGAAGTCACTCCGCAACGTGATTACCACCGAAACCCGCCGCGCGCGATCGCCCGCCGCATTCAGCAACGTGTTCACAAAGGCATCGCGCGCGATCCCGTCTTTGCAGAGGGTATACACCTCCTCAAACTGATCCACTAACACAATCAGTGGCGCGATCGCACTGTCAGGCAACACATCCGCGATCTGCCTTAACCCCTCATACTGCCCTGCCTCACTGGGTTTCTCCAAAACCCGCTTAAACTCTGCCGCTTTCTCAGCCGGACTGGGATCGTTCGTCGCGATCCGAGCCAGCACAGTCGCCAGAGACCAGAGCGGGTCAGCCGTCGGCACTAACACCGCGACTCTGGCACGCACCGACCCCGGTAACGAGCGACGCGCTAGTTCAGGAATTAATCCCGCCCGCGCCAGAGAAGATTTACCCGAACCAGAGGGTCCATAAATGGGCAGCAATCGGATGCTCAATGGGGTTTCATACAGTTGGCAAAGCTTCTGCCAGAGTTGCTCAATTTGCTGTTCCCGCCCAAAAAAGCGATCGCCATCGGTTTCCAAAAATGCTTGTATCCCTTTATAGGGGTTAGGACCTAGATCAGAACGAGGGGCAGGCGGGGCAGGTTCCGTCTGAAGGAGCTGAGACTGATAGTAAATGACGATACTGTTGCCCGTGCCCGACACGATCGCACTGCCATTGACATCTCGCTCAACGGTGACTCGCCGATCCTCACATAGATTGCCTGCTTCAGTCATCCCCACCTCTCCTGGCAATCAGTGCCCCTGGATTAAATGCTCACACTCAACCGGACAACCCCTAGAAGTTTGTACCAGTTCTCTCCCAGCCAAGCCGCTACTTTCGTAACGGGAGGTTGCAGCTTTTCGATCGCGCTGGCAAAACCCGCAGTCTTCTGAGCATAGTTTAAGGCACGCTCTAGCGCCTGTCCCACTTCATCTTTATCGGGTTGAGGCTTTTTAAGCTCCTCCTCGGCATCAGTCAGGGCATTGTCAATCTTGCGGCGATCAAGGGTTTCTAACTGAACCAGCACCGCCCGCAAAGCTGAAAGTTCCGCTCCCATATCGACCCGGTCTGCGGGCGGCAGAGTCGTCTGCTGAAACTGGATCGAGGCGGTGTTCTGATCGCCCGTTTGAACCGCGCTGCCCACCACATTCCCACCGATCGTGACAGAACGGTCTGGCTGGGTGGGCATTCTCTCTTCGCTCGTCTTTGGTGCAACTGGGGCTTCCACAGGCAGCGGGTTTCTCGCGCGGGGTCGATACTTGAGCACCGGGGTTAACGATTCGGGAATGCCTTGCAGGTCGATCGCATTGCGACCCAGCTCAAACGCCCGATCATAAGCCGTGTCCGTGGAGATTGCCCGATAAAACCCCTGAGCAAAGGCAATCGCAGCTTTGTCCCCTACCGCTTGATTCATGCCCACCACACAGTCAATGTGTTGGTGAATGGCTTCCGCTTGCGTTGCCGAATAACAAGCATTGAGGAAAACGCACTCAAGGTCGGTCTGAAACAGCCGGAAAAGATTTGCCAATGCTTGAGTGCTTACCAGCTGGAGCTGTCCCACTTCATTTTCCAAGGCTAACCCTTGGGTGTCTGCTCCATGACCGCAGAAGTGAACGATGTGAGGTTTGTCTGCTGACAGGACGGGTTGCAGGTCATCGACCCGGACGGCTAGACGCAGCCTCACCTCAAATGGTTGGGCCATTGAGGACTTTTCCAGGGCAGTCTGGATCACCCGCATTTCTTCATCCAAGCGCAGCCGTCCCGTATTTTTAGGATTAGCAGACAGAATCAAGATCCTTTTCATCGCAAGATTTCCTCAAAGGGGGCAAATCCAGAAAACGCGAACATGGACAAATTACGAATAGCCTAGAAACCAACCACTTGAAGTTAAGTTCTGTAGAGTGGTCAGGAATTTCCGCTGACAGTAGCAGGATTGATACTATTTTTATAGTCTTTAGAGGTAGATTTATAGCCATCTCACTCTACTGAATCATAAAACCGAAGGAAGCTGCGGCAGATCAGTGATTTCTACTGAGTGAAACGATTGCCCTACCGCAGCCTTAAAAGGACAGCTTAAATCAACGCGATTAGCGCGGAAATCCCGGCTGCCCCCAGCGCTTTAACGCCGTCTTTCGCAACATCTTCGATTAAGCCCTGAATACCTGCGGAGAGCGTGTCCTGTGCCGTTAACCTCCAAAATAAGCGGGCTTGCGTAACTTCATCCCAATTCTGAGCAATTTGGGGATTTGCTTCTGGAATTGTCCAGTCGTCATCGCGATTGCGTCCAAAGAGCGTCACGGTGCCATCGACATGGTTTTGGCGGGCAAACGTATAGCCCATCCCGGAAGGAGTCATAATCACGATCGCCAACGCATAGTCGATATTGGGAAACCCACTGTCATGCATGTGACCTGAAAACGTAAACTGCCCTTGAGTATTCACAGCGACATTAACCCAGCCACCCATCGGGAGCCAGTCTTGAGTCGCGATATCGCTGTGGAACTGCATGGTTGCGGGGGACGTGGTTACAGTGCGGGTCGCTGCAATCCAGGTGATGTCGCCGTGTTGAAAGTGGCTAACTCGCCCCGCGCCATCTGGCGTATTCAGTTCATCGCTCGTGGGGTAGCCGAGAAAAGAGCGCTCCCAACCCATTGATGACCACTTGCCCAAAATGTCACCGTTTACTTCATGGGCACCCGTTTTAGGAGTCCAATAGATCGACCCACTTTGAAAGTGGTTGAAGCGTCCAACTCCGTCGGGTGTCGTGGTTTCATCCGTGACTGGGTAGCCGAGAAGGCTGCGCTCCCAACCCATCGACGACCATTTACCCAGAATGTCACCGTTTACTTCATGGGCACCCGTTTTAGGAGTCCAATAGATAGTGCCACTTTGAAAGTGATTAAAGCGTCCAATGCCATCGGGTGTCGTGGTTTCATCCGTGACTGGGTAGCCGAGAAGGCTGCGCTCCCAACCCATCGACGACCATTTACCCAGAATGTCACCGTGTACCTCGTGGGCACCCGTTTTAGGAGTCCAATAGATAGTGCCACTTTGAAAGTGATTAAAGCGTCCAATGCCATCGGGTGTCGTGGTTTCATCCGTGACTGGGTAGCCGAGAAGGCTGCGCTCCCAACCCATCGACGACCATTTACCCAGAATGTCACCGTGCACCTCATGGGCACCCGTAGTAGGATGCCAGTAAATTGAACCGCTTTGAAAGGGTTGAAAAAAACCAACGTTATCGGGAGCGGGCTGCACCTCCGTGGTTGATCTTCCTAGAACACTGGCTTCTCCTCCCAATTGTGTGTATTTATCGTTAATGGCTCCGGTCGCCTGAGCCAAGGGAGAAAGGGAAACGTCGTTAGCAGTCTGAGCAGGATTGATGGAAGTCGAAGACATCGTGAACTCCTATGGGTAATTTGAACCTTGTACGTTCATCAAAACGCTGCACCTACTAAGTTCAAGACTGAGAATGCCTAAGTTCTGCTGACTTGTGACGGGCTTGTTATGAGTAGAATTTGCATAGCCCCTAGAGAAGACCTTATGCCCCGCTCCCTCCGCGTTCGCGCAGATTGCATCGAGAGAGTCAAGCTCTCGGTGCAGCGGACTGGCTTTCTCAACCAAAAAGCCTTGGCAGAGGATGCTGGGTTCTCGATCGCCACCGTCAGCAACTTCCTCACGGGCAAGGCGGTTGACCATGCCACCTTTGTCGAACTCTGTAAACTACTGTCCTTAGAAATCGCAGACATTGTGGAGCGGCAAGGTTCAACGCGGGTCTCGTCCTGGGACGCGAAGCCAGAGGGCGAGACTCTCCGTCTGCGTCAAGACTGGGGGGAAGCGCCCGATGTCTCGACGTTCTATGGGCGAGCGACAGAGAAGACTGTTCTGCACCAGTGGGTGGTTTCAGATCGCTGCCGCCTCGTCACGCTCATCGGCATGGGAGGCATTGGCAAAACGGCTTTGTCAGTCAAGGTGGCGAAACAAATCCAGGACGAGTTTGAGTATCTGATTTGGCGATCGCTGCGGAATGCTCCACCCGTTCAGGATTTACTGGCAGATTTGATTCGCTTTTTTTCTCACCAGCAGGTCACAGAGTTCCCTGAAACGCTCGACGATCGCATCTCTCAGTTAATTGGATATCTGCGTGCTTCTCGCTGCTTGCTCGTCTTGGATAACGCGGAGTCAATTCTCCGCAGTGACGATCGAGCGGGCGCTTATCAAGCAGAGCATGAAGGGTATGGTCAACTTCTGAGGTGTGTCGGAGAGACCGTCCATCAAAGTTGCTTAATCTTAACGAGCCGGGAAAAACTGAGAGGGCTAAGTGTCAAAGAGGGCAAAACACTGCCCACGAGATCGCTGAGGCTAAAAGGCTTAAGGCACGAAGAAGGGCAGGAGATTCTGCAAGAGAAAGGATTCTCCATTTCAGAAGCGGACAGTCAAACCTTGGTGGAGCAGTATGCCGGAAACCCTCTGGCGTTGAAGATTGTGACCACCACCATTGAGGAATTATTTGACGGCGATACGAGTCAATTTCTGGAACAAGGAACGATTATCTTTGGCGATGTTTCCGACCTACTGGATCAACAATTTGCTCGCCTATCTGCTTTAGAGCAACAGATTATGTATTGGTTGGGCATTGAACGAGAGTGGGTCTCACTGCCAGAGTTACAAGCAGAGCTGATTCCAGCGGTTTCGCCACGAGCCTTGCTGGAAGCGCTAGAGTCGCTGCAAGCGCGGTCTCTAATCGAGAAAAATGCGACTCGCTTCACGCAACAACCCGTAGTGATGGAGTATGTCGTTGATCGGTTTCTTGAACAGATTGGTCAAGAGATGAGTCGTGGAGAGATCCGGTTCTTAAATCGTTATGCGTTGATGAAAGCCCAAGGGAAGGATTACGTTAAAGCCACTCAGATTCGGCTTCTGCTCAACCCGATCGCCGAACGCTTGCAAGGGTTAATCGAAGAGCCAGCGCAAATTGAAACCTGTCTGAACCAGCTTTTGTCAACCCTGAGATCTCAAGGGACCCATCGACCTGGATATGCGGGAGGCAATCTGCTCAACCTCTTTTGGCAGTTGGGCATTGACCTGAGCGGCTACGACTTTTCTGACCTTGCGATTTGGCAAGCTGACCTGCAAAGAATGACTCTGCGCCGAACCAATTTTGCGGGTGCTGATCTGGCTAAATCTGCATTTACACAAATGATCGGCACTGTTTTTTCCGTCGCATTCAGCCCCGATAGCACACTGTTAGCCACTGGAATTGACAACGACATTAGTATTTGGCACGTCGCAGAGTCTCGGCAGTTGATGATCTTGAGCGGACACAGCAGTTGGGTACAAGCGATCTCGTTCAGTCCCGATGGTCAGCTTTTGGCGAGTGGCAGTAATGACCAAACGATCCGGCTTTGGAACGTCCACACCGGGCAGTGTCTTAAAACGTTGAGCGGGCACAGCAGTTGGGTGCAAGGAATGGGGTTCAGTCCAGATGGTCAGCTTTTGGCGAGTGGTAGTAATGACCAAACCATTCGGCTTTGGAACGTCCACACGGGGCAGTGTCTTAACGTTTTGCAGGGGCATCACGATCGCATACTCGCAGTGGTTTTCTCTCCTGATCGACAGACCTTGATCAGCAGTAGCGAAGATGCCACCGTGAGGCTCTGGAATCTTCAGACCGGGCAGTGTTTGCGGGTTTTAGACATTCAGGTGAACTGGAGCTTGTCTTTGGCGTTGAGTCCAGATGGGCAAACCTTAGCGGCGGGAAGCGGTGGGAACGCAGTTACCTTTTGGGATCTGCAAAGCGGCAAGTGCATTGATACATTGCCCAACTACAGCAGCCGAGTTTGGGCGATCGCCTATAGTCCAGACGGGCAAACGGTCGTCACCGCGAGTGAAGATAAAACGGTCAAGCTTTGGGATGTGGCGACAGGAATCTGCTTAAAAAGCTTACCGGAGTATACCGATCGGGTGTGGTTAGTTGCCTTTAGCCCCGATGGTCAAACCTTAGTCACCGCCAGCGAAGATCAAGCGATTCGTCTCTGGGAGGTGCAAACGGGTCAGTGTTTAACCGTGTTGAGGACGCACAACAATTGGATCGCGTCGATCGCGTTCAGTCCCGATGGTCGCTGGTTAGCGAGTGGCAGCTATGACCATTTAGCGCGAGTCTGGGAGGTTGAAACTGGAATCTGTCTGCGAAGTCTGCCTGGACATACCAATTTGGTCGCCTCGGTTGCCTTTACGCCGCAAACAGACGCTGCCGCATTATCTAAAACGAACTTCAACGAACCCCTGTTGGTCACGGCGAGTGATGACCAGACCTTAAAGCTTTGGAATATTCGGACGGGAGAGTGCGTGCGATCGCTGTGGGGACACCAGAGCTGGGTGCAGTCGGTGAGCTTTAGCCCAGATGGACAGTTCCTAGTCAGCGGCAGTCGTGACCAGACGGTGAAACTGTGGGACTACCGCACTGGGGAGTGTTTGCGAACGCTAGAGGGGCACACGCATCGAGTTAAGGCGATCTCGATCCATCCACAAGGGACGATGATCGCCAGTGCCAGTGATGATCAGACTGTCAAGCTTTGGGACGTGGTGACGGGAGACTGTTTGCACACGCTGCACGGGCATTGCGATTGGGTGGTTGCGGTTGCTTTTAGTCCGTGTGGAAGATGGGTTGCCAGTGGCAGCGGCGATCGTACCATCAAGATTTGGGATGTTGATTCTGGAGACTGCATCCGCACTTTGGAGGGACATACGCATCGCGTCCGAGCGCTTGCCTTCAGTTCGACTGTTCCTCTGCTAGCGAGTAGCAGCGATGACCAAACCGTGCGGCTGTGGGACAGTGAAACCGGAATGCTCTTGAAAACGTTGACAGGGCATCAGGGCACGGTATGGTCGGTGGCGTTTCATCCAGACGGTCGGCGGCTGGCGAGTGGGGGGAAGGATGAAACGATTAGACTGTGGGAGATTGAAACGGGCGAGTGTTTGCAAACGTTGAGGATTGAAAAACCCTATGAAGGGATGAACATTCAGGGAGTGACGGGTTTGACCGTGGCTCAGAAGGCGACTTTGAAGGCGTTGGGAGCGGTAGAAGGAGAGTTATTTGAAAGCTGAATCGTTTCTGCGAAAGTCACTCCTTTGGGTACTTCCTAAGCGATCAAATACCCATCAAGCTAAATCAATCTGTTGAACTCTCATCTTCAGGAGGGATGCTGCATCATGGTGGAAAACTCAACCCCCGAACTGCCGAAGCCGAAGCCGCCAGCCGAACCCGAGGAGGTGATTCGAGATCTGATTAGACCGGAAGACCTAGAGGAGTCGGCTGAGTCGGATCGTCCCAGAGATCCGACCACGCAGGATCGGGGCGACTTGTTTCTAACGCCAACTTCTGAGAGCGAAACTGAAACGGTGAGAAAGCCGATCGTCATCGAGCCTCCAACAGATTCTTCGTCTTAAAGCGGTTCAGATCAAGCGTGATTTAGAGAAGGCGAAGGGTTGTAGTGGCGTAGCTTGGCTTACGGCTCAACTTTTTTGGGAAACACACACTTGACCGTAATTTCTGTATTGCAACCTGCTTTGCCGTTGGCGATGTAGGGTAGCCCGGTCTGGATATCGACATTTACGCCAAACTTTAGGGTGACTTCGCTGACTTCTGTCTGGGCGAGCTGTTTGAAGGCACTCAGTGTGTAGGTGGTGTAAGCCCGGATAGTGGCTTCGATCGCGTCAAAACTCAGCGCAATTTGTTTGGCAGGAGCGGCTGGGAAAAGCCCTCGTTTGGGTTCACTTGGCTCAGTGGAGTAGTCGGGCACGAGCAGATTAGAAGCGTGGGTTTCGGTGGCTTCGATGTAGATGGTGGTGCCATCGTCTAGGGTGAGCGGGGTGAGTTGTCCCATACAGTGTTTTTCTAACCTCTGGTGTTGGTTTGTTTAATCTTCCTGGAATGTCGCATATCTGACGATCGCCCTCTTTCACGGTCGCTGTGCAGTTCCCGAAGGGTAGTCGTCCTAAGGTCGCCTTAAAAGCGCGGATCATCCTTTGGAGGGTGAAGTCCACCTGCCCTCCATTGCTGTCGAGCATTCTGGATGAAGGGTTCTTCGCGGCGTTCATCATTCAGATCTAGACGATTGCAAGTTGCCCGTCCCGTCGAGGTTTTGCCAATAATCTGCAAGGCATTGGCTGACCAGATGAAATGGTCTGACCATTGTTGCGATCGTGGATTAAAGAGTGCAACTTCCGTCTCAGTTTCTGGGTCTATCCCGGTTGTGAAGTTGTAGCGCCTTTCATTGCAGCGACGGCAGGCTAGGGCAAGATTGTTCAGGTCATCGCTGCCGCCAAGCGATCGGGGCTGGATGTGATCAATCGAGAGCGGCGCAGAACTGAGAAGTTCGGGGTAGTGACAATATTCGCATTGAAATTGGGCACGTTGCCGAACGATTTCATAAAGCGATTTAGGAATGCTCATTCGCTCTGGTCGTCATGACCGCATTGATATAGCTAAAGATTTCGTCGAGTTCTCCGATCGCTTCTAGCTCAAGTGCTTCATCTGAGGTAAGAGTGCCAGCTTTTTTCTGGTCGAGGAGGGTTTGCAGGCGATCTCCGAGTTCGTCTGTGAATTTGAACAAGGTGAGGTTGTTGATTTGCTGCACCCGCAGCCCTTTGGGAATGAGCGTTGAAGGTTTGAGTAGGGTCGTCATGACGGGCGCTGGCATCAGAGTGGGTGGTGCGATCGTAGCAGTTTATGTAATGGCTCTGTTACGATCGCTGCCTTCATTCTGTCGATGCTAAATCGGTTGAGCCATCGATCGAGGCTACGTTGACGATCGCTTGTGAGCATAATCTGGCAGCTTACGATCGTCGATTTCTGGATCTTCCAGAAATCGACGATCGACCGTGAAGCGATTCGCGTCAAAACTCAGCGCAATTAAAGTGTTTTTCTAATCTCTGGTTTTGGTTTGTTCGATCTTCTTGCCTGAAATGCCGCACATCTTTCGATCGTCCTCACTCGCGTCAGGGTTTGTCACCAAGTAGTCGTGTATCCATTTACAACCTGAAGCCATTAGACGATTGACATCCCAGTCCCACAGCTTGATGGTGTTTCCACTGCTCGACGCAATCGTCTTGCCGTCGGGACTAAAGCTTACACTTCTGACTCCATTCTCCTGCCCTTTTAGAGTTTGCGGTAAGTGTCCGTCAATACTCCACAGCTTGATGGTGCCATCATAGCTGCTCGACGCAATTGTCTTGCCGTCAGGACTAAAGCTCAGACTCGTGACTCCAGAATTCTCCTGCCCTTTTAGGGTTTGCAATAAGCCTCCGTCAATACTCCACAGCTTGATGGTGCCATCATGGCTGCCTGACGCAATTGTCTTGCCATCGGGACTGAAACTCACACTATCAATCCAATACTGCTGCCCTTTAAAGGTATGGAGTAAGCGTCCGTCAATATTCCACAGTTTGACCGTGCTGTCCTCACTGCCCGCAATTGTCGTCTTACCGCCCGACGCAATTGTCTTGCCATCAGGACTAAAGCTCACACTACCGACCGCATAATTCTCCTGCCCAAATGTGTGGAGTAAGCGTCCGTCAATACTCCACAGCTTGATGGTGCCATCACCGCTGCCCGACGCAATTGTCTTGCCATCGGGACTGAAACTCACACTATAGACCTCAGCCTCCTGCCCTTTTAGGGTTTGCAATAAGCCTCCGTCGATACTCCACAGCTTGATAGTGCCATTATGGCTGCCCGACACAATTGTCTTGCCATCGGGACTAATGCTCACACTGGTAAGCACGAACCTCTCCTGCCCTTTAAAGGTATGGAGTAAGCGTCCGTCAATACTCCACAGCTTGATGGTGCCGTCCTCATTGCTCGACGCAATCATCTTGCCGTCGGGACTGAAACTTATACTAGTGAGCACAAACTCCTCCTGCTCTTTTAGGGTCTGCGGTAAGTATCCGTCAATACTCCACAGCTTGATTGTATTGTCATAACTGCCTGACGCAATTGTCTTACCATCGGGACTGAAACTTACACTAGTGACCCCAGACCCATTGACATCACTTTCATGCCCTCTGAGGGTTTGAAGTAAGTATCCGTCAATACTCCACAGCTTGATTGTATTGTCATAACTGCCTGACGCAATCGTCTTGCCATCGGGACTGAAACTTACACTAGTGACCCCAGACCTATTGCCATCACTTTCATGCCCTCTAAGGGTTTGGAGCAAGCCTCCGTCGATACTCCACAGCTTAATGGTGCCATCCTGACTACCCGACGCAATCGTCTTGCCATCGGGACTAAAACTCACGCTATGGACATCATTCTCATGCCCTTTTAAGGTTTTCAGTAAACGTCCGTCAATACTCCACAGCTTGATTGTATTGTCAAAATTTCCAGACGCAATCGTCTTGCCATCGGGACTGAAACTTACACTTCTGACTGCATTCTCCTGCCCTGCATTCTCCTGCCCTTTTAGGGTTTTCATTAAACGTCCGTCAATACTCCACAGTTTGATGGTGTCGTCCTGACTGACTGCGATCACCTTGCCATCAGGACTGAAACTCACACTAGTGACATCAGAATTCTCATGCCCTTTTAGGGTTTTCATTAAACGTCCGTCAATACTCCACAGCTCGATGGTGCCATCACTGCCGCCCGACGCAATCGTCTTGCCATCAGGACTGAAACTCACACTCCAGACACGATACTCATGCCCTTTTAGGGTTTTCAGTAAACGTCCGTCAATACTCCACAGCTCGATAGTACCGTCCTGACTGCCCGATGCAATTGTCTTGCCATCGGGACTGAAACTTACACTGTTGACCGTACTCTCATGCCCTTTCAGGCTATTGTGTTCTCTCACTCCATAAACTGTCTGTCCCAAAGAATGAACTATCTTGCTTCGCGTATCGCCTTTCTCCCAAACTGGCTCACTCAGTCGTTTAAATTTCTGCCCAGTTCTCAAACTTACTAGTAATGCTTGAAAAGGCTGCCCTGAAACAAACAATTCGTTTGCTTCCGCGCTTTGCAACCGCACATCTGCTGCCGCTAGACTCATACTGATATCTTTGAACTGTGCTTGAATCCCTTGAATTTTTTGTTCGGATTCGGCTACTCGTTGCTCTGCTACCTGTGTTTCCTGTTTTGCCGTGTTGTACCGACCCTCGGTTAATTGATATTCTTGCTTGAGTTTTGCTAACGCCGTAGTTGTAATCGCAGCACTTTGTTCTTCCCGTTGCACTCTTTCCTGTGCCCGTTGCACATTCTGCTGTGCGTCTTTCTCTTTTTGTTGTGACTGCTTTAAGTTGTGACTTGCAACTATGAAGACTTCATTAGATAGTTCTATCTGTTGCAGAAGTTGATTATTTTTGGTTGAGATCCTCTCGTTTTCTTTATGAGACGTTTGCACTTCTTCACGAGCATTATCGCGATCGCTCAGTGCCAAAACCTTTTCTTGAGCGCTTTTCTGAGCAGAGATACCCGACGCGATCGCCCCCGCCACCATCACCCCCAGCGCAACGGCTCCCCACCTGATCCGCTGATTTGCGGTGCGGTTTGCCTCCGCCAAAACTCCTCTTGCCTCAGCTTCCGCATCTAGCTTGGTTTGCATATCTCGCTTGTCAAGCTTCTGACTCGCAGCCAGAAACTCATAGTCACGATCGCTCAAGCTTTTCCCCTTTGCCCAGATCTCAGCATCCTGCAAAGCTTGCCCTCGCAAAAGCCGCGATTCATCTTGATAATCAGACTCAACCCAAGCAGCAAACAACGGCGCATAAGGTCGAAGCTCTGCCAATGCTTTATCGAGCCAATCTTGACAAAACACCCGCCCATAAATGCGGTTATAAATGCTCAGATGTCCCTCGCGTTTGACCACCAACCCCGTCAGCCGCAGTTCCATTTGTTCGGGACTATCATCCGCCTCAATGCGCCCCCGCTGCAAAACTTGCTGATAGAGACCCAACAGTCGCCCCGTCCGCTGCTCCCCACTTCTGAGCAAGCGATCGCGAATCGTCTTCAAATGCTCCGGGTTATCTTGTGCCTCCCAGTTTTCGATCACTTCAGCTTGCACCAAATCCTCAACCCATGCGGCTTCCTGTCCGTCTGGTGCATCCGAGTCTGCGTGCAAAATCAACTTACACACTTTCTGCGTTAAAAACGGTTGTCCCCCCGTCCAGTCTAAAACCGCTTGCATCATCGCTTCAGGATGACGAGTCTTAGCCGCTAACCCCTGAGCCAGCGATCGCGACTCTGCTAATTGAAACCCCGTCAGCTCGATCGGGCGACCAATATTAAACGGCGTGCGCTGCTTGTCTTGAATCAAGTCTGAAGGAGTCGCCACCCCCAACAGCGCAAACGTCAGCCGTCGATAAGCAGGTTTATCTGCCCGTTGGTTATAGCACTCTCGAATCAGCGCAAAAAAATCATCGAGATTAAACTTCAAGCTGAGAACGCTATCAATCTCATCAATAAAGATCACAATGTCTTGCGAAAGCGACTCCAGCAAAACCTCTTCGATAAAAATGCCAAATCGCTGCACATACGAGAGCAAACTGCGTTCTGTCCACCAGGCGTTTAAGTCAATGGTTCGATGCAGTTTCAACGGTCGAAGAATCCGATTGATCATCCCCACATACCACTGTTCCGGCGTGATCTCATACGTGCCGATCGCCGTAATATCGATCGCCGCACACGCGATCCCCTCCGCCTCTAGCCGCTGCATCGCCTGCACCCGCAAACTCGACTTACCCATCTGCCGAGAATTCAAGATATAGCAAAACTCGCCCGCCTTCAGCGCCCGATAGAGATCCTCATCTGCCCGTCGCCGCACATAGGTCGGCGCAGCGATCGGGAGACTGCCACCCACTTGATAATTATCGGGAATGTTAGGAGACGACGGCATCAGTTCACCTACGAACGCTCCAAAAAATACTGGCGATACAAATTACACAAAGGAATCACATCATTGCCCTGAAAGCGTACCAGCCCCATGCTGAACAGCTTAAACGCCTCCCCCGTTTTGAGTCGGACGGGCACTCTAGCACTCACCACCTGCTTAATCGCTGCCACCAACTTAGGGTCTTCCTCCAGATTCAGCAAGTGGCGACGCAGATGTTCTCCATACGCCCATTCTTCCGTCGGCGCTACCTGAAGCAACCGTTCTAGCGTGATCTCTCCCCGTGCAACGTGATAGAGCGCCACTCGCACCAGATAAGGGTGCCCTCCCACCATTGCAATCAACGCCTCCACCTCTGCCGCCGACCAGTTCAACCCATGTCGATCGATTAAGTCTTCCACCTGCACCCGGTTCAACGGCGGCAGCTCGATCGGCACCCCCACATTAAACGGCGATTGGTTGATATTGAGCGGAATGTAAACCTCCTTCGAGTGCGTAATCACCAGCCGCAGATTTTGCCACACCGGATTCGTTTTCGATTCCTCATGCCACGCTCTCAGCAGCCCAAAAAAGTCACTCGCGATCGTGGGATGCTTAAACACCTCATCCACTTCATCCAGCCCCAGAGCCAGCGGGTGCCCAAGCTCAGGTAACAAATACAGTTCAAAATAATCTGTACACTTATCGTTGCTGCCCAGCGCCCCCTGCCAATATTCCGCCACGCGATCCGTCAGATTCAACTTGCGAGTCAGCCGCGAACAAAGCCAGTACAGGAATTGATCCAAGCTCGAAAGCACCTGCCCACCTGCCGACTGCAAATTCAACGACGCAGCTCGATAGCCCTGCTCCACCGCATAGTTGAGAATCCTCAACATCAGCGAAGACTTGCCCATTTGTCGCGGAGCTTTGATCCGAATCAATGCGCCCGGTTTGACGATCGTTTCATAGCAACGAGCTTCGATCGGAGGACGCTCGACATACAGCGCTGAATCGAGCGGCATTTGTCCTTCCGGTTCATCCAAAACCATCGGTGCCGGAAGGGGGGGAGGGCTAGAAAGCTCCACCACCGCAGCATCAGCAGCAGCACTTTTCTTTTGCTTAAGAACCGGGATCAGGTGTTCTTCAATCCCAGCCATTCGGATACTAATGCAGCCTTCCTTAAATGCCCGCTCAAACGACCGTCCCGCGCCTAGCGCATCGTAAAAGCCCACCGCAAATTCTAGCGCCGCGCGATCGCCCACCGCCTTATTCATTCCAATCACATAGGGAATATGTTGCGCGATTGCCGTTGCCTGCACTTCAGAATAGCAAGCATTAAGCAAGACACATTCCACCTGTTCAGCAAGTTCAAACATTCCCGCCAGGGCTTCTGCACGGATGAACTTAGCTTGACCGGACTCATTCTCCAACACCAAGCCGTTGTCTCCGCCCCCGTGCCCAGAAAAATGCACAATATGCGGCTCAAACTCCAGCACCGCCCGTCTCATATCAATGGGACGTACTGCCCATTGCTGTTTAAGTTCAAACTGATCTCGGTTTCTGGCACCCCTCAACGCATCTTCAATCTCCCGGACTTCTTCATCCAGTCGCAATGGGACTGTTTTTCTAGGATTGGCTGCTAACAGCAGCACCCGCTTGACTGAATGGCTCACCATAGGTGTCGCTGAGAGCTTTGCTCTATTAAGGCGGCTATTTCGCTACCCTCATTATTATTCTTCAACGCGGTCAGGAGGCATTCGTCACATTTCTCAATGATACCGTTCTCCATCAGTGACCCTTCTAAGTCCGACTGTAGCAATCGCGCTGCCTAGTAGTGATGGAGGAGGGATATCAAGCGATCGATTCGAGAGCAAACCATTTCGGTGGACACCTACTTAGACATACACACAAATAGTCAACGCTTCAGGAGTGCCTGTATCCAGTACACATCCTCTGATCTAGGCACTGCTTAGATGCCCTGATCGCTTGTCGGAACCCCCTTCTTCACCAGCCAATCTCGAATTGCCTCCTCCAACGCCGCCGCCTGTGTGATTTCCATTCGTGCACAAGCCACCTCAAAGGCAATCTTCAGGTCTTTAGGAAGCTTGCCCCGGACCTCTCTAGTTTCCGCCATAT
>Ga0209100_1001342_pt1 | contig 17093 bp, 14 predicted proteins | sample lystaG_FD_185480 | JGI IMG/M metagenome (GOLD analysis project Ga0209100, IMG submission 185480) | Glacier valley bacterial and archeal communities from Borup Fiord, Nunavut, Canada, to study Microbial Dark Matter (Phase II) -... | ecosystem: Environmental > Aquatic > Freshwater > Ice > Glacier ...
AAAGACTCGTTGGGTAGAGAAGTAGGAGGAGTTCCATCGTGCGCGACAATGTACTCCTCCATATAGGTACCCATGTTGCGCAGATCGGATACGACAGTAGCCGATGCTGCTTTTTGTTGCTGGTGTCGATAGATGGGAACTGAAATGCTAGAAAGAATACCGATCACCGCCATCACCGCCAACAGTTCGATGAGCGTGAATCCACGCTCGTCTGATCGGCTTCTTGAAAACATGATGAACCAAGTCCCTACTGTGGAGTGCTGCGCGGAAAAGGGGTACGCACTTATTATCTGCAAAAAGAGAGACACGAGGCAAGTGATCTAAATCACTTGCCTCGTGTCTCTTCAGCATGGGAGCCAAATCGCTCGTTTATGAGCGGAGTTCAACCGGCTTTCGGTTGACGGCGCGAGGTGTTCCGAAGTCAATGACGCCAGAGTAACTAAGTGTCACGAGGAACGCCTGTTCAGTCGAAGAGCGCAGCCAGAGGATGTTGTCCACGACTTCATGGTCTCCGTGCTTCGAGAGCGGGGCAGTCTTCAGTGGCTCATACGGAGCGTAATCCGCCTCAAGCAACACGAGAGGGATATCAGACTTCCATACGAACGGAGCACCGTCAGTGTCGCGGAAGTCGGGGTCGAACTCGCCTTCCCACTCTAGAGCGGACTTCTCGCCCTCAGAAAGGGCGTTCCACTCTTCGGCTGGGATACCAGCAAGAATGCGTGCTCGTAAGTTGCCGCGAACCTCCTGCATATACTTCGTGCGAGCGAATGTCCGGTTTGCCGCAGAAATGAGTGTTGAATACCCAGAAATGAGTACTTCAATCAAGTCTTCGAGCGCGTCAGCATCCGCAATGTGTGATCCGCCTTCGTAGAACATTCTCCATTGCGTGGGAACGCCTTGTTCGTTGATCGTAGGCGGCGGCACAAAAGCATCCCGCGTCGCCCGGTTATTCGTAATGATCGTTGCAGTCATTTTGACTCATACCTCCATAGGTGAAATGATATCACAAGCCGTTTTTCGCCTTTATGCCCACTTGTTTACGCCGAAGAGGGAAACAAACCTCTTGCGGTCGCTTTGGCGGCGGAAAATCTTGTCAGCCAACTCAGTGGCATTCTTCATTGCGTCATCACTGATTGAACGACCACCGCGAACTGCACCACTAATCGTGGTGGAGCGCTCGCGACCGGTTGATTGACCAGAGTTTTCGACTGTGCGATCTGCATAGTCGGCGAGGGCAGCAGATGTAGCCACTTGCTGCTGGATGGTAGCCAGATCGAGAGTTGCGTCCCACATGCGGAACTCGGCGTGAGCCTTCGTGTTCATGCTGGTCGTACCTTCGAGGTTCATCATGTACCCGTGACCGTTGTGAGAGTAGTGGTCGATGCCGTTAATCAAGCCTGACGGGTCATCCGCGTTCACTGAAACCGGAGGAATCGTACGGTTTGGTCCGCACCACTGAGTTCCACGGTGGGTTCCACGCTTCGGGTCGGCGGCGGCACGGTAGATGACATCCTGGTGGTCTTGGACCGTTCGGATGAGTTCCGTGTGCTTTGCCACGCTTCCTACATATGAGCCCGTAGAGATGTGAACGTGAGAACCGGTACGCACGCTAGCCTTTGCTCCGTTTCTGTTGAGAATATCAAGGGCGGTCTTCATGTTCGCCCAGTCTTCGGGAGTGTCAGACATAAGGGGAGAAACGAGTTCTCCGCTCACTGTGCAGTCCTGCTCAAGGTTCCACTGACTCCAACCGCTGCTGCGACCAGAGTGGTAGCCGCCGATACGCTGCTGGTCGGTAAGTCCCGCTTCTCTCAACTCGCGAACAATGTTGCGAATGGCGGTATCGTGGTCGACGCCGGACTTGATGTCGAACTCAAGTTCAACTCCGAACTTGCGCGATCCGGGAACGTTCGGGTCGCAAATACCGTCCGTTACGTTCTCAGTGAGTGGCGTAAGGAATGCCTCTCCTGCGTTCTTGGCGACGATTGCTGCATCTGCGTCGGCGCGAGCCTGTGCGATGTTGTCTCCATAACCCTCTTCCGCCTCGCTCCATGCTGCCTCGCGGGCTGCACGGTAGGCGACGAGGTTGGTTGCGAACTCCGGGTTTGCAGCAAGGTAGTCTGCGCGCTCCTGAACGTGCCTCTGACGAGAGTGAACAGCGCGCTCCTCATAGGACATCGCTTCAACACGCTGGCGCTCCGCTTCCTGCGCACGCTGTTGCTCACGACGAGCCTCTGCGCGTGCTCGATCCGCTGCCTGTGCCGCTTCTCGCTCTTCGATACGAGCCACAGCGCGTGCGCGAAGGTCTTCTTCGCTGAGTACTTCTCCAGCATTCAAGTAGCGCTGGCGAACGGAAGCCATCTCTTGACGAATCATGCGCTCAGCATGCTGAGCCTCTGATGCCTCGTTGATGGCTTCGCTACTGGCGAACTGTTGCTCGTCTGGATCGCGGAGAGCCGCAGCCGTGAGGCGACGACCAACCGAGTCCGCTACGAGGTTGACGTGAGGGCATGTGCCGCTTCCAGCCTGTGCGGCGGTAGCGAAGCGACCACAAGTACAGCGCAGTGATCCCTGTCCGACTGCAATAGCGCCAGCCTCATCGCGAGAAACTACGACGGAGCCAGTGACTGAAGGGTTAGAGGTTTCGTCAATGTCGTACATGTGAGCAGACGAAACGCTCATTTCCACGGTTCCACGCCTCAAGGCTGATAGCACAGGAGTAGATCGCGACATCCTCACTCCAGAGTTGAGAGCCTGGTATGCGCGCATCGACTGTTCGACAGACACGTTACCTTCGCTACCTACCTCATCTGGACGCATTACCTCGCTAATGCGGAACTCTTCTCCGGCGCGACGGTTCATGTGCCCCCAACTAGAAATGTCAGAGAAGACTCCGACGTTGGTTCCGTCATCGTTCGTGCGGTGAGAGAATCCGCTCCTGTTCATTAATGTAACGGGGTATGGTCCGGTGTTTTCGCCGTTGGCAGCCCTACCGGGGCGAGCGTTCATTTTGGTTGCCATACGCGGTGCGTTGTTGCGGACATAGTCAACGTGCGAGCAGTGGTATGTACGACGGTAACGGTCACACGTACAGCGAAGTTCGTGCGCACTAGATGTGGTACGAAGCGTCCCTCCGTCATTGGTGATGGCAAGGGTTCCAGAAACCTGGAATGAGCCACACTCAACAGCATAGCCGTGTTGGTCGATGAAGGTGCCACCGGCGACGCCCGACCAAGCAATAGGACTTGAAACTGTTCCGCCGTCTTCAGCGAGAACGCGGCGCACGTCACGGACGCCCGCCCACTGCGTGGTCTGATCCCTCATGACCGCGCGACCAGACTCAGTCAGAACACCTGGAGCATAGGCGCGAGTGCGAGTGGCGTTAGCGTCTACTGAAGTCCGAACGCGCTGACCGTCTGCCGTAGCGCCATACGCCTCCCTTACGCGAGTGTGCTCTTCTGCGGAGATGGTTGCCCTGCTATAAGAAGAGGCGCCGGGAGTGATATTAAACACTGAAGGAGAGTGGTATCCACTCACTCGCCATTCGTTTCCTCCGCTAATAGAGTAGATATTGTTCATGTCGACAGCAGTAACGAAGTGATTCTCGCCAGTGACGGGATTGCGGAAGATGAGCGCGCCAGTGGTTCCGTTGTTGCTGCTGAATCCCTCGGGTACGCCAATAATGTTGCCGCTGACATAAGTCTCTAGCGAGTAACGACGGTTTTCGAGGACGGCGCGTGAGATTGCTACGTCTGTCGTCATTCGAGTGAAGGTCTCCGACGTCAAGTCGGCTCCCTCAAGAGGAGTCGGCGCCGTGGGTGGCGTGAAAGCCTGTCCGCTATTCAAGCGCGCCACGAGTTCATCAACCGCCGCATCTGCTTCGCGCGCCTGGTCCTCGGTGTAGTTTCGATAGAACCCGCTGACAGCCACTACTGGTCGATCAAACCCGAGCACGACGGCTTCGGCTTCGGTTTCGGGGGTGGAATCGGTATCGCTTGCATCTTCACCGTAGACCAAGGTTTCCCTGTTGACGGTAGCGACGAGCACACTCTCGCCGTTTGCAGATTCCTGGGTGATTGACGAACTGGCGGTATCACTGACGTCTCCATCAAGAAGAGCCTGCTCCCAGTCTGCAAGGGGCGTGACTTCTGGAAGTGTCTCGGCAATGACGGCATCGGCAATAAGGGTCTCTACGCGCTCAGTGGTGACCTCTTCATCAGCGGCTTCCTCTGCGACGACAGCCGTTGACTCTGGCGTGAGGGTGACTCCCATTGACTCTGCAACGGCAACAACGCGACGTTCTGGGCACGAGTGTCCGCTGGCAGCAAACTGACCACAAGCGGCGCAACGAACGCGCGTTGAGTCAGCAGCAGCAGCCTCGGTGGACTCGTACATGTATGCACGGTTTCCGCGAACTCGACGTGTGTATACAGACATTGGATTGTCGGAAGTTTCAGAGATTTGCGTCCAGACTTCCTCAGGAACATCGTGGTACGCGTAGGTGTGATCGGGGTTTGACGCGAAGCGGATTTCAAGGCGACCACCATCGGGGTCGTATCCACCAGAGTCAAGGGCGCGACTGCGATCCGTGAGAGGGACGTTCGCGCATCGAGGCTCGCTTTCACGCTCCGGGGAGGCGTCGAGGCGAGCGAGCGCGGTTACGCTGGCGCGGTCATGGGGGAGGTCTGCGTCGAATGCAGCCTGCTGCGCAGCGGAAGTGTACTCCGCTGGAGTCTCAGAGCCGCGAGAAGTATCGACCGCCGCACGAAGTGCATCGAAGCGCTCTCGGGCTACGAGGGGGGTGACTCCGAGAGCGTCAGCCGCTGTGGCGAGTCGCGCGTCGAGAGCGGTGCTACGCGATGTTGCCGCACCACGGATGCGTTGTAGAGCGTAAAGAGTGTCGGCTGTGGGTGCGTCATCGGAGGTGCGCTCGTTGAAGATAGTAGCGTACTCCCCGGCGCCCTCGGTCATCGCAAGACGAACAGACGTAGCGGCGGCGAAGGTTTCGTACGAGTCCGTAGAGAGACCTGAAGCAACCAGGTGACGACCTTCACGCCTCAGTTCGCTGAAGAGGCTCTCAACGACGTCTGCTGGCAGGTGAGACTCCTGTCGAGCGAGGTACATCGCTGCAATGGAATCACGACGGTGAACTGGGCAACGACGTCCGCCCTCACTCAAAGCCTGGCACATGTGAAATCATCCTCTCGTGGAACGGGTGTCTTTTCCTTCTCTTATAACTCTATCGGCAAAATCGCTGCCGAGACCATTTATGGCGTAGCAGATGGAGAGGGCGCTACGGTTGGACCTGCGTTTGAATCAGTGCCGTTGTAGTCGGCTTCCTTGTAGAGTTCAAAGTCGATGAGAACCTTGTCACTGTCGCCCTTGACGGTGACGGTGACGGTGTGAATCGAGTAAGGATCGATCACTCCTTGGAACGCCGCCTGGAACATCTGAGGAGAGAAGACGACAACGATATCGCTACCAGTGGCTTCGGCTACAACAGGCTTTGCTCCCATGTCGTGAGGATTGACAACCGCTCCTGTCGACTTACCGCCAACCGATATGCTGACAGCATCTGCGGTCGTAGACAGACCTTGAGCCACATACCCATACTGGAGTACTCCACCGGACGTTGATCCATCAGGCGCAGCCGTGGCGCTTCCTTCTGACGGGATGAACTGAATCTGATCAGAGATAGCCTTCTGATAGGCGTCGATATTGATCTTGTCATTGGATACACCCCCCGTCAGGAAGGCTCCCTCCCAGTGTAGTCCGCCATCAGTGGTTGTTCCGAGCCAAGTTGTGTCCCCTGTCATTCCGAACCCACTGTCGAGTAAAGTCGCTACGAACTTCGCTGCGTCTGGGTTATCCTTGACATAGGAGGTCATGAGTCCAAGGTAGGCGCTCATGTCAACGAACATGAAAGGCTCTTCGCTGTTTACTTTGAGAGAGGAAGCCTGTTCGCGCGTGGAGAAAGTGTCAATCTTAGACGTTCCACGCGCAAGGGCGTCCACCTGTTCCCAAGAAGGCACATCAGAGACGATTACGTAGGTGGCGTCAGCGACAGTCGAAGTCGTGACAAAAAGCGCGCCAGGTCCAGCAGTCTCGTTGATCGCCGCAACCACAGCCTCCGGGTCCGCTTTCGGGTCTACCGCGAGGACGATCTCGGTGCCAGTTGGGTTGAACGCCGCATACTCGGAAGAGTTGTTCGGTGACACCGCGTAGGTGATTGCAGCGACTCCAAGGTCTGCAAGAGAAGAGGGCAATGAGACGTTCTTCGGCATGAGGGCGGAGTAAGTCTTCCACCAGTCTCCACTCATCGTGCTCATGCTTGCGTGTGACACAATGAAAGCATCTGCCGGGATCAGTGAGAGGGCATCGTGCCTCACCACTTCAGCCTGTTTTACGTCCGCCTGACGCTGAGAATACGTGCCGTCGATACGGTCGCGCACTCCAGAGAGCGGAGACCATGAGGGATTAGCCGCCAAAAGCACGCCGCCTGTAATCGCTGCTACGGCGATTACCGCCGCCGCTACGAGTACTGATTTCTTCATGGTATTACGTCTCCTTGTTGTGTGCGCATGTCCATAGGATATCGGCTAGTCCCGAACGCCTCTTATAGTCAGCAGTCTGGTCGGGAAACAACTTAACGAGCGTTAACCTGCTCATAGTTATATCCGCCTGCTTGAGGGAAGTTGATAGCAACATTTGTGGTGACATCAAACCACTGAGAGCCGTCGTAACTTCCTGCCCATGAACCATTGCCATAAGCACGGAAAGCCATGTATGTCTCCCACGAGGTGTTGCCTGCGGTTGACGCGGTGATGCCAGTTCCCTTAGCGCTCCCACTAACGAAGTTATTGGAGATGACGGTGCTTCCAGTTGAATAACCGGACGGCACATTCACATAGGTACGCATCATTGACATTCCGCCGATCCAGTACGAAGAACTGGCGCTACTACGGTTGTATTCCTTTGCCGTAGCATATGAGCCATTCCAGGACTGCCATCCTGCATCACCAAGAAGAGTCATTACGGTCGGAGGTCCACCGACGATCATGAGTCGGTTCTGTGCGCCACTGCTTGATCCAACTACTGGCGCTACGTTACCCCAGAACGCCGCTCCAGAACGATATCCGTCAGTTGTAATGGGGCGAACATTCGTCTGGATTTGAGTCGCAGGAGATACTTGCATGTTGTATTGTGCGACGCGAGAGAGACCATTCGCAGCGAAGGCATTAACGGTGTACGTGTAGGCGCCACCGGCAGCGATGCCACCATCAGTGAAAACGCTGCTTCCACATCCAGAGCACACGGTTGTTCCGCTGCGAATCGTAGTGTACGAGGTTGCTCCAGCCGAGTCTCCCCAGTCTATAGTAAGCGACTGAGCAACGCCAGACTCATCCGTCTGGCTACCAGTTGAGAGAGCATACTGTCCTGATCGCTTCGTCTGAGAAACGCTAGTGAAAGAGAACGGGGATGGCGGCTGCTTCATGACGATGGTCGACCAACTGGAGTATCCAGTGGGGTTACATCCGCGCACGTAGTAAGTGTTCGTCGTTCCATATCCAGGAGTGGAGTCAGTGAAGTAGGTGTTCGTGGTCTGAGTTACAGTACCACCGCTACCGTTCTTCCACTCATAGCACGTGGCGTTGTTGGCGGTCCAGGACGCGTAGTTGTTACCGTCGCGCGTCGCTGGGTTGGTTGAGAAGTCTTGACCAATAACCACTAACCCTGAAGGACGAGGGTTGAGAGACACAGTGTTAGAGTAAGGACCCCAACCTGCGTCATTCCCCGCGCGAATCGTGTATGAGAATGTTGCGGCGTCGATACCCTCGTTGTCTAGTTGCGAGAGAGTCGAAGCAGAAGAAATGCTCCACGTCTTCGCGGTAGGCGCGGTACGATCCAACTCGTACTTCAATGAGTTCGTCGGCTTTACCCACGTAAGAGTACGGTCTCCGTTGAAGTCCGTTCCCGCAAGAGTGGGGGCAAGGGGTGGGGAGATGAGAACCTGAGAAGAAGAGGTGATAGAGTCGCCACCGGACAGGTTGTCGCCAGTGTTGTAGGCAATGACCGTGTAGGTATTTGTGGTTCCGTAACTGCGTCCAGAGTCAACGTACTTCGTGTTGACGCCATTGTAGATGAGCGTGCCTCCACGGTACAACTTGTATCCAGTTGCACCGGATCGCGGAGTCCATGCTAGCCCGTTATCGAGGTCACGCGCAACAGTATTTCCGTTGGCTGCGGCTGCCGTGGGGTCAACGTTGATAAATGAGGGCTGCTGAGGAACGGTAGTGAGCGACACGTGGTTCGATTGAGCGGACGATCCTCCGGGTCCAGTGGAAACAACGAAATAGTCCTGCGTAGAGCCCCAGGGACGACCAGCATCCGCGTAGGTAAGCGTCTGGTCATCAGTGAGCGTAGCAATGGCTGAACCATCGCGATACACGGTGTAAGTTGTTGCACCAGCGACGTGAACCCATGAGAGGTTAGCCGACTGTGTTGGGCGCGGCATCGTTCCAGTCAGTACGGTGGCGTGAGGTGCGGCAAGTTCTGGGTTCGTCGCGTTACCTGAAACATTTCCATCGTGAGGAGATACGGAGGTAACTACCTCGATGGGGGTTGTGCGCGCGGGAGAATCTGCGACGACACGTACCGCAAGCCTGGTGATATCCCCGAGTGACGATACGCTCACCGGAGTAGCCATCACCTGGTTTTGTGCGTTGTAATACGTGAAGAGTGGCATACCAGTACTTGCCTGGTTAAGATCAATACCAGATGCGAGCACGGTGATTGTTGAGTAGGACTGGTCCGAATACGTCCTGATCTCAAGTAGCGAAGGAAGAGTAAGGGCGGGAACGCTCTGAGGGTTCTTGCCATCCACCGCGCTCGAAAGGTTCACCTCCGGGTTCGCCGGGTCGTAGTAGACATAACGAATGAACTCGCCGTCAGCGTTAGTGAAGTCAACGCGAGTGTCAGATGCATACGTGAACGTTGGAGAAACAGAGATTTCTCGCGAGATGAGAGTAGTAGCCGAGATTACCGTCTCCTGAGTGGCGGAGGACTCGGTGAACTTCTGGCTACTATTGGAGAAGGTGATGATTGCAGCGGTCAAAGCCGAGAGAACGATTCCAGCGAGGAACACCGTCACGAGAGTCTCAATGAGGGTGAATCCACCGTCGCTAGAGCGAAGAACGTTCCAGCGCTCCTTGAACTTCATCATCATTTCTCTTTCCGTGTTCTGGAATGGATACCTTATAGCGGCATTCGCTATGTTTATCGGTTGAAACTGTGCGATGGCGGACAGTTTCGCGGACACCTTCTATGCACTCTATCTAACGGTCTCTTCTCGCGCATGCCTAAAGCAGACATACGGCAACAGCCCCGACCTGCTCATGGGGAGCACTTGTCAGGGCTGTTGCCGTATGAAGTCGTCTAGACCGTGACGCGATATGCCTCGCCAGAAGCGTCGAAGTCGGCGTTGCCAACAGTGAGAGATGCGGATGACCACGAGTCATAAGTCGCCTCAAACGAGTCGAGCGTAGTGATCGTGTAGCCATCAAACTCGGATTCGAGGATCGGCTTGGCAATGGTCGTGTCGTTACTGAGGATTGCAGTAGCCTGCTCCTCAGTAAGATTGTCGAGGCGAGCGACAAAGAGTCCGATGTTCAGGTTCGCGAGAGAGTCGGAGATGAGTTCCTTGTAGAAGTCTGTTGCGAACTCTTCCGTCATGAACGGGGCAATCATGCCACCATGCTCTGAAACGGGTTCATAAACCACGAAGAGGGTGGAGGGAGAGGTTGTCATTGAAGCGTTCCTTTCTTTCAACTCCACCTGGCGACGGGGCTGATCAGATTTAGTCTATCAGAGGGCATATCTGCCTATTTGTTTTTGAATGCGAATAGCCGGGGAACTGGAGCACCCCGGCTATTCGCATAACTGCTTAGCCGTTGTTGTAGCGGTGCCAAACAACGATTCCACGACGCTGGAGAGAGTTCTCGCTGCCCTCAGCGCGCTCAGTCAGAACATCACGACCCATGATTGCTGTGACCTTAGGAGCGCTGAATGACCTCTTAGCGGAGGTGCGTGCGGCGCGAGCCGCAGTCAGCGTTGAATAAGTGCCAACGATCATGTTCGAGTCGGACGTACCAACCGTCGTGTTCGTCATGATGTGACCTAGTTCCTGCTTCGTCACGTCAATGGGGCTGGCGTCTTCCCACGAAGTAGCAACGTGACTACGAAGCGAGACAACGTACTGCTCTGAACTGTTCTTGGTGAGGTGGAAATCGTGACGACCTTCAACCACAGAACCGTCAGGAGAGTTGACGCGAAGCATCTTGGACTGTGCGGGCTCTCCCTCTACTGCCGATCCGATCTGGATCATCTCGCCGTTTGCGTTACGCCCGCGAACTGCCGGAACAGCCTCGGGGGCTGCGCGATAACGCAATGGAGCGGAACCGTGCTCTACCCACGAAGAGGCGCGAGCGACATCGGCGTTATCCCACGAGCGAAGAGTGACACCGCGAGCGGTGAGTCCCTCGCGCATAGCAGCAGCCTGAGAAGAACTCAATGGATGTGCGTTGGCGCTCATGTGACCGCCACGTGCAGTTGCCTGCTCGCGAAGGATCGAACGCTCATCCTTGACGAGGTACATGTCGGCGTACGAGTTGGCACGGCGAGCGACGCCCTCTTCGAGACGAGTGCGGTTAGTCCTGACGCGGTTAGTAAGACGAACGTAATCGCGGTGGTCTTCGGCATTGCTGGCATCTGGCATTGCGTTACTGCTACCGAAGCGCGACGCTAGTTCCGTCTCTGCCACTTCGACATTTACACGCAGTTGGTCTTGACCTGTAGGAGTAGTCCAGTAAACGAGACCGGCTGCGTTCTTACGAAGCGTTGCCTTACTCATCTGTTGGCGTAGGCGTCGGGGGATGGTTCCGCCAGCGGCTTCAGCAGCGGCGTAGCGTTCGTGAACAACCGTATAGCGACGGATTGCCTTGTTCCAGCGATCTAGTCCGCTCGGTGAACACCGGGGACCGGGACGAGCACGGCACATAGTTTCCTCCAGGGTGAAATGCGAGGGTGTGTCCCTCATACCCTATCTATCGGACGTCAGGCTCATTGAGTCAACCATGAAGCGAATGGGCTCATACATCGCGGCGAAGGCACCGTTTCCCCGCTGTAGGTCGGTAAGGAAGCAGTACTGCTGCTCCTCAAGCCACACGCTGATTTCGCGCTGATAGCGAGGATGGGTGGCTAGTTCTCCAGTGAACACAGCAATGAAGGGCTCGTAGTCAATGTCGCCAAGTGCATGCTGAGCCTGTTTCACGAAAGATCGCGTGAAGTACTTCATGGCTCGTTCGTGGGCGTTTCCTTCCTTACCCTGGTTCTTCACCTCGATGAAGAAAGGCTTCCCCGTAGGAATGTGGACGACCTGAATGTCTGGCTTGATTCCGTGAGGTCGACCAGTCTTAGGATTCGTGCCGTACACGCTCGACAGAAGGTTGCTGCGCATGCTTGCTTGCCAGATAGTCCCGTTCTCGTCCCCGAGGTTCACGGTGCGAATCGCACCCTCATGAATAGTGCTCAGGATTTCAAGACCTGGGAACAAGCCGCTCAGGATGTCGATAACTCCGTCGAGAACATCGCTCTCAGATGAGGTCCATGCGCCGCGTGGCTGATTGCCTGGCTGAACCTCCCTCTGGGAGAGGATGCGACTCTTGTCGGAATACAACCGGTCCTCCATCATGGATGCCATATCGGCTCAGTAGTAGTATCGTACGAAAAGGGCACTACATATTGTGCTCGATTGGCATGTTGTGACTATTAGGTTATCAGGTCGCCATTCTCGCATTTGATTAGCGCGTCCATTTCCCGCTCTGCCAGTCACCCATTCGATACCGCTTTCCACTGGCGTGCGCTACAACCTCGCTGCGCTTCTCGTTGTGTGTGAAATCCTTGCGCGAGGAATCATCGAACAGAACAGTCCGCTGCTCGTTGATCTTCGCGGACTGCCCGGAGCGCCCACGAGAGTCAAGGGCTTCATGAAGTTGCTTCATGGCTGATTCGAGATTCGCAGACTGTGAGCGACCAGATTCACGAGTGATTACGATCCCCGTGGGTTCATGCACGAGACGAATAGCCGTCGACACCTTATTCCGGTGTTGTCCGCCCGCTCCGTGCCCTCTGTAGCGATCAATACGGATGTCTGCTCCACGTACCTCTACCGGAGTAGAAGAGATGCTCTGACGGACGACAACGGTGGCGCTTGATGTGTGGCGGGCTGAGGAGCCCTTTGGGACGCGCTGAATCACATGCGTCCCTTGCAGTCAACCGACTGCGCTCGGATCGACGTTGGATACGACAGTGAACGAGCGGTCGCGATCTGAGAACGCTCCGCGCTCGTGCTTCGACCCGAGGCGGGACAATCCCGCCTCAATCGAGTTGGTTAACTCCAGTGCGAATCGCTCCGCGTCTGCGCCGCCATTTCCTGGGCGGACTTCAATGATTGTGGACATGCTAACTCCCTGTAAGTTGAAAGGTTGGTCTGGACAAATGTTCAATCCTGATCACTCAGGACCCGCGTTCCTTGACGCTATTCGTCTACAGAGAGTTAGCGGAGGGCAGGATGAAGTGTTCAGCGTAGTCGCTGATGCAAAGTGCAGTGCGTGTCATCTCATGACCTCCATACAGAGACTATCGGCAAGAAACGCCGAACGCCCGTATCCCCCTACTTTGAGGAGGGCGGGCGCTCTGTGTGCGTGACGTGAATCGCTATCTGTCAGGCAGCGATCTCTTCGCGCCTATTGGGCGCCGAACGAAGCATAGCCGGTTGAAGGAGGGTATCGCCGCCGCCAGCACGGTAGAGAAGCGAAGGTCGACCCATTCCAGATGGAGCCACTGTCTTCTGATCGGTAGGCATGACGAAACCAGGAGTCGACAGCACCTTGCGGCGGAAGTTCTCCGTGCTCACGATAGGAGCGCCCCACACAGTCTCATAGATGCGCTGGAGTTCAGAAAGCGAGAACGTGTCGTCCAAGAACTTCGTGGCGAGCGTCGAGTACTCGAACTTCGCCCGCACTCTTTCGAGACCATCCTTGACGATCTTCGCGTGATCGAAAGCCAAGCGAGGCTTGTCGTGAGCGGGTTCGTACTCCGTGGCGTCCTCGTCATCCAGATTCAGGTCGTCCACAGCCCACCAGTGGGCGTCTGCCGCGTCATCGGAGCCGATTGGGGTAGGCATGTCAGGAAGGATGGCTACGTGCGCCACAGAGACGACGCGCATACGCGGATCGCGGTACGGCTCCGAGTACGTTGCCAACTGCTCAAGGTGGATTCCCTCCACATCAACGAGAGTCTCCTCCTGAAGTTCGCGGCGAGCGCCCTCTGCCGCCGATTCATCCTGATTGACGAATCCACCAGGAAGAGCCCAATAGTCGCGGTAAGGGAATCCGCCGCGCTTCACGAGAAGCACGCACAGAGCACCTTGACGGATCGTGAACAGCACGACATCGCTCGTCAGAGAGATCGACGGAAAGTCGCCTGGCTTGTAGTGCTCAAGCCAGCGCTGCTCTTCTGGTCCAGACGGTCGGTAGGTCACAGGACAAACTCCTTCGAAGTGGTGATGATTCCGCCCTTACTGGCGATCTCAGCGCGAGCGGCGTCGCTTGCGTCGGTATTGACACCGGCAATCTGATCGGCGAAGATTACGACTTCGTAGCCAAGATCAAGAGCGTCAAGAGCGGTAGCCCTCACGCAGTGATCAGTGGCAAGTCCGACGATGATGAGACGCTCGATCTTCCGCCAGCGAAGAACAGACTCAAGAGAGATGTCCTCATTCACTTCCTCCGGGTAGTAGTTGTCCACCTTGCCAGAGAACCCCGAGTAGCCGTGGTCGTACAGACCCTTGATGATAGGAACGAGAATGTCGTTGAATCTACGCTCCTCGGGGTCTTTGGGCGAAAGAAGTTGTGCGAGGCTGTAGTACAGACTGGAGCCGGAAGTTCCAGCCATGCAGTGAGCACCCCACAGCGCGATGTGCTCCGGCGAGTCGAGATGCCAATCCTGCGTAGTAACGAGCGCCTGGAATAGGTGTCCGAACTCTTCAACGTAGTCGGTGATCGATTGGGCGACCCTCGCTCCACCGTTGACTCCGAGCGCTCCACCTTCGATGAAGTCGTTCTGAACGTCAACGATAACGTACGCGGTGTTCTTCATGGTTATGCGTCCTCCTTCTCAATGAATGTCGGCTCAATGACCGGCTTGTCGTGTAGGTCTGAATACAGGTCGTAGAAATGCTCGCGAGGGAGCATCAGGCGCGCGTGGCGGTGACGGCGACGCGCCGCCTCAATCGGAGTCTCGTCCGTCTCGGCGGGAATGCGTAGTCCATCCTGCACGAGGACTGCGGTCACTTCGCGGAATCCTTGGAGACCCTCAGGGAGGTAGTCGAGGACCGTAGAGATGATTTCTCCAGAATCAAGTCCGTCGTCATCCTGTAGGCGAAGAACCTTCTTGCGTCCGCCACGGCTCCCCTTGTTCGAAGACTTCTTCGCGACGCCCCGCATGTTTCCGTTCTCGTCTTCGATCTCAACCAACTTGTAGACCATGCCACACGTTGGGTGACCGGAACCGGTAACAAGGCGCGTGCCGACGCCAAAGGCGCGCACTCGTGCCATACCGGCAACGAGATCGCGAATCGAGTACTCATCAAGGTCGCTCGAAAGGACAACTCCCGTGTGGACTAGTCCAGCATCATCGAGAGCATGGTTCGCCTTAATCGTCTCTTCGAGGAGGTCGCCAGAATCGATGCGGATCGCTCCAAGGTTCTTCCCACCAACCTTGATGGCATTCTGAATCCCCTCTTCGGTGTCGTATGTGTCTACGAGAAGAGTTGTACCCTCGCCAAGCGCGTCAACCTGAGCCTGGAACGCCTCCACCTCGGAATCGTGAGCGAGAGTGAAAGCGTGCGAGGCGGTGCCCGTAGTGGGGATTCCATACTGGAACCCAGCGGCAAGATTGGAAGTGGCGTCGAAGCCAGCAATGTACGCAGCGCGAGCAGCATCTACAGCAGCGTACTCGTGAGCCCTGCGGGTGCCCATATCGATGAGGCGCGTTCCCTTCGCAGCGGAGAACATGCGCGACGCAGCGGCAGCGATAGCCGAGTCGTGGTTGAGGATGGACAGCATAACTGTCTCCAACAACACGCATTCGCCGAACGTTCCCTGAACCGTCATGATGGGCGAGTACGCGAAGTACGTTTCGCCTTCAAGGTAGCCGGTGATCGTTCCAGTGAACTTGTAGTGCCTGAGGTAGTCGAGCGTCTCCAGGCTCAGGAAGTTGAGGCTCTTGAGATAGTTGATCTGATCGTGAGAGAACTGAAAGTCCTCGACAGCGTCAAGAACGCGCTCGGTACCAGCGACTACTCCGTAGCCGCGACCATTCGGAAGCGAGCGAGTAAAGAGTTCGAACGTCGCTTTCTTATGGGCAACGCCACTCTTCAACGCGGCTTCGAGCATCGTCAACTCGTAGTGGTCTGTCAAGAGGGCTGTTGTGCTACCAGCGTTCATGTCGAGCCTTTCATTCACTAGGGATATCGGCAGATACACTCACTATGAGTAAAAGTGTAGCACGGGTCCTAGTTCAGAAAGAAATCGAGAGAATCGCTTAGTCGCTACAACCAGAGCATTCGTTCGACAAGGGATTAATCGGCTTGTCGCATGAGCCACAAAGAACCACTGTCAGTTTTGGCTCCGGTGGCGCAATGAGCATTCTCTCGCGAGGTTCCTCGGCGCGCCTAACTGTAGACGCAACAACGGGGCGTTTCCGCGCCACGGGTTCTGGAAGAGTTCTCATCCTCGTCTCTGACCATCCTGGTCCCGTCTTAATGGAGTAACCACGATCCTGCGCTCCTGACGCTGCTGTGCAGAGTCGATCCGCAAGTCCATTCAGACTGTGTCCATTGTGACCACGAACCCACTCGAACCTGATTCGACCCTTACGTGCGGCGAGTGCCTCATCCAACTTCTTGACGACAAGCAGATTAGAGGGAGCCTTCTTGTCAGCCTTGACCCAACCATTACGCTTCCATGTCTTCATCCATCCCGAGCGACCATCCTTGCCAACCATGTTGACACAGAAAGCACTGTCTGTCTGAATGAGTAGGTCGTGCTCAAGCGGGATGTCAACGAGGGCGCGGTAGATAGCGAACATCTCCATCACCTGGTTCGACGCCTTAGGGTGAGCCCCAGCGTGCCAGCGCTCATTATCGACGCACCATGCCCAACCTCCCGGTCCTGAGGGGTTTCGGAGGGCTGATCCGTCCGTGGCGACAGTAACCTGCATGTGGATTGTTCCTTTCGTATGTCCTGTAGATCGGCACTACTATTGCGCTAGCGCAACACTGGTGTTCATCGAGTTCGTGTGCTACGATATGTCTATGGATACCTCTACTTCAGACCGCGACCTCTTTGACATGGTGGGCGACCCAATCAAGCCAACCTCGACTCAGGCAAACGTTCGCTTCTACACGGGCGACCTTCTTACGTCGCGCATGGAAGCAATCGGTCACGGCTGCAACACCTTCGGCGTCATGGGTGCTGGAGTGGCAAAGGTGATCCGTGGAATCTACCCGCAGGTGTTCGCACCGTACGCCGCTGCCTGCGCTGCGAAAATCTTCGTTCCCGGCTCCATGCTCCCCATCAAGGTGAACGAGTCGCGCTGGGTGCTCAACATGGCTTCTCAGGACGCTCCCGGACCTAACGCCCGTCTCGACTGGCTGAGCGAGTCGATTGACGCCGCTTTCTCCTTCGTGAAGGAGCAGGGTCTCAGCGGATTCGCTATCCCGCGCATTGGTGCCGGAATCGGCGGTCTTCGTTGGGCTGACGTCCTGCGCGAGATTGAGACGGTTGCGGCACGCTACCCTCGCGTCATCATCGAAATCTGGACGCTCTAGCAAGAGCGGGAGTCACTCTCCGTACAGCGGAGGGGTGACTTGGTCCATCCAGGCGTAGATGCCTGGGTTGTTGTGGCGACAGATGGTTGGATGGTGTGCGTCACAGCGGTTCACCTGGTTGATCCTCGCACGAGCGCTAGTTCTT
>Ga0209100_1001344_pt1 | contig 17066 bp, 17 predicted proteins | sample lystaG_FD_185480 | JGI IMG/M metagenome (GOLD analysis project Ga0209100, IMG submission 185480) | Glacier valley bacterial and archeal communities from Borup Fiord, Nunavut, Canada, to study Microbial Dark Matter (Phase II) -... | ecosystem: Environmental > Aquatic > Freshwater > Ice > Glacier ...
TTGCATATTGAACCACTGAGTTGCCTTCAGTCCTGCGACGGTTTTTAAGGCGGTTTGAATGGATTTGAAAATGTTGTAAAACATGATGTTATGGATTAAATAATTTTTGCATTTCGCGGTCAATCTTGGCCATTATGCGTTTGTCGAGGTTCGTGCTGTCTCCTATTTGCTTACGCTCCGGCTGTGGCTTGATACCTTCGTTATGTGGCTCGGCGTAGGGCAGCGTGTTCCGGAAAGCGACCTGAGCATCCGTGGCCTTTGTATCACTGTCCCACGACCGACGCAGATGGCCACGCCTAACGAGCAGCGCCCTGTTTGCATCGCGCTGGAACTTGGAGCCTGCCTTTGTGCCGCGCAATTGTTGTGAGGTTCCTCCGTTAACGGATCTGCCTCTTTTGCGCCACATTCCTTTCGGCGGTTTACGCGACGGCCACCGCTGAACACTGGTTCCGGTATTGAATCCCTGGGCGTCGAAGTTGTCGTGAATGAAGTCGAGACCTTCAACTTTAATGATGCCAGGGAGCCGGTTGCTGATCAGCGTTTGTGCGCTCCTGATCAGGCGTTGCATATCTCTATTAAACTTTGCGTTATCAGCCATAATTTAAAGATTACACGAATTAAGACTAATTACGGGAAGATTTCTTCCTCCGCATTGCTCAAGTCGTCACCCGCTGATTTGATTAAATTTTTTGTTGCATCGGCGTCTCCACCAATGGCGATGCTTATCACATCCGAAGCGGCGGCGAGAGGAGTTGCCGCTATCTTAATCGTTGCACTCGCAACCTCCCCGATAAATCCAAATAAGCTCATATTGCTGAATTTAAATAATTTAAAAAAGTGGATCCCATTTTCCTGACGTCGGGAAAATGGTCATGCGTCAAGGTTTTTTAAGAGGGTGCTGGCCTCTTTGTTAACCGCTTTCGAAGTCTTTTTATCCTGGTTAAAATAGCCTGCCGATTCCGCGAATAGTTTCTTGTCTTTACCTGGATTAAAATCGAAACCGGCGGCTGTATTCGGTGCAATGCGTTTTGCAACAATACGCGCAACGGCAACCATTGCGACAGGTTTGTCGGTTTGCGTTACAGAGCATCGGCAGCCCCAATCGTTTGGCGGGTACCACGTATCCCAAATAGGATCGTCAATTGGCGCAACCATTCCGTTCATTGCTAAATGGTCGGGTCGCGCGTGCCCATCGTCTACAGCCCGATACTCAAGATTCGGGTATAGATCTGCATTTTCAGAAAAGCCATCCCACTTCTTTGCCATCTCCGCATTACTGACTGCCTGATTGTATTCCGTCTCGAGCCACGTTTTATTGTAGGTCTCGGTAATTGGTCCAGCCAGTTTTTTGAAGTCGTTCCAACTGCGGCGTACACCCGCATCATCGAGTAGTAATTTGATCAGCGTTGCTTTCTCCTGGTGAGCCTTGAACGCGGAGAATACAGCGGCGTTCTCGCGCAGCGCTGTAGCGAGTACCTGATCGGACGAACCAAAGTCCAATTTTGTAACGTCGCCAACCGATTTTGAAATAGCATCTTCCAGACTTCTAAAATTCAATTCCCAAATAGCCGGATCAATCAGCGACAAATCATTGTCGTAAACTCGCTTCAGGTATTCGAGGAGTATTTTTTTAAGGCCGTCACTCGCTACCAGGGACGAGAGGCGGCCTGCGCTTTTTTTGTTGTCTTAGGGTCAATCTTTGGATCAATCGTCGGATCAACCTTTGGGTTTACTTTTGGATCGGCATTCGGATCCTCGATGGTATTGTCCACCGGTGCGCCCGGATCAATAACGGGTTTATCATCAAACGCCGTATAGCGGAACTCGGCACCCTCGAGCGGATAACCGTGAAAGGTCAGGAATGGAATTAACTTACTATTGACGACATTGGTGATCTTGCGCATACGCGAGTGGTGAAACTCAGCAGTTGTGCGCTCATGAACCTCCGCAGTTCCGACAAAAGCCTTCTGGTCGGTTGTGCCGGTTGCCCCATTAATACACTTACTGATCTCATCATTACACCCGGCAATCTTTTCCTGGTATATTTTATAGAAGTCGCGGCCCTGTGCCTGGATAATCTGTACGGCGTCGGCGGTACCACGAATCACGTAACCATTATTGCTAAAGTTGCGGGCCATTGTTTCAATGCGATTGAGCTCGTTGGCATCGTCTGTGTCGGTTGCAATGTCGAGCAGTGGCATTCCAAACTTTTCAGAACCCTGACTCCAGTCTGTATTCGCAAAGTTTTTCCAGATGACTTCCCTGGCTAAGGTTTCAAACTTGCCCAACTTATCAGCCTTTCCCAATTCGATCAGGAATAGTTCTTGCTTCAGGTCCTTTGAACCGCCTTTGTCATCAGCTACCTCGTATACAACGCCTGCACCCTGCGGACTGTTGGCGTCGAAGCATATAGAATAACTGAATGGCAAAACGTTTCTCCTGGAGAAAATATCACACTCGGTAAACTCTCCCTTGTCATCGATCAATCCAAACTCAACGAGCGTGTATCCCCAAAATTCGGGTTCGATGCAATACTTTTGAAAGTCCTCGAACCACTCTTTTTTCAGGAACTTTGTCGCCTCCTCATCATCGGTGCCGTTTTTCGACAACATAAAAGGCTGGCTCACCACTTTATTGTAAGCTTGCTCAAGCTGGCTGATCACGTGCGAATCTTTCGAGACGTTCTCATAAATGCCAATCAGGTCGCGCCTGTCAGGATTATAGATATCAATGGCCGCATCCACCGCCGATTTCAGCGTGTCCATTTGCATCGCGATACGGTCAATCGGGGTTTTGACAACCGAGACGGATGGGCGTGTTTTTTTTGTCGCCGAACTTTGTGCAGCATCCACCATTTGTAATGCCGCATTTAAATGCGATTTTATTGAATCAGATTGGGCTGACCCTACGGTCGACCTTGTAAGGTTAAATCCTAATAGTTTCATATCAATCAATTAATAGGGGTTGTGTGATCGTGGGGTATTGCTGCCCATGCGTATTTTAGTCGCGACAGTGCCAGTTGCGGAATCCATAATGCGATCGATGGTGCAGGAAAGTTTCCCTGAAGCGATCTTCTCGAGGTCGCGCAATGTATCGTCGTAATCTTTCACAACGCGTTCCGGGATATCATTATCGGGCACGCGGCCATAGAGGAAGTAAACCGAAATATTCAACATCCACCTGACGAGTGACCGGTTACGGCCATCGCCCGATTTTGTGAGTTCGTCGGCGACTTTATACCTGGCACCGAGACGATCGATAATAGCGGATGCTGCGTCGGCCTCGGCAGCGTCGAGTATCGTATCATCACCCCCTGTTATCTGGTCCATCAGGGAAGTATCAATTTTTGAGGGATAATCATCCCGTGTGAGAAATGTTGTGATCATGCCTGTCGTGAATTATTGCGCCGGAAGTTTCCGGAGCGGTTAGTTTCTTTTGATTTATTGCGCCTGGTAACCTTACCGAGTTCGGCGAAACAACGCTCATCGGCGTCGGGTGCATCGTCGTGGGTCTTATAGCCCGGTTCGATACCGTAAAGCTGCATAAGGCCAACCTGTGTGTCGAAGTGTGCCTTTAACTTTTCGTTGTAATACACGCGCCCGTTCTGGTATAGCGGATGCGTGCTCATAATACGGTCGAACTTATTCACGCGTGGAAGGTCAACCTTCCGGAGGCGAAGGCGAACACCCTCTTCCTGCTCCACCTCGTCAATTACGCGGTCGAGCTCGTCGTTCCAGAACTGACTTTCGTACTGCCACCTTAATGTCGATGATCCATTGAGGTCCTTTTGAAACATTGCGATCCATTGCACGGCTGCTCTCATTTTCGATTGACGCACAAAACAGTCGATCAAATAAAAGCGGTTATCCTTCACGCCCCACACACGCACAGCGTTCGAGTCGGCGCTTCCTGAGTCAGAATAAGCAACGTCCCAATGTGCTACAATGCTGTCGAAGCGACCAGGGAGCTTTGCCCACTGGATCATTTCCTCGGTGAAAACGCTTCCTTCGATATGCGGGTCGTTGTTGTATTCTGCCCTGGCTGCCATTACGCCAATCTCCTCCTCGCGTTCGCGGTAATATTCGGCGTCGTACTTTTCCTTCCATGCGGGCTCGTAGGTAACCGGATCGTAAGCGTCCACACGCTCAACTCTCCATTTCGGGTGCCGCTCCATTAACACTGTCATGATCATAGTTGGGTGAAAGCGGTTGTTCGCCATCAGAAACCTGCGGCGTGGACCGTCCATGGTTGGAATCAAATCTTTCTCCACCCATTTGGCAATCTCGCGCTGACGTTTCGGGTTCTTGACCGTGTCCTGGTCTTCGAGGTCATCGGCCACAATATAGTCAGGCCGCCGGGATCCCTTACGCAAACCGCGAACACTCTGCCGCATACCGAATGCTTTACACAGGAACCCGTTTTTCGTTTGAAAATAACCGTCCTCCCAACTGCCCTGAAGCTTCTGTTCGCCAAAATCGTGAATCAGCTTGCTGTTGGCTTCGAACTCTGCCTGAAGGTCGGAGAGCAGGATCTTGGCATGCGTCTCGGTATTACCGACAATCACCATATAGCCGATATCGTCATTGATCCAAAGAAACAACGGGATAATCACGTCAGCCCACACCGACTTTGCGAGGGCACGCCCCCACATCATAAAGAGCAGGAGAATCTTGTATTTGATTACAAGTTTAGCCAGGCGAATATGAAACCATGCTGATTTGCTCGAGGCGTAGTGCGTGAGGTAGGTTTCAACGAAAAAACCGATATCCTTCTTTGCCCTGGTAATTCGATCCTTTTGTTGAACCTTCGTTTCGAACGGGTCGAAACTGCCAACCTCGCGGATGATGCGGAGCTTTGCCAGGTATAGGTCTTTTGCGTTTTTGTCTTCGATTTTCATCGCTGCGATTTACACATGTATTGAATATGCTCTTCCTGAAAGTCGAGCGACTTCATGTACAAATCGAGGTTGAACCCACGCATTGCCTGGAAGATCTCCTCCATTACCCACAGATAGCCCGACAGACTCACGCGGCTCTCTTTGTCCATCGTGACCAGGGCTTTGTTCCATTTGCTGATCGCGTCGTCCACACGGCTGATTTGCTTGCGTATTTCGGTCGCGCCCTCGGTGTCGATATTGGCCTCTGCCAGTCGAAGGTCTTTGGTCAGCCTTAGCCGGTCCTCTCCCAGGGATCCCATAATCTTCTTAATATTCCCGATACTCAGGTGAGGTGACGAATTCCGGGCATCGCGCTCGGCTTTCCATCCGCCATCGCGAACCCATTTTGAAAGCGTAACCTCCGAGACCTTAATCAAAGGACTAATCTCGCAGGCGTCTTTTCCCTGCTCCACGAAAAGAATGTGGGCAAGCTTTTTCTCCTTGTCTTTTGCCATCGCTGCCTTGTTTTGATTCGAAAGTATCTTTTTGTTAAAAAAAAAGAGGCAAAGTATCTGTGCGTCGGACGGTTTAGTCCCGAGACTGGACACTTTCTTGTTTAATAAAAACGGTTATATCACTTTTGGGACAGCGAACGAAGAATCTGCATTTTCGGGATTTCAGGATTTTCAGGATTTAAACAAGTTAAAAAAGGGCCAATGGAGATCAGAACACAACATATTGTCAACCGGGAAAAAAAGGAGATCACAATGATGCTTTACGGCATGATTGGAAAGGATTTCGATGGTGACTATTTTGCCAAAGAGCTTGAATATGCTGACAGAATTTACGACCAGGTGACAATCCGTATTAATTCTGACGGGGGACTTGTTACTCAGGGATTATCTATCATTAGCCAGCTCGTCCAAATGAAGGCTTATACGATTGCTCAGATTGATGGCGTAGCTGCTTCGATGTCCGCGGTAATTCCTTGCGCTTGCGATGAAGTCCGGATGAATGACTATGCCAGGATTATGATTCATTCACCATATATGGTCGATGATAATATGAAAGCAGTAAAGATGTCGGCAAAGGACAAGAAGACCGCCGAGTCTGTCAAGGGTATCCTCGTTGATTTGCTTTCGAAACGGGGCAAGTCGAAAGAGGAGATTTCCAAATTACTGAATGACGAAACATGGTATACAGCTGATGAGGCTCTCGCTGCCGGTTTGATCCATTCAATTATCGCAACTGACCGGCCCGAACTTAAGGCGGTTTCTTCCGCACAACTGGTGGCTTGTATTCAGAAAGAAGTTGACACACTACACACACACCCAATTATAAAAATGAAGCAAATCTGCGCAAAATTAGGACTGCCGGAAAACTCTGACGAGTCGGTGATCCTTGCAAAAATGCAGGAACGCGAAACCGCTGCCGCCGCTCAAGGCACGAAGTTGGTTGACCGTTACCTTGAGCTCGGGCGGAAGTCCGGGGCTGTAACCGATGATAATGCTGAAAAAATGCGCAGGCTTGCCGGTGCAGACTTTGAGCTGTTCGTTGACTTATTGAAACTTGATACTGTCGTTACACCGATAGTTGAAAAGGATCGCATCTCGAATCACATCGTTGACGCACTCGGCAAAAAAGCCGACGAAAAAAACGAAAAGGATTTTGACTGGTTCCAGAAAAATAATCCACAGGCACTTGCCGCAATGGAGATCGCTGAACCCGAACGGTTCAAGAAGTTGTTCGAAGCGTACAACGCTCAGTTTATTTAATCACCTCACACTTGTAAGATGTCAGATCCAATCGTAAAATGGCCTTTTGGCGACGCAACCGTCGAAGTATTGGCCGCGACAGGCGTGTTAGCGATTAATATCGTTAACGAAATGACCATCATTGATGGCGCCTCCACCATCGCTACGGGAAACCGTACGATCAACCTAACCGTGAGCCCTAATGTGGGTATCGGTGCAATGATTGTGCTGAAGGCGAAAACCACAGCCGTCGAAACATTGACATTCGGCACAAAGATGCTGGGTGCCCTGATCACTGGCGTTGCCGGAAAAACAAAGGCCACTACCTTTATTTACGACGGTACCAACTTCATCAATGCCGGTACTCCAATCCAACTGGATTAACCTTTTAATCTTTTTTTCAAATGGCAGAAATTAGTAAAGTAGCGTACTCGAAGGAACTTTCGAAGTATTTGTCTCCCAACAACGCATTCTACCTCAAGAGCCGCCTCGTAACTGAGGCAGCAGATGCAGGCAGTTATGAGATCCCGCAGATGAGCAACCCGAGCAAGGTCCACAAAGGACAGCCGGATTCCCTTCCCGTAAAGGTGAAGATTGCAACCGACAATAAATTGGTTGCAAACATGTATCAGTTTTGGGCAGACCCCATCGCGATCACCAGCGAGAGCGAGATCGTGACCAATTATAGCAAGCGCCAAAACCACCAGGTGCAACAGGCTGCGCAGATTGAAACGGCAATTGCCGATCATGCGGCTTTGTCCTGGGCACCGCTTTTATCTTCCGGTTTCATTGTTCCTACTACAGGAGCTGCACGTGCAACCGGCGCTGCAACTTTGACCGGCACCCGTAAGGCAGTCACCAAAGATGATATGATCAAGGTTCAGGCAATGCTGCGCCGTGCGAATATCTTCGGTTTACCTGGTGGATTGTTCGCACTCGTCACCGACGACGTGTATTCTGACCTGTTGGCCATTGCCGACTTTGTCGACTACCAAAAACTGGGAGTGAGCGACAAGCTCTCCCAGGGAATCATTGGCCGTATTCTCGGCATCGAGATCATGAGCCGCACAAACGGGTTTGGTCACATCGGTGTATTGCAAAATGCAGCCGGAACAGCCAACCTTTCGGAAGCTACCACAGTGGCCACCGACCGTCCGGTTTCGTTGTTCTGGCACGAAGCGTATGTTTCGCGCGGTGAAGCAGCCGTTCAGGCGAATGTCACCCCGAATGCACCAGGTTATCTTGGAGCAACCATCATTGAGGCGTGGAAACGCTTTGGTGCGAGCCCTGTCCGCGACGACGCAAAGGGAACTGTTGCTCTGGTAGAAACGGTGTAAGCGAATTGCACGAATTTTAACGAATTCCACGAATAAAAAGGGCAGGCACACCGCCCGCCCTTTTTTCTAAAACCTTCTTTCTGATGAGTAAAACACAATTTCTTGTTATTCACTGTACCGCTACGCCAGCAGGCCGCGAAGTGTCATCCGAGGACATCCGGCATTGGCATATGGATCCGGAGCCAAAAGGCCGGGGATGGAGTCAGGTTGGCTATACCGATTTATTTCACGTGAATGGCGGCGTTGAACGGCTTGTTTCGAATAACGAAGATGATAATGTTGACTGGTGGGAAATTACAAACGGAGTGGCCGGAAAGAACTCAATCTGCCGCCACATTGTCTATGCCGGCGGCATGACGATTGAAAACAAAAAGCCTTTTGACTCTCGCTCCATCATGCAAAAGGAGGCCATGCGGAAATATGTTATCGAGTTTCGGCGCAGGAATCCGGGTGTAAAGATTGTCGGTCATAACTATTTCGATAAAGGTAAGGCATGCCCGAGCTTCGATGTTCAGGTTTGGCTGCTTGGAATCGGAATTAACCAGGTATTGTAATGAGCGATCTATTATCAATCATATCAATCATCCTGAACGGACTCCTCGGAGGCGGTTTTTTTATTCAGTTTGTCACGCTCCGAAGCCTGAGAGTAAAAGCCCAGGCTGAAGCTGACACAGCAAGCGCTAATACCGAATCGGTTGAACTTGAAAATGTCAATAAAGCTATTACGATATGGCGGGAGATGGCAGAGTCGCTGAAGGCAGAGTTAAAAGAGTCGAGGGATAAATATTCGGAGGTTGCTATACAGGTAGAAGCGCTGCGCAGGGAGGTGGCAAAAGTGAATAATACGAGTAATAAAATCCTCCGGCTGTTGGACCGTATTACGATTGATAACCTTGAAAAAATTGTCGAACAAATAAAAGTAGAGATCAATGAAAAAGGAGAATAAAATATTAATGATCATTGCGATCATCCTGATTATGCTGGCTTGCAAAACAGCACAGCAGCCAATTAACGATGTACCAATCCTGCGCAAGGAAAGGATCGTCGAAAAGCTTATACCTGTTGTAAACCCCGCCGACAGCGCCAATATTGTGGCGTTGTTCGAATGCGATGAAGAAAGGCAGGTGATCTTAAAGCAATTGAGTGAGGAGAAAAGCAGCCGGATGGAGAGTCAGTTTACTTTCAATAGCGGGCAACTCAAATACAAAGCTCAAACCAAGCCACAGACAGTTTACCTGCCATCAAAAGACAGTATTATATATCAGGATGTTCCCATAAAAGTTAATGTGCCATTTGAGGTTAACAAAGTAACCGGGTGGCAATGGACGCAGATATATGCAGGCCGGTTACTATTAGGATTTGCCCTGGCATTCGGGGTCTTCAAATTATTAAAGTTTAAATCATTCATTTAAAAACCTTTTAAAACTCAATTAAATGCCAACTCCAAATGTAGGGATTATTGATGGTGGCGACATACTTGTATATGTTAAGATTGCCACGGTTTGGACACCAGTTGCACATTGCACCGAGTGTTCGATTCAAAACAGTACAGAGGTACGCTCCAGGTCAACGAAGGATACTGGCCGCTTCGATCAGAAACGCGCAGGGAAACAAGGTACAACCATTTCGGTAAGTGCCCTGGCAACCTACGATTCATACAACTATTTCGATCTGCGTGCACTTCAGCTTGCCGGTACCGAGGTTGTATTGAAATATTCTGGACGTCCTGCTGCCGACGTCGCGAGCGGGAAGGCTGTTATTGCTGAAGCTACTGGCGACAAATATGAAACCGGTTCATTCATCATTACCTCTGTTGAGCGCAATGACGCAAAAGACGCGGATAGCACAATGACTGCCTCGTTCGAGAATTCGGGACCTGTGACCATTGGCACAGCGCCGGCAGTTTAATTTTCTATTTGTAGAGACAAGGCATGCCTTGTCTCTACATTAACAATCCATCCCATGCAAGTAAAAATTAACAATAATAATTACCCGATCCGCGTTACCCTCGGTGCTCAGCTGCTCTTTAAGCAAGATACCGGAAAAGAGGTTTCAGCGATGGACGGTGTCGAGGACTTTGGAAAATACCTATGGTGTTGCACAAAGTCTGCATCGATGGCTGACGGCGTTGCGTTTGATATTCCTTTCGATCAGTTCCTACACTCATTTGACCAGGATCTTTTAGATCAATGGGAGGAGCTTCAGCAGGAATACGTTGAAAAAAAAACGAAAATGATAATTGCGCGATCGGAGAAGTTTCTACAAAACAGTTCGATAGCGGAATCGCAAAAATAGAAGACCTGCTCGCGGAAGGGTTATTGATGGGATTGAGTCGCCCGGATTGGTTGGCACTGACCCCTAAGCAATATACCATTTTCCGCGAAGCCTGGTATCGGAGGGCATCCGCAAAAGAACACGAAACATGGGAGGTTGCCCGTTGGCAGGTATTCCGAACCTTATGTCCACCCGCAAAAAAGCAAATATCTATTACGGATCTGATTGAGTTTCCCTGGGAAAAGCAGGAAGCTGAAAAACCAACAAAAGAGAGCTCGAAAGAACGCTTTGAAAATCTAAAAGAACGCTGGAAATGAGTAACGGTAGAGTAGCAGAATACATTGTTAAACTGGTAGGCCAGAATGCGCAGCTGATGGGTCAGCTTAACCAGGCGAATGCCGGGCTAAGCCAGATGACCAATCAGGCAGGTATGGCACAACGGGCAAATGGCGCTTTGTCGAGCACACTGAAGAGCGTTGCTGCCGCCGCTGCCGGTGCATTTTCTGTTGTTGCCATTGGCCAGTTTTTGAAGGCGTCCGTAAACGCTTATGAGGAAAGTGAAAAAGCCCAGGCAAAAGTAGCCCAGGCAATCAAGACGACTGGCGGAGTCGCTGGAGTATCTCTGAAGGAACTAACTGCCATTGCTGCGGACTTCCAAAAATCAACACTGTTCGAGGACGACTCGATCATGGATGGCGTAACTGCCCAATTACTCACGTTTACGAACATTACGGGAACTAATTTTAAAAGGGCGCAGGTTGCGGCGCTTGACCTGGCCACTGTTTTAGGATCCGACCTTAAAGGACAATCAATTCAACTGGGTAAAGCCCTGGAGAATCCGGTTGCGGGAGTTACGGCATTATCACGTGCCGGGGTAACATTTACCGCATCACAAAAAGCGGTCATTCAAAGCCTTGTAGATACCAACCAACTTGAGGCAGCCCAGTCAATCATTTTAGATGAAATTGCTACGAAGTATGGCGGACAGGCTGAAGCCGCCGCAAAAGCGAGTACGGGGATTACCCAACTTTCCAATAGTTTTGGAGACCTGATGGAGAATATTGGCGGGGTAATTGCAAAGGGCGATACATTTAAGTCTACGATTGCCGACCTGGGCACAATAACCGAAGTTTTGGGGCGTTCTGATTATTCGGGACTTGAAAAATTCTTTGCGCTATTAGACCCGTGGGCGGATGAAACGTTAGCGTATAAAAAGGTTTTAGAGGAGACGGCCAGAGCGCAAGCGAATATCAACGAGATTGCCAGCCGGACACCACAGTATTATGCGGATCTGGCACTGAAGCAAAAAGCGGCAGCCGATGCAGTAAAAGAGGCGGATAAAGAAAAAATGAGAACCCTCGATGGTGTAACTGCGGCTCTTGCTTTGGCAAAAGAGGCGCAGGGTAGCGTCAACTCGGAAGATAAAAAAGCTGTAGCGGCAATTAACAAGCAGGTTACTGCGCTAACGCTTAAGAAAGAGGCTTTAGAAAAGCTTTATGAGGTTCAGAAACCACGCGAGAAGGTTACAAAGCTTGCACCAATGGAGCAGCGGCTGGATGTGAAAGCAGTTGTATCAGGCAAAAAAGCAGATCCACTTGCAGGGCTACGAATTAAACCACAGGTAACGTATGAAAGCGACACCCTAAAAGACTACTCAAAGGAACTGGGTATCATTACACAAAAGCAACTGCTTTACGGCAATGCGCTCGGCACGGTGATCGCAAAAAAGGAGGCTACGCAAGCAGCTATTGACGGGCTACTCAGCGAGGGATACTCAGCCGAAAGCCTCGAAGTACAAAAGCTGATGGGTATTTACGATCAGTACAACGCCCAGCAAACACAAATACAGGGCATATCCGAGAAAACAAAAGAGACACTATCGCAAATGGGTAGTGCCTTTTCGACATTGGGATCGGGTATTGGTGGAGCAGCGGGCGACTGGGTCAGCTTCGCCGGAACCCTGCTTGAGTCGATACCACAACTAATCACTCAAATCACCGCCTTAGTCGGTGCCCAGGTAGCGGGATCAGTGGCCAGCGCAACGGCCACGGGTGCTGAGGCTGCTGCCTCGGGAGCGAATACACTTGCCAAAGGCGCAGAGGCTGCTGCAATTGGTGTGGTAACAGCCGCAAAGATAACAAGCGCAGTTACAGGAGTCGCGACAGCTGCAACCGAGGTGGCCGCTTCAGGAGCTGTCACCGCTGCAAAAACTACAGAGACATTTGTCTCGGGTGCAGCGGGAGCAGCTAAAATGCCGTTCCCCGCCAGTTTAATTGCACTGGCATTGGTGATCGGAACCATCGGAGCAGTACTCGCCTCAATTCCAAAAGCAAAGAAGTTTGCTAATGGTGGTATTATATCGGGTCCAACGTTGGGGCTTATGGGCGAATATCCGGGCGCGTCAAATAACCCTGAGGTAGTTGCTCCATTGAGCAAACTAAAGGGCATGATTAACGACCGGAGCGGTGCAATGGATATCAGTGTTCAGGACATTGTATTAACCGGATCCCAATTGAGAATTATACAAAGGGCAACAGACAGACAATTAAACAGGAGGTCGTAGGGGAGAAATGGCGACAGAGAGAAAGGGAAAGTTCATAATTCATAAATCATAATTGACGATGTACGGATTACGCATAAGGCTTGAATTTAATGATGATTTGGATAGTTACTACGCTATAAATCTGTTACAGCGTGACTATTCCGGACAGGCCGACGTGCGCGAACTTACCGGGACGCCCGCGATTATCGAAATTGGTGACAGCGGCGCGGAGGAGTTTCCGATCGTTATGGGAGCGATGGCTACTGTTAATTTTTATGCCGAGGATGGCGACGACTGGGGTGTACTCTACACGGCTGACCGTCGCAGGTTTCAACTTGAGATCCGGAAGGATAATGCAGTAACCGGACCTATTATATTTACAGGATGGTTGATGCCACAGGAGTACTCAGAGCGTTTAACCTGGCAGCCCACATTATCGATCAAGGCAATCTGCGGTCTTGGAGAGTTAAAGGAGCTGGATTACCTCGACGCTTCTGAGGCTCGTTTTTCCGGTCGTAAATCATATCTCCAGATACTTACTGATCTTTTATCAAAACTCAATCTAAACCTTCCGATTCACTCGGCCATTGACTGGCGCGATTCGTCGATGGCTGCCGGTGATGCTTTTGCCCAGTCATTTGTTGACGTATCCATTTATGACGGATTGAATTGCCGCGAGGTGTTAGATCAAATACTCATTGGCTGCCGTATTATGCAACGCTCCGGAGCATGGTATGTCGAAAGCTACACTGCACTGAAGCGTGCAACTCATACCCAATACAATTACAACGGTTCCGGTGTGTTTTTATCGGCAACCGAAGCCGTTTCGCTACGTGGAGAAATTAACCAGAAGGAAATATGGACGGAAGGCACACCCATGCTTCAGCGCTGGCCCGCATATGATAAGTTGATACTTGGACAGGACTACGGGAAAAGAGAGTCGTTTTTTAAAAATCATCAATTTTCTGATGGGCTCGATTCATGGCAAAACGAAACGGGTTTCCCGTATTTGTTTACAGCCCCTGCGGAAAGTGATGATACGTTCGTGAAAATAGATGGTCCAACTGATGGAGGTTTAAGGCAAAGCGTTACAATAAATGTGGGTGAGGGAATGTTTGTATTCAAGGCGAAGGCAAGTGCGATGGGAGGATTGATGTCGGCCACCGAAATACTTAACGAGCCCACAATTATCGCTACAGCTATACAGGTAAAACTTATTGGATCGGTAAAAACGTGGTATCTCAATGGATCTACCGACGACAATATCGGTACCTGGCAGGAGCAGCCATGCTTTGTTATAATCAACAAATTAAACAGTGAGCCTTATGCTAACCCTATTTATGGCACTGGTTGGAAATTTAATTGGGTAGAAACCGAAAGAAGGTCTATCCTTCCGTGTGCAGGGATCTTATCGGTTTATCTTCCGGGATGCGCAAATGTTGTGTGGAACGGGAAGACCGTGTTTACCGATTTGTTATACACAAATGTAATTGCCTTTCAAGAGGGTGAGTTCGCATCGGGTCTTACAGTTACAGGTCTGAATTCGAACCCGTACATTGATATAAAAGACGATGTCAAATTAATGCAAGGTACGATTCCGCAAAACTCGAATGCTCCGCTTATCTGGGGCGCGGGACTCTCCTATAACGCTGATCAGTTCAGCCAGGCCAGGCAATGGCATCTTGACGGTTCGTCGTATGTTTATGGATATGCTGAGTTAATATCAAGAATGCTCTTGTCGCTAAGGAGAAGGCCAATAACCGTGATGCAGTGCAACGCGATTGGTGTTTTTGTTGAGACCATTTACACGGAACTTAATCAGCCTGGTATTGAATATATTTTCACAGGTGGCTCACTGGAACTTCAAACCCGAAAGATTGATGGGCAATGGGTGGAACTGCTCAATTATGATTCAGAGATCGGGACGGTAAGCTCAAACGAAAGAGTTACCTCGTCAAATAATAGCACTTACCGCTCGTCTGGTACTGGTGAGAAAAGAATATATGGCACGGGGTCAGGAACGCCCAAACGTATCAATGATCTGGAGCAGGAAGTAACTATATCAAATGCGTTAAGAATTGAGGTTGATCAGGCAGATTTTGAGTCGAGCAAGCGCGTAGATGTTGGGCAGATTGTTAACCATACTATCAGCGAAATCATTGACAATGATGCGCTAAAAGACTACATCGGCAACAATGCCGGGAACGGTGGAATTCCCGATACCCGGACAATATTAATCTCAGGAGCTATTATGTGGGATACCGGGCTTACGTTCCAATCAACAAAGCTTGTCTACAAAATACTTGGAGATGATTACCAGGTATCACCACAGACCATCACACTCGATGCGGCAGATGCAGCATTGCCCAGGATCGATGTATTCTTTGTTGATACAAGCTCGGAAGTTAGGGTACTGAAGGGTATTCCCGCAGCCATCCCGGTTAAGCCGGAGCTCGGGGCTAATGATCTCGAGATAACACTGGCTTATATTCCGGCAGGTGCGACAGAGCCAGACCTTGATATTGAAACGGTTTATGATGAGCATACTGAATGGACGGCAGCCGAAACGCATGACGACAATATTACCGTCAATTTTGATGCGACGACAACACCGGTCACAGGGGTGAAGTGCCTTGAGGTTAAAATTACGGTACCTGACACTGTCATAGCCACACCGACGCATTATGTCGGAGAGCGATACCAGGGTGGAATTATCTTCTATCTGGCAGGAGGAGGAAAAACAGGGCTCATAGCATCCGAAAAATATGCTTCGGTTGGTGTTCAATACGGCGAGGAGCATTCATCAGGCCCTAATGCTATGGAGATCGGGGCAGGTCAGGCCAACACTGCCGCATTGATGGCGAACGCTTATAGTTCCACATGTGCCGCATATTACGCCGTCAATTATGAAGGTGGTGGCTTCAAGGATTGGTTTCTTGGATCACAGGCAGAAAACGCAGAGCTCCTTTTCAGAAAGTCATTATTCCCGAATTTTTCAGGCGCTATCTGGTCGTCTTCTGAAAAATCGGGTTCTGACGACTGGAAGAGAGCGTGGGCAAGTAATTTCGATAATAGCACATCCATTACACGCGATAAAACGAACTCGTTTAAGGTCGTGCCAATCCGCAAGTTTGATGATACTGTCGCCGTTGCCGGCATTCCGGTTGATGTTGTTACTCCATCCTCTACGGTAATCAATTTTGATGCTCCTACGCCCATCACAATGATCAATGGGATTGTGTCATTTTATCTGAAGTGCTCTGCTGAATGGCTGCCGAACACAGCGATCTCTATCCGCCTCTACAATGATGCGGAGCGTGTTGGTCGTCTTGTGATCAGTAAGAGTTCGGGCATGCACGGCTTCAATTCGGCTGATCCGGAGTGGCAATTGATCGCTGTCCCGGCCACGCTGTTTTCTATGACTTCGCTCACTGTTAATAAGGTGATGATTGCCCTGGTTAATAGCTGGCCGAATAACGTGACACTATCGGTTGACCGGCTACGGATTCAACATGACAGTAACCAAACGCCCGAGGTGATATTGACGCCTGGGGTTTACGGATCTACCACCAAACATGTGGTGATGACTGTAGATGAGCGGGGAGTTGTGAAGGGGATTAGTGAGGTGGAGCAGGAAGGATCGGGAGGCGAGCCAGTTGTTACAACAGACCTTGACTTCAAAAACTACAAGGGCATTCGCCTGGCTGATGGTACTGAAACCACTGACGCTGTAAATAGAGGACAATTAGATACGGCTGTATCGAATGCAATGAGCGGTGTTGGTAGTTCGATCCATGTGCCGGTTGCAAGTGTGGCAGTTGCCAAAGCAATAGCCGCAGCCGGAAGGCTGGACATGATGCTGATGCTCATTGAAACAATGGGATTGTACCGATTTGATTCGGATATCATTGCAGTTAGTAACGACACAACCGTAATACTTCCGGCTGACGTTTCGTCTGATACGCTACCAGGAAGATGGATTAAGATAAGTAGCTCGATCACCGATCATAACCTACTGAGCAATATCCTGGGTAATGGTGGATATCACTTATCACTGGCAGAGCGCGAGAAGCTATTGGGAATAAAGGGTATTGCGGAGCTAACTTCTGCCGACGCTTCTGTAATTATCAACGGGAATGATTTATCTGTAAAGCTTCTTGACCCAATTAAAAACATCACCCGTTCAATCTCCTTTAACGATACGGTCGCCACCATTTTCAGGGATTACTACAAAAACGATTTCAGGATTGCGGCAATCGACCTGAGAGGAATTTCAGGAGTGA
>Ga0209100_1001348_pt1 | contig 17061 bp, 19 predicted proteins | sample lystaG_FD_185480 | JGI IMG/M metagenome (GOLD analysis project Ga0209100, IMG submission 185480) | Glacier valley bacterial and archeal communities from Borup Fiord, Nunavut, Canada, to study Microbial Dark Matter (Phase II) -... | ecosystem: Environmental > Aquatic > Freshwater > Ice > Glacier ...
CTCTATATATTTATTGAATTTTTTCTATTTTTAGCGTTATCCTACAAAAAGCAACGATCACACGATCGTTGCTTTTTACATGAGATATCTTATATAGAGTAAAACGAAATCATCAAACTCGATAAATAATCATTTATAAAGGTTCATTCTACTAACTTTTTTTTCTTATTTTCGTACATTCTGGCATCTGCGACATTGATCATTTCATCGAGTGAATTTCCATCTAGTGGGAAATTCGCAATACCGAAACTAAATGCGCAGGGCACTTCATTTCCGCCAATGATCCAAGCATCTGAATTGAGTGCTTTGTCGATGGCTTTAAATTTTTCTTCCAAATCTACATGTTTAGATGCAAAATAGACACCGATGAATTCATCCCCGCCATAGCGAGCGATGATGTCGCTCTTTCGTGTATTTCGTTGTAGTTCTTGTGCGATTTTTCGTATTATCTGATCTCCAACTAAATGGCCGAACCTGTCGTTCACTGATTTTAATCCGTCTACATCAAATATAATGAAATTAAAGGACTCATTATATCGCAACGCTTTTTCTTTGATCAAATCGAATTGTTCATTGAAATAATGTCGGTTATATAATGTGGTCAATTGATCATGCATTGCCAAGATCGATTTTTCAGTGAATAAAAGTTGATTCGATATTGCGATTTCTACATTGTTTCGGATAAATTCCATGGAAGTATAATCTGTTTCGTCAAACGCATCAAATTTCAATGAGTCAACATTGATCATCCCATATAACTCTCCGTTGATATAGATCGGTGAACTGATTTCAGACTTTATGAAAACTTCTTTACCCGCAAATGTTTTGATCGGATGAAATTGCTCATCCATCTGGATTTTTGGGATATTGACGATGTGATCCATTCTTCCGTCTGTTGAACGATACAGAAATGCGTCTTGAACAGGTAAGTGGAAGGTTTCAATTTCCTTGTCAAAACCAATGTAGGATTCCACTTCAAAGTAGCCATCTTGTTTGATAAAGATAGATCCTAATGAAGCATTCTCCAACGCTTTCAAGGCATTGATCAAAATCAAATGGAAGATTCGATGAGTATCACCGGTCTGCAGAATGGATTGATTGATTTCAAGCATCAGTCCTCTTAATCTTGATAATCGCAAACTGTCGATCTCACTCACTTCTTTGATCGTTTTAGCGATTAAATGTATCAAAACGGCTGTGTGACCTTCAAATTCGATCAGTTCACCGATGGCATCAAACCACTCTCGTTCTAAGTCACGATTCAGCAACATCAACTCTTTCTTAAGCGGTACAGTAGCTTTATAGAAATAGTGATAAAAATCCGGAATCGATATATCATAATTAAATTGATCGATCATCTCTTTTCCTTTTATATTGGAAAACAATAATTTTTCATAATCGATCACAAGGATCGGAAATGGAGAAAAATCACTTAAAACTTTCAATGTTTCCAAACTGATGATTTTTAGTTTTGAACGATTATTCATTGTGTGCCTCCAATGAGTAGATTTCAATTTAAGATGAACTTCAACTAATGATCCATTTCAATTTATCGGTTGAGTTGAACAAGCTTTGATGACTTTCTCAAATCTGAGTTGAATTGGCTTAGGTATACGATGCATTATATTGTCTTTATTGTATCATATACTTTTTGCGGAGATTAAATTATCATCAGTGAATAAGTGAAACATTTTTCATTGTCTTTTCACCTAACTTTTGAGTCAATTCAACGAACTTTGAATGTTCAATCACCCGGCTGAAACGGTCGTAAAACGATAACCTTCGGAAAGATAGATGAATTCAATTTCTGGAAATCTAGTCTTTAAGTATGGAAGCATATTACGAATGCCAGGTATCTCACAACTCGCATGATGTACGATGATCAGCGGAATATCGAAATCCACACAGTATTGTCCTGCTATCCAGTTATTCATTCCGTCATCACTGGCAGTCACACAGGCGACTTCTTGCTGAAGCATCGAGAATATATCTGTGGCCGCTCCCGTTCCGATGGCTAGCGAATCGACCAGTTTATCAGGATTACCCAGAATCGTAACTGAATCTTCCCCGGCATCGGACAAACTCGCAGCAATCTTCAAAGCGACTTCGCTGACTTTCATAGGCTCAAAGCGAGCGATAGAGTTGTACGAATTGATGTCTCTTGGTTCAAATGGTAGATCGATCAAATGACTCCATGTATCGGCAACACCGTATATCGGTATTCGATCCCACACATCATGGCAACGGACAACACATATGCGATGTTTCGCCAATAACTGCTGTTTGATTTTTCGCGCTTCTAAGATCGCTCTTTTAGGTGATGTACTCTCTTCATAAAAACAGTTCTCGTGACTGATGATGAAATTGATTCCTTGATCAACGGCACTCTGGATCGCTTCGATCGTAGCTACCCAACAAATACCGACCTTTGTGACTTCTTGAGTGGGATCACCGAAAAGTACGATATCTCTTGTTTGATTATAATTGACCCATGTCGCATTTCTATTGAGGGTATCGATCACTTCTTGTGCTTGCATTATGTCCTCCTTACAATCTCTATTGATATCTCAATTATAGTCTCAGAACGACAAACAGTATACTCGTTATACCTTTTTTTTATCAAAATCAGAAATTTTCAGTTAACTTCTGACTCGATTAAAAAGAATACTAAAATCAAATTTGTAATTCACAACTCAGTTTGGATAAAAATAAATGAACCCTTAGGCATATATCCTAATTGCTGTGTGTGGGGTCACAGCAGGTTCTTAATCATTATACAGAAAAAAATACAAATTTAGTATAAATATTTACAATAAGCATGTATTTTTTTTGGTCTTATTATAGATAAGTAACGGGGTTCCCTTTTCTGTCCAATGGGTTCATTGTTTGATTACTATAACCCGCTATTAGACTGTTACAGATGATCTCGTCTACATTAAGTCCTAACGATTTCAGATAGTCGCCCATTGCTTGATTCTCGTTTAACCATTTAAGTTGATTGATATAACAAGTGGCAACATCCAGTGATGCCGCTGCGATCATCATGTTTTGCAGTACACACGTACAGTCGGCCATCGCATTTGTATACCCTTTTTTATTAGCCAAAAGAATCAATGTCTGAGCGTGATAGGTAAATGTCAGTTTCCCGAGTTTTGATTTATTGATCGTATTGATCAGTCCACTGTACATCTCTTCACTTACTTCCATTTTCGCAAATTCCTGTTGTGCGATCGCTTCAAGTTTATCGATGATTTCCCTGTCTTGGATCACAATGATATGCGTCGTTTGATGGTTACCGCCGCTGGGCGCATATCGACCGGCTTCGATGATCATCTTTAAATCATTTCGGTCGACATGTCGGTTCTCATACACTCGTACGCTTCTTCTTTTCTGAATACTCTGAATTGTTTGATTCATTATTTTTGTCTCGTTTCTATTGTTATTTCAGTACTTCATATTTCAATCGAAGATATGAATCTTCCAGGACATTGCATTCGATCAATTTCATCGCTGCCAATTCTTTCAACTCAGAAGTTGTTTGAATTGACTGACCATCAATCAATGTTGCTGTATCTTTACCGCCGACCAGCAGCGGAGCTACGATCAGATCGACATAATCGAATAACTGTTGCTTGAGAAACTCTCCGTTCAAGGTTCCGCCGGATTGGATCGTGATTCGTTCAACACCCTGTTCTGTTTTTAACTCTTCCAACAGTAATTTCAGGTCAAATTTTTCTTGAAACAAAATATGCAGATTCTTATTACTCATCAATAACGCCGGATGATCCGGATTGTCGGTAACAATATAGAGATCTTTTACCCATTGACACAGATAATCGATACCTCGGATATTGATATGCGGTTTGTTGTCAATGATCACAAATGTGCAGTCAGATTTAGCGGGCTGATCCGAACGCGTGTTGACACCGATCTTTTCCATCACTCTGCCTGTATTCAATGACCAAAGATCCGTTGTTTGTTCGATCTCATAGTATTGATGAAGTCCTTCTTTTACACCGGCAAGGGATTGCCAATCTTTATCCGCATCCAATTCATCACTGTTACCGCTGGTGATCTTGCCGTCGACTGACATCAACATAAACAACGTTGTTATGGGTCTATTGTTCATAGTATGTCTCCTTTTTTTATGAAATTTTATATCCAGACCTGAATCTACAGACTTATTTGTGGCGCCAACTGTAGTATTCTTCATCTTTCGCATCATCCACAATAACTTCTTCTTTTTTCTTCTCGAAAAGGTAGAATTCTTCTTTACTGAACATTTCTTCAAATTCAACCCAATCCAAGAAATAGCGAGACTGATCGTTTTTAGCTTGGATCAATGAATTTTTGAGTCCGAAATAGGTTAGTCGGGGATTTGAAATACAAACGATCTCGCCCTGCTTTAGAAAGTTCTTTACTGTCGCAAAATCTTCGATTTTATCCATGTCCATGTCTCCTCTTTTTAGATCACTCTGTCGATTGCACTACATCACAAACATATTGAACAATTCAATGAATTAATTATATCACCTATCTTGTGCCCTTACTCTGCTTAAGTTCTTTAACTCATCAATCGTAATTTCGCTATGTCACAATCTAAATTTAAAGAAACTCAATTTTATCGATTTACACATGAATGAAGTAATATTCGCTGTTTATCATTTTAGATCATTGTTTTTGATATTTACGATATGTTAAATAAATTGTTAACCATTGGTTAATTTAGTATACTTTATTTAACTATACGCAAATTGAATGAATGTGGCAAGAAACGTATAATTAAGGACGAGGTAAAGTCATGAAAGAAATTCGAATTGGACTGAAAATCATCGAAAAACGTAAAGAAAAAGGTCTGACGCAAGAAGAGTTGGCGGATCATTTAGGAATCTCAAAGCCGGCTGTTTCCAAATGGGAGAGCGGCCAAAGTTATCCGGACATCACCTTGATACCGGTGATCGCATCCTTCTTCGATATTTCGGTGGATGAACTCTTTGATTATCAACCGCAGATGAGCAAACAGGATATCCGAAAACTTTATCTGAAACTTTCAAAACAGTTTACTGAGCTCGGTTTTGAGGAAGGTTATCAACTATGGTCAAGCTATGTGAAGAAGTACTTCTCTTGCTGGCCATTGCTTCTGAACATGGGAATTCTTATGATGAATCAAGCGAATCTGGCTCCATCTCCCGCAAGAATCGAAGAAGCAATCAATGAATCGATCCGTTTGTTTGATCGAATTGAACAGTATGGCGATGATCCGAAAATACTTCATCAGATTCCGATTGTCAAAGCCGCAGCTCATTTAATGTTAGGACATTCTTCAGAAGTAATTGATTTGCTTTCGGGAGTTCAAGAGATCTCGATGAATCCGGAAATACTGTTGGCTACAGCTTATATGATGAAACAAGAAGATCTAAAAGCGCTCGGTTTACTGCAAGGATCTATCTTCAGTGGAATCATCACGATTTTAAGTGCTTATCCGAGCTTATTTAATCTCTATAAAAATGATTCGGAACTTATGGATCGTTGGGTTAAGTCCGCAGAAAAATTGATTGATTTATTTGATATGAGTCTGACCCATCCGGGAACCGTTCTTCCTATTCACCTTACAGCTGCCATGTTGTATTTAGGAAACCAACGTCTCGATAAAGCTTTGGATCATTTAGAAGTCTATCGAAACATTGTTGTTTCCCCGGGTATGTTCCCCTTAACTTTACGTGGAAACCAACTGTTCGATCATATCGATGGTCTGATTGAAACTTTCGATTTAGGAAATATTGCGCCTCGCAGTGACAGTGCGATTCGTCAATCGATCAAGGACGTTATTCTTAAACAACCCGGACTCAGTTGTCTCGCGGATAATGAACGATTCAAACATATCGTCCGCGATATTGAAGCCCTCTAGGAGAAAAACATGGAACTGAATACACTGATTAAGTATTTGCCCTTCTTATTACCAATTTTACTAATCGAAATCACGTTAGCTATTACCGCCGTGATTCATGTAGTGAAACACCCTACATACAAATTCGGAAACAAGACGATATGGATTATCGTAGTTCTTGTTGTGCAGATCATCGGGCCAATCCTTTATTTTACCGTCGGAAGAGGGGATAACTGATGCATGTTTTGAAGTTGGATCATGTTTCGAAAAATTACGGGAATTTAAATGTACTTAAAGACTTAAGTTTCACAGTCGATGAAGGCATGTTATTCGGTTTTGTCGGAAAAAACGGTGCCGGTAAAACGACAACTATGAAAATCATTCTCGGTCTTTTAGAATCTGACAGTGGGGAAATCACCGTCTGCGGCGAGAAGGTATCTTTTGGGGATACTCTGACTAACCGAAACATCGGCTACCTTCCCGATGTGCCAGAATTCTATGGATACATGTGTCCGAAAGAATATCTAAAACTGTGCGGTGATATTACAGGTCTTTCCCGCGAAAAAACAGAACGCAAAAGCGAGGAACTTCTAGAATTAGTCGGTCTGAGCGGAGTGAACCGTAAAATCAGTGGATTCTCACGCGGTATGAAGCAACGTCTTGGCATTGCGCAAGCGTTGCTGAATGAACCGAAACTGTTAATCTGTGATGAACCGACATCGGCTTTGGATCCGATCGGAAGAAATGAAATCCTTCAAATTCTTTCTAACGCAAAGAAATACTCGACAGTGATCTTTTCCACACATATTCTTTCGGATGTGGAACGCATTTGCGATCGTGTCGGTATATTAAATGAAGGTCAGTTAATGTTGGAAGGAAACCTTTCGGATATCAAAGACCGATATCGGCAGAATGTGATCAATATCGAACTATATCCGCAATTCTCGGATATCGGAGAAATCAAACTGAAAATGGAACATCTGCCGTTCATATCCTCCATCGAAACTGAAAATCATAGTTTGATCATTCATCTCGATGACAGTACAATTCACAATCAATCCTTATTGGAATACCTGATTAAAGAAAAAATACAGATACAGAAATATGAAGTCGGCGAACCGACCTTAGAAAATCTGTTCATGGAGATGGTAAAATGAACAGCTATATTGCGTTTACAAAAAAAGAATTACTCGAAAATTTTCGTACTTTTCGAATACTGATCTTGGTTTCTGTCTTTTTTCTATTCGGAATGTTAAGTCCGCTGACAGCCAAATTGATGCCTGAAATCTTTAAGTCACTCGCACTTGATGGAATTGTGATCACGATTCCGGATCCAACTGCTCTGGATGCCTATTCACAACTCTTTAAAAATTTAACTCAAATGGGCATATTAGTACTTTTGTTGGTTTTCAGCGGTATGTTATCCACTGAGATTACTAAAGGAACGCTCATCAACATGCTTACTAAAGGATTATCGAGAAGTGCCGTAATTTTAGCAAAGTTTACGGTTGCCGGTGTGATTTGGAGTTTATCTCTTCTTCTTGCGTTCATCACAACTTTTGGCTATACAGCCTATCTCTTCGGAAATGCCAATCTGCCCAATCTTATTTTTTCGATATTCTGTCTGTGGGTTTACGGTCTTTTTCTTCTATCGCTCATACTTCTGGCAAGTTCATTCACTTCCGGTAATTTCGGCGGTCTTACGCTCACTGCTGTTCTAATCGTTATCATGATGATCGTTGATGTGTTTCCAAAAATTCATCAGTTCAATCCGATTGCATTAGCCTCGCAAAACGTTTCTTTACTTATCGAGAAGGTCAATGTCAGTGCAATGATTCCCATCGTGATTATCACTGTACTATTAACTTTGGCGAGTTTAGTAGGTTCTGTATTGATTTTTAACAAAAGAAAACTCTAACTTAGAAGTAACAAAAACACAAAAGACATTAACTGTTTTTTGTGTTTAGATTCGAATTTACTCACTCAGATCAGTTGATTATTAGCATTGCCAGGTGGTAATATACTCCCATTCAGCGGCTACAGGTATATTGCTCATGACTTCCCATCGGCCTTTCAGACCTAATTCAACAGCCGCTAATTCGAAATGACACTTGGCAATCCCAAGGTCATTTTTTTGCATGTCAAATCCCAAAGCACCATAACCTTTTGTTCTGCTTAGAAAGAAATCATATCCGTAATTAGTCTTGATGATTCTCCAAGGTTGTTTATTTGAGGCTGAAGGAGCCAACCTTACCATCTCAAGCGGAACAGCATAATCACCTGCTTCTTCTTTTGTGAGTGATTTAGAACTGTTCTCATTAAAAAACAATTCGTTCCAAGGTTTACGATGATCCGAACCGGCTACCGCTCGCATCGCTTTTTCAACTATCTTAGATTTAGCACTTTTGATTCCGACAGGTGAAATGATTGCAATGATCTCGTTTTCACTCACATTAGCATTTTCTACGAAATCATTTCGATTAAATGTCCCTCCGAGCCAACATGTCTGAAGTCCCATGTCAGTTGCAGTAAGGATGATTTTTTCGAATAAATAGCCAAATTCGACCGCATCGGTTTCCGATTTATCCAGAATACCGATGATAAAGGTTCTAGCGCCTGAAATCACTCCGTAAGTACCCAATTTCTTAGTATCCTTACTGTTGGAATCATCCTTCACCGTTACAAAAAACTTAACTTTGATCGATGCATCCTGACTGATAGAATCGATTACTTCTTTCAGTTTTCGAAGTAAGTCGCTGTCAATCGGTTTTCCATCATAGGTTCTACTGGAAGTCCTTGTCTGCATCAGTTCTATAGCTGAATTTTGAAATTTCATAATTTCTCCTTTATTCATCTTGATTCACGAAGTGAATCCACTTGATTTATAGATCAAATCTATGGGTATAAAGTAACACCATCAACTGCCTGTAACAATCAAATAGAATATTGAGTAACTTTAATTTCACTTAAATTTATTAGAACTATCTTCATTCTAATATCATTTAGTTGTTCATTCCACAAATTCCTACAAAAAAAGCCTTTCTTATAAGGCTTGTTTTGAATAATGGTGCCGGCTACAGGAGTCGAACCCGCGACCTACTGATTACGATTCAGTTGCTCTACCAACTGAGCTAAGCCGGCACATGCATTGATATCGTACTAAAACATGACTGTTATGTCAATCTTTTTATCGCTTATGCATCGAATTTATTCGTGTTGATTTTATGAATGAATGATCTGCTTACAAACCAATTCATCATATCCGGTCGTGCTATCAGGCTCGCGTGTCAATTTCCATTCGGTATCCAGATTCAAGATCACGATCTCAGCTGTTGTATGAATGATACATCCCTCTTTGACATGACCGCCGATTGCTTTCATCTCTTTGTTGAAACAACTGATGTGAAAGTGAACTCCGTCATGACTGAGTGTTCCGGATAATGAGGTGATCTCCATGAAGTCGTTATACCGTTCGACGGTGATGCCGTCGGCAGTTCTGATTGTGATTTCCGACAGGCTTCCGACAGCACTGATGATGGCTGCCGAAGCAATGTTATTCTCGTTGCAGACTCTTACGATACCTAAAAGGAGATCATCACCGGGAACCAGTCGAAAAACCAGTGTCGACAAGGAATTCATTTAATTGACCTGATAGATCTTGACGGAATCGATCACGAACGTTTTGAGTAAATCGGTCGTATCGATCGAATAGGACATCGGCAGATCGAATCCAAGCCGTAGATATTCTTCTGTTTCGGATGCTTTTATGTTTTTCTCTTCCCAAATCTTATTTCCATCCAAATAATACGAATATCCTTCTTTTGTCCAAAGCAATCCATAGGTATGATACTCTTCATAAAGATTGGCTAAAACAAGTGTATTCTTTGTGACTCCGCCGGAATCCGTGTTGGTATCATAATAGTAACCTGAGTTATGGATCGGATATGGAGAATTCTGTGAGGTCGCAATATCGATCTGTACACCCTTGGCCGGATCCGTATTCGACAATGCACCTTTCGTCGTCAGCGAGATCGATGCGGTAAAATCCTTAAGTTTCGGGAATTTAGCCCGAATTTCGAAATATCCGTATTTTTGAACTAACTTCGTTCTGAGTGCCGATGTGTAGATCCGTACGCCTTTGACTCCGTCTTTCTTTGCGATACTGATCGAAAGCTGTCCGTCTGTGATCGCTGCTTGATTTGAGTCATAGAAACCCGTTGAACTGAACAGACCGTTATCGAGTGAATTCCAGTTCGTTTTAAGTGTATCGGCATTATCGAATGTATCTTCGAAAATCAGTGTCATCTTGCCGGTATCGATACGTTGTGAGTTTAAATAGATTCCATAAGAGGATGCTAAAATGACGGTGGCTGCCAAAAGTAGGATCAGATTTCGTTTCTTGATGTTATTCATTCCAATACCCCCATATATATAGTATTAATATACATCATTTTCGGTGGCTATAACAGTAAAAAATCGTACGCTACCAGTACGATTTTTCTATTAACAAGGACATTACTTTTTAAGGGGGAACAATGAAGAAGTTAATGTCGAAATTATTGTTTCCTTGTTATAAGTAAAGTATATCCGTTTCATGTGAAAACGTTATGTTTTTAGTGTGAAAATACAGTGAAATAATAGACACTCCAACCTGATTGTATGAATTACTTAGCAATCGGTGTCAATTGACCGCCGCTGTTCAGTTCGATCGTACTCGCAATCAACCAACTGTTGGCTGCGTTAGCAGCATCGTAATAGATCGTAAACCCATTATCATTGATATTGGAAAGGGTTGTATCTCCGTCCACGAAGACATTCAAATACGAATTTCCCGTAACATTCCAAACACTCGTCGCATCCATGTTGAGTGTCATCGATTTAGCGGTATTGTCCGCATTGATCATTGATGTCATTTCCGACTGTTTCAAAATCAGTCGAATCGAACTTAGTTTATCTGCGATGATATTTCCCGGTAACTTCTGTGAATTGGCTGTCAATGTCACATTTCCTCCGTTAGCACCGACTTTTCCCCATTTGGACGTTGCTTCTGCCTTCAGAAGTGTACCGGTCCCGGTAAGTTGCACATTCGTTAACGAGATACTGGCATCGGTATTGGTGATATAGAAGAGTGATCCTTCTTTAGCGTTCAGTGATCCGCCGCGGATCGTGAGTGATCCGGTTCCGACCGGTTCGATTTCAGCGGTACTTTGGTAGATCATCACACCGTTACCGACTGTTCCCGTTGTTTCGGTATTCGCGAGTAATACATAATTCTTCCCGTCAATCACCACCGCTTGTGCCCCTGCAGCAAGCAGAACAGAATCTGACACTGAGATCGAAGCCATCGAATAAACGGCAGGAGAATCGATCCCTTGCGTTGTGAGGGTAGAATCCGTCATATCGATCGAACCCATATAGATAGCGCTCAGCCCACGTGCCGATTCACCGGATGTTTTGATAGTGAGATTCGATAATGTTACTGTTGAACCGATTCCGGTAGCGAAAACCGCAGTTGCACCGTAACCGCTTGAAGTGATCGATGAATCTTTGATTGTGATCGTTGCTCCGCCGATCGCCGACACAGTCGAATTCAATCCGTAGAGATTGCTTTCATTCAAATTGCTCGATTTTCCACTCGATGTAACGGTCGAATTACTGAGAAACAACTTTCCGATATTGATGCGAATCGCATTCTGATTAGTAAGTGTCGCATTGATCGATAACCCGGTCGCTGTCCCTACGGTTTCATGAGCAGCTGATTGTTTGATTTTTCCGGTATCCGATCCCGTCGGTTCCTCGATTGGATCATCTGCTGTATCAGGATCATCCTTTTTATCGGAACCACACCCGGTCAACATCAACACAAAAATCAGTAACAGAAATACACTGAGTTTACGGAAGTTCATTTTCTTCATTGAATTACTTTCCTTTGGTTACGGAACCAAATTATATGATGATATTATTGAGAACGACTGAATTTTTCGATTCCTGTTTTATGTTTTATGAATTTGAGTGCTTTCGTTTCAACTTATTGTTTTCTGAAGATCTTTCAGTATCTTATTCAGCTTGATCCGCTCTTCTTTCGCAAGCTGCAGTTCTTCTTTGATCAATGCCAATTCATCCATTACGATATCATGCGTTTCTTTGATTGTCTTCTCGGTCTTTTCCCCGCTCTTCGCTGCCACATAACCCAACAGCGGCAACGCTACTCCCTGGAAGAATACCGTCACGATATATTGGATCCAGCCGATTCCGGTCGGTTGCTGGAAAAACAACGGAATAATGACAAGTAGCGCAATCAAATAGAAACAGCCCATCGTCGATAGGTACTTAGCCAACCTTTCACCCAACCAATCCGTATACGTTACATAGAAACTTTTTAACTTTTTAAACCTCATGTTCCTCCTCTTAGTTTTACTCTGATTTTATTGTACCCTTACCTGATTCAAAAGAAAATGATTGCTTTTAAAATCAACCTCATCTCATAAAAAATAAGCACGTTTAAGTGCTTATTTCAGTGTAAACTTATCCGGATTATGTTTGTCTTCAATGATGTAGCCTTGATCTTTCAAATAATGAAGAATCTGCATCATTTGCGGTTTACTGTATTCCTTGTTGATCAGACAGAATGCTTTGATCACATCCCCATTACCGAATACTCCGTTATGCAAGGCAAGATTGTTCTTCAAATACGCCAAGACTTCATTTTTCCCTCTGTCGATGTTGAACATGATATTTCTCAGCCTCCTATTAACTACAGTGTACTCTTTTTTAATGAAAAGAAAAAGTATGTATCAGTTTTGAAACATACCCTTACACTGGTTGAATAAAAAAACCATCACTCATGTGATGGACGTTGTATTAAGTTGGTGGAGATAATGGGACTCGAACCCACTACCCCAACGCTGCCAGCGTTGTGCTCTACCAGATGAGCTATATCCCCACTAAACAAAGAAATGGTCGGGACGACGTGATTTGAACACGCGACCCCTTGCTCCCGAAGCAAGTGCACTACCAAGCTGTGCTACGTCCCGAAAATCGTGTAATATATTGGTGCGCCCGACAGGACTCGAACCTGCAACCTTTTGAATCGGAATCAAAAACGCTATCCATTGCGCCACGGGCGCCCGAGTACAATGCCAGTAAAATGGTGGACGCTAAGGGGCTCGAACCCCTGACCCCCTGCACGTCAAGCAGGTGCTCTCCCAGCTGAGCTAAGCGTCCATATTTATCCATAAACGTGCGTTTTTATGTTATCATAACCGAACTGAAATTACAAGTGCGATTCATCTTCTTAATACAAATACCGTCTCGCCGGGATTGGCTGAATTGATTTTACTTCGGATGCGCGGATGGGTGTAGATTGTCCTTACATAGGTCCTGAGCGAAGTTCCGGAATGGTAGCCGTGAATGATCACAACTTCGGACGCGCTCGACGGTAAATTCTTCAATTGGATGTTCAAAACCATCTCGGCTTCCTTACGCGAAAACGTGTGTAAGTCGATGCTGGTCATTTTTCTTCACCTTGCGCGAGATAATCAAGCATAAACTTACGCATGAGTTCGACAGTCTGATTACTCATGGCATGTTCGATTCGACAGGCTTCATCTTCAGCTTTGGGCTCTTCGACTTTGAGGATCTGATGAAGAAACTGTTGGATGGTACGATGACGCGTAAAGATCTCTTCTGCTTTATGGGCTCCGTCTTCAGTCAAATAGATCAAGGCATACGGTTCCTGAAGGATCATGTTTGAATCAGCTAAGTTTTTTAATGCTCGGTTGACGCTGGGTTTAGCGACTTGAAGCATACTTGCTACATCGATCGAACGGACTCCTCCCATTCCTTGGTTGCTGAGACGATAGATGGCTTCCAAATAATCTTCAATGGAAGGTGTAAGCAGTTCGTTGGTTTCACTCATGGGTATCACATCCTATGAATCTAATTATAGGGAGTTGCGTTCGTCTTTGCAAGACACTACGCATCCTGCGAATGAAGAACCTTCCTTAATTCATTCTTTAGGTCTTCGGGAGAACACGTTGAACAACTATTCTCCGAACATCCGGCACAGCTTGTTCCGCAACCGGAAGCTTTCGCTCGTTTTCGGCTGCGTAACATAGAGAAAATAACAAGTGTTAATAGTATGAATACGATCAGTGAAATGATCAGATCAGCCATAGTGACCTCCTAACGCAGTCCGATCAACAGACCGCCCTGATAGATGATAAATGCGACCAGCCAAGCAACGCCGGTTTGATATGATACTGTGATGAGCGTCCATTTCCAGGAGTTCATCTCACGTTTCATCGTCGCAAAAGCAGCGATACACGGCATGTATAAAAGTGTGAATGCCATAAAAGCATACGCGGAAAGAGGAGTGAATACCTGTTGTAAGGGTCCGATCAGGGATGAAGGTTGGTCGGCAACGGTCTTACCGACTCCGTAGAGAACTCCCATCGTACTGACAACGGCTTCTTTGGCGATCAGACCGACAACCAGTGCCATCGATGCGCGCCATTCTCCGAAGCCCAACGGAGTAAAAATCGGAGCGATCGCTTTACCGATAAAGGCGATCATACTCTGGGAACTGTCGGAGATCATGCGTAAGCTGAAATTGAAGTTGCTCATAAGCCAGATCACAACACTGGCAATCAGAATCACGGTTCCGGCTTTGATCAGAAAACCTTTTACTCTTTCCCATGTGTGAAGAACTAAATTCTTTGCCGTCGGCATACGGTATTCGGGAAGTTCCATAATAAAGTTGGACATGCGGCCTTGGGTAACAAATTGTTTGAGGAAGATGCCCGAAAGAACAGCGACCACGATTCCCAATACATACATCGAATAAACGACGACAGCTTGGTTATTGCTGAAAAAAGCAGCGGCGAATACGGCATAGACCGGAAAACGTGCCCCGCACGACATAAAGGGAGTGATCATCATCGTGAGACGACGATCCCGTTCATTCTCGAGAGTACGGCTGGCCATCAACGCCGGTACAGTACATCCGAATCCCAAGATCATCGGGATAAAACTTTTTCCGGAAAGACCGAATTTGCGTAAGACGCGGTCCATGATGAAGGCAGCCCGTGACATGTAGCCTGAGTCTTCCAACAGTGAAAGCATCAGAAACAAGACAGCGATTTCAGGTAAGAATCCAAGTACTGATCCTACTCCTCCCAGCATGCCGTCGATAATCAAACTATAGAGCCATGAGGAAACACCGATGCTTGTTAAGAAGGAAGCGATATTATCGATGATAAGGGTATTGATCAGATATTCAAAAGCTGTTTTCAATGTACTTCCGATCGGACCGAAAGCGGTGATGAAGACCAGAAACATGATCAGCATGAAGATCGGAATCGCTAAGATCCGGTTGGTAACGATGGCGTCGATACGCTCCGACATACTGATACGGTCGGTCTGGCTTCTTTTCATGACCCGTGCAGAAACTGCTGTAATGTACTTATATTTTTCATCCGAGATGATCATATCTCGGTCCATGTCCATCCCATGAAGATCATGTTCAACCATTTCATCAAGTCTGACGGCACTTAGGTTATCTTGCGGATGACCGACAGTGGCACTCAACCCTTCTTCGATGAATCGGATCGCATGCATTTTGGCACTGACATCGATCTTGAGTTCTTTTTCCAGTTTATTGATAAGACTGAGTATTTTTGGGCTGTAGATGGTTTTGAACTGTGTTGGTTTGTTTTGTTGCAGGAGGATCGCATCTACTAATTCATTGATTCCCTGACCTTTTGCCGCAACGATTCCGACGATCGGTAAACCGAGTTCTTTCGAAAGAGCACCAACATCGAGTTCATCATGACGACTTTTCAATACATCCATCATATTCAGAGCAATGACCATCGGTTTTCCGACTTCCATCAGTTGTAGGGTCAAAAACAAATTACGTTCCAAATTGGATGCATCAACGATGTTGACGATCACATCTGCCTCACTGCTTTCAACGTATTCACGCGATATGACTTCCTCTAGCGAGTAAGTGGATAGCGAATAGATTCCCGGCAGATCGGTCACGGTGATTTCTTGAGAAGCATTTTTTACTTTGCCGCTCTTTCGCTCTACCGTAACGCCCGGCCAGTTGCCGACATATTGATTGGAACCGGTCAATTCATTGAAAAGCGTCGTTTTCCCGCTGTTCGGATTTCCGACAAGTGCGATATTCACACTCATGCGTCTACCTTCCTGACTCGGATCTCCGACGCTTCTTTCATTCTCAGACTCAATTCATATCCGCGTACCGTTACTTCGATCGGATCTCCCAACGGAGCCAATTTCTTGACTTTAATTTCGGTTCCCATCGTCAATCCCATATCGATGATACGTCTGCGTAAAGCACTTTTCTTACCCAATCCTTCAATGATGCATTTTTCACCGGGTCTGATATCTTTAAGTGTCATACGTATTTCCTCGCTTCCAAGTTACCCTCTGCTAACTAATAATAGTATAGCGCAGTCATTGTACTTCTACAAGTAATACTATGCTAACTTAATGAATTAACTTGTCTAATATCGTTGTAACCGCTGTCATGTTGATTTCAACCTTCTTGAGTCACTATAAAAAAACAGACATGCATGACATGTCTGTTGGTTAATGAGTAGGATCAGCTTTTTCCGTTGAGATGCATAACCTTCATCAGTTCAACAAAAGGCAACGGCAGCCAAATCAAGACAGCTACGATTTCCCAATGATGAAGATCCATCGGAGCGATACGGAAAATCGAATTGACTCCCGGTATAAATATGACTGCAAACATCATGGATGCATTCACAAGCGTTGCTATGATCAACCACTTGTTTTTAAAGAAGGTTTTGAAGACACTCTTACGTGTCGAATGAATATTATAGGAGTGAACTAACTGAGTCAATGCCAATACGGTAAAGGCCATTGTCTGTCCCAGTTCTGGTGTACCTGCGACCCATAATCTTCCCGATCCGTATAGGAACGCAAAGATCGTAGTGGAGCCGATCAACAGACCTTGATAAGCAATACGCCAGATCATATCCTTGGTTAAAAGTGAATTGTCACGACGCGGTTTCAACTTCATGATTCCTTCTTCAGCCGGATCTACACCGAGCGCTAACGCCGGCAGACTGTCGGTAACCAAGTTGATCCATAAGATATGGATCGGTAGCAACGGTGTCGAC
>Ga0209100_1001349_pt1 | contig 17058 bp, 19 predicted proteins | sample lystaG_FD_185480 | JGI IMG/M metagenome (GOLD analysis project Ga0209100, IMG submission 185480) | Glacier valley bacterial and archeal communities from Borup Fiord, Nunavut, Canada, to study Microbial Dark Matter (Phase II) -... | ecosystem: Environmental > Aquatic > Freshwater > Ice > Glacier ...
TCAAAGTTCAGGTAAAGAAGTTCAAGATAAGATCTTGATTTCCGATCTGTTCATCGATTTCGAAAAACACGTTGTATCTGTCAATGAACAAGAAATTCATCTGACACCGATCGAGTTTGAGATACTGGGTCTGTTGGCTCGTAATCACGGCAAAGTGTTGACTCATCATTTCATCTTAAAAAATATCTGGGGAGAACATAACCTAGAGTCCGATATTCAAACACTTCGGGTCACAATGGCGAATCTAAGACGCAAGATCGAACTGTCGCCGAGTCAACCTAAATATATCCTGACTGAAATCGGAATCGGGTATCGCTTCATCGACAGCTGATATTTATACCGTTTTTATATCACAGTCTTATTATTTACACTGTTTTTATACAGTGTTTTTTATACTTGTAGAGGAGGTAGAATATGAACACACAATGGAAAGAAGAGATCATAGAATCGATCGTGAAGAATGAATTCGACAGTGCGATCAGTATCATGAATGAAAATTTTGCGGAACACTATGATGAACCTGAAATACATCTGTATTTAGGTATCATTCATGAATTGAAACAGGAAAACGCAATGGCGATGCGGCATTATCGCTCTGCGTTGGCACTTGACGGTACCAGCGAAGTCATATTATACAATTTGTATCGTTTAGGGGATAATTCAACCACGAAAACCCCTATTCGTTACTACTAGGACACAATCATGTATATCATAATCGTCGGTTGCGAAACTATCGGCGCAAAGGTAGCCAAAGAAATGTCCAATCTTAACCATGATGTGGTTGTCGTGGAAAGAAGCGAAGACAAATTAAGTGCTTTAGCAGGCGGATTTAACGGAATGATCGTTAGAGGAATCGAGTTTGATCAAGATAACTTGCAACAAGCGGGTATTGAAAAAGCCGACATCGTACTGGCATTGACGGATGATGATAATCTGAATATCACCGTCAGTTTAGTTGCGTCGAAAATATTCAACGTCAAACGAGTGATCGCGATGATCAACGATCCGAATCGCGGTAACCTTTATGAATTGATGAATATCGAATCTTTCAGCCCAATCAAAATGGGAGTCAATTCACTGCTGTGTAAAATGGACATCACTCTGATCGAACAATTGGCACAAGTCAGTTCCGGTGTGGAAATCACCAGAATCGATGTTAAGCGTGTATTACCGATCAAAGTAAAACAAGTCGAAGAAAAGGCTCATACGATCGTCAGTGTTGTTACACATAATGGGATTACGAATCTGGCAACTCCCGACATGACACTTGAATACGGCGATCTTGTTGTATGCAGTAATCATATTCGTGATCGCAAAGCACTGTCCGATTTATTGGCGAGGGAGAACTGACATGAAAGCAATCGTAGTCGGAGGCGGAAAACTAGGTTATTTTTTAGTGAAAACACTGCTTGAAAACAATACCGAAGTCATATTGATCGAGCGAGATCGCAACAGAGCGAATCTGATCTCAGCCGAATTGAATATCGATGTACTGTGCGGAGATGGTTCCGATCTTTCGATACTGAAAGAAGCTGATATCGAAAACAGCGAACTCATCGCAGCGGTTACCGGAAGTGATGAAGAGAATTTGGTTGTCTGTCAGATAGCGAAGGTCAGTTACAGTAAAAGTAAGACCATCGCCAGAATCAACAATCCAAAGAACATTAAAATGTTTAAGTTATTGGGAGTCGATCGAACCGTATGCAGTACGGAAGTAATCGCTAACTTGATCAACAACGAAATGAATAATGAGACGATCAAAATAATTCAGACATTTGAAATGGGATCGATGGTTTTAGCGGAAATGATCATCCATCCGAAACACCCATGGATGAACAAAGCTATCAAAGACATCAAAATACCTCATGATCTGGTTTTAGTGTCGGTCCTTCGAAAAAATGAAGTCATTTACCCGAAAGGGGAGACTATTTTACAGAAAGGTGACGAAGTCATGGTCGTCAGTAATCTTGAGACCATCGAAGTACTTAGGAAACATGTATGAAACAATTACGTGGGTATTTCGTTGAGATTCTCTACGGTATCGGATTAGTAGCGCTGTACTTCGTGGTCACTTGGTTGATATCGCTATGAAAGGTCGTACAGAAGGACTGAAAATCGTCAGTTATTATACCGGATCGATCATCCTCGGATTCAGTTTATTATTCCTGTTGCCGATGATCGTAGCGGTGTTGAATTTAGATATCAATTCATTCTTTGATTTTTCGATCACAATGAGCATAGCGGTTACATTTGCGGTATTCATGCGGAATTACGGTGAGAAAACAAAATCAAAAGGTGAAGGAATCGCGTGGCGTCACGGTTTAGTCGTTGCATCGTTGACATGGATCTTATTGACGATGATTTCAGCTATCCCATATTCATTAAGTGGTCACACACTTTCTTACTTAGATTCATGTTTCGATGTCATGAGCGGTTTTACCACAACCGGCGTATTTCTCTTACAAGATCTGGATCATGTCTCGCAAGCGCTCAATTTTTGGCGTCATCTTCTGACCTTCGTCGGCGGTCAGGGAATGGTGGTTCTGGCACTCAGTTTCTTTGTTAAGGAAATGGGTGGCGCATATAAGTTCTATGTCGGTGAAGGAAAAGACATCGCTTTAGTTCCGAATGTTAAGGGAACATCGCAATGGATATGGAAAATCAGTCTTACATTCTTACTGATCGGGACTGTTTTATTGTGGATCCAAGGAATGATCCTTGGATTGAACCCAGTCAGTGCTTTCTACCATGGTCTGTATATCTTCGAAGCTGCTTGGAGTACAGGCGGATTTGCCCCAAATCTTCAAAACATTATGTACTACCATGATTTCTCTTACGAAATCATCGGTATGGTGTTCTTTATTATCGGTTCATTCAACTTTGGGTTGCATTATGCGTTTATCCAAGGTAATCGAAAAGAATTCTTCAAAAACATTGAAGTTATCAGTTTCACTGTGACATCACTGCTGTTGAGTGTTTTAGCGGTATTCGCACTGAAGAACAGCGGAATGTATTCGGATGCGATTGGATTATTCAGACGTGTCGTTTATAACTTATTGTCAGCTCATACAACAACCGGTTTCGGTAATATCTTCGCTCGTCAATTTGTGTTGGAGTGGGGTGGACTGGGAATGGCAGCCATTACGATCTCAATGTTGATCGGTGGAAGTGCGTGTTCGACAGCCGGAGGTATCAAAGGGTTACGGATGGGAATCGTCGCTAAAGGAATCTATTATGATATTAAAAAAATCATCAAAGGTGACAACTCGGTTCGCGTTTTTAAATATCACCATATCAAAGATCAAGTATTGGATGATGCCGCATTCAGAGCTGCAGCCGGAATCATGATACTCTACATTCTGCTTTTTGCGGTCGGTGTCATCATCACGACACTGTATGGATATCCAATGATGGATGCTGCGTTTGAAGTCGCATCGGTCAGCGGAAACGTCGGTCTCAGTGTAGGAATTATTCAAGCATCAATGCCGGCTGTATTGAAATGGTTGTATATGATTTCGATGTATTTAGGCAGACTTGAATTTATCTCGATCTTCGTACTCTTGGGATTAATGGTCAAAGGAGCTAAAAAATGGTTCAAACGCTACTAAGTTTGTGGCTTAGCATGACTATGCTGACGGTCACACCGATCAACGATCTCATTAATAAAAGTATCCAACTCGATAAAAGTACGGTTACGATCGAAGCTGAAGTCATCGGAGAAGTATTGGAACGCGGTGAATATGCATGGATCAACGTCAATGATCAAAGCAATGCGATCGGTGTGTATCTGCCTATCGAGATGACAAAAGAACTTACGAAATTCGGAGATTACAATAATATCGGCGATACGGTTCGAGTAACAGGGTATTACACTCGTAACTGTGTTGAACACGGGGGTGAACTTGATATTCATGCCACGTCGATCACGATCATCAAAAAAGGAATTGCGACGGAACATGCATTGTCTAAATGGAAATTATCCATCGCATTGATCTTCGGAACCATTGCCGGAGTGGGTTATTTTACGGAATTATTGTTTTTGAAAAAAAAGAAGAAAAAAGAAGAAGAAGCCGAATAACATTAATATCATCATACATAAAGCACTTCGATATCAAAAACGGAGTGCTTTATGTATGATACAGGGGAGGTGAGATGAATGGCAATCGAACAAGCATCCTATAAAGTTATTAATCAAGAAGGTCCTTTTGAAATACGTCGTTATGAAAAGTTGATTGTTGCGATCAGTGCAGAAACGGATCTCAGAGGGGATTCCGGATTCAACGAAGCATTTAATTACATCAGCGGTGCCAACAGTCAGCGAAAGAAAATCGCAATGACTTCACCTGTCATCAACGATCTTTCGGAAGATCATTTTACAACTGCTTTTGTGATGCCGAAAGAATATCAAATCGAAGATCTGCCGAGTCCGGCCAGTCAAAGTTTGAGTATTAAAGAAATTTCCGAACGAATCGTGGCAGCAGTCACGTTTTCGGGAAACATATCAACATCGAAGATCGAAGAAAAGAAAAACGATCTGCTGAAATGGTTGAGCATAAAGGGATATTTAGCCATTGGTTCTATCGAATTGGCACGCTATAATCCTCCGTTTATACCCGGATTCATGAAGCGCAATGATCTAATCATCGAAGTACAAGTGCTGGCTTAAAATAGACTCAAATCAACAAAAAAAGATTTACACAGTGCGTGTAAATCTTTTTCTTACTGGTTGTATGTTTACGGCTGCATGGCTCCGAAGAGGACCAACCAAGCCAGAATCGACTTAGCTGAGAGACTCAAGATAATATAACCTCTTTCACCGTACAAATAGCTTTTCCATTTACCTACTCTTAAATACTGCAGGATCATGTTGATAGGGAAGGTATTAAAGGCTAAGAAATAAGTTCCGACGATGGCCCAAACAAACCAAGGTACTTTATCGAAATTTCCTGAGCCGAACATATAAGTGAATATAGCGATCCAAGGTGCGATACCGGCAAGTGAACCCCAAATGAAGGGTCCCCAGTTCACATTCTTCTTTTCGGAACCGGCATTGAGTAGTTCCATATCCAATCCGAACAGATTCATAGATGCATTGACGATAAAGATAAGAATAAGTGATGTGATATCATAAATTCCAAACAATGTCGCTATCAATACAATCATAATCGATGAACTCAACGCATATTCGAACCAACGGAATACGTTGACTCCGCGTTGCAGATCACTGAAGTAACGTTTACTGAAGATAACGATCAGCGCATGAGCGGCTGCTGAGATCAACAGGAACATCGGAACCATAATTGCGAAAGGTAATTTGAACAGTTCCTTACTGGTGACTTCAAGCGACTGTGTAAGCGGGTTGAAGAACTGATAATATTGGACGATCGTTGGTTGAAATTGAGAAATTTTCTTGATCACGGTTGTTGCGAGAAATAGCATACCTAATCCTTGGACCAGATGTAGGCCCCCCATAATAAGATTAAAACGTTTTAATTTTGCGAATGTTTCATTCATGTTGTAATCCCCTTTGTATCAAGATAATAACACCTGTTCAGTCACTGTGCCATTAATACGCTCATTGACTCCAAGCAATCGAAAAGAATTCAAACAACTTTAAAAAGGGATGCGCAGTATCATCTGTAAAGGTTATTCATTCAAACTGAAATACAATCACGATTGTGGTATTGTATAAAAAAGAGAGGTTAACTATGAAACTACTTCTGGGTACATATACAAAAAGAATAAGTAAAGGAATCTATTCGATGATCCTTGATCCCGACACAAAGAAACTTAAAGACTTAGAGCTTATCGCTCACGTGGATAATCCGACTTACCTGACAACGACGGAGGAAGGGATTCTTTCTGTCATCAAGAACGGTAATACCGGAGGCATTGCCTATATTAAAAATGGGGAAGTGATCTCGCAGATCACAGATGATGCTGTACCTCCGTGCTATGTCAGTTATAATCCCAAGCGGAAGTTAGTTTTAACTGCCAATTATCATGGGGGTAATTTAGAAGTGTTCACGTTAGATCCGATTACTGGATTGAACCATGTTCAGCATATTCAACATGATGCCGGATCTCACACTCACTTTATCCGTTATATCGATCGTTTCAACGAAGTCGTCGTATGTGACTTGGGACTGGATGAGGTCGTGACTTATACATTGGATGACACAAATAAACTAAGTGTAAAGCATATTTTTCGCGGCCATGGAAAACAAGGTGCACGTCATTTAGTTGTACATCCAGTTTTACCTATCTATTATGTATTTGCGGAACTTAGCAGTGAAATACTTGTTTTGCACCGTCATGAAGATCGACTTGAATTGATCCAAACCTTCAGTACATTACCGAAAGGTGAAGATCAACTAAAGAGCGGTGCAGCCATTCGAATCAGTGACGACGGACATTTTGTCTATGCCTCAAATCGCGGTCATGATTCGATCAGCGTTTTTGAAGTGGGTGATGAAGGTAAATTGATCTATGTACAGAATGTTCACAGTTACGGAAAACACCCGCGTGATTTTGAAATCTCCCCTGATCAGAATTTCATTGTTGTTGCGAACATGGAAACGGATAATCTGACACTATTCCAACGCAATGTCGACAATGGTAAACTGACATTGGTTCAATACAACGTTGTTGCTCCGGAAGTAGTTTGTATCGTTTTCGAAAAAGAATAAAAACTATCATTAGATTCAAACCTGACAACCGGTGTTCAACATCGGTTTTTTAATTTAGTTAAAATCATGAAAGAGTTCGTGATTATGCCATTTTTGCGACATAATTTATGGTTACAGTAAGAATAGCCAGCAGAAGAATGTAGAACTCAAATAAATCTACTCGATCAAGAACCAATATCTTAAGGAGCGTAGCAAGTTGAAAAAATTCTTAACAAAAAATTATTCATGGGCGATCATCACAAGTCTGTTATTGACCGGTGGATCCACCTATTTACTCTTGGATGTGTTTGTATTTGAAAAGGCGTATGAAGTGATTTCTGAGTCAGACACAAGCGCGGACTCGACAGCCAATATGGGGATAGATCAAGCAACGACTGATTTTGCAGTGGAGACAGTCGTTAACGTCGAATTCATATACAGATGAGGACGCCAGTATTAAGATCAATACAGTCAATGAAAACGGAGTTGTTTATTATGTTGCGGATATTCAACTAGCAAGTGCGGAATAGCTGAAAATGGCATTTGCGGATAGCACATGCGGTAAAAACATAACTGCATAAACATTAACCACCGCGGCCGCCAATAATGCGATCTTCGCGATTAATGGAGGTTTTTATGGATTCCGGGGTACAGGGCTTATTATTCGAAACGGAGTATTGTACCGTGACGTAGCGCGAAATGAATTCTTTATCTATGAACATTTAGATCCTGATCAAATCACAATACAGATTTTCAAGTCTTATAACCTTGCTAATCCTGATCATCCGATAACGGCTTTCCGCAATGTGAATTATTGTCTTGCGGTAAAAAAGAACTGATGATTTCCAAACAATTTTTCTGATTGTAATGTTGGACACTAATTTCAATATAGAACTTTAGTGACTCGATTACTCAACGAATGATGAAAGTTTTTTTTAATTTGCGAAAGTAAGCCTTTACATTAAATTCTAATGATGCATTTCAGAGCTTTACCGTTTATACTTTTTTTAACAGAAAAAAACCAGAAGGGGACAGACATGGAAACGGAAACCAAACTATTATTGAAATTCTATAGTCTGGAAGTTACCTATTGGCTGTCATTCGGATCGTTTACCGCATATGCGGGAACGTTTGTTTTGTCTAAAGGAATGTCACCATCCATGCTCAGTGTTATGTTGGCAGGATATATGCTTTGTGCTTTTTTCGGTCAGTTTTTTTGGGGAAGTCTTTGTGATCGACTCAACACAAATAAAAATACATTCCGTATAGGAAACTTGTTACTGATTTTACTCTATATTTGTATCTATTTTTCATCGAATCTTTCGCTGACGATTATTCTATATGGGATGTTGGGGTTTGTTCAACCTCCGCTTGCTTCGAACCTAGATACATGGTTACTGAAAAGTTTCCGCCATCGGCCGCAAGTGTTCGGGCCGGCTCGCGGATGTGCGTCTCTCGGTTTTGCGTTGTTCATGCTGGGCTTCGGTTATCTGATTCAACACCAAGGGTTCTATGTGATGCTGATTGCTGCTTTCTTTTTTATCATGATGAACTTACTGATCAGTTCATCCATACCGGACTCGCCGAAACTTGTTTCAGGTTCGAAAATGAGCGTTAAAGATATCGGAGCGCTGAGTAAAGTACCGCGTTACGTATTTCTGTTGATCGTTCTGTTTTTCTTGGGATTTGCGATTTCTCCGCTCAATAATTTGAAAATAATTTTATTAACCCGCGTCGGAGGAAATGTATCATATCAAGGATTTGATTCATTCATGGCGTGTTTTTCCCAATTTCCATTCTTTTTCCTGGCCGGAAAATTGAGCCGTTTCAAAGTAAACCATCGATTATTGTTATGCTCGATCTTGCCTCTTTGTTCAATGATCATCACTTTTCTGGCAGTCTCACCGACAATGGTCATTATGGGCAGCGTGATTACTGCAATCTCTTACGGAATTCTGCTGCCTACGACACGGGAGATTGTGACAAAGAATGTCAGTTCATCACTTCAAACGACCGGACACGGTGTTTCGGATGCGATCTATGGAAGTTTCTCCGGTGTATTGAGTTTGGTAATGGTCGGACAGATCATCGACAATTACGGAATTAAAATCGTATTACTGATTTGTATGACTTTACAATCGGTTGCCATCATGATGGTTACCTTGAAATTAAAAAAAACTCAAGCTGAGTCGATTCCGATGGGTTTATTCGTGAATGAACCATCAGTTCCAATTGAAACTATCTTAGTTAACTGTGAAGAGGAAATTCTCTCATAAGGAAACTTAATTATCTGATAAAACGAATAAGCCACTTCATTGCGAAGTGGCTTATTCGTTATTGGCGAGTTTTTTTATCATATCATGATATAAAATCAATGTGGATTGAGCGTTACTTTCATCCAATGGGAAATCATAACGTCGCGCAGTTTGTTTGATCAATTTCGAAATACTGTCCAGCCGATTGAGATTGGCACCTTGCCAACGATTGAAAGGGGATGGCAGATCTTTGATCGCAAGTCCATCGTAGCACAACGGAATCACTTTAATTTCCTTGGCCCAACCGACTCCTGATTCAAAACCAATCCAAGGTCGTTTGAGCGATTGTGCACTGCACAGGATCAACATCATATCGCATTTTCGAAGGTTTCCATCGATTTTAGTTGACCATTCATCACCAAGTGAAATACTAGATTCATCTGATGACACAAAGATCTCGATTGAATCAGGAAAGATAGCCGAAATCAGATCTTTCAGTGTTTTGGCCAGTTGGTCTGCTTCGTGGATATGCGAAATAAAAATCACCGGTTTGTTGTTTTTCATTATCTGCTCCTTGAAAGTAAACAATAAAGTTACTTTCTTGATTGGAAATCAGTTAAGTATCTAACTATCTATGTTTTTTATTCGGATTCAGAGGATCATAACTTTCCTCTTTTTTGCGTAAGTAATAATCAAGTTTTTTATCGATTACTTTTAAATTTTGGTGAAGTGACTCGATTTGATTTTCAATTGCACGTTTCTGTTGAACGAAGATCTCATATCGTTCATCAATGGTTGATTCATTACTTTTGCATAAAGTGACATAATGTTTGATGTTGGCGATCGGCATTCCGGTATCACGCATACAACAGATCAGTTTCAACCACTCGATATCCGAATCCGAATAGATTCGGTGACCGGCTTCGTTACGTGCGATCTCGGGTAATAATCCCTCACGTTCATAATAGTGTAAAGTTGGAATGGCTAAATGATAATGGTCTGCGACTTCTTTGATATCGTACATTCGATCGATCCTTTCAGCAGGTAACGACTTGATCAATTCAAGGAGCTCCTGTATATTACGTTAGAATAAGCTGTCTATATTATAGAACATCCATCATGTTTTGTTCAATGACTCGTGAAAAATAGTAAAAGTAACGTAAATTAATGTGAAGTGCTTGACCTAAAGTACACTTGAGTGCGTATAGTAGTAACATATAAAGAAAGGATGATTTAAAATGGAAAATTTCAAATTTCACGCCTATACGGAAATGTTATTCGGTAAAGGGCAGATAACCCAGCTTCCTGAAGTTCTTGCACGTTATGGAAAAAATGTATTAATGGTTTACGGAGGAGGCAGTATCAAAAAGAGCGGAATCTATGATACGGTACATGAACTGCTCAATGATTTTACGATCACTGAATTAAGCGGAGTTGAACCGAATCCGCACCATACGACAGTTCAACGCGGAGCCGATCTCTGCAAGAAAAACAAGATCGACGTTATTTTGGCCGTCGGTGGCGGGAGTGTCATTGATTGCAGTAAAGTTGTTGCAGCGGCAGCCAACTATAAAGGTGAGGCATGGGACTTGGTCATTCATCCTGAACGGATCGACAAGGTCCTTCCGATCATTACGATTCTGACATTGGCTGCGACAGGTTCGGAGATGAACAAAGGAGCTGTCATCACAAATACCGAGTCTCAGTTAAAACTGGGGACTGGTAATTGGAATATGATTCCTAAAACCTCGATCCTCGATCCGACTTATTTATATACATTACCTGCAATTCAAACAGCTGCCGGTGCAGCGGATATCATGAGCCATGTGATCGAAGGTTACTTCAAGAAAACGGAGGATGCTTTTGTTCAAGATCGTTTCGCGGAAGGAATTCTGCAAACTGTACTCAAATACACACCGATCGCATTGAAGAATCCGACGGATTATTCTGCCAGAGCTAATTTGATGTGGGCAAGCAGTATGGCACTGAACGGACTCTTGGGAGCAGGTAAAGGCGGCGCATGGAGTTGTCATCCGATCGAACATGAACTGAGTGCTTATTATGATGTGACGCACGGTATCGGTCTGGCGATTTTGACACCGCGTTGGATGCGCTATGCGCTTAACGAAACGACTGTGGATAAATTTTGTGATTATGCGCGCAACGTCTGGCACTTGGCAGACAACGATAATAAATTCGAACTTGCCAACGAAGCTATCGACGCTACCGAAAACTTCTTTCGAGAGATCGGAATTCCGATGAGTCTGAAGGAAGTCGGCATCGATGATTCTAAATTTGAGGTAATGGCTGAAAAAGCAGTCCGTTACGGCGGATTGGCTAATTCTTATGTTGCGTTGGATAAAGCAGCTGTTCTGAAAATTCTGAACGCTTGCCGTTAAAAGTTAAAAGCCGGAATCCCCGGCTTTTTGTTTATTTATGTTGAAGTTCATCACGCAGACGGCGATACAGGATAATCGGACCATCACCCGGCAATAGTTTTTCTCCGGATTTATACGATGAAACTTTAGGCTCCTGCGTAATTACGACACGACGGTCTTGACGTTCAATCAATCGATTGGCGAAGATCCCGAAGAAAGCGATAATTTGATTGATGACGCGCACTTTTGAAATTCGGCAGTAGAATCGAATGTATAATACAGTACCGTCATCATCGATCGGCGCAAAATAGATAACGATTTTGATTTTGTCACTGATGTGATTCATCCAAATATTCGGGAAAATAAACTTCAGAAAGATTGCATCGCTGATCGTACACTCAGCCGCCAATTTAGGTGTTTGACCTTTATCGACTTCGTTTGATGCACTCGTTTTTAAAATATTATTCACGAATTCGACCCGCGGGCCGTTCACTAGCGTTTTATTTCCTGCACCAATGGTGGTATGATGAATAAAGGGCAGATGGATCACATCCAACTGGTTCTCAATACTGCGCGAATAGTGAGACGGCCAGAAATCGGCGAATTCACTGTAAACTGTTTTGTCGCTGACATCACTGAAAAACGGAAGAGTCTCAACCGCATCACTGGCATCTCCGTACCATAGATAGATGATTCCGTGCGCTTCGCGTACGGCGTAACTTTCCAGATTGAATCGACTGTTATCTTTGGTAAATGCACTTCCGTTAGCCGGAATATAACTGCATTTGCCTTCTTTATCGAATTCAATCCCGTGAAACGGACATTGCAGGCAGTTGTCTTTTACTTTACCGATGCTGAGTGCGGCTTTGCGGTGGGAACACCGATCGATCACACAGCCAAGATTTCCGTCACTGTCACGAAAGATGGCAAGATCCATTCCGCAGCGGCGCAAAGCTTTGACTTTATTGTTTTTGATCATCTTTGAGGGAGCTATCGCATACCATTGATTTTGGATCATAAGTGACCTCTCATGTTGTACTATTACTGTTATAGTATCACCCTTAAGGGGTGAAAACAATCGTTCAAAACAGACATCTTCGCAAAGGTTAAATTTGAGTTGAAGGGCTACTACACCAAATCAACGGAATATGCTAAACTAAAGAAAAGAGGATTACGATTATGGAAATGATAAGAATGTCGACAGAGGTTAGTCTGTCCCGCATCGTTCAGGGAATGTGGCGTTTGAAAAGTTGGAATATGACAACTCCGCAAGTCGTTGATTTTTTTAACCAATGCATTGAACTCGGGGTAACCAGTTTCGATACTGCCGAAATCTACGGAAACTACGGTGTCGAAGAAGAAATGGGAAAAGCGTTCAAACTCGACCCGACGCTTCGCGAAAAGATCCAACTCATCACTAAAACAGGCATCAACATGAAAAGCGATCTGCGCCCCTACAAGTTGGGTTATTATGATACGCGTTATGAAAAAATAATCGCTTCGTGTAAAGAAAGTATCGCCAAGATGAACTGTGATTATATCGATCTGTATTTGATCCATCGCGAAGATCCGTGTATCGATCACGATGAAGTCGCACGTGCCCTTCATGACCTTAAACACAGCGGGCTTATCCGTGCTTACGGAGTCAGTAACTTCGATCCCTTCAAATTCGAAGCATTGCAGTTTGCGACCGCCAACCAGTTGGTCACGAATCAAATCGAACTGAATCCGGTTTGTTTTGAACACTTTAATTCAGGCATGATGGATGTCTTACAAAAACATCATGTTCATCCGATGATCTGGTCACCTTTGGCCGGCGGAGAGCTGTTTACTTCAGTTGATTCCAAAATCGTAAACGCACGCAAAAAGATCGAAGAGATCGCACTGCGTCATCATACCGAAATGGATACGATCGTCTATGCATGGTTACTTTATCATCCGGTCAAAGCGATACCGATCAGCGGAAGCAGCAATATCGAACGCTTGAAACATGCGATCGATGCTTTCGATATCGATTTGACACATGAGGAATGGTTTGAAATCTATACAGCCAGCGGTCAACAAGAATTGCGATAAATCAACTATCTTCGATAAGACATTTTTCCGAAAGGAAAAGGAGGATAACATGAGCACGTTCTCGATCAACGGAGTCGAATTGTATTATGAACTGGTCGGCGATCCCACTGCCAAAGAAGCCATCGTTTTTCTGAACGGTGTGATGGCCAGTACCAACAGTTGGGCGTACCAAACCGAACTTTTCAAGAAAACCGGATTTCGTTTATTACTGCATGACTTCAAAGGACAGTTAAAGTCCGATAAACCGAACGGACCTTATACTTTTCATCAGCACGCGTTTGAAACCGTTGAGCTGATGCAAAATGCGGGAATCGAAAAAGCACATCTGGTCGGTACCAGTTACGGTGGGGAAGTGGCGTTGCGCATGGCCATCGATTTTCCGCAATTCGTAAAATCCTGTGTCATCATCGATTCGGTCAGTGAACTCGACAGTCTGTTGGAAACATTTGTGATCGGGTGGAAAAACCTGTGTGATCAATTAGACGGAGAAGCATTCTTTTGGGGCATGGCACCGACGATCTATTCTGAAAAATTCATTCGCGAGAATCGCAAGATGCTTGAAAAACGAGCTCAGGCAATGAAATTATTTCCCGAGGAATATTTTATCGGACAGACATACCTCTATGACACTTTTTTACAAGATGTGAATATGACTTCCGAATTGAGTAAGATCACTTGTCCGGTCTTGATCGTCAATGGTGAAGAGGATATATTAAAACCCTCCAAATTTTCACGTATCATTCATGACTCCATCAAAGGATCCGAATGGGTGATTCTGCCTGACTGCGGTCATGTGACGATCTTTGAACAATTTGAAGCCCTGAATACATGTATTTTGGGATTCTTGACGAAGATCACGGCTTACAAGTAAATCGAAATTACAGTTGCGAGATTCACGGAATACAAACAGAAGAGATGACGTTAAGACGATTAAAATTAAGTTTCTTGTATCAAGTCAACCAGGTCAGCATCAAGTAAGATGCGGGAGGATCCAATGGACTCGTATTTACTCTATCTCGTGCCGATTTCGATCGGTGTAGTTTACTTTTTCTTGATTCGCTATTTACATCACCGCTATCAAATTCGATATCTTGGTGGTTTATGGTTACCTCTACTTGTATTTATCTTTTTTATCGCCATGTCGATATATATGGGACAAGTTGAAACAACGGGATGGGCTGCGTTAGGTTATATCGTTATGGCCTTGTTGGCAGCAGCGATGTTGGTCACTTATGTTTTTCTTTGGATGATGTCGATTCTGCTCAGTAAGCGAAAAAAATAAATTGACTGAATGTTTCGGTTTTGGTATGATGAGTAAGTTAAAGGGAGTAGAGGCCTGCAAAGGTGTTCAGTTCCGTCATCACGGCGAAAAATCCCGGACTGTGCGTAATCTCGAGACTTTATCCATCATGGGTAAAGTCTCTTTTATTTACCCGACCTAACAGGAGGATAATTATGGAAAAAATCAGACAATGGCATGCGGAAGACTTAAAACAGGTAATGGATGTTACAAATATCCAAACCGGACTAAGTAGTTCCGAAGTACTTGCCAACCGCGAAATGTATGGAGAAAATAAACTTGAAGAGGGCGAAAAGACAAGTATACTGAAAATGTTTCTCGCTCAGTTCAATAACTCAATGATCATTGTATTGATCGTTGCCTCAGTCATCAGTTTTATATTAGGTGAGAGAATCGATGCGATCATCATTATGGCGATCGTCGTATTGAATGCGATCTTGGGTGTAATTCAGGAAGATAAAGCTGAAAAAGCACTGAGTGCACTTAAGAAGATGTCGGCACCGAACGCTAAAGTGTTGCGTGAAGGAAATGAAACGATCATCCCTTCAATTGAAGTCGTTACTTTCGATTTGTTGGTACTGGAAGCCGGTGACTTAGTCGCGGCTGATGTACGACTGTTGAAAAGTTCGAGCTGTCAGATCCAAGAATCATCACTGACCGGTGAATCGGTTCCGGTCGATAAATTTGCGGATTGGAACGTAGATCTTAATGCCACGCTCGGTGATCGCAAAAACATGGCTTATTCCTCTTCGACGGTTACATACGGTCGTGGATTGGGACTTGTTGTCGGAACAGGCATGAATACCGAAGTCGGTAAGATCGCGCATATGCTGACATCGACCGGCAACGAACAGACACCTCTGCAACGCAAACTCGACGACCTCGGAAAAGTTTTGGGGATCGGTTCATTGGTTGCTTGTATCGTTATTTTTGTTATCGGGATCTTGTATCAACATTCGATCTTGGCTATGTTCATGACATCCGTATCCTTGGCTGTTGCTGTTATCCCGGAGAGTTTGCCGGCGGTTGCTACAGTGGTTATGGCGATGGGTGTACAGCGCTTAGCTAAACGTAATGCGATCATTCGTAATCTATCCAGTGTTGAAACACTCGGCGGAGCTACTGTTATATGTTCAGATAAGACTGGAACATTGACGCAGAATAAAATGACTGTTACAGATCATTGGGTAAATGGCGATGAATCCAAAACAGATGAATTATCACTCGGAGCTTTGTTATGTAACGACTCACGATTGATTGAAAATAAATGGGCCGGTGATCCGACTGAAACGGCGTTGTCGCAATGGGCAATGGATCGTGGAATGGATACTGTCCAATTGATGGCTGATCATCCGCGTATTTCAGAAGTTCCGTTTGATTCCACGCGTAAGCGAATGACGACAGTTCATGATCACGATGGTAAAATAATTGCTTATATCAAAGGCGGTGTCGATGAGATCCTGGCCGGTACGACACATTTCGGTTTAGACGGAGAAATTCGTCCGATCACCGATCAAGATAAGAAGATGATTCAGGATGCCAACGAAACAATGGCATCGCAAGCGTTACGCGTCCTTGCGGTCGCTAAACGAGAACTCAGGGAAAATATCAAAGACGGAGATGGATCCGTTGAATCGAATATGACCTTTATCGGTCTTATCGGTATGATCGATCCACCGCGTCCGGAAGTTAAAGTTGCGGTCGCTACCTGTAAGGAAGCCGGCATTCGTGCTGTCATGATCACAGGCGATCACCGTACGACGGCTGAAGCCATCGGCGAACAGATCGGTCTTCTCGAAGAGGACCAACAAGTTGTAACCGGGGCAGAACTCGATGAGATGAGTGATGAAGAATTGTACAATCGTGTTGAATTGATCGGTGTTTACGCACGAGTATCGCCGGCTCATAAGATGCGTATCATCGATGCTTGGAAGAAACACGGAGAAATCGTAGCGATGACCGGTGACGGTGTCAACGATGCTCCGGCACTTAAGAAATCGGATATCGGAGCTGCCATGGGTGTTGTCGGAACGGAAGTTGCCAAGGGCGCTGCCGATATGATCCTTACCGATGATAACTTCGCAACGGTTGTTGTTGCCATCGAAGAAGGTCGTCGCATTCGCGACAACATCATGAAAGCGATCGCTTACTTGCTTTCATGTAATGTCGGTGAATTGATGGTCTTGTTAGTAGCGACTGTATTGAATTGGTCGACACCGTTGCTACCGATCCATATCTTATGGATCAACTTGGTCACCGACAGTCTGCCGGCGTTAGCGCTCGGTGTAGATCCGGCTGAAGAAGGAATCATGAAGTTGAAACCGCGTCGTGACAATTCACTTTTAACCAAGGATATGATCTGGCGTATTGCTTATCAAGGT
>Ga0209100_1001354_pt1 | contig 17032 bp, 17 predicted proteins | sample lystaG_FD_185480 | JGI IMG/M metagenome (GOLD analysis project Ga0209100, IMG submission 185480) | Glacier valley bacterial and archeal communities from Borup Fiord, Nunavut, Canada, to study Microbial Dark Matter (Phase II) -... | ecosystem: Environmental > Aquatic > Freshwater > Ice > Glacier ...
CTTCGTTTCACCCTCTGGAAAAATACACTCGCCGTAAAATCTCTTTTGTAACCGAAAATTTGTATTTTCGAAGTTTTTCAAGAGCTTACAACGAGTGCGCGCTGCTTATGCAGGGCGCACACAGCAATCTACCCGCAAGCAGGGTTTCGGTGCTTTGTTGACAATAAATATTATATTTGAAGTGTAGCTCTTCGTGGGAGGTTCAGTGGTTAAAATCCCTGTCAACGGGCAGTTGCTGAACGATGGTCGAAAGCTTGTGAAACACAATCTCCAAAGAAATTATTACATTTGGAAAAAAAAGAATGCAACAGATTATTGAAAGACGGAGAGAGGATTTAAAGAATATATGTCAGGTTCTTAAAATCAAAAGACTTTATGCCTTTGGCTCCGTTGTATCCGACAAATTCACTGAGAAAAGCGATATCGACTTTCTGATTTCATTCTCCGACGGTTTGACAGTTGATGAGTATACAAATAACTATTTTTCACTTCATTACAAGCTTAGAGAACTCTTCAATAGAGAAATTGACATAGTTACGGAAAGAACTTTGTCAAACCCATACTTCATAGAGAGCATTAACGAAACGAAAGAATTGATTTATGAAGCTTGAAATAAAAAAATGCCTTTTCGACATAAATACCTCAATTGATTCAATCTATGAATATTTAGACGGAGAACGGAATTTCTTTGAATACCAGAAAAATAAGCTTTTACGTCGAGGAATAGAACGAGAAATTGAAATCATTGGAGAAGCAATGAACCGAATCCTGAGGATTGATCCTAATTTTATAATTGAAAATTCAAGACAAATCATAGACACCAGAAATTGGGTGATCCATGGTTACGACAAAGTTGATGATGTGATAATCTGGGGTATTATATCTAATCACCTACCCAAATTAAAAAAAGAGATTGAAGACTATTTAAAAACTGAATAAAACGAAAACCAGGGCCCAATAAATAGGATATTTGGTCTGCAAGAGCCAGCATGAAGTCCCGGTTGCACTACATCCAAGGTACTGACGCAATTTCTCTATGTACTTATCAACGGGTTTGTGGTTTATACTGAATTGGCTGAGTGAACCATTTTCAATTGGAATATGGAAGGTATTTCTTGATTTGACTGTTGCAATGCCAGTTGATTGCTTTAATTGCATTTTGTGCAGCGCAAACTACCTGCAAGGCGGGTTTCCCCGAAGGATCGGTGCTTTGTTGACAATAAATATTATATTTGAAGTGCAGTTCTTCGTGGGAGGTTCTGTTGTTAAAATCCATGGTTGTATGAAACAGCAAACGTTATAGCCAAATTTGGGAGGACACCTAACTTGCAACATTAACTATTTTGAGAAAGAAAATTAAATACGGACTTTTGATAATTCTACTTATTGGTGGACTTTACCTCGGACTTCGTTTAGCATTCGGACTTTTTACTCCATTAAACTTTTGGACCGCTCGGCAAGACATTAAAAATGGCAAAATTCAAATTGTTGTACTTGGAGAAATTCTTTCAACCGACAAACAAAGACAGAATTTAGCAAAGGTCCATGGGTTCAACTTTTATTTCTTTGGCTGTAACGTATCAACCGAGATAATTAATGGGACAAAGTACTACAACCAGACAATGGTTGACCACTTAGAGAAAAAATATGGTTCTGGCTGGTGGACAAAGTTTCAGGGTCAGTTTGACAGCATAGAAAAGACTGAGAAATAAACTAAACCCGTACCCGAAACATCCTTATCTTTGCGCCTTAAGAAAGATGGGAGCAAGAATGGAGAATAGTACGGTACAAAAAGAAATATTAACAGAGGTAGAGATAAACAGCTGCATTTCAGTTTTAGAATATTTACTTCAAAACGGCGATCAAATTATACAATTATCAGAAGAGCAACGCCTTAAACTGATGAAAGCCGCCGGACAAATTACCCGACCCGACAAAGCGGAAATATACAAGCGAAACAAAAGCGTAAAGGTTGCCCGAAGACAAGGAGAAATTGCGGATAACCGGAAGGCACGTGCTGCTACAAGCATCCGGAGCGCACGCACCACAAGTGTGTTTGAAGCGCCATCCCAAATTGCCTTGCCTGCATCCGACGCTGCCAGGGAGAAACACTTTCTTAATTCCGAACAAAATTGTTACGTCTGCAAAAAGCCCTACACCGAAATCCACCATTTCTACGATTCAATGTGCAAAGCGTGTGGCGATCTGAATTATGCAAAGCGGTTCCAGACATGCGATATGACAGGACAAGTGACACTTATCACCGGATCGAGGCTTAAAATTGGTTACCATGCTACCTTAATGATGTTGCGCTCGGGCGCAACCGTTATTGCCACTACCCGCTTTCCGGCCGATTCAGCGATCAGGTTTGCCAAAGAAAAAGATTTTTCGGAATGGAGTCACCGTCTGCATATTTACGGGCTCGATCTTAGGCATATTCCCAGTGTAGAATTGTTTGCCTCGTATGTAGAACAGAAATATGAAAGACTTGATATCCTGATCAATAATGCTGCGCAAACCGTGCGGAGGCCTTCAGGTTTTTACGCCCATTTAATGGGGAATGAGCTGCTTCCTTTTCATGAGCATTCAAATGATGTTCAACTGCTCCTCTCCCATCACCAACAATGTTTGAAGGAGATTGAAAATTTTAATCACTCGGGAACTGAATCAAAAAAAGCAATTGCAGTTACCTGGAACGGTCAGGCGCCAGGTATCGGTATCAGGGCTTCTGCGCAGCTTTCGCAGGTACCCTATAAGTTTGACAATTCGATCGAAGCGAGGGAAGTTTTCCCGGAAGGCGAATTAGATGCCGATCTTCAGCAGGTCGATTTAAGAAAAACAAATAGCTGGCGTTTAAAGCTCGGACAAATAGAGACCCTCGAAATGGTGGAAGTCCAGCTGGTTAATTCCATTGCACCGTTCGTGCTTTGTAATCGTCTGGCGGCATTGATGCGGAAAGATTATACGGGCAAAAAACATATCGTAAATGTTTCGGCGATGGAGGGAAAATTTCATGGTTTTAAGAAAGCTGACCGCCATCCGCATACCAACATGGCGAAAGCAGCCCTCAACATGATGACACACACTGCTGCCAGCGATCTTGCAAAAGATGGCATCTTTATGAATGCAGTGGATACGGGGTGGGTTACAGATGAAGATCCCGCAGAACTGGCAAAACACAAACAACAGGTTCATGATTTTCAGCCTCCTTTGGATATTGTTGACGGTGCAGCCCGCGTTTGTGATCCGTTTATCGATGGGGCAAATACAGGCAAACATTGGAGTGGAAAGTTTCTGAAAGATTATTTTCCGATCAGCTGGTAGAAACTGGCGATATGGAGACCTTGTTATACTTATTGCGGTATTCAATCGGAGTTAGTCCCGTAACTTTCTTAAATGTAGCACGGAACGCCTTGGTATCGGTATAACCTACATCAAACATTACCTCGTTTATATTTTTGCGGGCAGTTTCAAGGCTCCGTTTTGCAGCTTCAATTTTTACACGCTGAATATACTCTAACACAGAATTGTTCGTTGCCTGCTTAAACCTGCGTTCAAAGCTTCTTCTGCCAACAGCTGCACTGTCAGCCAGCTCCTCAATCGTGATTTTCTCTTCAATTTTTTTCTCAATGTATTCCTGTGCATTCTTAACCGCTGCATCATTATGCTCCTTTTGTCCTTTAAACATGGCAAAAGAGGATTGACTGTTCCGGCTAATATCAATCGCAAAATACTTTGAAGTAAGAACTGCTGTCTCACGATCCGTAAATTTTTCAACCAAATACAAAAGCAAATTCCAATACGAGTGTGCACCACCGCTTGTATAAATCCCGTTTTCCTCGGTGACGATGGTCCCATCCTGAACATTCACATTAGGAAACATTTCGCGAAACTCATTGATAAAACCCCAATGCGTTGAGCATTTCTTCCCATTCAGTAAACCAGTTGAAGCCAACAAAAATGCGCCCACACAAAGCGATGCAATTTCGGCACCATTACCATATTGTGCTGTAATCCATGGCACAAAATCGCGGTTTGCTTCTATTGCTTTTGAAATGTCGCCAAACAAAGCAGGAATAACGACTAAATCGGTTTTTTCTACCTCATTTAGCAGCCTGCCGGGATGAATAGAATACAATCCATCGTTGAGTTTTATTTCCTTTTTCAAACCGACCAGCTCAATATTAAACAATGGTCCTTTGCCCGATTGAACTAAAAACCGGTTAACCGCACTAAAACAGTACTGCGGATCTGCAATGGCTTGCAGAACTGAACTTTCAAGGACAAGAATTGTTATATTTTTCATTTGAATAATTTGATATTAACGGTCACATATAATGTTCAGATTAATTGGGAAAACCCTGATTGAATTTCAGCTTCTTTAACGGTTTTTTGGCAATGATGGTTTCATGGTTAATATGAATTGAGAAGGATGCTGCGTACAACAAATTGCAAAAAGGATCTTGTCGCAAATTACCCTTCAATTGTCATTTTTGCACACCATCGATTTTTAATGCTCCAACTATGTTTGTATGATCAGTTTTAAAGACATAAATAAAAATTTAAAAAAAGTACCATGGCAACAATTGAAAAAATAAATATTACTGTTGGAGTAACCATTCAAACTACGGTTGAAAAAGTGTGGAAGTTTTGGACAGACCCAAAGCATATTATCCATTGGAACAATGCATCTGACGACTGGCATACGACCAAAGCGGAAAACGATTTACGCCCGGGAGGAAAATTCTTATCACGCATGGAAGCCAAAGACGGACGTATGGGCTTTGATTTCACAGGAAAATACAATAAAATTGAGCAGTATAAACGGATAGAATCCACCCTCGATGACGACCGGGAAGTACAGGTATCCTTCGTTTCGAATGGCAACGAAACAACGATAACTGAAATCTTTGAAGCAGAACAAGAGAACACGATCGAATTGCAACAAGCAGGCTGGCAATCGATCCTGAATAACTTCAAAAAATATGCTGAGACTTCGGATAGAATGGAATCATTGCATTTTGAAATAACCATCAATGCAAAAGCTGAAAAAGTGTACGGTACCCTGATTGATCAGAAGCATTATACAGAATGGACATCAGTGTTCAATCCCACCTCAAATTATAAAGGTTCATGGGAAAAGGGATCGAAAATTTTATTTTTTGGAACTGACACTGACGGAAATATGGGAGGTATGGTAAGTAGAATTAAAGAGAATATGCCCAACAAATTTGTGAGCATCGAACATCTCGGAATCATCAAAGATGGGAAAGAAATAACCACCGGTGAAGAGGTGGAAAGTTGGGCTGGTGCAATGGAAAACTACTCTTTTACGCAGAAAAATGGTACAACATTGTTTTCAGTTGATGTTGATTCCAATCAGGAATTCAAGTCTTATTTTTTTGAAACATGGCCCAACGCATTGAATAAATTAAAAGAAATTTGTGAACAATAGTTTTACAACACGTTAAAAAAAAAACAATTAATCCTTTAATAATAAATATCATGGCAAAAGTTAGCACTTATTTAAATTTCACCCGAAATACAGAGGAAGCTTTTAATTTTTACAAATCAGTTTTTGGTGGCGAATTCGTTGGCGGTATTATGCGGTTCAGTGATGGTCCTCCCTGCGATGATACGACACCTTTTCCGGAAGCAGACAAAAATCTCGTGATGCATATAGCCTTGCCAATTCTCGGCGGTCACATGTTAATGGGAACAGATGCTCCTGAATCAATGGGCTTTAAAGTAAATTTCGGAAATAATGTTTACATCAATATCGAACCCGATACAAGGGAAGAAACAAAGCTCCTTTTTAATGCACTCTCAGATGGAGGAACAGTGGAAATGGAATTGCAGGACATGTTTTGGGGCGATTACTTTGGAAGCTTAAAAGATAAATATGGTGTGCAATGGATGTTTAACTGTGCAGAGAAAGAATAAGCATTTAAAATTAAATGACGATGGAAAATACAATATACCCTTGTCTCTGGTTTGACGGAAATGCAAAAGAGGCAGCAGACTTTTACTGCTCTGTTTTCAATGATTCGGTCATTACCGATGAAAATCCAATTGTAGTAACCTTTGAATCCGCCGGCCAAAGATTCATGTGCCTGAATGGTGGTCCACAATTTACTTTCAACCCCTCAATTTCATTCTTTGTGGTTTGTGAAACCGAAGTGGAGGTGGATAATGCATGGAAGAGCCTTTTGGAGGGTGGCTCTGTGCTAATGCCATTCGATAAGTATGAATGGAGCACAAAGTATGGCTGGTTACAGGACCGGTTTGGTGTGAATTGGCAATTGTCATTTGGCAAGCTGGAGGATGTTGGTCAGAAGTTCACCCCGGTTTTAATGTTTACCGGCGACCAAAATGGCAAAGCAGAACAGGCATTCCAATTTTACACTTCAGTTTTTGATAACTCTTCAGTCAAAGGCGTTTTAAGATATAATAAAGGAGAAAATGAAGTTGATGGAGCAGTGAAGCATGCCCAATTCAGCCTTGGCAAACATGTTTTTATGGCAATGGATAGTTCATTCCCGCATCATTTCAGCTTTAGCGAGGCCATATCATTTGTGGTTGAGTGCGAAATGCAAAAAGAAATTGACTATTACTGGGATAAGCTCTCTGCTGTACCCGAAGCCGAAAAATGTGGATGGCTCAAAGACCAATATGGTGTTTCATGGCAAATAGTTCCAAACATATTGGGTAAACTGATGAGCGATCCTTCCAAATCGGAGCGGGTTTTAAAGGCATTTCTTCAAATGAAAAAATTTGAAATTGATAAACTGATAAATGCTTAAATACCTGAATACTTAATATTCCAAGTCTAAATTTCAGTAAGAATTGTAGTGATGCAATGACATTTTACCTTGAGGGTTTGGGCGATGTGCACTTCTTTTCAAAGGAATGATAACTCAAAAAATTAAGGTGAAATGACATATCAAATAAAAAACCGCATACAATATTCAACGCTTTCCAGGCGTGAATTGAGGATATTGGCATCGGATATTGCAGAAGAAACAGAGTAGCCTATCAGCAACTCTGTTTCTCTTTTACTGCATTGCTGAAGTAAACAGCAATGCACAAATTGTCATGAAAAAATTGTCAGCCAAAGGGAATCAAACACATCTATATAGCGGTAATAGCTGATAGTTAGACTATCAAATATAAACCAGAATCTAATTCTCAGTAATTTTTACGTCAGCAGGGATTTCAAATTTTCCGGCAGGGATGTCGGGATTTTCGACGAATTTATCTGCAACAAGGTTCATTTTTACGGTGCCCATATCAGTCTCCATTTTAAGCGCCAGACCTTTATAAACCAGGAAATTCCCTTTCATTTTCATTTTATCATAGTCGATACTCATTTTATCGCATTTTTTGCCGAGAAATTCCTCGGTCCCTACTTTCTTCAGTTTCATATCGCTGATCATTTCCTTCGACATGTTTTCAAAATCAATGTTTTGGGAACCGCCTCCATAAAACGGATTCTTGGTGCCTGTTTTTTTCACAAGGTCGTAAGTATAAACATATCCGTCTTTTGTAAGGGTAACCGAATGAGTTTTCATACCTGTCATTTCCATTATCACTTCTGTCATTTCTATCTTTCCATAGTCGTCGAAAGTAAGCAACTGTTTCATATCCATGCCCATCATCTGGGTTTTGTATTCTACAATTCCCGATTTAATGGTATACTTCCCTTTGGAAGCTCCCTTTACAACCTCAGCCGGTTTTTCTGCATCAGGAGGAGGAGGCGCTTGTTTCGGAGTTTTACCTTGACATGCGAAAAGCATTATGGCTAACGCCATAATTGCGAGAACATTCAATCTGTTTGTTTTCATTTTTTTGAATTTTTGGGTTATTTATTAAGTGAACAATTTATTTTTTGATACTATCAATCCATCCAACTAAAGTGACCGGATCGAATTCTCTACGAACTACCAATTTTGTGGATGCCCAATATTATGTCTTGCTCATTGTCTTTTCAAGAGATCCGAATCAGAAGCCCTGGCTGGAATTCATGAAATAGTATGCAGCAATATCGGCATAGCTGTAATGGTTATCCGACCGAATCAAGCCTGTATGAAAAGATCTTGCATCAATTTGTTTCCGGATAAATAATTCACTACTTGAAAAACCACAATTGTATGCGGCTGCATAAAACTTCAGCTTGTCCAAATTGCTATTCCACTTATAGTTTCGATACATTTTATTGAGAAGTTTTACGATTGCTACCACATAAAGCAATTGTGATTTGGAGTCTTCCAGTTCATTGACAATAATCGCGCGTTTTTCATTTTCCGAAATTGAAGAATTGATAGTTTTAAAGCGTACAGCCAACTTTTTATCGTGCAAATCTGGTATTTCACGGAGAATTTCTTCGGCACAAGATGGTTTTATCTGAAAAACGCCAATGGAAAAATTGGCGTAATCAGTTCCGTAGTGAACATACAACGCTTTTAGCAATGATATTTCCATCCGGTCACAAATGGCTGAGTAACGAACCAATTCGGGAAAAACCATTGACATTGCCAGATGATAATCCACCTTATTATCATCCAGCAAATTGCTCATCCAAACTTCGTTTTCACGGACAAACAACTCTGCCTTTTTCCAGTTGTTTCCAAAAATATCAGGATATAAATAATCACTGGCTCTGAGGTTTTGGCAATAGTAGAAATCAAGCAGCAAAAAACCAAAAACCAATAATTTTCTTTTATTTACTTTCATTATCAAATGACCTTCAGAAAGGCAACTTGCATTGCATTATCGCATTGTTGACAGGTGAAAAATACATGTAGGTTAAATACACTTTACCTTCGGATTTCATAAGATACGTACAAAAAACCTCAGCAAATTCTTTGCCATTACTGAGTGCAAGAAGACCGGAATTGTATGTTGCAACAATCAAATTATCAGAGCTTAACCAAAATCGGCTGGAATAGGCATTAAACTTATTAGGATCAAAAGTGATGAGTGTTTTCCCGGCTAAATCGGTAATTTTATCCATACCAACAATAACAATTTCATCATATTTAACCTTCCCGGAGAATCTGCTTCCTAACATCCCGTCAGATTTTACTCCCTGAATATTCGAAACTAATTTGGGTGCCAAATTAAAAGAACCTCCGCCTGCCTGCATTTTTTCCTGCATCTGCTGGCTCATTTTCATTGCCAGTTCCATTTTCTCCTGATCGGTTTTGGCATTTTTCGACTCCTTTTCCAATTTGTCACTTTGTGCTTTGGTCATTAAAGCATCTTCGGCTACCATAGCTGCAAATTTACTTTTTGAATGATTTAATTCAAAGCTTTGAATAGTGGCAAAAGGGCCGTATGTTTTTCCGCCCATTTTTATCGCATATTTCTCACCCGAAGGAACAATAAATCCTTTATAACGAGCCAATAATGCTTCAAAGGTGAGTACATCTCCACTTCCATCTTCCTGAAAATCAAATTTACTGACAATCGGGTCGGTTGCTTCAAAAGGGCCCTGCAAATTACCATCTTTAGCAGTATAATATTTTTTAATGGTCTTGTCAAAAACCAGCAATGTACCATCTTCGGATACCGAAAAGGTTGCTTCATTGTAATTAATCTTGAGACCTTCAGTAAACTTGAAAGCAATAGTGGCATCTTTGCAGGCACACGGAGGATCTTCTTTATTTGAAGTTTCTTTTGCATCAGTGCCTGAATCAGGATTCCCCAAAGCTTTATCTACAATTTTGCCTTTCACTTTTTTCATCAACCCGCCTAATTGTGCATTTGCATTATAGTTAATAGCAAATATAGCAGCGAAGACGAGTACGAAAATGATTGATTTTTTCATATTCAATTGATTTATTACGGTGCTTCTATTAATAGAGATTATCAACTACTTAAGCTCAATCAATTCCATGTGTGATTGTAACTTGCCACTTTTATCGTAGCTCTCTGTTTTAACAATTCCGACTCCCTTGGCATACCAATCAATGTTATTTGATTTCATTTTGAGTCCCATTGCAGAGGCGCTTACGTCGCTTGTAAACTTATATCCTTTGAAAGTGCCCGCTTTTACAGTTACATCTTCGATTGCCTCCATTTTCCGGTTAGTAACCAGCGCTGACATTTTCATATTGATGAACCCCATTTTCATCGCCATTTCAACATTTGCATCGGGAAGTAGATCTCCAGGCTGTGGATTTGATGGAACTTCCATATTATTCCCCGTGATTTGAATTTCGGCCGGCATCTGACCATTTTGCTGAAAGGCAGCTTTATTGATAAAATTGCTCATGTCGAAATAGATCACGTCACCCTTTTTATGAATGGTTATCTCATCTTTATATAGTAGCTTCTCTTTCGGATCAATCGATTCAAACTGGTAAGTAATATCCATATCCGATCCATGGGTTTTTATATGCATGATGGTATAACGCACCATGTTGGTCTCCTTATCTTTCTTATCGAACATTTTATAAACCAATACGGTGCCTTCTTTGGTCGGGAAGAAGATTTCCTGGGCTTTTAATACCATTCCGACGAAAATCAATGCAGTAAATAGAAATAGTTTCTTCATTTTTGTAATTTTAGAATTGATTAATAATTATAACTTTATAAATTCCACACGACGATTGAGCGCTTTATTGACTGGTGTATCGTTCTTGGCAACCGGTTGAGATTCACCCAAACCATCTGTAAATAAACGGTCAGCATTTACCCCAAATGATTTGGCTAATTCGGCTTTAACGGCTGCCGCTCTTCGTTTCGACAAATCCATGTTTTTGGCGTCGTCGCCATCAGAATCAGTATGACCAACAATCTTGACTTTTACATCCGGAACTTCATTCAACACTGTTGCTATGTCTTTGAGTGTACCGTATGATTCTGGTTTTACCTGGTCTTTATTTACATCAAAATAAATTCCGTACGAAACCAGTTTTCCCTCTGTCATCAGCTTGTTACGGGTGTCGGGTAATCCAGCAGCGACCCTGAAATTAGCAATCATGGGATTCCCACTTTCCCAAAGTTCAAAACGCATTTGATTGGTCAGAAATCCCTGTTTGAAGACTTTTGGTAAATCAAAAATTTTGGTCTGATCGAGATATACTCTAAGTCTTGTTTTTTGGACCCAGAATGAAAGACGATATTTTTTGCCGGCTTCCATTACTGCATCATCCTTTTCTCCATTAATGGTGTACCCGTTTTCGTCGTATGCACTATATGTACCACGGTAGCCAAAACTCATTTTTATGCCTCCTTTCAGCCCGGGAACAGCACCTCCTTCGTTCAGATCCTTCGGATTTTCAGCACTATAAAGATAAAATCCAAATTCAAATGCTGTATTACCTTCATCTTTAGGGAAGGTAATGACATCATATTCGATGGTATAATTGTCAGGCAATTTAAGTCCTTCATCAAGGGCGATACAACCTGAGCCTATCATTTTGAACCAGTTGCCCGGATAAAGATTTGTTGTGACAACTTCACCTGATGCGTTTGTATTCCAGTTTGGAGGAAAGTCCCCTGCGCTTGTTTCTGCGAAATCGTCATAAAAAATAACTTTTGCTCCGGGAATAAAGTCGAATTTGGAGTAAGACTGAAGCGAAGGTGTTCCGGATGCTGGTTTTACATCCTGAGTCTCCGGTTTTTGTTCGGCAACTACAGTTTGCTCAACCTTTTCTTTCGGTTGGGCTTCAGTAGGTTTTTTCTTCTTAAAAAGACTTTTTACTCCATTTCCAACCGCATCTAATCCTTGATCAATTCCCTGATCGACTTTGTTGTTGGCCCGGCTGTTAGACTGATCTTTTACTTTTTCACTTACGCGGATCTGAGCATTTAAGCCTGTAAATGACAAAAAGAAGATAATTACAAATAATGATTTGACTGTTTGCATAAAATTGGTTTTTTCAAAGCGTTATACTTCTAAATGATTGAAATAAAATCAACAAATTACAATTTAATAAATTCAACCCGGCGGTTTAGTGCCTTGTTTACAGGAGTATCGTTAGGTGCGACAGGTTTGCTTTCACCCATACCATCGGTTTCAAGTCTATCGCCATTTACGCCAAATGATTTGGCCAGTTCGGCTTTCACAGAAGCAGCACGGCGTTTCGACAAATCCATATTTTTGGCATCATCACCGTCGGAATCGGTATGACCAACGATTTTAACTTTCACATCAGGAACTTCGTTAAGAACCGTGGCAATATCTTTAAGCGTACCATATGATTCAGGTTTTACAACATCTTTATTCACATCAAAATAGATTCCGTATGTAATCAGCTTTCCTTCGGTCATCAGTTTATTGCGTGTGTCAGGCACGCCTATGGCAATACGAATGTTGCTGATCATGGCAGCGCCATCCTCAAACCTCAACCTGTCGGGTTTCACGCAACCTGCGGGAAATGCTTTAGGAGAATCGAAAAGCTTGTCTTCATTCTGGTAAAGGCGAACCCTTGTTTTCTGGACCCAGATAGCAATATGATATTTCTGATTCATTCTCTCTTTAAACTCATCACCTTCTTTAACACCGCCTATTTTGAGCTGTTCACATTCGGCACCATACAGCCAGGTGCCATAACCCGGTCTTCCGTAATATGCAACCTCAAACCAGTATCCTCCCTGCCCAGGGGCAGAACCGCTATCCCAAGCTTTTACATTTCTAGCCTGCATCAACCGCATGGTCCACCCCGCCATTGCTCCTTTACTTTCGGGACCGCTAACTGGTATTACATCATACTCAATGGTGTAATTTTCAGGCAATATCAATAAAGCATCTGTCCATATCGCTTCCCTGCATGCAAATTTCATCCATTGCCCTGGAAACAGATTCGTTGTGACTACTTCAGCCGAGCCATTGGTATTCCATAATGCCGGGAAATCGCCAATGGCATCCTGACTGAAATCTTCATAATAAACCACCTTTTCTCCTGGAATAAAATCGAATTTTGAATAAGCATAAAGCGAAGGAGCACCTGGAGCAGGTTTCACATTCTGGGCTTCCTGACTAGTCCCTTGATTTTGTTTTGTCGAAGCACTATCCTTAACTTGTTCCTTGGGGTTTTTCTTTTTGAAAATCCCTTTCACTCCATCTTCGACCGCATTCAATCCTTTATTGATGCCTTCGTCGACTTCACGGTTGGCTTTGTTGTTCGTCTGATTTTTTACTTTCTTTCCAAGGTTAATTTGGGCGTTTAGATTAATAAATGCCATACAAAAAACAAACAGAATTAAAATTTGCGTAGTTTTCATGACAGGTGGTATTAGATATGTATAAAATTAACGTAATTCGGACTAAATAGTAATCAATTAATGTCAAATAATTTCTAATTTAGAATGTTTATAAACGCGTATCGCCCCAAATCTTTAATTTTCTAATATTAAATAAAATTATAATAAACAATTGTAAAATAACTGGTTAACTCAATGTGAAAATCACATTATTTCGCATGTCAGATTGTTTTAGACCTACAACTTCTATTAAATCATTTTACGGATACTACACTTTGAAAATTTTCATCATTTAGCTAATTCCTCAGGTTAAAGTTAATTCTCCCCAAATACAGAATACTAATATTTACTGAACATAAATTCAATAACATCCGGTTTTAACTACTTTAAAAATAAATGATATTTCAGAAATTGACAACAATGATTTTGGGGTATATGATATAACTCTCATCCGAATATACGATGAAAGGAAACATATAGACGCAACTTATGTCTTTTACAAACAAAAGTGTTTCAGATTGTTCAGGTAAAAGAGTGGTAAAGATGGAGTCGTGTTTAAGGGTTGAGTTGAATGCTACCTCGCCCACAAAAGCGGATGACGTACTGGCACATTCCGGATCACCTCATATACGGTCAAATCACGCTTCAAGCCCAGGTAGAGCTTAATGTATTTCTGCTGATGAAACGCCTGTCCGCTGAACAGCAGAAAAGGCTGGCGAACCGGCCATTCATCCCAATACATAATATCTTTTGGATATGGCCATGCTGTTTTATCGGTAATAAATGGAACCATAAATTCGATGGCCTTGCTCATGTTCCGGCCATCGTTCGTGGTAAAGTGCCACAAATCATCCGCAGGATTAGACAGAATTTTACAGATAGTGGCCATGGCATCGAGGTTAAATAACGAATAACCATAGGGTTTTGTACGTTTGATTTCGAGCGGGAAAGAGCCATCAGCAGCCATTTGATTGGGCAACAAAATTTCTTTAAACCGCGCCCGACAAAATTCCAACTTTGCGGAATCACCTGTCAGATCGGCAAACGCAGCAGCTATCATAACCCAGCAGGTGCCGTGGTTATTTTTGGCATTCATCTCTTCAACTCCGTATGGATGGGTGAACATCCAATCCAGAAACTGACCAAACCATAACTTTACTCCATGGAAAACCTCCTCGTTAATTGCATTTGAATCGTGCAGAATCTTTACGGAACGAGCCACTTCAATAAAGTGAATCGCATCGATCAGACCAATGGACCGGCCTGTAAACCTTCCCTTAATCGCCTGTGAGTAACGCATATCGGGATTCATTCGGGTTGCGGGCTCGTTAAACCAGGCACTTAAATGAATTAGAATGGTGTGAATATATTTTATATCACCTGTAATCAGGTAAGCAGAGGTAAGCGTTCCGACTATTTCAGACAACCGAAAGACGGCTTCGCGGTGAGCCACAAAATTTTCGGGATTCGATTCTCCATCACGCTGAATATAGGGCCCTTTCGGAGTTTTTGGATCAGGCCACCAATAATCGCCTTCCGAATAATAGTCGTTGACTGTTCCTGCACTCCGCTCGCATTTGGAATTCGTCACAGTTTGGGGAAGTATATCCAAAAACGACTGGGCGGATTGAATAACCGCAGCATTTTCATGCCTATCAAGTAAAAGATCAGTTGTATTGAATTCCTGAGAGAACAAATTGCTGCATAGAAATATCAACCCCAGTGACAAAATTGTATTTCTCATTCTAAAAGTCTAAATATGTGGAATATGCAGGCTTTTTCTCGTGCGATTAACTTTCTCATTTTTAGCCGGTTTAAGCCAACTCTCTCTGTATTCATGAACAAAATCGGCCATGTGACGGGGGTCGTGACCGGTAATGCTGCGGAATACATCATTCGTATAGTTCATCTTCCCATTTCGCACAGCATTATAAAGCAACGAGAGGGTTAATACATAAAGCAATGGTTTCTTATCAACCAATTTCTGTCGTACAAACTTAATTGCAGAAGGCCGTGTATATTTGATATCGCGTTCTAATTCAGAAGAAAAAATCTTTGCAATCTGATAAAAATCCATTACCTCGGGACCGGTAATATCGTATGCTTGATTCTCATGGCCGGGGAGCATCAACACCGTAACAATTGCTTCGGCAACATCCCTGACATCGATAAAATTGACAAGACCTGCACCTCCAGGAATATTAATCTTATCATGATCCTGTATATCATGCCGATGAAAAGTCGACAGATTCTGCATATAAAGCGAAGGACGTAAAATTGTTGAGGGAATATTCAGCTTTTTAAAATGGTTTTCGGTACGGTGATTGGCAAAAATACGATTACGTTCAGCCCCAACAATCGAAATAAAAACGATATGCTTTACACCTACCTGTTCAGCCCTGGCCAGAAACGGGAAAATATACTTCGAAACATCCGAAACCTGATTCGGTCGAATCAGCACAATTTTGGTAACCCCTTCGAGCGCCCTGTCATACGTTGACGGTTCATCAAACTCAAACTGACAAAAATTGCAGTTGGCAATCCCCTCAATTTTCCTTGCCCGTTCAATGTCCCGGACTGCAGCAACAACCTCAACACCGGGATAATTTTTACTTTCCAGCAATTTAAGGGTAGCTAAACCAACATTGCCGGTGGCTCCGGTAATTAAAATTTTCTCCATAAACAAAGTAAAATACAGTTATGAAAATTAGACAAGCGCCCAAAATTCAACACCACAAAAATAAAACCTTTTCGATTAAACTAAACCGTTTAATCAACGTTGTGGCAAATATATTCCATAAAATAACCAAATTACTATTTTCCGACCATTTATATCTAATTGATTGCAGTTCCTTCCAACCTTATATATCGTTGCAATAACGAAGCTTTCAGGAAGTCGGAAGACGGAAGTCTAAGTGAGTAAATAAAAATATATTTTTGTGCTTTCTGCTTTTAGAAAAATTATTCTGTCTATCCTAAAATTTTGACGAAATGAGAATATCAATTGCTATGATCGTGTTCCTTTTCTCCGTAATACAGGTGAACGGCCAAAAGCAAAAGAAAACCCATCTGTTTACGGATAAACCCAAAGATCTGAGTATCTTTATCAATCCGACAACCCAATTCAGTGCAATTGCACAACAATACTGTAGTACTCCAGGAATCCGGGCTGGTGTCATTATCAACAAAAGGCTCATCATTGGGGGTGTTTACAATTATAATTTTAATGAGATCACACTTCCCGAGGCAAAAGGTGGCGGTCAACTTCGGATGCAATGGGGTGGCCTCCATGTGGAATACACATTGTGGCCTGAACAGTTCGTTCATCTTACAATTCCCGTATCAGCAGGTATGGGCCAGCTAAAAACAACAGGCGGCACAATTGAAACAATGACTGGTGATCCGAATTTTTTATTCGCCGAGACAGGACTAATGATTGAATTCAATATTTGGAAACATGCTAAATTAGGATTGGGCGGAAGCCATCGTTACACCAAAAATGTGACATATAATTCACTAACATCCAGCGATCTGATCGCCTTTGCGTTTGTGGCATCCGTTAAATTCGGATTTTTCGATTACAATCGACGCCGTTAATGTCTTATTATCTTAACCATTCTGTCATAAGCAACTGTCAGTTATTAATTTCTGTCAGGCAAATTGATTGAGCAACAATGGTTTTTTGCGTAAAATAAAAATTTGTAAATCTTTTAAAAATATCTGTTGCAAATTATTGAAGTATGCTTATCTTTGCAACCCGTATCGAAGGAAGAGTTTAAGAACAAGATATTAATAAATAATAGTTCACATGAAAAAGGGA
>Ga0209100_1001355_pt1 | contig 17028 bp, 17 predicted proteins | sample lystaG_FD_185480 | JGI IMG/M metagenome (GOLD analysis project Ga0209100, IMG submission 185480) | Glacier valley bacterial and archeal communities from Borup Fiord, Nunavut, Canada, to study Microbial Dark Matter (Phase II) -... | ecosystem: Environmental > Aquatic > Freshwater > Ice > Glacier ...
GCGGAAAGGGGAACCGGGATCTCCGGGACCGGACCGGGCCAGGTGCCATAGCGCTTGGTCAGCTCTGCAATGCCGAGCCGGTAGCCGAGAGAGTCGAGCGTTGCCGGGTCGCGGGTGTACGCCGTTATTCCCAGCGTCGTGAGCGCCGGTATGAGGTCGATTGTCGTCGACTCGGTGGCCGTGCCGGTGAGGAGCTTTATCGAGACCTTTGTCGTGATGTGTGTCTCATTCTGCGACCACAGTTGCCGCAGCACATAGTCGAGAAGCTCAGCGACGGCTGGGGTGTAGCCCGGTTGGACAACGATGTCGACATTCATCTCATTCTGGCCGGGGAGACCATCAGGCCCAGTCCTCACCTCGGCGAGAACCACCCCCGGGACGGCTTCGAGCGCCTGAGTGACATCTGTTCCTGTGCGCACGTCAGCTGCCGGATGACGGTCGGGGACGATGCCGGCGCAGGCCGCAAGAGCGATCGATACCACGATCACGAGCAGGCTCAGCCGGGCTGCCTTCGATGAGAGAGCCAACAATGAGGTGGGCAACAATGAGCGCGGACTCCGTGTTCTGTCGATGTGATGAGCGCCGAAGGCGAAAGCCCGCGTGCTGATGGTCCGAGACATGCGCATCCTCCTCCCTTCATCCACCCAGGGTGCCGCAGTCGATCCGACGTTGATGCCGCCACAGCCTCCACATTTCGTGCGGAAACAAAGCTACGCGGAGCTCCTCTAGCCCGGTCATGCAGAGATCGATGAGCGCCATGGCTGCTGCTGCTCCTCAGAGTGGCGGGCCGACCCCGTGGCCAACCGACTACCGGTAAACCTATCGTCCCTGACGGTACCTCGAAATGGGCAGCGGTGCCCATTGGGGCAAACGTCGCGCTATTTGAACAACGCACCGTTGGCGGGGGGTCGCGTGAGCGTCACCACCGCGAGCGGTTCACCCGTGCGCCAATATTGCAGCCCGAAGGCGACACCCGCAATGAAGAAAAGAGCACCCCAGAAGACGAAGCCGATGGCGACGATCGCCTGTCCCGTCGTGGCCGGCCAGATGCTGATGCCGGCGAGAAAGCCGCCGACCGCGGCGATCGCGAGATCGCCACGCCAGAGATAGAGAAAGGTACGAAGAGCGCCACGCTTGGATGCGGTGGGATGGTCGGGATGCCGATGAAGTTGGCCACCATAGCTGAGCTTCTTGACCAGGGAGGCCACCGCCGCGAGACAGGTCGCGGCAGAGAGAGCGAGGGGAATGAACAGGAGGACCAGCAGGAACAGGTAGCCTTCCGTGCCCGGTCTCAGGAGCCCGAGCGAATACGGCACCGCATAGGCGAAGACCCACCCGAGGGCGAGGAGGGCGATCCACAGCACCTGCCATCCCCAGCCGATCGGCCTGACGGGGTACTGGAAGCCGCTGCCGGCGACATAGCCCGGGGCCTTGGTGTAACTCGCACGCCCGACTCTGCGGCGGGAGACATCCGCCATGCCCAGGCAGACGACACCCAGGAGGAAGCCCAGAACGGACAGTGCCTCGATCGTGATCAGGGTCGACGTGTTGTCTGGACCGGTTCGACCTGACGTTCGGCGCAGATCGGAATTCAGGATCGTGAGCGCGCCGGGATCAGTGATCGCCTGCGCGATCAGCCAGCCATAAGCGACGGTGGCCGCGATGGCGAGGGCGGAGCCGACGAGTGCTAACACACGGGCGGCTCGCGAGCGGATCGTGGCGTCGGTCACCTCGCTCGGCGCAGCAGCATGAGTCACTGGGGTTCACCGTTCGTGGATGGGAATGGTCGCCAGCGCACAGTGGAAACGATCGCCCGCTCTTCCCCGCGGTTGGTGTCGACACCCTCGACCGCATCCGGGTCGAACTCAGTGCGATAACTTCGGCGAAGAACGGCTCCCTCTGCTGGATACAACTCCTGCTCGCCTGTGGCGGAACCGGTGGAGTCCGCGACGTGCAATGTCGCCTTCAGAAGCGCACGAGCGAGCGTGGGTGCCGCAGCGACATCGCTCGGCAGGCTCCACCACTGCCCGGCGAGAGTGAAGTCGAAAGTCGGTACGTCAGCAAGTGTCGACGTCATCCGCAAGCCTTCCAGGTTAGCGACGACGCGATTACGTTGCCGTAGTCGACGATACCTCAAAACAGGGCGAGGTCCGGTGATGTCAGCTGGATCTCGATGAGAACACCGAGCGCCCTCGGGAAGATTGCTGCAAGATAGCGCGGACGGGCGTGGTGAGTCGGCAGCGTCGAGAGCGGCACCAGAATAAGCTTCGAAAGCACCACGGCCGGCAGAGTAATAGTCGATGGGGCCGCCAGAGTGAAGTCGCGTGAACGATCTGCTAGCGACTGCGAGTATTTAGCGGCGGCGCTGGACTTCCACGTTGTTCTGACAGCACTCGCGAGCCCCTCAGCGCGGAGTTGTGCGTGCTCGTCCGCTCGACCGATGGTCCGCTGCACGAGCTCGCGAATGGCGGCAGCCGTTCGGGCCGATTTCCCCAGCGGGATGTCGAACCAGGACCTAGGAAGAGTGAGCTTTATGAGGTCATCACGCGTGGCGCTCACCCGCGCGGTCCATAGAGTGCCGCGAGCGACTTCTTTGGCACGATGAGTCCGAAATCGAAATCGCTTGCTCCCTCGAGTCCGAGCCGATCAGGGACCGGGGTGAGGTCGACCTCGTATTTGGGTCGATCGAGAGCCAGCTCAGTGGGAAGCGGTCCGCCGTACATCCGAAGCGAAACTGCGTTGGGTTCGAGTTTGTCGATGCGCCACCCACATTCGAGTGCTGCCTTCACGGCATTGTCGGGCGCGGAAGCGCGACTGTCGTCGACCGAGAGATAGAGGTCGACTACCCAGAGATCGGGTGACCCGTCCGAATGGAGCCTGGACGCGACATCCGTCACTCCGCCTATTGCTCGAATGCACTCTGACACGGAAGCGAGGGCAGCCCGGGTGTCGGTCGGCGATCCGCATGCACCCAGCACGAGCGCCGTCGGCACCACGATCCCTACCATAGCGAGTCCCCGGAGTACTGCTTTCGCCAGTCCGTTGTCCATAGTCAGCCCCTCGTTGCGCGGTAGTGGTTTGTTTCCGCCAAACCAAAGAAGATCTCCCGTGTCTGCGACGAACCGGGTTGTAGCCGCATCATGACCGTTGTCGACATGATCCCGCACCGGTTTACGATAGCCGGTCGATCTGTCACCAATGGAGTTCGGTTGGATCCGCTTGCCGTCACTGCCGACGGCCTGCTTGCCGTTCCCATCATGGATGGTGGGCGGGGCGGTGGGCCTAATCGTGTGCTGGTGCGATGATTTTGGATTGCTCTCTACGAAGCCGGAGTCGGGCACGAGGTCGTCAGGGTGCTCGATCGAGAGGACGCTGATGACACTCGGGATCTCGTACTGCGCGATCGGTGAGCCCTCGGTCCTGACCGCGGTGACGTTGAACCTGCCCCTGAACTCTGCGCTCGCTGCGAGCTGGGCCGCGCAGACGCCTCCGAGGCTGAAGCCCTGGAGGCATGACGGGGTCCCCGGGTCGACTCCCGCTCCATCGCCGCGGTGACGGCCTTCATGAGCTGAGTGCGCTGGCTCGGGATGAGCTGCGAGACGAGGTCGGCGCCGATGCCCTTGGCAAGCTCGGAGTCGACGTTCTCCAACGCGGAAGCCGCCTTCGTGAGGAACTGCGACATCCCATCCAGACCATTCACGGCCTCGGTCGCGCCCTTCGTAAACTGCTCATACGAGGTGTGGAACGCACCGGACGCGGCATCCGTCAGAAAGCCACCCTGAACCAGCCCATTGACCAGGGACTGCAGCTCGTGAAGCTTCGGGGTGATGTCGTGCTTGCCCGTCGTCAGACGGTTCGCCGCATCGGTCATCTCGCTTTACGTGACATTCATGTTCGCCATGAGGTGAAACTCCTTCGACTGGTGACGAGCCGACCCCCTGGCCAACCAACTACCGGTAAACCTAATCGCGACGCGCGATTCCGGAAATGGGCAGGGGTGCCCATGGAGATCATCCTGCGAAGGTCGTCTGCTGGGATAATGCTGAGATGCACGATTACACGTTCGTCGGTCCGCCGCTTTCCCGACCTGATTCTCTCGTGCCGAGCGGGCTTGTAACCCCACGAGCCCGAGCCCTCCGCCCATTCGGCTACCTGTTCCTGAGCCTGATCTGGCTGGCCCTTGTCGGAGTCGCGGCGTTCGTCTGGGTCATACTGCCTTCCGCACTGGCATCGAGCGGACCCCTGCGACTCGCGCCGGGCATCACGAATCTCGCGACGGATCCCGGCGAAACGATCGCGGCGATCATCGCCCTGCTCATCGCAGCGATTCCCTTCGGCTTCGTACTCGCATTCATCTCGATTGCGTCGGTGTGCCTGTGCCTGCTCTCATTCGTCTATTTCATCCGATCGCTCAACCCGGACTTCGCCGGTGAACGGCTGTCGACCACCCTCTGGACAGCTGAAGCGATCGGTCCGGTCCGCCTCGGTGGGGCGGCCATCGGCATGGTGCCGGTCAACCGGGGCATCTTCGCTCGCTATCGCCCGGTCATGGGCAAAGCCGCGATCTCGCTGATTCCCGTGCGACGATCGCGGCTGACCAGCTCGCTTTCGACCGGTATGTTTTTTTCGCTTGTGCCGAGCTGGAGGCTGATCTTCTCGTCGTTCCCCCTCGGCATCACCTACCTGTTGACCGTCGGATGGGTGCTCTGGCCGGTGCGCTCGCCAGTGATCGTTATCGCCTGGGTCGTCGTGTCTGTCGTGCTCGCGGCCCTGAGCGCCCTGGTCATCGTGCGTTCGATTCGCGCGCAGGTGCGAGGGTGGGATCGACAGCCGACCGATCGCTCAGTTCCAGATGATCGAGTCAACCATCGCGTCAAACAGGGCGACGAACAGCTCTGACTGCTCGATCATCGGTGCCGAGATGGTGATTTTGAGAATCGACTCCCCATCGGGCCTCGGCACCCGGTAGTCCATCCGCAGGGTTGGCGTCACTGTGGAACCGATCACCTTCCTGCCGGACTCTGCACGCCGGGCGACATGGCCGCCTCCGAGCGGGAGCGTCTCGAAGGCCGGAAAGGATGCTGCGAGCCGTTCTTCGACGCTCGTAACGGTGATCCCGTCGATCGCCCATCCGTCGACGCTCGTGAGCATCGCCGCCGGAAACGGCACTCCGGGAAGCAGTTCGAGCGAGAGGGCGAACGAGTCGGCGCCGCCGGCCTTCGCATCGATCACGGTCTTGACCAGTTCGTCACGCATCTGGCGTCGCTGTCTCGCCTGGCGATCCCCCGTGCCCACCTGTCGTTTGACGATATTCCCGACACGTCGCTCGAATGCCGCCTCGTCGTCAAGGGGAATGGTCGCCCAGGTACCGGGTAACAGGATCGTGTAGTCGCTGTCCGGGCTCCTGGAAGTGCGCGTCTCGATCGCTCCGGTCACTGCGGGTCTCCGAGCGTCACTGTGAGTCCCGCGAGAAATTCCTGCGTCTGCAGCGGCATGTTGACGAAGGCCCCGATACTCTCGGCGGAGAAGACCAACTGAATCATCTGTCGGGCGCCAGGAATGAACACGCCGAAGACGGTTCGTTCCTCGAGCACCGCATCAGCATCGCCGAGGTCTCGACGAGCGATCAGGTTGTGGGCGGCAACGAACGAGCCAACGTCCAACTCCCGCGTCCACGTCGACACTTCCAGGTAATGCAAACCCGGCTCACGTCGCCCCCGATCAGCCTCGAGGGTCGCTAGATACCACTCAGGATCCTGACCCTGGACGAGCGGCGTCAACTCGAAGCTGACCGCTGTCGACGCACGCCCCGACTCCGGAGTCGGAATCCAGACGGCTACGGTCATCGCGGGGTTTCGCAGCTCGGCAAAGACCCGGCTCATGTCCTCCAGCTCCCCGGCGAGGAGCGCTGACACCGCGGTCTCGTGGAGAAGCGTCCCTGAGAGCTGCGTGGCCCAGGCGCGCCTGATCGCTCTCTCCGGGCTGAGCTCCACGCGATACCAATCGCTGCCGAATGCGACAGAGAAGTCGACGATGTCACGGCCATCCAGGGGAGTGGACGTGGTCATTTCCGGAAGTTCTCCTGGACCTTGTGCGAGTCTTCTACCAGCGCGTTCACCTTATGCACGCCCTCGAACAACGCATCCGGGATTCGTCCGAGATCACTCGCCTGCGGATTATGAATGTCGAACCCGTTCAGCGCTTCGTGGATCTTGATGGCGTCGGATACCCCCTGCATCACCGTGATCGATGCACCCTGCACGACATAGGGCAGTGTGAGAATGCCCGGATGCTGGGCCGCCGTCTTGAGCGCAAAAGCCAAGTCCATACTCAGCAACTGCGGAAGGAAGGTCTCTTTCAGGCTCGCCCTGATGATCTCTCCCGCAGTAGCGCCCTCTGCTGCCGGCTTGAACGCGAGCTTGAACGCCTGCGGCACCAGGTCCTTGAACGATTTGATCTCATTGCTCGCCTGGCTGAAGTTCATGAACTCCGCGCTGTGCGCTCCGACGCCCTGGATCCTCGCCATCTTCGCGGAAAACGCGCCGTCGACGAAGCGCTCGGCGACCTTCACGACAGTAAGCGCTTTGAAGCTCTTTGCCGCGAGTTCGAGGAGTTTTCCCCCAAAGATCATCATCACCGCGCCGGCCGCCGCCCAGATCACGTCGGTCCAGCTAGCGTCGCCGTTGACCGCCTTCACGATCGACTCGACGAGCGCGGTAATCGCCCCGACGGCCGCGAGGATGAGCAGCACCTCGCCGGGGATCGTTACCCAGGCGAGGAAGATGACCAACACCCCGGCGATGAAGCAGATGATCTTGAGAACATCGATTAGCTTCGAGCCGCAGTCATCCCACCTGCCGTCGTTGAGGTCGTTACTCTTCTTGCCGTCGACGACCTCGAGGATCGCGGCAATCGCGGCGTCCGCGGCGTGGTTCTTCTCGGTGAGGGCGGAATGCCATTGGCTGTGGGCCGCGGAGAGCGCATGCGAAGCCAAGGTCACAGCGGCATCCGCCGCATCCGCCGTCTTATCCGCCGTGGCCTTGTCTTCGTCTGCGGCCGCATCGGCAGCGGTCTTGGCGGTGTGGGCCTTCGAGGCGGCAGCGGCGAGTGCGTGTTGCTTGTCGTTGATGTGCGAGATGGCGGTGTTGGCGTCGTCCTGCGCGCCGCGGAGAGCGTGCGAGTGCACGATAAGGGCCTTGGATGTTGCAGAGCAGCGGTTGCGCGCCTTCTCGATGTCGTCGGCGACTTTGCCTGCCTTCTCACGGATCGCGCTTATCGCCTCACTCGTCATGTCTGACGAGTCTTTGATTCGTGTGAGCGTTGACACCGACCGAATGATCGCATTTGCGATCTGGCCGTAGTGCTCGGCTTTCAAACGGACAAGTGCGCTGTTGTCCTCCAGCGGGAGGAATTCCTCATCGCTCATGGCTTCGGCACCGCGGTCGGGTACTGCCTTGCGGTATCGGCCGCACCCTGCTCGGGAGCTTTCAGAAGCCCGGCCTCCACCTGGGTGAAGCCATTCGAGATCGCAGCGACCGACTTCTATAGCCCTCCGACCGCTTCGGTCATGCTCTTGCGCTTGTCGTTCCACTTGTGGGCGAAGTCCTGCACATGGGAGGAGAGATTGTCATGGCCGGTCGCCTCGGCGACGGAATCACTGAAGTCGTCGGCGTCTGTGAACTCTTTCGCTATCACCTCGAGGTCTTCCTTCAACTGTTGAAGCAACTCGAGGTCGATCTTCAGATCAGCCATTGTCTTCCGCTCCCCTGTACCGCCCGTGATTCTTCCCGCTCGTCGCGTTCCCCACCGGCTCCCGCTAAAACTATCGGCTCTCGTGCGCAACCGATACGGGCAGCACTCCCCATGAGTCTCACCGCTTGACCAGCGGCAGCTGCACGCGCGCCGTTTTGCCCTGAGCGATGTTCATCCCGCGCCCCGGCGGGATCGCGGACCTGTTGATGCGCGGAAGTTGCGTTTTGAGGCTGATTTGGCCTTCGACAAGCTCCGGCTGGAGCAGGAACTTTCAGCGTCCGTTCGTGATTTCCCCGAAGAGAAGCCTCGATGAGCTCCAATGCCGACATCTTCGCCTCGGCGATCACCAAATGGTCGCGGCACTGTGCGAAAGCGCGCAATTAGCCGCCGATACCCTTGGCGAGCTCGGAGTCGACGTTCTCCAGCGCGGACGCAGCCCTGGTGAGGAACTGCGACATACCATCGAGCCCACTCACCGCCTCCGTCGTACCCTTCGTGAACTGCTCATAGGAACTGTGGAACGCACCGGACGCCGCATCCGTCACAAAGCCACCCTGAACCAGACCATTGACCAGCACCTGCAACTCGTGCAGCTTCGAAGTGATGTCACCCTTACCCGTCGTCAAACGGTTCGCCGCATCGGTCATCTCGCTATACGTAACATTCATATTCGCCATGAGGTTCTACTCCTTCGACTAGTGACGGGCCGACCCCCTTGGCCATCCAACTACCGGTAAACCTATCGTTCTGATGGAAACTCGTAAATGGGCAGTGGTATCCATGAGGCCTCAATGTGCGGAGTCCATCGGCAGACCGCTTGTTTGCGCACCCAGCGAGCATCACGATGCGGACTCTCCGCCTCCCAGCGCCTCGCCTGTTCGCCAAAACTGCGCCGAGGCGAGGAGGCCGAGCACAATGAGTGCTGCCCCAACCAAAGTCGCTATGTACAGTCCGGGAAGGGCAGCGGCCAACTCGGTCGATGAGGCGTGGCGGCCGATCGAATCTTGGATGAGAAGGGGAGCCGCAGCAATCGAGAGTCCACCAATGCCCGCCATCCACAGGTCGAAGCGCCAGCGGTAGTCCACCCACCGCCAGAACCCCCCACCCGGACCACGTTGCCCCGCTGTCGCCAGGCCGGAGCGGATCGCCCGGTGGTAGAACGCCATCTTCGCCGCGGACACAACGCCAGCGATGGTTCCCCCGAACGCGATGGCCCCGTAGGTAATCCAGTACCCCGAGAAGTCATGGCTCTCGTCCAGGCTGCCAGGTGCGCCGCCGTTGACCCAGGATGCGACGGGCACGCCCACCAGCACAAGGCTCACGACAATTCCCACGCTAATCCAAAGAAAACGCCAGCCAAACCTCACGGTGTCAAATCGCGAAACGTTAGTTCCGGCGGGCAAAAGTGTCTTCCGTGCGGTGGAACGCCCCATGGCGGTACCGCGTCGAAGCTGCTCACCCGGGATGAGGCAGCCCACCGCAAACAGCGCGAGCACGCCCGGAATGCTGGATTTCGCGAAGCCGGCAAGCCATGCGGACAACTCGCTTGGATGATTTCCCGCACCCGCTCGCCATCCACCGACCAAAATCAACGCGAGAGCGATAGCGGCCAGCAGTGCGCCCACCAGCGACAGCACGACGCCAGCCCTATGCCCCCTGCGGGCAGACGACAGCTCCTGCTCCGGAGATCCGTGACTAGCGTGGCTCATCTCAATCGACCGTTTCTACTGCGATGAGGTCCCGTGAAAAGGTAATCGAATCGACGATGGAGTCGAACAGGCGAGTGAACAGGTCGGGATCAGGCATCGTCGGTGCGCTGATCGTGACGCCGAGCAGGCGCGTGCCGTCAAGCACCGGAAGCCAGTATTCACAGCGGAGTGTTGGCGTGGCCTCCTCATCGACGCGCTGTTGGAAGAACTCAGCGACCCGGGCGACGGGCCCTGTGCGCTGGTCGAGTATTTCGGCGGAGGGGAATGCAGAGGGAATCGAGAATCAACATCACCGGTCGATGCAGTCGGCCAGTCCGAGAAGTTCATCATCAACGAGGCGGGGAACGGCACGCCCGGTGCGAGCTCGAGTGCCATGGCGAAGGACACGGCACCCGCCGCTTTGGCATCTTTTGCCGCAGCGACGAGCTGCTCTGCGACCTCGCGACGACGCGATGCGAGACGATCGCTCACACCGAGCTGACGACGGATAATCAGGCGGCATTGTTTGCGAATTTCTTCCCCGTCATCGACCGGAATCCAGTACCAGGTACCGGGCAGGATGATGTCAAGATCGACCTCACCGCCGGGGCGAACGTTCATTGTGCCGGCTCCAGTTCAACCTCTAACGTCGCGACGAGTTTCTCGGTCTCGTCTGCCATGTCGTCGAATGCACCGAGGTCATCTGTCGAGAAGATGAACTGCACCATGTCCACGGCGTCGGGAGGGTACACCCCGAATACCGTCCTCGCCTCGATATGCTCTTCATCGCTTGCGATGTCGCGACGGCTGATCAGGCTGTGCGAGCCAACGAGAAGTCCGGCATCGACGGACCGAGTCCAGGTGCGATTTGCGCGAAAGCGGGAATCGAGCGTGCGGCGATCGGCCTCATCATTCAAACTATCCTGAAATTCGCCGGCAGAGCCGGCGACGGAGATCGGAGTCAGTTCGAACCCCACCGCGCAAGCGATTTCACCGGTTCCGGGCTTGGGCACATAGGCCGCTGCTGTCATCGCCCTGTCCCCTGTAGCCAACAGCTTGTTCCTCAGCGCCACGAAGTTACGCGAAAGCGCACTAATCGCATCGTCCGCGTCCGTGATCGACATCGCGAGTCGGGCCGACCATTCCCCCACGTCGCCTACATCGCCAAGATCTACGGAATGCCATGCGTCGGGCAGAAACACCTGATACCGGATGACTGCCTTCGCGCCTACCACTACTCTTTCCCTCCCCCGAAGGTTTCTTCGACCGTGTCGACGGCAAGCTTATCGAGACCGACATTGGTCGCGAACGCACCGCAGCCGGAGACAACCGTCGCGACCTTCTCGCCAGTGCTGAACAGTCCAGGGGAGGATTTCGCCATGTTGCCGAGCGCCCAAGCCGATTCCCCGGCCATGCCGGATGGAGTGAGGTGCGAGACCGAACTCTGGAGCGACTTCTTGGCGAGATCACCCAGTCCGTCGAAGTGGAATCCCCTACCCGCATCGCCAAGGAAGAGCGGATCTTTCAGCACATCCCTGAAACCAGTCTGGCTCATTCGCGTCGCCTGACGCAGACCGATCGCTGTCTCACCCTGCAGGGCACGGCCCGCCTTCACATCGTTGCCGACTTTAGAGAAAGTTTTGAGAGCAACCGCGCCGCGGGCATTCTCACCGAGAACGGCGAAGATCTTCCCGCCGAAGACGGTGAGCACACCTATGCCGACCGCAAAGATCAGATCCCCCCAGGATCCCTTGCCTTCGGAGAGCTTGACGGCAGCCTGCACGATGGCAAGCACTGCACCGACTGCGGCGAGAACAATCAGGAACTGGCCAAGGATCGGTACCCAGGAGAGGAAAATTGCCAGGACTCCGGCCCAGTCGCATACAGTTTTAAGGATTTTGAAGAAATCCGATCCGACAAAGTCGTCCCAGAGACCATCGGCGAGACCGTGATTCTTCTTGCCACTGACGGCCTCAGTGATCGCAGAGATCGCCACTCCCGCCGCTGTGTTCTTGTCTTCGAGCGCATCATGCCAAGCCTTGCGTGCCACGGCGAGCTCCTGGTCGGCAGTGTCTGCCCCGTCCTGGGCGGTGGTTTGCAGCCTGTGATCGGCATCCTTCGTGTCGGGAGTCGAAGCCTCAGCCGTCTGGAACGCACGCGTCAGCGCGGAGTGGGCATGGTTGGCTGCCTCCTGCTTGGTGTTGATGTGCATGATCGCGGTGTTCGCTGCGTCCTGCGCGAGGCGAAGCCTTCGCGAGTACGTCGTCAGGGAACTCGCGGTCACCACATATCGATCGCGGGCCTTGTCGATGTCGTTGGCCACCTGATCCGCCTTATCGCGAATCGCGTCGACGGCCTTGCTGGTCATCCCCTCGATGCCATGCACCTTACGGAGCGTTGTCACCGAGCGGGTTATCGCATCGGCGATCTCCGCATAATGGCTGGCCTTGCTCTCCAGAAGATCCGGGTCGCCCGTGAGGGGTTGATATTCACTGTCGCTCATTTACGAGCCCTGGCCCTCGTCATTCGGCTTTCGTGGTCGGATAATTACTCGGCCCCTCTTTGGCTGCATTCTCGAGTGCCTGTGCGAGCTTCTCGTCGACCTGGGAGAAGCCGTCATCGATCGCAGCCACCTGCCCCTCGAGCGCCTCGACGTTCTCGGTCATCGCTTTTCGTTTGTCATTCCAGTTGTGAGCGAAGTCACGCACGTGATCATGCAGCCCATCGTGTCCCGTCGCGTCCGCGACCGAGTCACTGAAGTCATCCGCATTCTTGAATTCCGTGACGACTGACTCGAGATCTTCTTTGAGCTGCCGGAGAAGTTCGAGATCCAGCTTCAGGTCTGTCATTGTGCACCACCCCATTTTCTGCATGATCGGCGAGCCACCTGCTCGTATAACGGTAAGTTCACGCTATCGAATGTCGGGGTGTCGGACGATGGGCAGCACTCCCCATGACTCTCACCCTTCGACCAGCGGCAACTGCACTCGCGCCGACTTGCCCTTGGCGATGTACATCCCACGGCCGGGCGGAAACTCGGACTTGTTAATCCTGGGCAACGGAGTCTTGAGGATGATGTCGCCCTCGACGGTCTCCGGCTGCAGCAGGAATCCCCGGCGCCCGTTCTTAAACTCGCCCATGAGCGGCCACGACGAACCCCAGGCTGACATCTCCGCTTCGGCGATCACCAGGTGATCGCTGCGTTTCGCCGCGCGGGCTAGCTCGACGATCGCGCCATCCGCGGGGGTCTGCAAGTAGTCGCCGATCGACTCGATGAACACCACGATGCGTCCCTCGGTGTCGGCATCGGCGATCGCGGCCGCGAGGTCCTTCGCGAGGCTCGCGACGGTCTCGACGGTCGTTGCCGAATCGGTCCACGCCATCGCCTGCGACAGCGGGGATCGGGAGTTTCCGAGGTAGTAGAGCCGGGCATCCGGGTCGAATCTCTCTATCGACTGCGCGAGTGCGTGCAGCGCGTTGCTGCGCCCGCTCGCTGGGGGCCCCGCAAGCAGAAACGTGCCGACGGGATCGAACCCTAGCGGCCCCAGATCCAGGTCGCTGATACCGAGCACCGGTTCTCCCGTGATCGTCGCTGGCAGATCCGAACCCGCGTATTCCTTCGGTAACGATCCGATCCCGGGAGCGGGTGCAACACCCGCCCGCACCATTGCCTCGGCGAGCGACCTGGTGGCGGTGGCCTGCTCCGAGACCGACGACGATCCGCCGAGGATGGCGATCTGGGTCTCGAAACCGTCGACGATCGCCCGGCCAGCGGGTGATTTGGAGCCGAGGATGTCGCTCGGCACATCGAGCATCCCGTAGCCGTCGTCGGCGAGTCGCAGCACCACTTTGCGCTGAATGCTCGAGGCGATCGATGCGGGCACGGCACCGGCCCGGTCGGCGGTGAGCGCTACGTGGATACCGAGCTGTCGGCCGTCGCTGAGGATGTCCTTGAACACGTCGTACCAGATCGATCGCCCGGCGGGGATCTCGAAGTCGTTGCGGAAGTTCGGGAAGCCGTCGATGAGCAGCAGGATGCGGGGTTCCTGCGGTCGGTTGGCGAGCCGACGATATTCCACGATGCTCGAGGCATTGGCGGCAGCGAAACGCGGGCCGCGGTCCTCGAGTTCGGCCTGCAACTGGCGGAACAGGCGGATGATGCGTTCGGAGTCATCCCCGGCGATCACCGCGCCGACGTGCGGCAGCGTCTCGAGCATCCGCTGGCTTCCGGAGCCGAAATCGGTGCCGTAGACCTTCACCGGGCCACCGCGCGGAGTGATCGCCGCCGCGGCAGCAAGGGTTCGAAGCACGACACTCTTGCCGGATCCGCCGGTACCGAAGATCGAGAGGTGCCCGTCGACATCCGGCCGGAAGTAGGTGGGCAGCTGCTGTTGGCGCTCGGCGATGTCGGAGACCCCGAGAAGGAGCTCCGAGTCGGTGCGCTGCGGCAGGCGCCCGAGGTCGTAGAGACTGGCGAGTTCGTCGAGCCACGGGCGGCGGGGCGGGGGGATCTGCGCGTCGCCGTTGGCCTTGACGATGGATGCCACGAGCTTCTGCTGGTCGGTTGGGCCGGGATCCCGCGCCTCGTCGACCGCGCTCGCGGTGAGGTCTTCCCAACGGTTCTCGCCGCCGAACCGCAGCTCGGCCACCTCGATATCAGCATTTTCGGGCTCTCGGCTGGTCCATCCGCCCGCGTAGCCGGACTGGAACAGGGAGAGGCGGCCGGGACCGGTCTTGGCTACGCCACGACCGGGGATGGCGGGATCGAAGTGGGCCGCGTCCTTGATGCCGACCACATCCTGGCTGTCCGACTCGTCAGCCATGCGCAAAGCGATGCGCAGATTGGTATTTGCGCGCAGGTTGTCCTTGATGACACCGGCGGGTCGCTGCGTCGCCATGATCAGGTGGATTCCGAGCGAACGCCCGCGCTGGGCGATATCGACGACACCGTCGACGAACTCGGGCACGTCTCCAACGAGGGCAGCGAACTCGTCGATCACGAGCACGAGGGCGGGTGGACTGTCGGGGTCGCCGCGCTTCTCGAGCTCAAGCAGGTCTTTAGCTTTTTTGCGGTTGAGCAGGTGCTCCCGATAGTGCAGTTCGGCTCGAAGACTGGTGAGCGCGCGACGCACAAGGTGCGGGCTGAGGTCGGTGACAAGGCCGACCGTGTGCGGAAGGGACACGCAATCGGCGAAGGCTGACCCGCCTTTGTAGTCCACGAAGAGGAAGGTCACGCGGTCGGGGCTGTACTCCGCGGCCATGCCGAGCACCCAGGCCTGCAGGAACTCGCTCTTACCGGCTCCGGTTGTGCCACCGACAAGTGCGTGGGGGCCCTGCGTGCGCAAGTCGAGATGCAGCGGATCCACCCCGGCGGATCCAATGATCGCCCGCAGCTTGCCGGCCCGCCGGGGCTTGGGGACTGCCCCGGGCGTGCGGTCGTGCATCGAGGCGTTCTGGCGCCAGCGGTCGATGACGGCGTCGCTCGTCTCGATCAGTTCATGGCCGAGGAGCGTGACCATCGAGACCGAGCGCGGGATGTCACTCGAGTCGGCCACCAGGGCACCTGCGTCGATAACGGGCGCGAGCCGCTTCGCGAAGTCCAATGCCCGAGCAGAATCGACCTGCTCAGTCTCGACCTCGGTGATGGTCTCGCCGAGTCGCACGAGCCCGACGGTACCGAGGGCGGACTCCGGTTCAAGGTGCAGGTACGTGCGGCAGACCGCGGGCAGGGCCGGCACGCTCGGCGCGACCCAGATCGGATAGACACCGGCATCCGCCGCCTGCTCGGCGAGCTGCACCAGTCGCGCGCGATCGACTGCGACGTCGTCGGAGACGAGCAGCACGATCGCCGGAACCGGGAACTGAGTGCCGACAGTGGTGTTGGCGGATCCGACCTCGGCCCCGCGCTCGAGGGCGGCGCCTTCCTGTTCCATGGCCCCCCGTCGCTGGGCTCCCTTGCCGGCCAATCGCTCGACGATGAGACCCTCGATCGCGGAGAGCAGCTGCGATCCGCTCGCCGCGCTGTCGGCGAGATGACTTACCTCCAGCGGGCTGTGCGGAGAAGAAGTGTGCGGCATCCACTTGAGCCATTCGAGCTCGCGTGACCAGGCCGGGCTCACCAGGGCGGCGACGATGAGCTCTGCCGGGGAATGCAGTGCGGTGATCTGCACGAGCACCGAATTGACCGAGCCGACGGTGGCCGAGGTTGGCCCGGCGATGCCGAGTGCACCCGAGTCGAACAGGTTGTCAATGATTGGTACGCCCGCGATCAGGCGGCTCTCTTCGACAACGGTGTCAAGGCGGCTCTGAAACTCGGGCAGCATCTCGCCCTTGGGCTGGGTGGAGACGATGTTGCGGGAAGCCATCGTGCCGATACCGATGCGCACGTTGAGAAACGACCAGTGCTCCGGGCGCCGTGTCCAGAGCAGCGGACCGCGGCGGATGGCCTGGGCGAAGGCCTCCTCGGTGGAGGGCGATTCGTTGATGCGCAGCTCGAGTTCCTTTACCCGTTCCTCCTCGAGTTGCGTGGTGAGCGAGGCGAGGTGCGCGTCGAACTTGCCGATGGCCTTCTTCAAACGCCGCTTCTCGCGCGTCTTAGCGGTCAGGAAGTTGCCGATGAGCATGACGGGCGACATCAAGACGAAAAGAAGGGATGACGGCTGCTTGGAGATGTAAAACAGGGCTCCGCCCATGAGGATGGGCGCGATCATCGCGAGAAGCGGGAAGGGCTGATCCTGCTTTTCGGCGGGCACCGCCGGACCGGCGAACTCCTGTCCGGCATACCGGCGCTCCACCTTCGGCGAGCGGTTGAAGAAGATCGGGCCGGCCGTCGGTGCAACCCCGGTGAGCACAGTCGAGTCCGCCACGGTGACCCGCTCCTCGGAGTCGCCGATGAGCAGCGTCTCCTCCTTCTCGATGCGCAGGCGGGTGACGATTCCGCCGTCGACCACCACACCGTTCGCCGAGCCGAGGTCAACGACCTCCACGACCGAAGAGGCTTCGAAGCGCTCGTGTCGCTTGGACACGAGCGGATCGTGGAGGGTGATGTCTGCGGCATCCTCCCGACCAAGCACTGTCGTACCAGCGACGAGCGGAAATTCCCGACCGGCATCCGGCCCCGAAACGACCGTGAGAGTGCCGATGATCGGTGCCTTGCCCGAAGCCGCGGGCTGAAAGTAGGTGCCGGCGTCCGAGATGCTCACGGTAGCGCCACTGCCGATCCAGGCTTCCCCGAGGGGCGCGTCGGGGGGCAGGAGAAGCGCCTCGGTCTGGCCGGGAAGCGTGGCGTGCAGGGTGAGCGCGCGCTGGAGATCGGGCTTCGCCAGCCCGGCCCGCGGATCGAGTCGTGCGATCGTAGCGGCCACATCAGAGATGCTCGCCGAAGCATCCGCGGTGACGACGATGTCGTCAGCGACTCCGGATGCCCGCCGAAGCGTCAGCTAGAGACGCACGTTTTTCCTACCCCGAGGCGACCCAGTGGACGCTGCACCCCGTGTAAGAGAGAGACAAACTCACGCGCGGCGATCGCGGTCGTCGCGGTTTTCCCACCACCATCGGGGAGTGCGAGCCGCTCCCCCATTGTGACGAA
>Ga0209100_1001356_pt1 | contig 17028 bp, 17 predicted proteins | sample lystaG_FD_185480 | JGI IMG/M metagenome (GOLD analysis project Ga0209100, IMG submission 185480) | Glacier valley bacterial and archeal communities from Borup Fiord, Nunavut, Canada, to study Microbial Dark Matter (Phase II) -... | ecosystem: Environmental > Aquatic > Freshwater > Ice > Glacier ...
CAAGTGTTTGATTATTTAAACAAAAAGGCTTTACTTTGCGAACTGTTTGAAAATTGTAGAAAGAAAGCTAAAAAATACTCAAAATGTCGAGAGTTTGTCAAATAACAGGTAAGAAAGTAATGTTTGGGAACAATGTTTCTCACTCAAAACGGAGAACCAACAGAAAATTTATGGTGAATATTTTCACCAAAAAGTTCTATCTGCCCGAAGAGGATCGATGGATCAAATTGAATGTTACAGCCGCAGGGTTGAGAACAATAAACAAAAACGGATTGGCAGCTACCTTAAAGACAGCAAAAGCCAAAGGTTATTTAGAAACCATTTAATAAGTTACTAAGCAATGGCAAAAAAAGGTAACAGAGTACAGGTCATTTTGGAGTGTACAGAACACAAGGCTAGCGGGCAACCCGGAACTTCCCGCTATGTGACCAAAAAGAACCGGAAGAATACACCGGAACGCCTGGAACTGAAAAAATTCAATCCAATTCTTAAACGTATTACCGTTCACCGGGAAATTAAATAATTTGAGTTATGGCAGTAAAGAAAGTAGTCGCATCACTTCAAAAAGGAGCCGGTAAAACTTATTCAAAAGTAATCAGAATGGTTAAGTCTGAAAAAACCGGAGCTTACAAGTTCGTAGAGGAAATTATTCCCAACGAAGCAGTAACTGATTATTTCAAAAGTAAATAATCTACATCTTATGTAGGAGAAGAGCTTTCGTCGTTATTGATGGGAGCTCTTTTTTTATAAACAACGATTCAGCGTTTTTCATTTCTGAATTATTAAGTTTAAGTTGCTTCATATCATTTTGTTATGGGAATATTCAGTTTTACCAGATCAAAAAAAGAGAGTCTGGACAAGGGTCTTGAAAAAACCAAGGAGAGTGTATTTAAAAAACTCTCAAGGGCTGTAATCGGCAAGACCACTGTTGATGATGAGGTTCTTGATAATCTTGAGGATATCCTGATTTCGGCTGATGTAGGTGTGAAGACAACCTTAAAGATAATAACAAGAATTGAAAAGAGGGTTGCAGCTGACAAATACATGGGTACATCTGAATTAAACCGGATACTCAAAGAAGAAATAGTCGCTTTACTGGCTGAAAGCAATACAACTGATGTATCTGATTTTGACCTTCCAAAAACCGGACAACCGTATGTAATTATGGTAGTAGGTGTGAATGGAGTGGGCAAAACAACTACAATCGGGAAACTGGCGCATCAGTTTAAAGGTGCCGGTAAAAAGGTCGTTTTGGGTGCTGCTGATACTTTCAGAGCTGCCGCAATCGAGCAATTACAAATCTGGGCCGATCGGGTTGGTGTTCCGCTGGTACGTCAAAACATGGGTTCTGATCCTGCATCTGTTGCCTTCGACACTTTACAATCGGCTAAAGCGATGGGAGCCGATGTGGTCATTATCGATACTGCTGGTCGTTTGCACAATAAGATCAACCTGATGAATGAGCTTTCTAAAATCAAGAAGGTGATGCAAAAGGTTTACTTAAGTGCTCCTGACGAAGTTTTATTGGTGCTTGACGGTTCTACAGGACAAAATGCTTTTGAACAAGCTACTCAATTCACACTTGCTACCGAGGTAACTGCTTTGGCATTGACAAAATTAGATGGAACAGCAAAAGGGGGAGTTGTGATTGGCATTTCCGATCAGTTTAAAATTCCTGTAAAATATATTGGTGTTGGCGAAGGACTCGAAGATCTGCAGATTTTTCACCGCAACGAATTTGTCGATTCGTTGTTTAATTGAAGTAAACACAACTTGCATAAATTCAGGATGCCATTGTGCATCCTTTTGTTTTTTATAGAATAGATTGAAATATAAGTGTATGAAAAAGAAGATCAATGTAGTCACGTTGGGATGCTCTAAAAATCTGGTCGATTCTGAACTTTTCTTGTCGCAGATGGCCGCGAATGGTTACGAAGTGTCTCACGATTCTGAAGATTCAGATGCACGCATTGTGGCAATTAATACCTGTGGCTTTATACTTGATGCAAAGGAGGAATCTGTAAATACGATTTTGGAATATGCCCAGGCCAAAAGAGATGGATTGATTGATAAAATATTTGTATTCGGTTGTTTATCTGAGCGCTATAAAGATGATCTGATTGCTGAAATTCCCGAAGTTGACGGATTTTATGGCAAATTCCAGGTCCGTAAGATGGTTGAGGATCTCAAGGCAGACTATAAAATGTCCTTATCGCGGCAACGTTACCTGACAACTCCTTCGCATTACGCTTACCTGAAAATATCCGAAGGCTGCAACCGGACCTGTTCCTATTGCGCTATTCCCCGAATGACGGGAGCTCATATCTCCATTCCGATAGAAGACCTTGTCAGTGAAGCACGCGGCCTGGCAGAAAAGGGTGTTAAAGAATTGCTTGTGATCGCGCAGGACTTGTCCTATTATGGCATCGATCTTTACAAAGAAAGTAGACTGGCACAATTAGTTTCAGAATTGTCGGCGATTGAAGGAATCGAATGGATTAAACTTCATTACGCCTATCCTTCCAACTTCCCTTATGATTTGCTTCCGGTGATGAACGAAAAGCCCAATGTGGCGCGTTACCTCGATGTCGCCTTGCAACATTGCAGTGATAAGATGTTGAAGTTGATGCGGCGGAATACAACAAAGGCAGAAACCATCAATCTGATCGATCGAATCAGAAAAGAGGTTCCTGGCGTTCATCTGCGCACCACGATGCTTGTCGGGCATCCGGGTGAAACAGAAGAGGATTTTGAAGAATTGAAAGAATTTGTTCGTGAAATGCGCTTCGAAAGGTTGGGCGTTTTCCCATATTCGCATGAGGAGGATACATTTGCAGGCGAAAAATATAAAGATTCCATTCCGCAGGAAGTGAAGCAAGCACGTGCCGATGAATTAATGGAGATTCAGCAACAAATTGCAAATGAAATCAATGCCGGAAAGATTGGTCTGACGATGAAGGTTGTGATCGACCGCCTGGAAAGTGAATATTTTATTGGACGTACCGAATTCGATTCACCTGAAGTGGATGGTGAGGTACTGATATCTACGGATCAGGATCTGGAGATTGGCAATTTCTATCAGGTAAAAATAACTGGTTCAGAAGATTTTGATCTTTACGGAGAGATAATCTAATGGTTAACGACCAAATATTTAATGAACTTAAGCAAACCAATTAATAGGGAGTTCTGAACTACGAAGCTGATGTCCTGAACATGATTTTTTTCCCTTGTGACTCTCGTAATTGGTGTTCGGAACACCAATTTGCTGTTCGGAACAGCAATTTAGCTCTTAGGAGCTACTAAATTGCTCCTCTGAGCACCAAATTTGCCGTTTGGAGCTACTAAATTGCCCTTCTAGGCACCAAATTTCCTCCATGGAACATCCTGATTGCTTCTCTGGACAGCAATTTTCCTCATCGGATCACCTTTACCGGAGTTCGGAACAGCAAATTGCCCTTCGGAAGTGCAATTTGCTGTTCTGAAGGGCAATATTTGATTATTTCCAAATTACTGAATTCACTTTTCATTAACTCATTACTGTATTTTTCTGGAATTGAGAGAATTGAAAGTAGAGATCAGCACTGATTTGATGCGGATAGGTTAAGATTTCAAATTTGAGTGGTTGGTCTTCGGGGTGATAGGGTGGTTGAAAATGAAGATGATCATTCCGAATAAAACCTAAAGATTCATAAAATTTTAACCGCCTGCTGGTAAGGTCATCAATTGTTGGTTCGATTTCAAGAATGATGGGGATTGGTTCCCTTTCAATAAATGGCTTTAAAATAGCGCTCCCTAAACCCTTACTTCGAACCTCTGGCGCAATGGCCAAATGCTCGATGTAAATGAAATCTTTCGTTGTCCAGAAGGCAATAAACCCAACAACATGATTATCCGATAAATAGATATCAACCTGATATTCCTGCTTTTTAAAAACATCGGTTTGCTGGGTGGATACTCTTCGTTCGTTGAGCGGAAAACTGGTTGAATATATCTTCCAGAATTCAGCAAAATACTGATCTTCATCGTTTTTAATTTGGTGAATCTTAAGTGCATCTATTTTCAATATTCTTATTTCCCTTCGTTTACTCAATTTCAAATTGTCTAATTCGTTCTTCCCGGATAAACCTGAAGTGCAACTTTCAGACATTCAACCGCATGTTTTAAGTCTTCAATATTAAGGACATAGGCAATTCTAACTTCGTTTTTACCGACTCCTTTCGTTGAATAAAATCCGGAAGCAGGTGCCAACATCACTGTTTCATTTTGATATTCAAAATCTTCGAGTATCCATTGACAGAATTTATCGCTGTCGTCGATTGGAAGCCGGACGATCGAATAGAAAGCGCCCATGGGCATTGGAGAATAAACTCCCGGAATATCATTTAAAGCGTTAATAATATAGTTTCTGCGGTTTAAGTATTCATTATAAACCTCCTCCATATATTCTGGCGGCGAATCGACTGCGGCTTCTGCCACAACTTGTCCGAGCATCGGGGGACAGAGTCGCGCCATGGCCAGTTTCAGTATTGATTTAATAACCAACTTGTTTTTCGATACAAGCGATCCAATCCTGATTCCACAGGCACTGAAACGTTTGGATACTGAGTCGATCATGATTACATTCTCACCGATTCCTTCAAGTTCAAGTACCGAGTGATGCGTTTTTCCGTCGTAAACAAATTCACTGTAAACCTCATCCGAAATAAGGTACAAATCGTATTTCAGAACCAGTTTACTGAGTTTCTCGAGCTCTTCCTTTGTATAAACATATCCAGTCGGATTATTCGGATTGCAAATGAAAATCCCTTTCGTTTTTGGATTGATCAGCTTCTCAAAATCATCAACAGAAGGAAGTTTGAACCCATTTTCAATATAAGCAGTGATTGGGCGTATAACAACATCGGTTGCAATGGCAAACGAGAGGTAATTGGCATAAAAAGGCTCAGGCACAATAACTTCATCGCCTGGATTAAAGCAAACCATAAAGGCAAATGAAATTGCCTCCGAGCCTCCTGTTGTGATCAGAATCTCGCCAGGATCAACCTCCAGGTTGCGGTCTCTGTAATACTGGGCGAGTTTTTTTCGGTACGAATCGTTGCCAAATGAATGACCATAGGGGATTAGTTCAAAATCAAAATTTCTGATCCTTTCAATGGCATGTGGGGGAGTTTTAATGTCGGGTTGGCCAATATTCAGGTGATAAACCGTTCTTCCCAACTCTTTTGCTTTTTCGGAATATGGCACCAATTTACGGATTGCTGATTCCGGTAATAATACTCCCCTGTTCGAAATTTTAGGCATTTTTTATATTCATTTTTGACAAGGGTCAAAGATACGATTATAATTATTCGCTTTTTGGATGATTTTACTTTCTTTTCATTAATAAATACCGTTGATTAATAGAAAATATCTCCAAAATACGTTTGTTTTATTTCATTTGGATACATCACTAAAAGTCGTTGAATATATGGATTTTAGTCATATTTTGCATTGTAAGTATTTTTTAATTTTGACCAAAATAAAAAAATCCATTATGATTATAGGTGTACCGAAAGAGATTAAAAATAACGAGAACCGTGTTGCACTGACTCCTGCAGGTGCCGCCGAATTGGTTAAAAGAAACCACGAAGTATACGTTCAGGCAACTGCCGGAAATGGCAGCGGTTTTGCCGATGCAGAGTATGTTGCTGCCGGGGCAAAAATACTGCCTGCAATAGAAGATGTTTATGCAATTGCAGAGATGATTATGAAGGTGAAAGAGCCGATCGAATCAGAATACAATCTTATTAAGGAAGGTCAACTGGTTTATACCTACTTTCACTTTGCATCAGGTGAAAAGCTTACCAATGCTATGATCAGCCGTAAAGCGGTGTGTCTTGCTTACGAGACCGTAGAACTTGATGACCATTCTCTTCCTTTGCTGATTCCAATGTCTGAAGTTGCCGGTAGGATGTCGATTCATGAAGGTGCAAAATACCTTGAGAAAACCTTTGGCGGACGCGGAATGTTGCTCGGAGGCGTTCCCGGAGTTCTTCCTGCAAAAGTATTAATCCTTGGTGGCGGTATTGTCGGAACCGAAGCTGCTAAAATGGCCGCTGGTTTAGGTGCTGATGTTACCATTATGGATATCAGTCTTCGTCGGCTAAGGTATCTCAACGATATTATGCCGGCCAATGTTAAGACCATGATGTCGAATGATTACAATATCAGGGCACAGGTTAAAGTGAGCGACGTTATCGTAGGTGCCGTGCTTATTCCTGGTACGAAAGCTCCTTCCCTGGTCACCAAAGATATGTTGAAGACAATGGAGCCCGGAACTGTAATGATCGATGTTGCTGTTGATCAAGGAGGTTGTTTCGAAACCACCGTTCCAACAACACACGATCATCCGACGTATGTAATTGAAAACGTGATTCATTACACTGTTGCCAATATGCCAGGTGCAGTTCCCCGTACTTCAACAATTGCATTAACCAATGCAACGTTGCCTTATGCATTGCAACTCGCTGCCAAAGGATGGAAGAAAGCTTGTGCTGAAGACAAATCCCTGAAAAAAGGGTTGAATATAGTTGGTGGAAAAGTAGTTTACAAAGGTGTTGCTGAAGCTTTTGGCTTACCTCTATATGAAGTCAATGAAGTATTGAGATAATATTCCCGATTCTTAAAATGCAAAAGACCTCCCGATGTTTGACATCTGAGAGGTCTTTTTATTAGTGACCGGGTGACTTTTCAAGACATGGATAGTCACCCGGTCACTCTGCAAAAGCTTAGATTTACTTCATTGATGATTTAAAGGATATTAGCCTTTCTCCAAGCATCTTAATCTTTTCTTCTGCATCAGTTTGTTTCTTACGTTCCAGTTCAACAACCTGGGCAGGAGCACTGTTCATAAACCGCTCATTACCCGTTTTCTTCTTTACCGATTCGAGGAAACCTATTGTATATTTCAACTCTTCCTCAATTTTGAGGATCTCATCTTCAAGATTCACAACATCTCCAAGCGGGATGTAAAACGCGGATGTATTAACCCTGAACGACATGGCACCGTCAATTTCCTGGTCAGTAACCTCAAGTTCTGAAAGATTCCCCATTTTCAGTAAGATCGGGTTGTATTCCGGAATAAAACCTTTTTCGCCAGCGACGATAAACAACTTAAGGTGCTCTTTATTGGCAATATCTTTCTCCTTACGGATGGCACGAATACCAGTAATTGCCTCTTTTATCAGCTCAAACTTTTCGCAAATTGGCAATATCTTTCTCCTTACGGATGGCACGAATACCAGTAATTGCCTCTTTTATCAGCTCAAACTTTTCGCAAATAGCTTCTTGGTTTGCAACCGGTTTTGGCCACTCCGAAATCATGATCGAATCGCCGTGTTTGCGTTCCTTTAGCAATTGCCAGATCTCTTCCGATATAAATGGCATAAACGGATGGAGCAGACGCAGCACTTCGTCAAATAATTCACTGACTTCCTGGAAAGTTTTTGTATCAATCGGCTGCTGATAAGCCGGTTTAATGATCTCAAGCAACCAACCCGAGAACTCATCACGAATTGTATTGTAAATGGTCATCAATGCATCGTTGAGCCGGTATTTGTCGAAGTGATCATCCATCGTTACGATTACTTCACTTAATTTTGCCTTGAACCATTCAATTCCCAGTCTTGAATGCTCGGGTTGTTGGATTGTTTGATCGATTTCCCATCCTTTAATCAGACGGAAAGAGTTCCAGATCTTCGAGCTGAAATTACGACCTTGTTCTGTGAGTGATTCATCAAAAAGGATATCGTTCCCGGCGGGCGAGCAGAACAACATTCCAACCCTGACACCATCAGCCCCATATTTGGCTATCAGATCGAGCGGATCGGGTGAATTGCCGAGCGATTTCGACATCTTACGACGCTGCTGATCCCTTACGATACCGGTAAAGTAAACATTTTTAAATGGCAGTGCACCACGGTATTCGTAACCGGCAATAATCATCCGGGCTACCCAAAAGAAAATGATTTCGGGGGCAGTAACGAGATCGTTAGTCGGATAATAGTAATTAATCTCTTTGTTATCGGGATTGTTGATACCATCGAATACCGATATTGGCCAAAGCCACGATGAAGCCCATGTGTCGAGCACATCTTCATCCTGTCGCAAATCACTTAAGGAAAGTTGATTATTCCCGGTCTTCTGACGGGCTTGTTCAAGGGCATTCTCTTCGCTGTCGGCTACGACAAATGAACCGTCGGCCAGGTAATAAACGGGAATTCGGTGTCCCCACCAGAGTTGACGCGAGATGCACCAGTCTTTTATGTTCTCCATCCAGTGACGGTAGAGATTTTTAAATTTGGCAGGATAGAATTTGATCTCATCATTTTCGACAGCATCGGCAGCCGGTTTCGTGATCTCGCTCATTTTGAGGAACCATTGTGCCGATAGTTTTGGTTCGATCGGAACATCTGTTCGTTCCGAATATCCCACTTTATTATTGTAATCTTCAATTTTAACGAGGTTTCCGGCGTCTTCGAGCATCGGGATGATTTGTTTCCGTGCTTCAAAACGATCTACACCCACAAGCAACTGTGCTTTTTCGCTCAATGTACCATCATCATTAAACGTATCAATCACCTCGAGGTGGTGGCGTAGTCCGATTTCGTAGTCATTAATATCGTGAGCTGGTGTGATTTTAAGACATCCTGTACCAAACTCCATATCAACATATTCGTCGGCAATAACCGGAACCAGGCGATTTACCAGCGGAACAAAAACCTTTTTCCCGACAAGGTGACGGAAGCGGTCGTCATTTGGATTAACGCAAACTGCCGTATCACCCAAAATGGTTTCCGGACGTGTGGTGGCAACCGTCACATATTCGTCTTCGGTTCCTTCAATTTTATAGCGGACGTAATAGAGTTTCGATTTTTCTTCCTTGTGATTGACCTCTTCGTCCGAAAGGGCGGTTTTGGCAGCCGGATCCCAGTTCACCATACGAACACCGCGATAGATATATCCTTTATTGTAAAGATCGACAAAGACCTTTATAACCGATTCGGAACGGATCTTGTCCATTGTGAAGCAGGTCCGTTCCCAGTCGCATGACGCACCAAGTTTTTTAAGTTGTTCGAGAATAATTCCGCCATGTTTGTCTGTCCATTCCCAGGCATGAGCAAGAAATTCGTCACGTGTTAGACTATCTTTCGAAATTCCTTCTTTCCGCAATTTGTCAACGACCTTGGCCTCCGTGGCAATTGAGGCGTGATCAGTTCCGGGCACCCAGCAGGCATTCTTCCCCTGCATGCGTGCACGACGCACCAAAATATCCTGGATTGAATTGTTCAGCATATGACCCATGTGCAAAACACCCGTCACATTCGGTGGCGGGATGACTATGGTATAGGGTTCACGTTCATCGGGTTCGGAATGGAAGAAGTTCTGTTCCATCCAGTATTTATACCATTTGTCTTCAACTGCCGAAGGATCGTATTTGCTCGGAATTTCAATCATCGCCTTTACTATTTTATCATTCAATTTATCAGTCAAATGTTTGCACCAAATTGCCGGTTCATTTAACAAGGGAACAAAAATAGGAAAAAGGAGAGAAACGGAAAGGATAAGGTGTGAAGAATTGGTAATATGGTGTCAGAAATAAGAATTGACTATACAATATCCAAAACAATCCGGATGTTTTCTTTTACAGTTTCAATCAAATTAGATGGCAGGTCACCTACTTTTTTGATAAGTCTTTTATTATCTATGGCCCGAAGTTGATCGATCATTATATCGCAATCTTCCAGCATATTCGCATTACCTTTCTTTAAATGGACCCTTAATAATTCGACATCTTTCTTCACATTTGTAGTTAAGGGGCAAATGATTGTTGAAGGGTGAGGTATCTTATTGAGCAAGTTCGTTTGCACTGTAAGTACAGGCCTTGTTTTTCCGGTTTCTGTGCCATTCTGAGGGTTAAGATCGGCAATCCATATCTCAAATTGCTTTATCTTCATTGCCAAATTCTTCAAATTCATTAAGTACATGGAGGGATTCCATCTTTACAAGTTCCGATTCTTTCATCAATTTTTTCTCAAGAATTGACCTTTTCTGGAACTTGTTGTAATAATCTATCGCATCATTGATGTACCTGTTTCTTGGTTTTTTCATCACTTCAAGAATTCTTTCGGTCTCACCGAAGATAGCTTCATCTATTTTCAAGGATACTGTTTTCATGATTGAATATTTGATATCACAAAGGTATATCTTTTTTATATATACGATTGAATTCCTAAGAAAATTGTTTTTATGAGTTTATCGGTAATTGGGCTTTATTATCGGCAATTTCCATTTTTTGCCTTGCTGATTTCGCTACCTTTGTGGTTTAAGAACTTAGCACAACGAAGATAAAACCAAATTTTTAATTAAAATTGAACCAAATGGCTAAAAAACAAATACCTGCACAAGAAGGGTTCAATGAAATTTTATTTTACATAACACCCAATGGTGAAGTAAAAGTTGAAATCTATTTGCAAAATGAGACTGTGTGGCTTACACAACAAAAAATTGCCGATTTATTTGGGGTTGAAAGAAGCGTTGTAACAAAGCATTTAAAAAATATTTTTCAAAGCAATGAGTTGAATGAAATTTCAGTATGTGCAAAAATTGCACATACTGCCAAAGATGGTAAGAATTATCAAACTCAGTTTTATAATCTTGATGCCATAATATCAGTAGGATATCGGGTTAATTCGGTTCAGGCAACGCATTTCCGAATTTGGGCAACTGAGCTACTTAAGGAATACATCATCAAGGGATTTACGATGGATGATGAGCGGCTGAAAAATCCCAATAATATATTTGGCAAGGACTATTTTGAAGAGCAATTGGCCCGTATTCGTGATATTCGCTCGAGTGAGCGACGATTCTATCAAAAAATCACCGATATATATTCGAAATGCAGTGCCGATTATGACGTAAATGCCCAAACGACCAAAGATTTTTTTGCTACGGTTCAGAATAAATTGCATTGGGCAATTACCGGGCAAACGGAAGCTGAATTGATTGCAGCAAGAGTTGACTGTTCAAAAGAAAGTATGGGATTAAGCACCTGGAAGAATGCGCCTAAAGGTAGCATTCGGAAAACGGATGTCGTTGTTGCAAAAAACTACCTGAATGAAAAGGAACTTGACGGCTTAAACCGAATTGTTTCCATGTATTTAGACTTTGCTGAAAACCAAGCTCAAAAAGGTGCAGTCATGTACATGAAGGATTGGTTTCTAAGATTGGATGCATTTTTACAGTTTAACGAGGAAGCTGTTTTGAAACATCAAGGCAAAGTATCGCATGAAGTTGCTGTTGCTCTTGCCGAGGATGAATTTGAGAAATATCGCATTTTTCAGGACAAATTGATTGAATCTGATTTTGATAAAGAAATAACGAAACTTATAAAGGAATAATATAGCATATGAACGAATTAGATAAAGCCACTTTTGCCCCTTATTATCAGTTACGTACTGAGATTGATGCGTTGAGCGAATCGCTTGAAAAACAACACAAAAAACATCTTAATTGTAAGAAAGGATGCGACCTTTGTTGTATGGCTATTTCGGTATTTCCAATTGAGTTTTATGCGATCAAAGCTGAATTAGATATCAAATTTATCTCCGAATTGGCTATCCCTCAAAATGATGAAGATTGCCGTTATTTGGTTGACCATAGTTGTGCGATTTACCATTCAAGACCTGTGATCTGCCGGACACATGGTTTGCCATTGCTTTATATGAGTTTGGATGGTGACGATTATGAATTGTCGTGTTGCGAACTGAATTTCACCGATTTTGATTTCGCCGATTTTGATGAGGAAAATACATACCCGATGGATCGGATTAACAGCAAGCTCTTTCAGATTAATAAAAACTTTGTGGCTGGTTTCGAAAATGGGAAATATTCCGAGACGGACCGGATTCCATTGGCGAATTTATTTACAGAAGGCTTTTAATTAGAGGCTTCTGGCAATTGGCGGCTTGCAACTGGATCTTATGAATACAATAATTGCAGGCAATTGTAAATAAACATTAACACTCAAAAATATGATAACATTAGTAGTTGGTGCTAGTGGTGCGACAGGGAAATTATTAGTAGAGCAGTTATTAAAAGCAGGACAAAAGGTTAAGGCAATTGTTCGTTCAACAAGTAATATTCCTGACTCCTGGAGCAACAATGGCAATATAACATTAATAAAATCAGACATTGCGAAAATAAGTGTTGACGAGATGGCAAAACACCTTGCAGACTGTCAGGCAGTTGCATCTTGTCTTGGACATAACCTGACATGGAAAGGCATTTACGGAAAGCCCGGAAAACTTGTCGCTGATTCAGTTCAATTATTATGTGAAGCCGCTTTAAAAAATACACCTGAAAAGCCAATTAAATTTGTATTGATGAATACAACAGGGAATAGCAACCGGGATTTAGACGAGCCAATTTCAGTTGGACAAAAAATTGTGATAGGTTTGGTAAGATTACTTCTACCGCCACACCCTGACAATGAGAAAGCCGCTAATTATTTAAGAGTCAACATCGGACAAAATAATCCCTATATTGAATGGGTGCCAGTCCGTCCTGACAATTTAATCAACGAAGAATTAGTATCGGAATATTCATTACACATTTCGCCCACAAGAAGTGCAATTTTTAATCCGGGTAAAACAAGTCGAATAAATGTCGGACATTTTATGGCCAGACTAATTGCAAATGGCGATTTGTGGACTAAATGGAAAGGACAAATGCCAGTAATTTACAATGTACCTGGCTGAACAAAATAGGGCAACTGCCTGCAAAAGCCGTTTGTCACAATGGGGATTGAGGTACAAAATAGAAGTTTTGTGCTTCTATCAAACTTTCGTGAAGGCTACCAGTTGCCAGCCGCAAGTTGCCAATAGCCAGCTGCTCTTGTCCCAAACTCAAAACTGCAAAACATTACCAGACTATTAAATTCAACCATCCGGTCTTCTCTCTCCATCTTTTTATGTATTTTTGCTTAAAGTAACAGAATGAGAATCTTTAAAATGAATTGTTTATCGTATTAATAATCATATAGATATTTTAATCATGTCAGAATTTATTTATCAAAAACCTTTCCCGATTAAGAAGGATACTACAAAGTACCGGTTATTGACCAAAGATTTTGTTTCAACGATTGAAGTTGATGGTCGTAAAATTTTAAAAGTGGCGCCGGAAGGACTTGAGCTGCTTGCCAAAGAGGGTTTTGCAGATGTCTCCTTTTATTTAAGAGAAGCGCATCTCGAAAAATTGGCATCCATCCTCAAAGATAAGGAAGCGAGTGATAACGATATCTTTGTAGCTTACACAATGTTGCTGAACCAGGTAGTTTCTGCAGAAGGTGAATTACCAACCTGTCAGGATACCGGTACTGCTATTGTGATGGGGAAAAAAGGAGAGAATGTGTGGACCGGCAGCGATGATGCAAAATCACTTTCAAAAGGTATTTACGAAACTTATCGCGATCGCAACCTGCGTTATTCCCAGGTGGTTCCGTATACAATGTTTGATGAGAAAAACACAGGCTCGAACCTTCCAGCTCAGATTGATATTTATGCCACCGAAGGAAATACTTACGAATTTATGTTTGTAACCAAGGGTGGCGGATCAGCGAATAAAACTTTTCTTTATCAACAGACCAAATCATTATTGAATGAAGAGAGCCTTTCCAAATTTATCAAAGAGAAGATCAAAGATTTAGGGACTTCTGCCTGTCCGCCTTATCACCTTGCAATAGTAATAGGCGGGACTTCGGCTGAGGCTAACCTTTCGACTGTGAAAAAGGCATCTACAGGATATTTGGATCACCTGCCGACTGAAGGAAACGAAGGTGGACAAGCTTTTCGCGATCTTGAATGGGAAAAGAAAATTACAACGATTTGCCAGGATAGTGGGATAGGAGCGCAATTCGGCGGAAAGTATTTCGTTCATGATGTAAAGGTGGTTCGTCTGCCGCGTCATGCTGCATCATGTCCGGTCGGAATTGGCGTTAGTTGCAGTGCAGACCGTAATATCAAAGCAAAAATTACTGAAGATGGTATCTTCCTGGAAGAATTGGAACGTAATCCTGCACGCTTCCTTCCTAAAACGGCTCCGTTTATGCAACCTGCTGTTGATATCGACCTTGACCGGCCAATGGATGAAGTTCGGGCTGAACTTTCGAAATATCCTGTTAAAACACGTTTAAATCTCAGGGGAACCTTGATAGTTGCCCGTGATATTGCCCATGCTCAGATTAAAGCGATGATTGATGCCGGTCAGCCAATGCCCGAATACTTCAAAAAACATCCGGTTTATTATGCAGGACCTGCAAAAACACCGAAAGGAATGGCATCCGGAAGCTTTGGCCCTACAACTGCCGGACGTATGGATAGTTACGTCGATCTTTTCCAAAGCCTTGGAGGATCATTGATTATGCTTGCGAAAGGTAACCGCTCAATCCAGGTGACCGACGCCTGCAAAAATCATGGTGGTTTTTACCTTGGATCGATTGGCGGTCCAGCCGCAATTCTTGCAAAAGACAGCATTAAATCAGTGAAGGTTGTTGACTTTGAAGAGCTCGGCATGGAAGCAGTTCGTGAGATCTATGTTGAGAATTTCCCTGCCTTTATCATTGTCGATGACAAAGGAAATGACTTCTTTGCTTCTTTGAAATAGATTGATTGCAAATTAGTCTCTTAGCTTTCATTAAAAAATAAAAAGGGTGTCTCAATTGTTGGGACACCCTCTTTTGTAAATTGATTTATTGTTTGTTCCGGCCTGAGTTTATTGCGTTCAATTATCGCGTCAGGGCTATTATCTTTAATTCCTCTTTTGTCTCCAATCTAATGCTTTCATAAAACAAAGATATTAAAATTTGAATTATTGAAATACAACATTTCATTTATACTACTACTTAATTCGAGATCGCGATCCTCACTTTTTGGTTTTTTACCTTTTCATCCTTGATCGCAGCAATCGTCTGGCGTGCTTTAACCCGGTTAATTGCCACAAAAGAAGCATTGTCGAGGATCGTGATTAAACCAATCTCCTCCTTTGAAAGGTTTCCTTTCTGAATCAGAAAACCAACGATATCGGTTTTACTGATTTTATCTTTTTTACCGGCACCAATATATAAGGTGATCCATTGCGGTGGTTCCGGTAACCGATTCTGCTCCGGTAAGTTGACAAATTCGGGTTGTGCTGATAAGAAATCGGGTACCGGTTCTTTTTCAGCAAGCACTAGCCAGGCTGTTCCTCCGGCATTCATCCTGGCAGTTCTGCCATTCCGGTGAATAAAACCCTCTTCGGTATTCGCACCCTGGTAATGAATGATATTTTTAATTTCAGGAATATCAAGTCCACGGGAAGCAAGGTCTGTGGTGATCAAAATCTGGTGACTTCCGTTCCTGAATTTTAGCAAAGCACGTTCGCGCTCATCCTGCTCAAGTCCGCCATGAAAAGTGTCGTGTATCACACCCTCTTCGGTCAGTATTTCGCTGATGCGGTCAACTGCCTCACGGTGATTGCAAAACACAAGTGTAGGTTCATGACCGAGGTGACATATCAGCTTTATGAGGATTTCAAGTTTATCATTCTCAGTTGACATCACCGCTTTAAGAACGATATTGGGGCGGTTCTCTTCAGTCAGATAATTAAGTGTGACCGGATTCTTGACCCCCGAAAATTCAGGAATTTCAATCGCTTGAGTGGCAGAAGTGAGGATTCGTTTTTTAATTTTAGGGAGTAAACCGATGATATAACTCATTTCGTCGCTGAAACCCAATTCGAGCGATTTGTCAAATTCATCGAGAACAAGCAGGTGAATTGATTCGGGTTCAAAACTGCCACGGCGTAAATGGGCGGCAATACGGCCGGGTGTCCCGATTAAAACTGCGGGAGGTTCCGAGAAATTGTTCCGCTCTGTTTTCATTGGATGACCGCCATAACAGCAATTCACTTTAAAACCGCTTGCCATCGACCGGAATACCTGTTCGATTTGTAGTGCCAGTTCGCGTGACGGTACAAGAATAAGCGCCTGTACACCTGTTGCTTTTGCGTTGAGTTGATGGAGTAATGGTAGAAGAAAAGCCACTGTTTTTCCTGAACCCGTAGGTGCCAGCAGAACAATATTGCTCGCCTTCAAATCGGCATTGATCATGGCACTTTGAATCTCGTTTAATGATTCGAATTTCAGATTTTCAAGAACTTTTGCGGTGATATCCTCTTTTTGCTTCATGCCGCAAAGATAGCGCTAATCGTGATGATTTAGTGAGATACCTAAATTGAGTATTTTACTAAAGTGATCCCAGTGTGAGAAAATTCATAAGATTCCATAATGCGTGTTTGTTGCTTTGAGATTTTTACTAATTTCAACGGCTGTATTCAACTACCAAATTTCATTCTTGTACGATTTTTTTTAAGATAGTTTATACCAATTATTTAACTAAATTCAATCAAATGGTGATCAAAAACAAAATTTCCCGCAGAGACTTTGTCGGGACAACGGCAGCGGGTGCTGCTGCATTTACAGTCGTTCCGGCATTTTCATTTGCCGGTAATGCAGGAACCGACAAAATCAGGCTGGGATACATCGGAACAGGCAAACAAAGCCACTACTTGCTGAGCAGTCTGAACAAATGTCCTGAAACTGTAGTAATGGCATGTTGTGATGTTGTATCGACTAAACTCGAAAAGTTTAAAGCTGAAGCCCAGGCATTCAATGATTTAAAATGGGTCGGAGAAAAACATGAAGTTCTGGGATACAAAAATTACCGTGAAATTCTGAACAGAAAAGACATTGACGCCGTTGTCATTGCCACGCCTGACCATTGGCATGCACAGATTGCTGTAGATGCCGCCAAAGCTGGAAAAGATATTTATTGCGAAAAACCAATGGCTTTGACAGTAGCCGAAGGTCGCGCCATGGTGAATGCAACCCGCAAGTACAAACGGGTTTTTCAAACCGGGAATATGCAGCGGTCGTGGCGCAATTTCCGCCAGGCA
>Ga0209100_1001357_pt1 | contig 17014 bp, 12 predicted proteins | sample lystaG_FD_185480 | JGI IMG/M metagenome (GOLD analysis project Ga0209100, IMG submission 185480) | Glacier valley bacterial and archeal communities from Borup Fiord, Nunavut, Canada, to study Microbial Dark Matter (Phase II) -... | ecosystem: Environmental > Aquatic > Freshwater > Ice > Glacier ...
TCGAGATTTCGTCGCCGGTTCTGGGAACCGGAACCCGTTGACCCAACGATTTCTCGGTGATTTGTGCTGCCGCTTTACGCACGGCCCGCAACGGTTGCAAAGCGCGGCCCGCCAGCCAGTACGCTAAAAACGCCATGCCAATCACCGCGTACAGCGAGGTAGTGAGCATAATCAAGCGCAGGCTCTCGAGGATGCGGTTGTTTTGGGTCAGGTCTTTTCCTACGTGAATACCAATGATTCCTTTACCGAAAGCTTTAAAACTTTTATGCTCTCTAAGGCTGGTGAGGACCTCAAAGGTGTGATTTTCAGAATCTACCGTCAAACGGGTCTGGCTGTAAATGCTTCCAGCATTCACCAAACGCTTGTAGTCTTCACGACTTAACCGAATTCCATCATCAGACTTATCCTTGTCTTCGGTGTATAAACCAATATGTAAGGGCGTAGCTTGTGTAAAGAACGGTATGGCTTCGTTAATATTATTGGATTTCAAGCTGTCCAGAGAAATGTTTCCATACCAATCCACCTGATAAGCCATATCTGAGGGCATTGAATAGTTGGGGTCGCCTTGCTTATCAATTAGGATTGAGCTTCGGGTCAATTGATTGAGCGCACGTCGCAAATCGTTGACTACAGTTTTTTGTAAAGCTTGCTGAACAATCGAGAAAACGGAAACCATCACAATAAAAAGTAGCACAGACAATAGGGCAGTATAGAGCAGGGTTAGACGCCAGCGCAGGGTCATATTCTCCATTGAAGCACAGCGGCAGGGTAGGAAAGTGATAGCCCCGCCTTTGAACAACTGAGATAAGCAAAAAAACCCGCTCGAGGGCGGGTTTTGTGGGGGTTCTCCAGTTTCAGATTGACTTATTCTTCACGCAGCACGTAGCCCACACCGCGCACGGTATGAATCAGGCGGCGCTCGCCACCCTCCTCGAGCTTGCGGCGCAGGTAGCCGATGTAGACATCTACCACGTTGCTGCCCCCGGTGTACTCTGGCCAGACTTTTTCCTCGATTTCAAACCTCGAGAACACTTTGCCTGGATTGCGGGCCAGCAGCTCGAGCAGCTCGAATTCTTTGGCGGACAGCTCCACCCGGCGGCCTCCCCGGAAGATTTCGCGTCCGTCCAGGTTCATCACCAAGTCGGCCACCCGCACTTCGCCGGTCACAGCCGGATTTACCCGGCGTAGGTGAGCACGCACTCGAGCCAGCAACTCCTCAATCGAAAAGGGCTTGATGAGGTAGTCGTCAGCCCCAGAGTCCAGGCCCTCCACCTTGTCCTGAATGCTGTCCTTTGCGGTCAAAATGACGATGGGGGTGTTGGAGGTTTTGCGGATGCGCCGCGCCACCTCGAGACCGTCTAGCACCGGAAGCATCAGGTCGAGAATCACCAAATCGGGGTTCACTTCGCGGAATTTGGATAACCCAGTTACGCCGTCAAAGGCCACATCGGTGGCGTAACCTTCGGCAGCCAGCTCGAGTTCAATAAAGCGGGCGATATCTTTTTCGTCTTCGATGACGAGTACAAGCGGCTTGCGTTCCATGAATTCAGTGTACCGCTCCTCTCATGAGAAGCCCAGCGCGTTTGCTAAAAAATCTTTCACAAGAAAAAGAGCGTTCCATCAGGGAACGCTCTAGAGGCCAGCTTTTACGAATGAGAGCAAGATGGATTACTTTTGGTCCGGGGTGGCTGGTTTGTCGCTCTTCTCAGGCTTGTCCGACTTATCTGGCTTGTCTGGAGTGGCAGGTTTATCAGTTTTCTCGAGCAGAGAAATCTCGAGCGCGTACCCTTCCTTGACCTTGACCTTAACCTTTTGACCCACTTTGAGTCCCTCGAGCGCCGCCACTTTTCCCTTGACGAAAAACTTGGTAGGTGGAACCGAAGGCAGGGTCAGTACATCATTTTGGCGGGTAATCCACAGCGAGGTGCCAGCCAAGCGCAGGCTCGAGCGGTCCGCACTCAGGGCCGTCACCGTACCACTAAGCGTTCCATTCGGCGGCGTTTCCTCTTCTGGCAACGAGGAACACGCTGCTAAAACCAGCAGCAGCCCTCCCAAAAAAATCGTCCGTAAGCGCTTCATAAATTACCTAGCCAAATTCTACCATACCCACGACCCTCCAAAAGTGTGCAAAACGTTCAGATGCTTAATTTTTGCTCAGAAGCGCATCAGCCGCTCATCAGCACTCGAAGTAAGCGCTCGAGCCACTCGAGCGGCCCGAGTTCCGTCGAGATTGTCCAATCCAAAACGGGACAGCATGAAGGTCCTCATGCGCTCGAGGGGGTTCTCATGTGTTGCTTGTCTGTTTTCTCGAGCACAACAGGCTTAGAAGGATGTCGCTCGAGTTCGTTCCAGGCAGCATGGTTTGAATTCACTCTTTAACGCCAATGTGCAAGGCGGCGATGCCGAAACTCAGCAGGCGATACCGGGTGCGAAATCCCGCCGCTTCCATCAGGGTTTTAAGCTGTTCGGGCGGTGGAAAAGCCTTTACGGACTCGGGGAGGTAGCTATAGGCCGCTGCATTTCCCGAAATCAGACCCCCTATGCGGGGTAAAACCTTCTCGAAATACAGCCGATAAAGCTGTCCCAGTGCGTCCGCTCGAGGGGGTGGAAACTCCAGAATCACCACCCGTCCTCCGGGAGACAGCACCCGGTGAAACTCCTCGAGTCCTCGGGCGTAGTCGGCAAAGTTGCGAAACCCGAAGGCGCAGGTCAGCGCTTCAAAGCTCGAGTCGGGGTAGCTCAGGGCCAGCGCATCCTCTTGCTCGAGTGCGATATTTAGCTTTTGTTGACGCGCCTTTTGTCGCCCAATCTCGAGCATCTGGGGCACAAAATCGCAGCCGATAACCTCGCTATGCGGGGACATATGCTTGAGGCTCAGGGCAAAGTCCGCCGTTCCGGTGGCCACATCGAGCACCCGGCGCGGCGCACGAACCAGCGCGGCGTGTGCGGCCTCGCGTCGCCAGCTTTGGTCCACCCCCAAACTGAGCACCCGATTGAGCAAATCGTAGCGCCCACTGATGGCCGCAAACATCTGCTGCACGCGCTCAGCCTTGCCCTGCATCTCATCTTGGGCCACCTGACCCACCGGGGGCTTTTCGGTTAAATTCATGAGGGCAGCTTAGCAAGCACAAAGGGGGGGAATGTCCTGTTGCGGCTGCGCCGCGCTGCAAACGTCAAACGTCAAACATCAAACGCTAAACATCCAAAGGCAGACCAGACGTTCAGCGTTTGACGTTTGCAATCTCGTAAGAGATTTCCCCTCTCAAACCTCGAGCAAATCGCGCTTAACCCCGTTGAGGTGGGTCGGCGCTTTAGACACTCGCACTCGAGCGCCCAATCCCAGCGCGTAATCGCTCAGCAGGGTCAGGGTGTCCTGCACGCTCTGACGCAGGTAATACTCACCCTCGCCCAGACGGGAAACCGCCAGCAACGGGGGCCGGGTCAGGGTGTCTAAAATGGTTTCCAGGTCGGCTTTACTGACCCGCTCACCCAGGCGGTGAATCAGGTGCGAGACCCTAATGCTCGAGTGCGGCTCGAACTCGGTCAGGCACAGCAAAACCTGTGAAAACACCCCTCGGCTGCCCAGTTCGCGCGTGGCCATCTCGGAAAGCGATTGGGCGCTGTCCTGGTCAATGGCGGCAGCTTTCCAGTAACCGCGCAGCTCGAGCGGGGTGAGCGGACTGAGCGTCACACTCTCGAGCAGCGTCTCGAGCGCCTCCACCGACACGCGGGTTACTTTGAACTGGCTGGGCAACTCGAGCACAGCTTCTTCACGCACCAACACCGCATGGAAATCGGCCTCCAGGGTCTCGAGTGCAGCCCAATCAGGAGTAGTCTCGAGCGCGCTGGTCAGCGCCACCCGGTAACTCTGACGCCCTAATTTAGCCTCGAGCACTGCCAGTGGCCCCTCACGCTTGAAGGTGTAGCCCAGTGCTGCGGCAAAGCGCTCGAGTGGACCCCAGCTAAGCGGACTCTGTTCAGGCTGGCCCTGCGTTTTGACTTGAACCGCTACGGCTCGAGGGGACAGCGCGGGTTGGCCGAAAGGCACGCTCGAGTCCGAGAGGGGGTTTCGGTCCACTCGAGCCGACGGAATCGAGGCGGTGGGCGCGTTCTGTGGTTTTTGGGGCAAGATGGGCACGTAGCGCCGCCCCCCCACATCCACGCTGAGGGCTTCGGGTTTGCTGCTGTCCGTTCTGACCTCGGTGATGCGTCCCTCCTGGGGTGAGCGCACCTCGTTGGTCGCCGTGGCCCCCAAATCGGCAGTTTCGGCTCGAGCGCTTTGGTTCTCAACTTTGCCCGGTAAAACCCCTTCTCGAGGAGTTTCTCGGGCATCTCTCGAGGGCAACCCCAGCAGGCTCGAGCGTCCCCGCTCCACCCTCACCTCGCGCAGAAATTCGGTTTCACCCAGCACCACCCGCTGTGGGGCAGGTCTCGGCAGTGGCGTACTCGGGGCGCTGCTCACCCGAGCGTGCTTGATGATGGCCTCGAGCTGAAACTTGCGCTCTTCCAGACGACCCAGGCTTAGCACGTCGTTCACGCCCAGCCCGATGCGCTTGTAATACTCGCCCAGTCCCCACAACTTACCCTCTTTCTGGGAAACCTGAGCGCTAAATTCGCTGCCCCGCTCGTCGCGCAGGCTAATTTCACCCTCGAGCGAAGCGAACAGCGGCATAATATTTTTTTGCAGACGCAGACTGCCCTCGAGCAGACAGAGGCGGGTGATGGTGTAACGGTAAATACTCAAGGTGGGTGCTCCTTTCTTCACAAGAGGTGAGGGTACTGAAAGTGAAGTGTGAATTGGGGGAGTACCTATGTTGGGTGAACTTCAATAAAAAATAGTTTCGTCTGGAGGCTTAAAAAGGACCTACCGAATTGAGCGTTGAATGGGTAAGATTATGGCACATATCGGCTAATCCGTACAGGGCACAAACCTAAGTCAATCGCACAGAATCGAGGGCTTGGCTCGTTTTTGAACAGAATTGACAGTAGATATTTCACAAATAAAGCAATTTATCAAGATTTAACGGCTCGAGGAATCAGGCTCGAGCCGTTAATCTATTTAAACTATCTAAAGGGAAATCGAAACGCCCGTCGCAACCCAGATGCCTGTCAAGCGGTTTGAGCCTTACGAGGGTGATTTCAAGGTGATTTTTGAATCCTGGAGCTAGCACTATGTTCAAAAGCAGGTAGTGGTATTTCCGAGACTGCTAAAGGCTTCTGAAAACTTAAAGGTTTGCGTCCCACACGAGATGTGGGAAGACGTTCCATCGCTCGAACAGTCTCGTATTGACCACTACCCAAAAGCAAAAAGACCGACAAGTGAGTCGGTCTTTTTGCTTACTCCAACTATTTTGGTTGCAGGGACAGGATTTGAACCTGCGACCTCCGGGTTATGAGCCCGACGAGCTACCAGACTGCTCTACCCTGCGCTACCTTTGTGCTCAACTGCTCTGCTCGAATGCCGCTTTCTCGAGCGCTCAACCATTATGCATCAAGTCTGGCGGCTTGTCAAGTGTAAGCTCCAAGCTAGGCCGAACTCGAGCCGGGATTTAAACTCGAGCCATGATTAAGATGTATACCACGTCCTGGTGTGTGGACTGCTCGGCAACCAAGCTCGCCCTCAAGAAAAAGGGCCTCGAGTTCGAGGAAATCGACATCGAGCAAGTCGAGGGCGCAGCCGATTACGTGATGAGTGTCAACGGGGGACGGCGCAGCGTTCCTACCCTGGTGGTGGGCGACGAGGCTGCCTCGCTGTCCAGCTTCTCGAGGGCCAAGTTGGACGCTTTTTTGGGACGGGTGGGCCTGGTCTGAACCAAACGGTGCGTTTCGAGCCTGGGAGGGTGCTTGAGGATTTGCTCGAGCACCCTTTTTCTACATCTTGCCCGCTGCTTTGTCAGGCTCGAGCACTGACTTCCACTGAGTTCATGGACTCGAGTATAGGTCGGAGATTATGCTGATTTTTGCACTGCTCTCCATGCAAAGCGTGCTAGGATAAGGCCAAGATGAGTAATTGGGCAAGGTATAAAGCTTTCCTTGCACGTTGGAACGTGTGGAGCGTGTTGTGCAATCACTGAACCTGCAACTCGGTCACGGTTCTCACCCTGGTCGGGTGCGCGAGAGCAATGAGGATTACCACCGCATCAAGGCTTACCCGACCCCTCGAGGAACCCTGCAACTGGTGGCGGTGGCCGACGGCATGGGCGGCGCGGTGGCGGGGGAAAAGGCTAGCAAACTGGCCATCGAGACGCTGACCGAGGTGCTCACGGGTTACGTAACCGCCATGCAACAGGGCCGTGAGGTGATTGCCCTCGAGAAGGTGCTCGAGCGCGGCTTTACCTTGGCCAACCGCAACATCCATCAGGCCGCGCTTTACGACCCCAACCTCAGCGGCATGGGCACCACCTTGACCGCGATGGTGTTTTACGAGGGGCGGGCCATACTGGGCCATGTGGGCGACTCTCGAGCGCTGCTGGTGCGGCGCGGGGAACTGCGCCAAATCACCGAGGACCACTCCTGGGTGGCCGAACAGGTGGCCAAGGGGTTTCTCACGCTCGAGGAAGCCAAAGAGCACACTTACCGCAACATCATCACCAGGGCGCTGGGCACCAAGCCGCAGGTGCAGACCGACATTCGCCCGCTCAAAGTGCAGCCGAACGACATCTTTTTTCTCTGCACCGACGGCCTACACGGTCTGGTCGAGGTTGCAGACATGGTGGGAGAACTGAAGGGCAATTTCGACCCCCAGGCAGCGCTGGACTTCTTTATCAATCTGGCCAATCAGCGGGGTGGGCCGGACAACGTCACCGGAATCATCGTCAAGGTAGGGCCTGCATGAAACGTATGAAAATGGAGCAGAGGAGTTGTGAATCATGATTGTGCTTTTACTGCTGTTCATCGTTTCTCTATTTCTTTTTCTGAGGTTCAGCGAAACCCCACTGGCACTCACGCTGGGCCTGTTCGCGCTAATTCTGGCGTTGTATCAGGCCAGTCTGGACAACATAGCTCGAGCGGGAGGCGCAATGGTGGGCGCTTTCCTGCTGATGGCCAGCGCTCTGGTGGTGATGGGCAAACCCAGCGCTCAGAAGGGTCCCCGCCGCCGGGGAGCCACCGCCGGACCCCTCTTTGGCTTCAGACTGCCGCAGCGGGCTGGGGCCGCTCGAGGGGGCAGTCGCAACAAGACCACCGGGGTGGGCCTGCGCTCTAAAAATCCTTCGCTGATTGACGAAGCGCTGCAAATTCCCGGTTACGAGTTATTTGAGCGGGTCGGGGTAGGCGGCATGGCCAGCGTGTACCGGGGCCGCAGGCTCGAGGATGGGCGCATGTCAGCACTCAAAATTCCGCTCGAGAAGTTCGTGGCCGACGCCAAATTCGTGCGCCGCTTTCACCGCGAGGCCGAGGTGCTCAAGCGTCTGGCGCACCCCAGCGTCATCAAGGTTTACGACCACAACTCGCAGGGCAACCACCACTACATCGCCATGGAATTTGTAGAGGGTGAAACGCTCGAGAGCGTGATGGAAACTCACAAACTCAGCTTCGACCAAACCATTTTGATTATTCGTTCGCTGGCCGACGCGCTGCGCTACATCCACAGTCAGGGCATCATCCACCGCGACATCAAACCCGCCAACGTGATGGTGGCGCTGGGTCAGGAAGGCATTGCGGGTCTCAAACCGGACCGGGTGAAGTTGATGGACTTCGGCATCGCGGTGGGCAAGGTGCTCACCCGCCTGACCATGACCGGAGCGCGGGTGGGCACTCCCATCTACATGAGTCCCGAGCAGGCCAAAGGTCAGAAACTGGACTCGAGAAGCGACATTTACAGCTTAGGGCTGGTGTTTTACGAACTCATCACCGGACAGACGCCGTTCAAAGGCAGCTACGAAGTGGTGGTTCACCAGCAAGTTTTCCAGATGCCGCCGCCGCCCAAGCAGGTCAATCACGAGATTCCAGGGCCGCTGTCCGACCTCATCATGAGCATGGTCGAAAAAGACCCCGAAAAGCGCCCTAGCTTAAGCGAAATCATCGAGAGCCTGGACGCGGGGGTGCTCGAGGAGCGGGTTCAGGCCGACGTACCCAGCTATCTGGTGCTGTCCACCAACGCCCGCAAAGGTGTGCTGCGGCGGCTCGACGGTGAGGGCAACCTGCAATCGAGCGTGGGGGTCATCGCACCGGGAACTGCGCTGCCTGCCGCGCCCGTCGGGGTGGCGGTGGACCCGCAGGGCAACTATTACGCGGCCATCGTGAGCTACCGCTCGAGCGGGGAAGTGCCCAAGATGATTCGCAAGTTCTCGCCCAGCGGCGAGGAACTGCTGGCCTTTGGGGCTTACGGCCTCAAACCGGGTGAGTTTCTGCACCCGGTGGCGCTCTCCATCAGCCCCATCACCCAGGAACTCTACGTGCTCGACGGCGAAACCTGCATCGTGCAGCGCTTCAATTTGGATGGCGAATACCTAGGGCGCTTCGGCGGCAACGGCGGGGGCAAGGGCACCTTCAACGACCCACGCCTCATCGTGGCCGGCTATGACGACTGCGTGTACGTGCTGGACTACGGCAACCGTCAGGTGCAGCGCTTTGACGCCGAAGGGAAATACCTCTCGAGGTTCGCCTTCAAGATGTCCAAAGACGACCCCGAGCTGCGAACCCTGGACGGCCTGGGCATGGACTCGAGCGGGGCCATTTACATTTCGGACATCCCCTCGAGAAAAATTCGCCGCATCAACGCCGAGGGCAAGGCGGTGCAAAGTTTTGCGCTCGACACCCTACCGGGTGAGGATGTCGAGCAGGCGCTGCAAATTGCCGCCGACCACGAGGGCAACGTCTACGCGGCGCGCCCCGGTCTGCACCAGATTCAAAAGTTTACGCCCGTGGGCCGCGCTTTGCCGCACCTCGAGACCTACGAGCCGGTCACTTCTCTGGCGATGTTTGTAAAGGAAGGCTTTGAGATGACGGATTGAGGGTGGGTGGGGTGCTCGATTGGACCGTGCCAATCCCCCCGTGTGGTAGCGCTGCGCTTCACCACACGCCCTCCTTGTTAAGGGTGGCCTAAAACCTTGGTGCTCGAGCGCCAATTCTTTAAGGTCCCCCTTAACAAGGGGGAAACTCGTTTTGAGCGGTAGCGCTAAAACGAGAAGGGGGATTCGGTCCGTTCCACCTCGAGCGGCGAGGCCCGGAAGGTGTCGTCTTTGCCAAGATAGCGCCCCTCCCCTACTGACCCTGCCCCAGCGAATACCCCGCTACCCCATCGAAGGTGTAGAGGTGTTCGCTCTTCACGAAGTCCAGATTGGTTTTGAGAAAGCGCCCCAACAAGTCCACCACGTCGCGGTGCTCGAGCGGACCCGCGCCCTTGAAGCGGCAGCGCCAGTGGTCGGTTTTGGTGGTCTCGGGCAGGCCGTCGGGCCACACCTTGACGCCCCGGTTGGTCACCATCTCGAGCGTGACCCGGCTCTCAGCGCCACCTAGCGCCTGAAGTTGCTGCGCCAGCACGTTGGGGTCGCGGTCCGCGTCGTCCCACTGTAAAAACACGTCTACGCCCACCAGTTGCTTCACCGCTTTCGGGCGCGGTGCATTTTCCTTTAGCTCGAGCGCGGCCTGTTCGGGGTAAGACACGGCTTCAAAGCTCGAGGGTTTACCCCCCAAGTGCGAAATCACCGCTCGAGCGAACTCCTGTGTCCCCACTTTTTGCTTGCTCACGCCGTCCTGGTAGATGTCGGCGGTGTGAAGGCCGCTCTCGAGGGCGCACAGCCAAGCGTTGTGAATGGTCTCGGCCACTGCGTTCTGACCCAGGTGAACCAGCATCTGCACCGCCGCCAGCAGCAGGCCCGACGGGTTGGCGATGTTCTGACCCGCGATGTCGGGGGCGCTGCCGTGAATGGCCTCGAACATGGCCACATTGCGCCCGATGTTGGCGCTGCCGGCCAGACCCACCGAACCGGCGACCTCTGCGGCCACGTCCGAGAGAATGTCGCCGTATAAGTTGAGCGTGACAATCACATCGTAGCGCTCGGGTTTGGCCGCCACCCTGGCGGTACCGATGTCAATAATCTGATGCTCGTTCTCGAGGTCAGGGTACTCGAGTGCCATTTCATCGAAAACCTGGTGAAACAGGCCGTCGGTGAGCTTCATGATGTTGTCTTTGGTCAGGCAGGTGACTTTTTTGCGCCCATTGACCCTGGCGTATTCGAAGGCGTAACGGATGATGCGCTCACACCCCGGCCTCGAGATAAGTTTGAGGCACTGCACCACCTCGTCACTCTGGCGGTGCTCGATGCCCGCGTACAGGTCTTCCTCGTTTTCGCGCACGATGACCAAATCCATCTTGGGGTGGTCCGTTTTCACGAACGGCGCGTAGGCCACACAGGGGCGCACGTTGGCGTACAGGCCCAGCGTCTTGCGTAGGGTCACGTTGAGACTTTTGTAACCACCGCCCTGGGGCGTGGTAATTGGACCTTTGAGCAGCACTCGAGTGCGCCGTAACACGTCCCAGGCGTGTGGCGGAATGCCCGATTTGTGGCCTGAGAGATAGAGCTTCTCGCCCATCTCGAGGGTTTCATACTCGAGCGGAGCGCCTGCGGCCTCGAGAATGGACAGCGTGGCGGCCATAATTTCCGGTCCGATACCGTCACCGTGGGTCACTGCAATGGGGATGGGCGTGTTCATGGGCCGAATTATGAGGGGATTCACCCCAAAATAAAGGGTGGGTGGACGCGGAAAATTGTGTTAAAATTCCCTACAATCCTGGGAACAGCTAGGTCGTAAATTTAGCCCTCGAGTCGCCCCTCGAGCACGCCCTCTCCCCAACTCGTCAGGCTCTCCTCACCGTGCCAGAGCCACCCTCCCGGTCCGCTCGAGTAGATTGGACGCCATGCTCATGCGCTCTTTTCTCTGTACCGCACTGGCCCTGTTGCTCAGCTCGAGCGCCCCAGTTTCGGCGCGGCTTTCGATTGTGCGTCCCGCGCCCGTCAAAACCTCGCTGCCCCGCTTCGAAAGTACGCCCTGCAAAACTCAATTGGCTCGAGGAATTCAAGTCCGCTGCGGCTACCTGCGGGTGCCGGAAACCCGCGCTCGAGCGAGCGGGAAAACGAGCAAAACGGTACGGCTGTACACCACTATCTTCTCGAGCACCCAACCCAACCCCAGTAAGCGCGCCCTGGTGGTGCTGCACGGGGGTCCAGGTGGCTCGAGCGCCCCTTTCGTGCGCTGGGTGGGCGGGGGCAGTGGCTCGAGCCTGCTGAGTAGCGGGGATGTGGTGCTGTTCGACCAGCGCGGCTCGGGAAACTCGCTGCCGTCTACCTCGTGCTATCTCGAACTCAGCGGGCTACAACCCATCAACACCTCGAGCGAGAACGTGGTCGAGGAGGTCAAAGCGACTCTCGCCTGTAAAGTGCGGCTCGAGCGGACCGGAATAGACCTGAGTTCGTACACCACTATCGAGAACGCTGCCGATGTGGACGACCTTCGTAGGGCGCTGGGCTACGCGCAGTTCGACGCACTCGGCGCGTCTTATGGCTCGAGGCTGGCGCTCGAGGTGGCGCGCCTGTATCCCCAGTCGTTGCGCTCGATGACTTTAACCGGGGTGTACGCACCGGGAACTTCGGCCATCAACTCGGTCACGTCTTTTGATGAGTCGCTGAGCACAGTTTTTCGGTTGTGTAGCGCTAGTCTGGATTGTGTCAGCCGCTATCCCGACCTCGAGCGCCTGCTCTCCAGGGCCTACAGCCAGCTCAACGCAAACCCCATCACGCTCGATTTGCCCGAAATGGGTGGACCGCGCCGCATAGACGGTGAGCTTTTGCTCGAGCTGATTCGCAACGAACTCTACACCCGCCGAGGCGCGGAGTTTTTGCCCGCGCTGCTGCTTGAAATTGAGCGAAATGAACTCGAGCCTAATTCCCTCGAGCGTTTGAGCAGAGCCGCCAGCGACGTATTAGGGCGCGACCCTTCGGTGGGCGACGGGGCGCACTACTCGACCATGTGCTCGAGCGATTGGCCACTGTGGACTCCACTACCCACCAATCTGCGCCCCGAGGTGAGCCGCTCAATGGCGACGCTCAACTTCGATTTGTACAAAAACATCTGCGCGGGCTGGACCGGGGCCGCGCAAGTGCAGAACCTGAAATCGGTGACTTCACCGATTCCCGCACTGCTGGTCAGCGGCGAATTTGACCCTATCACGCCGCCTCGTCTGGCCCGTTTTGCGGCTCAAAGCCTGCCGCTCTCGCAGAGTGTGACCGTGCCTGCCTCGGGCCACAGCGCCATTTTCGAGCGGGGGCGCTGCTTTGCCGACACGGTGAAGGCGTTTCTGTTGGAGCCTCGAGCAAAGGTGAACACCACCTGCCTGAGCGCAGCGGGTGCGCTCGAGTTCGAGTGAAGAGGTTTTCCACTCCCGCTCGAGCTTTGTCTATAGTGTTTCCCGCTAACACTCCGACTTTTCCGCTACGCTCCAAAGTCTCCGTTCCCGCGAGAAACACTACTTTTTTCCATTCGCTCCGCTCACCATAGATACCTGAAACAGACCAAGTATCTATGGGAAAGGCTATAAACATCCACCCCGAAATACCCCGCCACACCCGCACCCATCACACCCCTCGAGTGATTTGGCCTACACTTGGAACAGTTCCAAACCACTCGAGGGAGATATGGCAAAACCAACGATTCAGGACGTAGCGCAGCAGGCCGGAGTGGGGGTGGGCACAGTCTCGAGGGTACTCAACAACCACGCTTCGGTGCGCCCACTCACCAGAGAGCGCATTTTAAAGGCCATGGAGTCGCTCAATTACGTTCCCAACCCACACGCCCGCCGCATCGCCGGGGGGCGCTCTTACACGGTCAGTGTGATGCTGCCGATGGTGGCCGCCGAATTTTATATCCGCCTGATTAGCTCTATCGAGGAAACCCTGATGGAAGCTCGCTTCGACGCAGCGCTGTTTCCGCTGCTGGGACGCGAACGGCTCGAGCGCTATCTCGAGGGCCACACCCTGCCTTATCAGGCCGACGGCATCATTCAGGTGACGTATAACTTAGCCGCCATGTTCCCCGACGGACGCCTGCCCACCGCGCAGCCGGTGGTTCTGGTAGACGGCAAGTCCGAGGTCTACGACTGCACTTACGTGGACAACTACCGGGGGGGCACTTTGGCTGCCGAGTGCGCCGCCCGCTTCGAGGGTCCCATTTATCTGGTCAGCTTTGACGACGACAACGACGATGAGGCCCCGCTGCGAAGCCTGGTGTTTCAGCAGCGCATTCAGGGCTTCCGCGACGGTCTGGCCAAGGCCGAAAAAACGCTCGAGGAGGTGGTGCGGTGCGGCCTGCAACTGCACGAGGGCCGCGAGATTGCGAGGCGCATCTACGCTGAATCTACCTTTCCGCTCACGGTGTTCTGCGGCGCGGACATCATCGGACGGGCTTTTATCGAGCAGGCACTTCACGATGGCCTCGATATAGGCTTTGATGTGCGGGTTATCGGCTTTGACGACCAGCCGTGGGCCGAGGACATCGGGCTGACCACGCTGCATCAGCCGGTGGAGCAGATGGGCCGCGAGGCTGCTGCAATGCTGCTCGAGCGCCTGAACGGCTATGAGGGGCCACCGCGTCAGGTGTGCTACACGCCGCGCCTCATCGAACGGGCCTCCACCGGCAGGGTGCTCGAGTTGTCACCTAAATGAGCGTTCGCTCGAGCGGGGTAGGGTGTGAAAAGGATTTGCCTGCGGCAGGTTGTTGGTGATGGATTGTTGGTTAGAGAAGCCCTTTGCCAAGTCGTTCTGACGAAGATTTAACTCAAGACCAGACCCATCACCCTTTACCCGAGTACGTGCGAATTGTTAAGAAATTTATGGACGAATCGTCAAAGTTTAACCAAAAATCTTGACTTTTCCCGCGTTTTTTGCTCTACTGTGCGTACTGAGCCGACGCTCGAGGCTGTGTTCAATCTCCTACCCTTGTGGCAAATCTTAACTTGACATTCATCTTTTCATGACCTACCCTAGCGGTCTGCTCGATTGGGGTTGCTTTCTCGAGCGAGTTGCCGCTGGGCTTCACGTCTTCGCCAGCGGATTTCAAAGGATATGCTCCATGCAAAAAGACGCCCGCTTCACGCTCCATCTCTACTTTGGTGCTCGAGGGTGATGTGACCCGCCCTCAAACCGCTTCAGCGCCGCTGCTCGAACTCAGCGGCGTGACCAAGCGCTTTCCCGGCGTGGTCGCCAATGACAAGGTGAGCTTTTCGCTGTTTGGAGGCGAAATTCACGCGCTGCTGGGCGAGAACGGGGCGGGCAAGACCACACTGGTGAGTATGCTCTACGGCCTGCTGACCCCGGACGAGGGCGAGATTCGCCTCGCTGGGCAGCCACTGCGCCTCAAATCACCGTCGGACGCGCTCAGAGTCGGCATCTCACTGGTGCCTCAACATCCGCTGCTGGTGGACAACCACACCGTGCTCGAGAACATCGCACTCAGTTCCGGCGGCGGTTTTGCGCTCGAGCTGCGCGGCTTGCGTAAAACTTTGCTCGAGGTTTCCAGTGCTTACGGCCTGCAAATTTCGCCAGACGCCAAAGTGTGGCAGCTCTCCGAAGGTGAGAAACAGCGCATCGAACTGCTCAAGGCGCTGGTGCGCGGCTCTAAAATCCTCATCCTCGATGAGCCAACCAGTGCGCTGACCCCACAGGAATCGGAGGGGCTGTTCGAGGTTTTAAACACCCTCAAGCTCGAGGGCAAGGCGATGGTTTTAATCAGCCACAAGCTCGACGAGGTGCTGCTGCACTCGGACCGCATCACCGTGCTGCGTAAAGGTCAGGTGGTCGGCAGCCTGCCCGCGCAGGGTTTGAGCAAACCCGACCTCTCGAGGATGATGGTGGGCCGCGACGTGTCCTTCGAGCGCCAAAAAGAAGTTCGAGCGCCGGGAAAAATCGTGCTGGCGCTCGAGAAGGTGTGGACCAAATCGAATCGGGGTCTGGACGCAATGAGGGACGTGTCGCTCGAGGTACGCGAGGGTGAGATTCTGGGCGTGGCCGGCGTGGCGGGCAACGGTCAGCATGAACTGGCCGAGGTCATCGCGGGGCTTCGCAAGCTCGAGCGCGGAACCCTACGCATCCTCGAGCAAAGTGCGGCGCACCTGTCCCCAGCGCAGATTTCCGGTCTGGGTGTGGCCCACATTCCCGAGGACCGCCGCGCCGAGGGCGTGGTCTCCGAGATGTCGGTGGCCGACAACCTGTTTTTACGCCGCTCGAGAACCGCCGGGAGTTGGATAGACCGCAAAAAGCTGCTCGAGTTCGCCGGAGAGCGCATTCGCACTTTCGAGGTGTCCACGCCGGGGCCGCACACTCCGGCGGGTAAACTCTCGGGCGGCAACATCCAGAAACTGATTCTGGCTCGAGAGCTGGACGGAAACCCCAAACTCATACTGGCGGTTCACCCCACGCACGGCCTGGACGTGGGCGCAACCGAGCAGGTTCACCAGATTCTGCTCGAGGCCCGCATGAAGGGCGCGGCAGTGCTGCTCATCTCCGAAGATTTGGACGAGGTTCTGACGCTCTCGGACCGGGTAGCGGTGCTGTTCTCTGGTGAAATTCAGGGCGTGCTCGAGGGCGCACAGGCCACGCGGGAACGGGTCGGCTCGAGGATGGCAGGTGTGCGGGAAAGCGCCGCGCAAAAGGCAGAAGGCGGAAAGCGAAAAGCGGAAAGCATCAGCCCAAGCGAAGGACCGGCACATGTCTGACGCTCGAGCCACCCATTTTGGTTTTTTAGCCTTCAGCTTTCAGCCTTCAGCCTTCAGCGCCGACCCCCAGGGAGGCCAAAGTGTTTAAACTCGAGCCAGACCTCAATCCCCCCATCTACAAAACCGCGCTGGTCTCGAGCGTGGCCATTTTGCTGGCCTTCGCCGCCTCTGGGCTGATGTTCTGGGCTTTCGGGGTCAACCCGTTTACCGCGTACTCGGAAATGATTAAGGGAACTTTTGGCGACTCGAGCGGGCTATCCACCATAGTGCAGCGGGCAGTTCCGTTGCTGCTCATCGGCAGTGGGCTGGCCCTGGCCTTCCGGGCCAAGTTCTTCAACATCGGGGCCGAGGGTCAGATGTTGTTAGGCGCGACCTTCGCGGCGGGGGTGGCGCTTTTTGTTCCGGTCTCCGGCGTTCTCGGCGTGGTGCTGTTCTTCCTGGCGGGCTTTTTAGGCGGGGCGCTGTGGGCACTGATTCCGGCCACTTTGAGAGAAAGGTTGGGCGTGAGCGAAATCCTCTCGAGCCTGATGCTGACCTACGTGGCGGGTTATCTGGTCAAGTACCTCATCGGTGGCCCGTGGAAGGGTAAAAGCCTGGTGGGTTACAACTACACCGAGAAATTTCCCGACTGGGCGCAACTTCCCCGGCTCGAGGGCACTTACATCAACTGGCCTACCCTGCTCCTGGCGCTCGTCGCGGCCATCGTGCTGCAAATTGTGCTGGCCCGCAGCAAGTTCGGTTACGAGCTTCAGGTGACAGGTGGAAACCCTCGAGCGGCACACTACGCGGGCATCTCGAGCGGACGGGTCACGCTGCTCGTCGCGCTGATTTCGGGCGGTCTGGCGGGCTTAGCCGGGGCGGGCGAGGTCGGCGGACTGCATGGGCGGTTGCTCGACCCAGCCCAGATTTCGCTGGGCTACGGCTTCACCGCCATCATCGTGGCGTGGCTGACGCGGGGAAACCCCGTCTACGCCATCCTGACCGCACTTTTAATGGGCTTCGTGTTCGCAGGCGGCGACGTGCTCAAGGTCAGCCTCTCGATGCCGTTTCGGGTGGTAGACGTGATGACTGGGCTGGTGCTGTTCTTCCTGATTGGGGCCGAGCCGTTTCTCAAGCTCAAACTCTCGAGCGTTCGGGTGAAGGAGCGGGCCAGTGCGTAGTTTTGTGCAGGTTCCTCGAGCGGTGGGGGGTAGGGGAGATGGGGAGCGGCCCGCCCCGAGAGGTGACGCAGTTGGGCCAAGACAGATAGGGGGACGGCTACAGCTTTTTGCTCGAGCTTCAGCGTCTTTTCCCCTGCCCCCCTGC
>Ga0209100_1001358_pt1 | contig 17012 bp, 16 predicted proteins | sample lystaG_FD_185480 | JGI IMG/M metagenome (GOLD analysis project Ga0209100, IMG submission 185480) | Glacier valley bacterial and archeal communities from Borup Fiord, Nunavut, Canada, to study Microbial Dark Matter (Phase II) -... | ecosystem: Environmental > Aquatic > Freshwater > Ice > Glacier ...
GAAAATACAACCCCATCCAGAGGTGATTTTATTAGTAATCTGGCAAAAAGAGTTAGCAGAAAACCAACCAGGCAAGAGTAAAACCTGGACAAACGCAGGTAGTTATAACAAAATGAGAAAAACAGCATTCATAACCGGGGCTGCCAAAAGGGTTGGCAAGGCCATATCTCTCCATCTTGCAGCGCAGGGTTGGAACATCGCCCTTCACTACAACTCCTCGGAAGCGGAGGCCAGCTTACTTCAGGAGGGGTTGAAATCCGTATTCCCCAATCAGCAATTTGAAATTTTCAGTGCCGACCTGAACAATGCCAAGGAAGTAGAAACCTTGATCCCAAAGGTCGTTCAGGCCATGCAAAACATTGATTTGATGATCAACAATGCCTCTGTTTTTGAAAAAGGTAATTTTGCCAATACAGATACAGGGTTCCTCGACCGTCAGATGAACGTCAATTTCAGAGCGCCCTTTATCCTTACCCGCGACTTTGCCAGGTTGGTTAAAAAAGGACTGATTATCAACTTTGTAGATACCCGGATTGTAAATAATAAATCAAACTTTGCAGCTTACTCCTTGTCGAAAAAAGCATTGTGGGAAATGACAAAAATGGCCGCCCTGGAACTGGGGCCCAACATACGGGTCAATGCAATTGCTCCCGGGCTAACACTCGCCCCGGAAGAAAAAGGCGATGAGTACCTGATGAAGCTGGCTGAAAATATTGCCATGAAACGGCCCGGTGGCCTGGATCCTATAATGAAAAGCCTGGATTATATATTGAACAATGATTATTTAACAGGCCAACTTTTGTTTTGTGATGGAGGTGAAAATCTTGGATTAACCATTTAACTAAATGACCATGGCACTCATCCGGGTGAAAAATTTATTACTGCGCACATTTATCGGTTTTAATCCTGAAGAATTGGCCAACCAGCAAGATGTAATTATCAACATCGCCATAGAAGCCGATATCCCTCAGGAAGCCTTGCTGGCCGATGAGCCCATTGGGATTTACAACTATAAAACCATTACCAAACAAGTGATCGTGTTGGTCCAGGACAACCGTTTTAAACTTCTGGAAGTGCTCACTAAAAATATTCTCGATTTGATCATGCTCGACCAGCGTGTCTCCCGGGCACGGGTGGAAGTGGATAAGCCACATGCCCTGCGCTTTGCCGAATCAGTCTCTTTCGAAATGGAGGCTGTCAGATGAACGATTGCATCATTGGCATCGGTTCAAATATCGGGGCAGAATACCATATTCCAGAAATGCTCAGGCTTTTAGCCAGCCATGTTCAAATTGTTCAGGTTTCACAATTGGTTCAGACCAAACCAATCGGCCTTACTGATCAGCCCGACTATACCAATGGCGCGGTGAGAATCCTGACAGCCTTTCAGAAGGAAGAATTTTATGTTTTTCTAAAACAATTGGAAGACCAGATGGGACGAGACCGTGATCAAAAGAAATACGGGCCCAGAAACATTGATCTGGACATCATGATATGGAACAATCAAGTGGTTGATCCTGATTATTTTACCCGTGAATTTCTAAGGAAATCGGCGGCAGAACTTGGATTTATTAATTTAGAACCCTAGAGTGCGAGAGATGAAAAATTTCAAAGCAGGTGGGTTCTTTTAATTATTTTAATTACAGGACTTTCACTTTATTCATGCATTGATGATCATAACCCTTTACCAATTGTAAAAGATGATCAATACCTTGTATCCAGTATTTTAACATCCCTTCGCTCTTATCGAATCTTCAAATTATTTGTAATAAGGCACTTCTTTTTTAGAAATTATTTCTATTTTTAAAATCAGGTTGTATTGAATAGATCTGCAAAATAGTTTATATCTCTGAACCTTTCCCCTTGTAATTATTGCCTGTTAAACCTTCAAGTATCCGAATACATGTATGTTATTACATTATTTTGTATTCCGATTAACGATCTGCCTATCCTTGTTCATTCGCTCCATAAAAACAATTGTGACGCAGCATCATTCAAGGTCGTCCGGAACCATGATCAGAACGTCATCCTGAACTTGTTTCAGGATCACACCAAAAATACGAGTAATTCCAGGGGAGGATGAAACAAGTTCAGCTATGACGCTCCGTTGGTGAGTTGCTGAAGTCAGAAGCGACATATAATTCTTAACACGACACTTGATGTTGTGTCAACCCAATAATGAAGTACCATCAGGTAAAGTATTCTCCTAAAGCAAAACCATTTCAATAACCACAATAATGAATTAGCGTCATTGCCAGGCAATTCTTGCATTAGCTTGCAACAATACAAAGCTCACACGACAGTCGTAAATCCCCTTGTACTAAAATTTGAATCGTTAGTGTTTTCAAAGCATTCCCTGTTTATTTAAATATTATATTCCCAATATTTACTCAATACGAAGTCCATACTAAATCAATATTTACTCCAGGGTTAATAGGTAGTTAATAGGTTAATAATTGGTTGATAATAGGTTAATAATAGGGTGTTTTAACCTATTATTAACCTATTATCAACCAATTATTAACCTTTATACACTTGCGTGTGTATTGACTTAGTATGGACTATGTATTGAGTTAATATTGAGTTTGTACTTAGAATCATATAATAAAATCTGTACTTAATGGCAAGAGAAGTGGGAGATATACAATTTAAGGGACTTATTTTGGGATGGCGGTATTCTTTTTCAGAATGTCATTTTTTTTTTGTAAAACATCTCAAAAAGATTTTTCATGATATTCTACACCTGATTTTCAAAATAGTTACAAATTGGTAAATGATCCAATCAGTTGACAGGAGGCTTGTAGGTTATCAACCTTAAATTTTTCTGATTACATCTTTCTCACTGGGATTCTAAAGCTTAGTGACTCACGTAATAAATTGATATAAAATTATTTAATCCTGTTAACACGTTATTTTAATCCATCAACCTGATTCCGCTCACCATGCGACCTGTGTCGATTCCTTCTCGGCGGGCTGAATAAAACAAATCGGCCTGTTCAAACGAGCACAAACCCAGCACTTCAATATTTGCTTCTGCAATACCCGATTCTATCAGTACACTTCGATTGGCTTCCCATAAATCGAAATAAGCTTTCCCTTCATTCAACGAAGGTTTTAGCAAGGCCGTTGAGTTACTGAAATTGGCTTCCACAGCTTCCACCACTTCCCGACCAACTTCATAAGCATGGATATGAATGGAAGGCCCTATTCCAGCGATCATGTTGGCTGGATCACATCCAAAAGTTTCAGTCATCTGCTCAATAACCTTTTTAGCAATTTTGGACACGGTTCCCTTCCACCCTGCATGAATGGCTGCTACCACTTTATGCTGAGGATCAAAGAGCAAAACGGGCACACAATCGGCTGTCTGGACACAAACAAACAATCCAGGTTCATTGGTGATCAAGGCGTCGGTATCAGAAATAGTGGTCAGTAAATTTTCTGATGTAACAACAGCCACATGGTCTGAATGAGTTTGACGCGCATAGATGTACCGCGTGGCATCCCAATGGCACGAAAGGGCCAGCTCTTGGCGGTATTCCATGTAATCAGCTTCCTGGTCGCCTGTAAAACGCGGTTTGTTGCCCGATATCCAACCCTCTTTGGTGGTTACAAAGTGACCGATATTCTTATACTTTTTGAAACTCTCGAATTTAAATACCGAAAGCCGTCCCTGAATCATTTTTCTCATCTCTCAAAATATTATTGCTGATTACTCCCCTTCTCATTTTCTCCCTTTCTCATTTTCAGCCTTTCAACAATTGATTCATTCTATTTTTATCCAGAATTCTGATAGAGCGGCGTTGGGTTTCAATCAGTCCATCCTGCACCATTTCACCCAATGCACGGGCCAGTGAGGGTCGGACAACACCGAACATTTCGGCTAGTTGCTCCTGCGATTGTTGCATTTCAACGGTAAGAAGCCTATCGCCTGCTTTTTCGAGCAAAAAATGAGCAATCTTTTGTTTGATGGTTTTAAATGACAAGAATTTTAGTTTCTCCGATAAAAACTGTGCTCTTGAAGAAATGGCATTCAGGTAATTATTCAGGATTAAAGAATTTAGTTGAAGCATTTTTACAAATTCTTCTTTGTGAATCGAGATAATTTCAACCTGATTGTTGGCTGAAACACTTACCGGGAAACGGTTATCCTTGCCAAACAGAAATGCAGTTGCCAATGGGCGTGGCGCTTCAATATCTTCAATCTTGATGGTTTTTCCTGAATAGTCGGTCATCTCAGCCTTCACGCTTCCACGTTGAACGATTAATAAACGATCGCAAATTTCGCCCCCTGTCACGATCAGATCGTTCTTTTGGTAGGTCTTGACCTGGGAATGGATTTGACCAAATAGACTTGCAAGTTCCTCTTCAGGAATGCCCCTGAAAATAGGTGATTGTGAAATAAGTTGGATCTGAAGCATAAATATACATTTTTGTAACCAATGATACAAAACTATCCTTTATTTGCATGTAGTTTTGTTCCGGAAAAATACTAAAAATATGATACGGGAAATTGTAAATATTGACGAAGATAAATGCAACGGCTGCGGGGCATGCGTTCCCAATTGCCACGAAGGAGCCTTACAAATTATAGATGGAAAGGCGCGCCTGATCAGCGAATTGATGTGTGATGGATTGGGAGCCTGCCTTGGCCATTGTCCTGAGGGAGCCATTACCATCGAAAAACGGGAAGCCGACGAATACGACGAAGTATTGGTTGTTCAGCAGATGATCCCCAAAGGTAAGAATACCATGGTTGCCCACCTGAAGCACCTAAAAGAACATGGCGAATTTGTTTTTCTAAAGCAGGCGGTCGGATATCTGAAAATGAATGCGGGAGAAATTCCTTTCAGTATTGAAGCAATAATTTCCGAGGTCCATTCGGCAAAAGCTGAAGCTTCAGGATGTACCGGCGGTGGCTGCCCTGGGTCACAAGAGGTAAAGTTTGAGCCACAGAACCTGCGTTTTGCACCAGCAGCTAAAGCAAGTGAAGCACCTTCAGCTTTACGTCAGTGGCCCGTTCAAATGCATCTTATCAATCCGGCCAGTGCTACTTTTCAAGGAACTGACCTTTTATTGGCAGCCGATTGTGTGGCCTTCAGCCTTGGAAACTTCCATTCTAAGCATTTATTCGGAAAATCTTTGGTCATTGCCTGTCCGAAACTCGATCAGGGGAAAGAAATTTATGTAGAGAAAATCCGGCGTTTGATTGACGAAGCGAATGTTAATACCATTACAATTATGATGATGGAAGTTCCATGCTGTGGAGGTTTGTCTCAACTGGTGCGTAAGGCAGCATCGCAGGCATCGCGCAAAGTGCCGGTGAAAGAAATCATCGTGAGCATCAAAGGTGAAATTCTGGAAGAGAATTGGGTATAAAATTAAGTTCCAGTTCCACATTGTTGGGAAATTCAAATATCCAATGAGTTTATACTTTACCTATTGGCTTTCGCCAATAGGTAAATAAGGTATTTCCTTTCTTCTGCGAAAGGGTTATGATCAACACTGTTTTCTATTTTGAACGAAATGATAAACAATTCATTTAGGGTTTGAATCATAAAGTCCATCAAAATCATTGGGTATATTATCAATATAACTTTAATATTTAACCGGGAAATTGAATTGTAAGCCTTATAAAGGCTACCATCCAGATTTTTCATTTTCAAAAAAATAAGCTATGGACATGTTTTGTTTTCAATGCCAGGAAGCAGCCAAAGGAATTGGCTGTGCAGTAAAAGGAGTGTGTGGTAAAAATCCAGAAGTAGCCAATCTTCAGGATACCTTACTGTTTGTTTTAAAGGGTGTTGCCACTATTAATGCCAAGTTGCGTGAAGCCGGAATGGCAGAACCAAAAGTAGATAAATTGATTTTCGATGGTTTATTCAGCACCATCACCAATGCCAATTTCGATGAAGTAGCCTTTGTCATCCGGATCAAAAAGACGCTTAAAATACGCGACGAGTTAAAAGTCAAGGCACTGGAAGCAGGCATCGTCTTGCCAACACACGATTCCATTGACTGGACGGCTGTTACAAGTGCCGAATTTGAAGCCAAAGCGGCTGAGATTGGCATTTTAAGTGAACTCAACGAAGATGTTCGCTCGCTGAAAGAATTAATCATTTATGGATTGAAAGGTTTAGCGGCCTATGCTGAACATGCTTTTAACCTGAACCACCAAAATCAGGAAATATTTGCATTTATGGAACGTGCTTTAACTGCAACTACTCAGGATTTAACGGTTGATGAATTGGTAGCACTGACCCTTGAAACCGGAAAATTTGGTGTTCAGGTAATGGCCTTGCTCGACAAAGCCAATACGTCTACCTACGGACATCCGGAGATGACAAAAGTAAATATTGGGGTGCACAAAAATCCGGCAATCCTGATTTCAGGCCATGACCTGCGTGATATGGAAGATTTGTTGATTCAAACCGAAGGTACTGGTGTGGATGTGTATACCCACAGCGAAATGCTGCCAGCCAATTATTACCCGGCTTTCAAAAAATACAAACATTTGGTTGGTAACTACGGCAATGCCTGGTGGAAGCAGAAAGAAGAATTCGAGAGTTTCAATGGTCCTATCCTCTTTACAACCAATTGTATTGTTCCGCCAATGGAAAAGGCTGGTTACCGCGACCGTATTTATACTACCGGAGCAAGCGGATTGCCGGGAGCAGTGCATTTTCCGGACCGTAAACCGGGTCAAAGAAAAGATTTCCATGCCATTATCGAACATGCAAAAAGTTGTGATGCACCAACGGAAATCGAAAAAGGTGAAATTATCGGTGGTTTTGCCCACAATCAGATATTCGAGTTGGCCGGACCAATAGTGGAAGCCGTTAAATCGGGTGCGATCCGTAAATTCTTTGTAATGGCCGGTTGTGATGGCCGCATGAAAGAACGTGATTATTACACGGAATTTGCTGAAAAACTTCCCGCTGATACAATAATCCTTACAGCCGGTTGTGCAAAATACCGCTACAACAAGTTACCGCTGGGTACTATTAATGGAATTCCGCGCGTCATCGATGCCGGACAGTGCAACGACTCGTATTCTCTGGCGGTAGTGGCTTTGAAACTAAAAGAAATCTTTGAATTGGAAGATATCAACGAATTGCCAATTGCCTATAATATCGCATGGTATGAACAAAAAGCGGTGATTGTCTTGTTAGCGTTAATTTCATTGGGAGTGAAAAATATCCACCTAGGTCCTTCACTACCTGCTTTTCTGTCACCAAATGTGGTCAATGTGCTTATAGAAAATTTCGGTATCGCCGGAATTCAATCGGTAGATGAAGATTTGAAACTTTTCCTTGATATTGAAAAAGAAGTGGATATTGCTTTTGAGAAATAGAGCGAATTAGTTAGATAAGGGTAAACATCAGTCAGATCAGTGTTCCCCTTTTTTTTCTTATAATTCAGTGTTCATGCGTAAGGTGAGTTATTGAACTGATTTCGACCTCATTAAATACGTGAGTACGATCTAATATTGCGATAGAATAGGGGGTTTTATACAAATCCATTTTGGAGCGTTTGAAGCGTTTGAAGCATTTGCAACGTTTACAATGTTTGCATATCTAATAGTTTGTTTGATTTTCCATTCAATGGGTTTGTTTGATTTAAGAAGAGAGAAAATGAAATAAGGGTAAAAATGCAAACTTGCAAACGCTGCAAACGTTGCAAACGCTTCAAAGAGCTCAGCAAAAGGGAGGAAGGTCGGGTGGGGCAATTTTTCTTTTGCTTTTTGGATTTTACCCCCGTTGATGATAGCGCAAACCTGTTACTGACAATAGTTGATTATAAACTCACTACTTCTATTTATTTAAGGTACGCATTTCTGTGAATAACCATATTTCTTAGATCGAACTCAGGTTAAATAAGTGTAAAAAAGTACCAATAACACAAAGTGCCAAAGCAAAACAGGCTTAACTTAGCTATATGCAAAGATGGAATTCATAAGGCATTCACTACAATTACGCAATTACGTAATCTGAAAGTTTAAAGTATGCATAGAAAGTATTCACATCCATTTGATCTAAGAGGGATGGGAATTTCTATCCCCTGTTTCCAAAAATTACGTGGTATGTGTGCTTTGTGATTTTACGTAATTCTCTGATTTTGTAGATTTAACCACCCAAAGAGTAAGGCTGGCATAAGTTTAATGAGGTGTTATTGTAAATCACTTAAAATAATACACTATTTTAGTAACCAATATCATTGAAAATACGAACAACAAGTATGTTCGACAAAAATGAATAGAAATGGAAGAAAAACTTACAACCCTTGCTTCTTTACCGTATTCAAAAGCTGAAATCCTACGTTCACTTTTGGAATCAGAAGGTATAGATTGTTTTGTAGAAAATGTGGATTTTCTACAAAATGGGATGGATACCGGTGTCAGTATACGTATTTATGAAAAGGATGCCCGTGTGGCTTTCCCCATTCTGGAAAAGATGTTGGGAAAAGTAATCACTGATCCTGTGAAGAGGGAAAATTACGTGTTGGTTCCCATTGATTTTTCAAGCTACTCTCTAAAGGCCGCCTTGGTGGGTTTCGACATTGCTGAAAAGTTAGGATCAAAAATGGTGTTGTATCATTCATACCTGCAACCCGAATTTTTAACCATTCCCTATTCTGATGTCATTGTATATGATTCAGCCCTATTCCTGAATTACGAAATGGCTGAAAAAGAGACCAACAAGAAATTTGAAGATTTCCTTGGCAAGCTCACTATGAAGATTGATTCTCAACGATGGAAAAAAGCAAAGCCTGAATACATTATAAAAGCGGGTGAAGCTGAAGATGATATACTTTCCTATACCACTATCCATCCCCCAAAGCTCATTGTGATGGGCATCCGGGGCGGTGATGCACAGTCGGACGAGTTACTTGGAACAACCACTGCCAGTATCATTTTCAATGCCAAGGTGCCCGTACTGGCCATTCCGGAAATGACCCCCGATAATTGGTTAGAGAATTTTCACAGAATTGCTTATGCCACCATTTTTGAGTCAAACGATTTTATTGCCATCGACCGGTTGCTGAAGTTAATGACTCCTTTCGACACCAAAGTGATTTGTGTACATGTGGACCAGGGAAATAACCCCAACCTGGATGAATCTATGCTGGAAGGTATGAAAGAAGCGTTGGATGAAAAATATCCTCATTCAACGTTTGAATGCCACCTCCTTCATCACAGGAACCTTCCTGAGGCAATCGATCATTTTATTGAAGAGAACCATATTGATGTGCTTGCATTGACTACTCACCGCAGGAACCTGCTGACCAGATTGTTCAACCCAAGTATTGCAAGAAAAATAGTATTACACACCCGCACTCCCTTGCTTATTTTTCACGCCTAACATGAATAACGTGCGTTCGAACTAATCAACTATTTGAAAAAGAAGCCAATGTAACCAAAATGGGGTTTGGCAAGATGCTCTTAAAAGCCTTTTCTGCAAAGTTTCTATCAGCATAGATGGAATCTCTTGGACGACAATAAGGACAATTGTCCTTATTGTCGGAAATATCAGGAGTGTTTGTGCCGTTACTGAGATTAAAACCTGTTTTATGAAAGTAGTTTCTTGATTTAAGCGTACATTTAACCAACGTTAGTGAATAAAAAAATTCCCGCCACTTTAATAGTAATGGGAATTCTGTATTCGTAAGGAATGGTTTTTATTATAAAATCAACATGGCATCGCCATAAGTACCAAACCTGTATTTTTCTTTGATCGCTTCTTTATAGGCTTTCATTAAATTATCATAACCTGCAAATCCGGCAGCCATCATTTGCAGAGTTGATAGCGGTAAATGGAAGTTGGTAATCATACGATTGGCCACATTAAAATCATAAGGAGGAAATATGAACTTGTTGGTCCAGCCTTCAAAAGGTTTTAAATGGCCCTGGGTAGAAACTGAACTTTCAATGGCACGCATCACGGTAGTTCCGACGGCACAAATATTCTTACGGGCTTCTTTAGCCTCATTTACAATATTACAGGCTTCTTCTGAAATCCATATTTGTTCTGAATCCATTTTATGCTTGGTCAAATCTTCCACATCCACGCTTCTGAAATTTCCCAGTCCAACGTGCAGGGTCACATAACTGAAATTGACCCCTGAAATCTCCAGACGTTTCATCAGTTCCCGGCTAAAATGAAGTCCGGCAGTTGGTGCAGCAACGGCCCCTTCGTGTTTGGCAAAAATAGTTTGATAACGCTCTTTATCTTCCGGCTGAACAGACCGTTTGATGAACTTGGGTAGGGGAGTTTCGCCCAGGCCATAGAGTGTTTTCTTAAAATCATCATAAGGGCCATCGAACAAAAACCTCAGAGTACGACCTCTTGAGGTAGTATTGTCAATCACCTCTGCAACCAATAAATCATCTTCACCGAAATACAATTTATTACCAATACGGATCTTGCGCGCCGGATCGACCAACACATCCCATAAACGCTGTTCCCGATTCAATTCACGAAGTAAAAAAACTTCGATTTCAGCACCCGTCTTTTCCTTATTCCCATAAAGGCGGGCAGGAAACACTTTGGTATCGTTAAAAATCAGTACATCCTTGTCGCCAAAATATTCAATGATATCTTTAAAAATGCGGTGTTCAATTTTCCCCGTAGCACGGTTCATCACCAACAATCGAGACTCATCCCTGTTTGGTGTAGGATGTAAGGCAATTAATTCCTCGGGTAAATCGTATTTAAACTTTGATAATTTCATTCTATTTTTGTGTTAATAATAATTTATATCTTAGTGCGGAAGTAAAAGAAGTTTCATGATTAGCTATATGGCAGCATCGCTTTTACGAACCATTTTTCAATTGGTTTCAATTACCTTCAATTTTTCCATAAAGTTTTTAATATCCCAGGCATCTTCCAATCTCATTTGCCCAATGCGGGTTCTTGATAAACCAACCAAATATCCTCCACAGTGGAGGGCCTGTCCTAAATCGCGGGCCAATGAACGAATGTAAGTTCCCTTGCTGCAAACAATTCGTAATACGATCACATCATTCGAAAAGTTTAAAACCTCTAATTGGGAGATTGTAATTTTCTTTGCCGGAAGGGTAATGTCATTTCCTTTCCGGGCATGTAAGTAAGCTCGTTTGCCTTCAATTTTCACTGCACTGAACAAGGGTGGTACCTGATCAATCTCACCCATAAAAGATTCCAGGGCTTTCTGAATAAGTTCAAGGGTCAGATGATCAGTGGTGAAAGTTTCATCCTCAGGAGTTTCCAAATCATAAGAAGGAGTGGTGGCACCCAGCTTAATGTGGGCAATATATTCTTTTTCTTTTGCCTGAAGAAGATCAATATTTTTGGTTTCTTTACCAGTACAAATAATCATCAACCCGGTTGCTTTGGGGTCAAGAGTTCCGGCATGGCCTACTTTTAGCTTTTTAACTCCGGTTTCACGGCATAAAAAATTGCGTAACTTTCTGACAAGGTCGAAAGAGGTCCAATCTAATTCCTTGGCAAAAAGAAGAATCTCCCCTTTTTGAAAATCATAATCTTCAATGGATCTTTCCATCCTGAAACGCTATAAATAAGTGAATTGTAAAAACGAAACCGTTTAAAATTTCAGGTCGCAAAGATAGCCATCCGGACAGCAATTATGCAAGTATTCCCGGAATAAAGTAGGATAGGTTTAAAAGAGGGTTCTATTTCTCTATTTTTGTCTTCTTCATGATGGCATATATTTCGAAAAGAAAGCCAAACAAAACCACCAATGGAGCCAGCGTAATTCTTCGGAAACTAAATATTTCAGGATTAAAAACCGATGGGTCAGTGCTCTTGCCACCTGTCATCAGTATAAAACCAACTACAATGATCACAAAACCGATCACCAGTAATTTTAGGTTTTCTTTGCCCAAAGCAAAACCATCCATATTATCAAAATATTTATTTTCCATCGTATTCAGAATTTTGTGTAAAGTTATATGAAAACTTTAAAGTTCAAAGTGCCCACTCCACAAAGTAAGCAAATAAAAAAGCTTCCCACTTCCGTCTTCTGTCTTCTGTCTTCCAACTTCCATCTTCTTACTAAAACAGCTCATCAAATTTTAAACGCAGGAATTTATTGACTGCCAGATAGGTCGAACTCCATGAAATCAGGATGCCAAGTAATAAAACGCTCAGGAACACCATCCCAAATATTTTAAAATCGTCCGTATCAACGATCCCCTTTAGTTCCTGAGCATAGGAGAACATGAGGATAAATAACAATAAATTGGCTGCCATTGCCCCCACAATCCCATACCATATACTGCGTTTGATGAAAGGCACCCGGATAAAACGATCGGTGGCTCCCACCAGCAACATGGTGTGAATGATGAATCGCTGTGAATAGATCGAAATGCGGATCGTATTGTTTATCAAGGCAGAGAATATAAATAGTAGTAATACAGAGAAAAATATCAGCACTATACCCATCTTTTTTACATTCTCGTTGATAATAGTGACCATGTCGCGTTGAAACAATACTTCTTTCACCTGGGGGTATTCCATAAATTTCTTTTCCAGGATAACCAGTTTCTCCGAATTGGCATAATCGGCCAGCAACTTTACATCGATGGACGACAACAAGGGGTTATAACCAAGGAAACCGGTAAAATCTTCTCCCAATTCTTCTTTAAGCCTTTCCGCAGCAGTCTCTTTGTCGATATACTCAACTGATTTCACAAAAGCGGTTGCTTTTAGAGATTTCTGCAAATCAGCGATTTCCGATTCCTGAACACCTTCATTTAATACCAGGGTAAAGCCAATATTTTCACGCACATATTTAGCCAGCCGTTCTGCATTGAGCAAAACAATTCCCAGCACACCGATGAGAAACAAAATCATCGCGATACTGATCGTTGAAGTCAGGTAAGACCTGACAATCAGTTTATTAAGCTTATGACGCTGCACTTTGCCTGCCATTGTTTTTAATTTTATTGTATTTGAAAAGATAAACTAGGTATCCGGCAATGGCCAAAAGTAATAAGATTGAGCTTGCCATGGAAACATGATTGCCCATAAAATATGATTTTGGTTCAAACCTGAACTCAATTTCATGTTTGCCAGCCGGGATCACCATTGCCCTCAACACGAAATTGGCCTGAACATGTTCAGTTTCTTTGCCGTCAATAAAGCTGTTCCATCCTTTGGGATAATAAATCTCTGAGAAAACAGCCAACTGTGCACCAGAGTTCACCGTTGCCTCGTATTTAAGGTAATTGGGTTTATATTCAGTCAATTTAATTTCACCCTCCCCAGAGCCATTTCTATAACCGTTCAATTCATTATCGAATTTTCTATTGACGATGGCTGTGGTCTTCGGATCAAAGTTCTTCAATGATGTTATTTCCTGATCGGCATTGTCAACCATTTTTACTTCCTTCACCAGCCAGGCATTGCCCAGGGCATGCGGATTTGCCAGGGGCGGCTGTTTGGGGTCATAAATGTAATATTTAGTATTCAGCATGTTGATCACAGGTAGAGTACCCATCACCGAATCAATGGAGGCCGGTTGTTTGAACCCCGCAATCAGGCTTTGCATTTCAGGGGTGATGCCATATTTGGTCAATTCGTTGTAACGTCCCATCTTGGCTCCGTGATAGCCCCCCAGTGACTTGTGAAAATAGGAAGTGCGTGCATCGGCGAAGGGGTTTTGCAGATTCAATACCCTGTAATACAAATCCTTGTCTTTCAATATCTCATTGTCAACAGGCATCTTTTGAAACGGAACGGCTACCTCCCTTTGAGAAGTAAAATTATCATTGTTGAAATATCTTTTATTCACCGGCCACATGTCTACCAAAATCAGCGCTACCCATAAAACAAGAACATATTGGGCTTTGATTTTATTGTTCCAATAGGCCCATAATCCTCCAGCGGCCAATGCAATAAATAGGAAGGTACGGAAAGCATCTGCCCGCAAGGCACTCTGACGATCGGCCATCAGTGCATCTATCAGCTGTTGCGGCCATCCCATCTGCAAATACTGAGCATCCGAACTACCGGAGAAACTACCGGCTATGCCCGGCAATAAAGCAAATATCAGGGCAACACCTCCCGTAATTGCGAAGGAATATTTCAGGCCTTTCATAAATTCGGTATTGCTAATCGTGCGCTGATAAACTTCCTTGATGGCCAACGCTCCAAGCAAGGCCATGGCAAATTGTTCAATAACAATGATGTTTTTTACATCCCTGAATTTGTTGTATCCCGGGAAATAATCGAGCATCAGATTGGTCAACAGGGAGAAGTTTTTCCCCAGCGACAAAAGCAACGAGACAAAGAATACGGCCAGCAGCCACCATTTGTCTTTCCCTTTTACAAGGAACAATCCAAGTACAAACAGGAAGCATAGAACGGCACCGAAATAGAATGGCGCTCCCGAAATGGGCTGAGTTCCCCAGTACATAGGCATACCGCCTTCCACCATTTTCTTGGCAGCAGCCGCGCCCTGGCTTTCAGCCAGAAACTTGTAAGTTGCTGAACTTGTGCTCAACGGTTCGCTCATACCGCCTCCCTTGAAGCGTGGAATAAAGGCAGTCATGGCCTCTCCCAGATCGTAACTGTAATCCAGAATATAATTCTGATCCAGTCCGCTGGTTTTGTTTTCACTGTTCAAACTCAATTCAGATTGACCCCGCATCGAATATTTACCATATTCGTAAGTGGTATACAAACGTGAAAAGTTGGTGCCAACAGCAAAAAGTGCGGCAATGAGCAGGAATACAGTTGTTTTGGCAAAATCGGGAAGCGTCTTTTCTTTGATGGCGAATATCAGGTAAGTAATTCCCAGGATCAGTACCAGTATGGCCACATAATAAGTCATCTGCAAATGGTTGGCGCTTAGCATCCAGGTCAGACCCAGTGCGGTAATCAGGCTTCCGCCGATTTTATTTTTCTTATAGGCCACCAATATTCCGGCAACAATAAGCGAAGTATAAGTCAACGCATGTGCTTTGGTTAAATGACCGGTAACCATTACCACGAAAGTGAAAGTCATAAAACCATAAGCCAGGCTGGCAGCAAACGCAGGCCAGACGCCAATATCGAGTAAAATACACAATACGAAGAAAAACATAAAACTGAGTGTAAGAATCATGACCGGTTGCGAAATGCCGGTGATGGCCTTTTGCACCTTGGAAAACAACTCGCCCGGATACTTGGTTGAAGTCAGATAAGCCGGCATCCCGGAGAACATGTTGTTCGACCACAGGGCTTCTTTTCCGGTGGCCTCACGGTAATCCACAATTTCCTTTGACATGCCCTTAAACTGCATGGCATCCGAGGCTTGCAGCTTCTTTCCTTCCAAAACAGGAGAGAAATAAGCCACACTTATTACTAAAAACAGAACAATGGCAACCAAATAAGGTGTTGATTTGTGAATAAGATTTTTTGTATCCATAATTCTTTACAAGGGTAATTGATTAATTCATATTTTTGTGCACAGCAAAATTAATCCTTTTTAAGTCAATAACTAAAATAAATGGGCGTAATTAAAAGGCAAACAATCAAGGGTTCAGTATACTCCTATTTAGGGGTTGTAGTGGGATTTTTCACTACAGCGTTGATGATGCCCAGGTTAATGTCACAGGATCAAATTGGATTGGTCACCGTGCTTGTCGCCGTTTCAGCACTTTATGCCCAATTTTCAACACTTGGATTCACCAATGTAACAGCCCGAATATTCTCTTATTTCAGGGATAAGGACAAAAATCACAATGGCTTTGTATTTCTTTCTATCGCAGTCGGTATAATAGGCTTTTCCATTGCCCTTATTAGTTTTTTTATTTTGAAACCAGTCATTGTGGAAAGCAACCAAGAGAAATCACCTCTTCTGGTAAAGTATATTTGGTACCTCATTCCACTCATTTTCTTCAGGATGTTTTTCCTGATTCTCGACACCTACAATAAAATGTTATTTGATGCCACTACCGGTACATTTTTAAGCGATTTGCTCTTCCGGATTGGAAACTTGCTTTTACTGATTGGATATTACTTTCAATGGATTAATTTTTCTGATTATGTATTAGGCTACGTTATCATTATATGCTTCCCTGCGGTTTACCTTGCAGGTCTGCTCATATATAGAAAACAGTTCAACCTGCAACCTGACCTTGAATTTATACAACCGCCACTCCGTAAAGAAATGTTAAGTCTTGCACTCTTCGGGATCATCGGTGGCTTATGTACTGTGGCACTTACCAGTGTTGATAAGATCCTGTTAAACGAATATTACAACCTTTCGATGGCTGGTGTTTATTCTATCAGTTTTTTCTTCGGCTCTATTATTCTAATTCCCAATAAAGCAATTGGTAAAATTTCATCCACCATAATAGCAGAGGCATGGAAAGACAACGACCTGGATACAATCGACGATATCTATTATAAAAGTAGTATCAATCAACTGTTTGCCGGATTATTCCTCTTTATATTGATTACAACCAATCTTCACAACATCTTTAAAATATTACCCCCCGAATACAGCGGAGGAGAATGGGTCATCATCCTAATCTCACTTGGGAACCTGATGGTTGCCTCAACCGGGGTCAGTGTTCAGATTATCAGCACTTCACACAAATACAAGATACAAACATACTCAACGGGGATCCTGATTATACTGACAATTATTTTTTATATGATATTCATTCCTCTTTGGGGAATGAATGGAGCCGCTATCGGTACCCTTTTTTCTATGGCTTCATCATCGGCCATGCGTGTTTTTTATATCAACTGGAATATGAAACTATTTCCTTACCGATCCACTCACTTGAAATGCTTAGCAATTGGCTTGGTTGCCTTGATGGCTGGTATGATCATCCCAATATTAGATAATTATTTCCTTGACCTAATCATCCGGTGTTCAGCTATCAGTATACTATTCATCGGCTTGTGTTACCGTTTTGACATTTCATCAGAAATGACTATAATTGGTAATAAACTGATACTATTATTAAAAAAGCGATGGGGGCAGCTATTTAAATAAGGGCATATAGTAACGTGAGT
>Ga0209100_1001361_pt1 | contig 16992 bp, 11 predicted proteins | sample lystaG_FD_185480 | JGI IMG/M metagenome (GOLD analysis project Ga0209100, IMG submission 185480) | Glacier valley bacterial and archeal communities from Borup Fiord, Nunavut, Canada, to study Microbial Dark Matter (Phase II) -... | ecosystem: Environmental > Aquatic > Freshwater > Ice > Glacier ...
CAACCCGGATAACTCGGGATGACGCTTCGAACATGAACAGAGGGTATTTGAGGAGATCCTGAAACAAGTTCAGGATGACGCTTCGAACTTGGCACCTGACAACCCGGATAACTCGGGATGACGCTTCGAACATGAACAGAGGGTATTTGAGGAGATCCTGAAACAAGTTCAGGATGACGCTTCGAACTTGGCACCTGACAACCCGGATAACTCGGGATGACGCTTCAAACATGAACAGAGGTTATTTGAGGAGATCCTGAAAGAAGTTCAGGATGACGCTTCGAATATGGTTTCTGATTACCCGGAAATTGCTTAAAGGAACAGTTATGAACAGGCTATTGCAACTTTAGCCAACGGATTGATTCACAAAGTGCAGACAGCCAATCCGCGTAATCCGCTTTAATCCGCGCAATCCTTTTTTAAAAGAAACCTAGCTCAAGTCTTGCTTCCTCGCTCATCATTGACTTGTCCCAGGGAGGATCAAATGTTAGTTCGACCTCTGCTTCAAGCACATTTTCCACAGCTAAAGCAGCCTGACGGACATCATCCACCAGCATATCTGCCACAGGACAGCCCGGCGAAGTGAGCGTCATAATGATGTTGGCCTTGTTATTGTCGTCAATATCAACATTGTAAACCAACCCCAAATCATATATATTGACCGGTATTTCCGGATCGTAAACATCTTTTAATCCATCAATGATTAAATCAATTCTATTATCCATCACACATTCTCCTTTCCTGATAGTCTATTGTAAGCAACAGCGTAGAGTTTGATTTGTTTGATCATAGCAAGCAATCCGTTCGATCGGGTAGGCGAGAGGTGTTGTTTCAAGCCGATTTCATCAACAAAGAAAAGTTCGTTGTTAAGCAACTCTTCAGGGGTACGATTAGAAACTACCCGAAGCAACAAAGCCACCAATCCTTTGACAATCACGGCATCGCTTTCACCACGAAAGACGATTTTACCATCCGTAAAATCGGATACAAGCCATACCCGAGACTGACACCCTTTGATGAGGTACTGATCGGTTTTGTCTTTAGGATCCAAATCTTTTAATTCGTTGCCCAACTCAATCAGGTAACCGTATTTATCCATCCAGTCTTCGAAGGCTGAAAACTCATCTACAATCTCTCGCTGTACTTCGTTTATTGTCATCAACTATTAACATTTAATAAAGGATGCAAATGTCGTTAATTTTTGCTTCAACTGCAAAAATACTTCAATTTCCAGACAGAAAAGCCTGTAAGGCAAACATTAATTTACCACTATCTTATTCGTTGACAGGATTCTATTTTGCGTTTTTATAATTACAAAGTACAGTCCGTGAGGCAGTTTGTATTCTTTTGTGAAATTTTTATTAATAAAGGATTCTCTTTTAACGATTCTGCCAAGATTGTCTGTAATAACTATATCAATATTTTTTTCTTCTGTTCTTGAAAAATCAATAGTAAAGTTCCCGGATGATGGATTTGGATATATTAAAGGCTTATAGATGTTAAGCGTCTCAATGTTGTTGGGTATGCGTTGAACAACCAATTGTAGTGTATCCGAAAGAGAAAAACAAATTCCATTGCTATTTTTAACTACAAGTGAAGCCTCCCCTTGATAAGGCCTATTCCATTTAATTACTGCTAAGGTATCATTAAATTTTATATTACCGGAAGCTGTGGGTGATAATTCCCATTCAATTGTTTCACTATTATTTATTTTATGAATTTCATAATAGGATGAATCAATTGAATTGGTGATTGTATCATCAACTCCATAAGGAATAACTGGCTTTTCAGGAATCTTTTTCACCATTGTTTTTATTATATCCGATTGTATTTGTCCGTATTTATTACTGATACGACAAAAATAGTATCCTGAATTAACTGTTGTCACTGAGTCGATAGAATAAGATGGAGAAGAATGATTTAAGCTGTTATAATTTTTAAACCATTCGTATTTATAATCATCCCTTTCAGCATTAGCAGATAATTCAAGTAATAATTTAGAGCCTTCACATAATGCAATATCAGCTAGGTTATTTTTAATAACAGGCAATGAATCCACTGAGTTAAATTCGACTGCACCAATATCTACTATTTTATTGCCTTTGTTTTTACCATCCCAGATTCTGCATTTATTATTGTAATCAACCAGTATGGCAGGATCAAGATAAGCATTATTTCCTTTATCAATGCATGGTGATTGTATTGTCGGCCAGTATTTCGACGATTCGACATTCGATAGTAAAGGGTTAGTATCCATACAAGTTGATGAAAACCAAGAGCTATCTTTGGCATTTCTGATAATTGAATTTTCGATTGTCTTTTTTGTTGCAGCATCGTTTAATGATATTTCCGGAGAGCCAGGATTCCACACAATAGAATTTTTGATATCAAAACTGAATACAAAAGTGTTGCCAAGATAAATTGCAGAATTACTTGAAATATTATTAACAATAGTGCAATTTATTAAGCCGGAAAAAACACCTGCATTTGCATAATAAGCTCCACCTTTGGCTGCTGAGTTATGGTCAAATATACTGTTGTAAATTATTAGTGATGTGGAACCTACATTCTCAACGGCCCCACCACTGTTGATTGCAGAATTGTTTTTAAATAAACAGTTGGAAATCTTACTTGCCTGGATGGATATGGCTCCACCATTTGAGTCCGCTTTGTTATTAATAAATGTGCAGTTCGATAATTCATTCAATCCTCCAAAACCGTTGAACCTTATGGCACCCCCATTACTTGTGGCCCAATTGTTATAAAAACCACAATTTTTTATGGTTATTATTTTTTGTGCGCCGGAAGATAAGCCGTCATAGTGAATTGCTCCCCCTACTGTGCTTATATTGTTTCTAAAAACAGAATTCAATATTTCAACATTTCCCCTCATTTTCCTTATATCAATTGCTCCACCGAAATCGATGTTCAATCCTTTGGCAAATTCAAAGATACAACAATTGATTAAATTATACTTTATTGTTTCCTGTATAAAATTTATTCCATTCCATGATCCATCTGGAATAGCAGAGTTACTAAAACCCAAGGTGTCATTTACAGTGAAAATGATCGAATCATTTCTATTTCCCAAGGCCAGCAATTGACCTATTATATCAAATTTATAATGTCCTTGAAAGATTATTTTAACCCCAGGTTCGATGATTAAATTTTCATTTATGGGGATGTTTAAATCGCCACTGACCAAATAGGGAGATTTTTCTTTACTCCATATTCCGGATACCGTTCCTGAAATATTAGTTTGACTGTATGTATCAAAAAATACCAATACAAATAATAATGCGGATAGAAATTTTTTCATTGTACTCTTTATAATTTAAATAGTGAGCCCACTCCGAAAAGCCCCCGATAAATTGGGGCCACTAAGACTCTAAGCCACAAAGGCACACAAAGTGTTTATTATTAGCTATATACACTTAGTGAATCTTTGAGTCTTTGTGCCTTTGTGGCGGGATTAGACTTTTCGGAGTGGACTAAATAGTTGATCTGTTTTTTTGTTATTAAATATAGTACGAAGATACATTTTTAATTTAATATAATCACTTAAAGAATAGGTTTATTTTGTAATGAAGCCCCTGAAACACTTATGGTTTTAAAACCTTGAGTGTTTTAAAACCATTAAGTAACTTTGAATCATTCTAAATAACAAAGAGGGTAATAACCAAGTATTTTAATTTGTACTTTAGTAGATTATTTAGTTAAGTAATTTTACACAATAAAAACACACACAAATGGAAACATTAGCTGGATCACAGACGGAGAAAAATCTGTTAAAAGCCTTTGCAGGGGAATCGCAAGCCCGCAATCGCTATGAGTTTTTTGCCAAAATAGCACAAAAAGAAGGTTTGGAGCATATTGCTTCCCTATTCATGGAAACTGCTGAAAATGAACGCTCACATGCCAAACAGTTCTTCAAACAACTGGAAGGTGGAGCCGTTGAAATCACTGCAACTTACCCTGCCGGAAAGCTCGGCACCACCTTGGAAAACCTGAAAGCTGCTGCAAGTGGCGAAAACGAAGAGTGGACTGAATTGTATCCTGAATTTGCCCGCGTAGCCGATGAAGAAGGATTCAAGAGAATTGGATTGCTGTTCAGATTAATTGCCAAGATTGAAAAGCATCACGATGAGCGTTATCGCGAATTGTACCACAAGCTCGAAACAGGTCAGGTATTTGAAAGCGAAGAAAAAGTGATCTGGAAATGCCGTGTTTGCGGGTTCCTGCACGAATCAACCCAGCCGCCATTAAAATGCCCGGTTTGTGAACATCCACAGGCGTATTTCGAGATTGTAACTACGAATTCCACGAATTCCACGAATTAATACGAATTGCACGAATTTCACGAATTAATACGAAAATACGAATTAATACGAAAATACGAATTAAAAGAATTAATCCCGATAGCTATCGGGAGAATTTTACGAATTGGGACTCAGATGGAGCGTTCTATGTTCCAAGGTATTGCAGGTTCCCGACAATCCGACATTTATGCATTTATGCATTTTGGCGGATTGTTGTGTTTAAGCTAATATGACGATTCTCGTTATAAGAAACTTGATCTGAGGGTTATTGATTGGAACGAAGCACTCTATTGTTAGTTAAATAACATCAGCATCGGATTACATCGTGGAGGATAGCGTCCCTAAATATGAGCAGACTTTAGCTCTTTCTCAACAGCTTTTTTAATTAGACTGTTTAATGTTGTTCCACTTTTTTTCGCTATTACTGCAGCTCTTCTGTGTATCTCAGGCGTAAGGCGGACATTCAAAACACCAGTATAGGTCTTTTGAGCTTTAATGCCTTTTTCCTGGCATAACTCGATATAATCTGTAACAGCTTCTTTGAAAGCTTCCTTTAGTTCGGCTACTGACTGCCCTTCAAATGTTACCAATGCGTTAATCCCTTCAATCTTTCCAAAAAAAACATCATCATCTTCGCTAAAATTAACGCTGCCGATAAAATCATTGTATTCTAACGTGTTCATAATTTAAGAGTTTTAGCCTTCGTTTTTAATAAAACCTACATTTAGTCATTTGTAATTAATCATTTATTATCTAACAGCTTTCTCCTTTTTTCTCTTTCTCCTTTCTTCACTTTCGCTCATTAAAGAGTGCAATATAGCTAATTTTTAATATATTTGTACTTGAAACAAAGACGTTAAGGGCGTTAAGAGCGAGGTTAGTGCATTGGCTCGTTGTTTTAGAAAAGCTCACTTTCCTTAATCTAATGACAGTTCTCTTTGGGGCTTGATAAAAAAAACAAATTAGAAGTGTCAATCCTGAGTAATCTAAATAAAATAAGGTACACAGTGTTTCACAGAGGCTTCACAGAGTCACACAGTAAAAAAACTGTGAAACACTGTGGTCCTCTGAGAAACACTGTGTAATTTTTTAAGTGTCATACAGTAAAAAAACTGTGAAACACAGTGGTCCTTTTACTGTGAAACACTGTGTTCCTCTGTGAAACACTGTGTAATTTTTTAAGTGTCATACAGTAAAAAAACTGTGAAACACTGTGGTCCTTTTACTGTGAAACACTGTGTTCCTCTGTGAAACACTGTGTAATTTTTTTAGTTTCAAACAGCAAAAAAACTGTGAACTACAGTGTGTCTTTTTAACTTTTAATAAACACTGTGTACTCCTACAATTTTCTTATACGTTCCATTGCTTCCAACACGTTGTCACGATCGGCAAAGGCTGAAAAGCGGAAATAGCCTTCACCCGAAGGGCCAAAACCTGAACCTGGCGTTCCTACCACATTGGCTTCGGTTAGTAGTTGATCGAAAAACTCCCATGATTTTATTCCATTGGGAGTCTTCACCCAAACATAAGGTGCATTCACACCTCCAAAGACACTAAACCCGCTTTCCTTCAGACTTTCGCGCATAATACGTGCATTATCAAGGTAATAATCAATAACAGCCTTCACCTGCACTTTGCCTTCAGGGGTATAAATGGCGGCTGCGGCTTTTTGCACCGGATAAGATACGCCATTGAATTTGGTGGTATGCCTGCGATTCCACAATGCCTTCACCTGGTGGGTATTACCAGCACTGTCGTATCCCATCAATTCTTTTGGAATCACTGTAAAGGCACATCGTGTTCCTGTAAAGCCTGCCGTCTTGGAAAAGCTGCGGAATTCAAGTGCCACCTCTTTTGCACCTTCAATTTCGAAGATCGAATGGGGGATGGAATCGTCGGTGATATACGCTTCATAAGCAGCATCGTAAAGAATGATGCATTTATTGGCACGCGCATATTCCACCCATTTGGTCAACTCTGTCCTACTGGCAACGGTTCCTGTGGGATTGTTGGGGAAACAAAGAAAGATCAGGTCAGGACGCTCAGTGGGCAATTCAGGAATAAATCCATTGGCCTCGTTGCAAGGCATGTATATTATCCCGTCGAAATAACCATTACTTTGCATCGTTCCTGTTTTGCCCGACATAACTGTTGTATCGGAATAAACAGGATAAACGGGGTCGCAGATCGCTATTTTATTGGTGGCGCCGAATATTTCCTGGATATTGCCTGTGTCGCATTTTGCACCATCTGACACAAAGATATCATCGGCAGTAATGTCTACACCACGGTTTTGGTAGTCGTTTAAAGCGATGGCCTCACGCAAAAAATCGTAACCCTGCTCTGGTCCGTAACCTTTGAATGTAGAAGCATTTGCCATCTCTTCAACGCCTTCGTGAAAAGCTTTGATAACGGCTGGTACCAATGGCTGAGTTACATCGCCGATGCCCATGCGGATGATTTTTTTATCAGGATTGGCCTGAGCGAATTCGCGTACTCGTCTGCCTATTTCGGGGAATAAATACCCTGCCTGAAGTTTCAGGTAATTCTCATTGATCAATGCCATTGTATGTTTGTATTAAAAGTAATAATAGTTTCATTCTGGAAGCTACAAAGTTATAAAAACAAATTACACGAATTTAAGACGAATTACACGAAGGTACGAATTACACGAATTTAAGACGAATTACACGAAGGTACGAATTACACGAATTGCGCCTTCCTTTGCAGTTCAGTCATTGTGATAGTAATCGGGTCTGATAAAAAAAGACAATAAAATGGTTCTATAACTTTTTGTCTGGTTAAAATGAAGCAGGCATTTTAAGGTGCAGAGCACCAATTATATTTGTAGAAAGCATATGAATCAATGCTCCCATCAGGTGCAGAGCACCGTTGATATTTGCAGGAATGGGCATCTCTGAAATTTGAAATCTACAAATGAATATTTTACCACACCAAAAGTCATGGAGCCGTTTTTTAGAAATCCATTCTGTGGTGTAAATGAAACTATTCTTTACACAGGGGAATTTCGCACCTGACTTTTACCATTAAAGGGTATAAATACCACTGCATTTTATCCTCCAAAAATCATTGAACCTATATTAACTAGGGTCTGCTGAAAAACTCAGTAAGGACTTTTTAGGTTCATTTGGTTAGAATTGAATATTGCTCATTCCCATTGACTTGTTAAAATTGTCATTGAAAGTGAAAGGGAAATAAAATTCTCCGAAAGATGTTGGTTATAGGTTATAATGCTGTAAATGTCTGAATGTGAACATTTAATATTAAAAAAAGGTATAACCGCAGACTTGACCCCGAGTACTCGGGGTCAAAACATATAAGATCTCTGGTTATACCCTAAAATGATTCAAGTGACAGCTGCTTAGAATATTACAAGGGTATAACCTATAACCAGCATGTGTGTGTTTGTTTTATTTTTGAATCTGCAAAAAAATACCCAATTAATTGATTCTAAAAACAAACAAGAGCTCCCGAGTACTCGGGAGCTCTTATTTTAATTTGCAGGTTGATATCTTCTTATAATACTGCATCCCGAGTACTCGGGATGAGTTTTTCAGCAGACCCTAACTATTATTCCAATGATGAGATGCTGTTGCTATTTGAGTACTAAGAGTGTACTTGCTGTATAATTAGCGTGTTTCAATGCACACAAATAACACCCTGATAACACAAATAGAACACAGAAAGACCACAGCGGCAACACATAAAACACACAGATAGTACCCAAAAACCAATTCCATTACAGAAGCCGATCATCACATGGAAAGGAGGTTAACCCTCTTTTGGGGTAGTTGGCACTAATAGTGGACTTGATCACTTTCAATTCCAAATTTCAGGGATTTAAGTAATAGAATCTAATTAATGAAGTATTTTTTAATGATATAACAAAGAAAAATGGAACGCGGATTAAATCGGGTTTAGCGGATCAAAAACGGATTTTTGATACTTCGTATTTGGATTTTAAGACGAGAAATTAAAAAGTCTCAATCATCCATATAACATTGAAGATCTTTTGAATCCGTCCCGATTTATCGGGAGCAAATCCGTTTTCAATCCGCTAGATCATGTTAAATCCGCGTTCTATTATTTGACTTGAAATTAATTTGTTTTATCAGCATTTATTTGTTTTGAAAGGCGACAATAAAGCTTTCTAATTACTTATATTCTGCGCCCATGGCTGGTTGGTGGCTCCCAATTGCCTGCCCATATAAAGCCTTCCATAAAATAAATTAGGATTGCATGCATTTTTGAACAACCAGTTCCCTGATCAAAGTGTTTAATAGTTCAAACTAAAGTTTTAAACAGTCAATCATGGTTACCATTCAATCTCATTCGGGAATTTATACATTGGAAGTCAGGCAGTTTATAAAATGTCCCATGGACGAAGCCTGGCAGTTTTTCTCCTCTCCTGGTAACTTGTCGAAGATTACCCCTGTGCATATGGGTTTTCAGATTACTTCAGGAACGCCTGCAAGGATGCATCCCGGACAAATAATTACTTATCGGGTTTCGCCATTTCCGGGTATCACAACCAATTGGGTGACTGAAATAACACATGTCGAAGAAGGTAAATTTTTCGTTGATGAACAACGTTTCGGACCCTACCGTATGTGGCATCATGAACATTATTTCGAAGCGCAGGGCGAAGGTGTATTAATGACTGACAGGGTGTCGTATAAATTGCCTTTCGGTTTTATTGGTAGATTAGCGCAAACACTTTTTATTAAGCGGCAACTTCGGGAAATCTTTTCGTTCAGGGAGGAGTTTCTGAATAAGATGTTTACCCAATAATAATTGATTGACCACTGATACATAAAGAAAAGGAACTCTCATAAAGAAAAGGAACACTGATTATAATAGAAGGAACAACTTAATAAAAAAAGGGGAACACTGATGACACCAATGCTACTGATAAAAACTGATAAGAAAAAAGAAAAAGGAACACTGATGACAATGATCAAACTGATCTTCTGATCCGTGTAATTCGTTTTAAATTCGTGTAATTCGTATTTTACTTTTATCAGTGTTAATCTGTAATATCAGTGTCATCAGTGTTCCCTTTTTTTTAAAATATCATCAGTATTCCCTTTTTTTTAATGTCGTTGGTGTTCCCCTTTTTTATTGGTCATCAATGGGCTAATTTATTTGTTATTTATCATTGGAGATCCACTCTTTTTCAGCATAAAGAAAGTTTACGTTGAGTAAAAATTCTTATCTGAAATGGGAAGTCAGTTGGGGTTGGGAAAGGGTAATTTATATATTTTAATAATAATTTTAAGTAATTGGAATACAGGTTAGTTAGTAGATATTAGTTCTAGTTTTAGCCTCAATTCAACAACCAGTAAATATCAGTTGGCATGGTTTGTGATAAAGACCCCAAAGAAGAAAGAAAACTCATTAAAAAGTAGGATTATTTAAGCATTTATATGATAGAAAAGATGGTTCTTTTCTAAATTCTGTTATCCTTTTGAGAGTTAGTTTTTGGTATTAATACTTTATTCAAATTAAATGAGGCGAATTGTATTGCTGGTTTGTGGCATTACCACCTTTTTTGTTTCTATGATTTCCGAAGTGAAAGGGCAAGCCACCATCACAGCTACAGCCACGGCTGAAGTAATTGAGGCTTTAACAACCAGGGAAACTGCACAATTGAACTTTGGACGCTTTTCGCCCGAGACTCAAGGGGGAAAGGTGATTTTAACTCCCGATGGCGTCCGTTCGGCCCAGGGTACTGTTGTACTGGCTGGTGGAACTCATAACGCGGCCAGTTTTTATATAACGGGCCAATATGAAGCCTCCTTTTCAATTACTTTACCATTGGGACCACAGAAATTGACTAATCTGTTAAATGATAAAACCATCCAGGTTGACGACTGGAAATCCTACCCTGTCCAGGGCATCGGAGTGGGAATATTGACCGGCGGGGAAATGACCGTTCTCATAGGGGCGAGTCTGACGGTGGGTAATATGAATACCAATCCAGTGGGCATTTATGCCGGAACCTACTCCGTAACCTTCGCATACAATTAAAGTCTAACTTAGATTACGCGGATTAGACACAGATAACAAGGATTTAGCATTCCACCGCAAATTCGTCAGTGCTCCTCCCTCTGCACTACTCCATTGGTTGGGGAAGGCAATTTTTTATAGTGAGAAGCAAGTTATTTATTTTGATGTTTGATTTCAAAATTATAGGTGTATAGAAATTCAATTGGTCCACTGATGAATTTCATGTGTTTATAATTTGTTTTTTAGTTGTCACATGGAACTCACCAATAATCATTCTGGTGTGTGAAGTAGATTTTCTAAGGGCTCGTTTGTTATTTACTTTTTTATACCCTTTTATTGATAATAAGTTAGCCAAATTTAAAATGTAATGAAATACCAAACGGGTTTTTAGTTACCTTAAGTTACATTACACAAAAAATCAGCTCTAATATTGAGGTCGGAGATAAGGTCGGAGATAAATTAACTGAAAACTAACTAATCCCGAGTACTCGGGATGGAGGAAGTAAGCAGCGGAAACACGGCCCTGAAAGGGTTGAACTTTTTACTGAATTCATATTAAGCCCTTTCAGGGCTGCCGGGTCGTTACTTATTCTTCCGAGGGTTTCACCCACGGTTATTCAGATTCAGTCCTTTCAGGACTGTTATTAAGGTTGCCCACTTTTCGGAGTGGACTCATTGTTAATAATTAAAAAATAGGTTAGTGGATTTAAACGCATCCTCAATGAACTAAAGCAATACCCCATCTCGTTTTAATTTAACAGGGTATCCAACAGAAATGATAATATCTAATCTGAGATGAATGATCTTGCTAATTCATTCAATGTAATAATTGATCAGGTTTATAATTTATTCAGACATAGATCGAATTTTCGTTGAATTATTCAAAAAGGCAAATGACTTTGAGATTTGCATAGAGCATTTAAAAAAAAGTTGAAAATTTACATACAAGATCTGTGAACCAAAAATGATTACTCGGATTTGAAATTAATTACAAGGATAGGGTTGTCGGTTATCTTCTTAGTTCTCATCTTCTGATTTTCACACTTTCTCCCCTAAAATTCATTTGAATAATACGTATGCAGGGACCACATCAATCCTTTTACCCTGATGAAGAATTACATCTTGTTGATTCAATGTAACTATTGTCCCTTTATTTAATTTAAAAAAATCCATAGCATCCATCAGTCCTCTTTCTTCTCTGGCTGAATTTTCAGGGTTCAATTCATAGCAGACTTGAATGAGTTGCTCTGCCACGTTATTTTTACAAACTACAAAATCACATTCAATTCCATTTTCATTGTAGTAATATAACTCTTTATTTTGTCGGCGTAATTCCAAAAATATTACATTTTCCATTTTCCTGCCCATGTCCTGATTAAATGTAACCGATACAACATCAACCAAACCAGTATCAATTAAATATATTTTACGGGGGTTAACAATTTGGGCTCTATAAGAGTATGAAAATTTTGGCATTAAATAAAGAAGGTACGATTGCTCGAAATAAGAAAAATAATCTAAAATGGTAGCAGAAGTTTTAATTCCGAGCGGTTGAGTCAGTTTTGTTGCTGTCACCAGGTTTCCGACATTTGAAATCAGAAAGGTAATTAATCGTTTTAGTGATTTTACATCCCTGATATTATGGCGTACTGCAATATCTCTATACAAAATATCGTCAAGCAGGGTATCCAAAATATCAGGATTAGCTGTTTTAACGTATTCGGGAAAACCACCAATCTTCAAATATTGCAAAAATGTTTCTACATTAGGGGCTAAAGATTTGTATCTTAAAAATTCGGAGAAAGAAAATGGGAACAACTCTTTGGTTATATGTCGCCCAGTTAATTTAGTTCCAAGTTCTTTACTTAACAGAGAAGCATTTAAACCCGTTATAGCTATTCGAAAGCCTTCATCCAGCTTTTGTCTAACATACAATTCCCATCCATCAACAACTTGAATTTCATCAAAAAAAAGAAATTTTTTGCCTGATTCAGTAATGATTAAATCCAATATTTCAAAATCGCCTAATTCAAAATTATAAAATTTAGGAGTATCAAAATTCAGAAAAAAAGCATCGTGATGTCCCTTTTTAATAAATTGTTTTAACAAGGTACTTTTACCACACCGACGAATGCCTGAAATAATTAAAGCATGATTAAAAAGGTTCATTGGAAGGATAGATAACAAATCCCGTTCTAATCCCACCTCTTTTTCCTCGAGTCGTTGATTTTGAAGATCAACGACGGCTAAAATATCCGATTGCTTTATCATATTATACAAGTTACTTGTATGAATTGAATATATAGAACAACAAATATAACTTGTTTATCGCAAATATGCAAGCTTGTTTATCCTGAATATGCAAGTGTATTTATTAAATGGTTGGATGCTTGGATGGTTAAATGGTTAGAATTTTAAATGGCTAAAGTTTTGAATTGTTATCAAACTATCTTTATTAAGATATGAATTAAACGAAGAAACTATGTCATATTTTTAGATGGATGACCATTTCATCTCGAATACTATGACTTAAACTACCAGATCACTTACCTTAATTATTTTTCACTTAGGAGATAAGTCTAACTTCCATGTGGTACAGACAATCATTTTAATCACCTAAATCAGCTTCAATCAGCGGTTCAGACAAGTGGTTCAGACATTGTGTATGTTCTCACAATCACAACGTGATTGAATGTGAATAACCATGGTTGCAATGCATGGGATACCGCAGGCAATCTAATTATTCCACTATAAGTAAAATATTCGTCGAATTATTCAAAAAGGCTAACTATTTTGAGTTTTGCATAGAGCATTTAAAAAGAAGTCGAAAATTTCAATACTAGATCTCATCAAACTACGAATTTCACGAATTTAAAACGAATTGAACGAATTAGATTTCTGGTACGGGTAGGATTGTTCATTTATCATTTTTTAGTTGGGCGATCATCTGATTGGCATCTATGGCAATTTTTGAGAAGGTACGAATTAGACGAATTTAAAACGAATTACACGAATAAAAACCGATCGTGTGATTTTGTGAATTGTAAAACTTCCACTTTTGGATACTGTGCGTTGAATCTTGTAATATCAAGTTTTAATTGCGCTGATATTTCCTTGGTGTAAATTTCAACACCCACTCCTTTATTCCTCTTTGAAAGTAAAAGCAGTACACTTTCGTCAATGTAGTTATCTATCAGTAAGATCGAGGTGGTTGCAGTCTGTACAATATCAATAACGAACTTATATGCATCGAATATTTGTCCATCGTAGAATATTCCTTCGTTAGGAGGAAGATGCGTTTTTATAATCAGATCAAATTCATCAATTTTCTTTGTCAAAGAAAAGACATTGCTTTCAATTCTTTCAATCCGGTGGTTCGTTGCATACCCTTTTAATAGATATTCTTTCAATACTTTATTTGCCCATATTCTGAATTGTACACCCCGTTTTGATTTCACACGGTATCCAACAGATATGATTGCATCTAAATTGTAGTAAACAATTTTTCTTTTTACTTTTCTAAGTCCTTCTAATTGAACTGTCAAGTATTCCTTGACAGTTGAATCAGCATCTAATTCACCTTCTTTGAAAATATTGTTAATATGGAGGCTGATATTCTGCTTGGTAGAATCAAAAAGATCAACCATTTGCGATTGAGTTAACCATACAGTTTCATCTTCAACCCTAACTTCAATTTGAAATTCAGCACTATCAAGTGCTTTATAAAGTACAATTTCACCTTGTTCCATATGAAGTTACGAATTAGACGTCCCGATTAATCGGAAACATGAAGGTACGAATTTAAAACGTATTATACGAGGATACAAAGCTATATATTTAGAAAGACAGTCATTTCATCCAGATTATTCGGGATGCGGTTAAGAATGGCTATAAAGAGACAATGAGACAACAAGACACAATCACAACGTGTTTGAATGTGAATAACCATGTATGCAATGCATGGGATACCGATGGCAATATATTTATTCAGACATAAGTAAAATTTTTGTTGAATTCTTCAAAAAGGCAAAGTTATTTGAGTTTTGCATAGAGCAATTAAAAAGAGGTTGAGTAATTTAAGTTCATTTTCAGATATTTATGATTTTGTTATTCCATGCAATGAAGTTAATAAGATGTATGATTATTCGCCTATAGATGGAATTTTTGTTGAATTATTCAAAAAGGCAAAGTTATTTGGGTTTGCATAGAGCATTTTAAAAGAGGTCGAGTAAATTAAGTTCATTTTCAGACATTTATGGTTTTGTAAATTCTTTCAATGAAACCATTGAAAAGGAATATGATTTCTTTTTTATCTCGAAACACTTGGAAATGCATATTCGTTTAATAGTGTAATTAATTTTAAATACCTTTGAGCATTTCGTATATTTATGGAAGATCAATACACCGAATACAAATCTACTTTTAACGATTCAGTCATTGAATCGTTAGTGGCTTTTGCTAATACCAAAGGAGGCAAAATATTGGTTGGTGTGCATGATGATGGAAGCCCAAATGAAAATTTCTCAATTGGACAAGAAACTTTTCAGAATTGGGTAAATGAGATTAAGATAAAAACACAACCATCTATTATTCCGGATGTAGAAATCATTGATTACAAAGATATCAAAGTAGTTAAATTATCCATTCCTGAATTTCCAATTAAACCTGTTTCTTTCAAAGGACGTTATTATAAACGGGTTAAGAATTCAAATCACCTTTTATCAACTCTTGAGATTGCAGATTTAAGTATGCAATCTTTGCAAGTGTCTTGGGATTCTTATCCGGCTCCAAATATAGGGTTCGATGCCATTGATTTGAAAAAAGCAGAAAAATTCATTCAGAAAGTTAACGCTACCGGACGGTTCAAATTAGAGGGAACTATTATTGAAAACTTAAACAAGCTTAGGCTTATTTCGAACAATAAAATAACCAATGCAGCTTATCTTCTTTTTGCGAAAGACGATATTCCATTTAATGTTCATTTAGGAAGGTTCAAAACAGAATCCCTTATCATTGACGATAGAATGTTGAGAGGTCCATTGTTTGAAGTTGTGGAAGAAACGATGAAGTATTTGATTTCGCAAATTAAAGTTGCTTTTGAGATTACAGGGAAGACCACACAACGTACCGAGATATTTGAATATCCATTGCCTGCTCTTAGAGAATTGTTGTTAAACTCACTTATTCATAGGGATTATTTAAGCCCTATTGATGTCCAGATTAAGCTATTTGACAACAGCATCACCTTTTTTAACCCTGGTAAACTATTTGGCGATTTGACTGTTCAGGATTTAATGACCAATAATTACCAGGCTTATGCCCGAAACAAATTGCTTGCAGAAGCTTTTTATCTTACCGGAGATATAGAAAAATATGGGAGCGGATTTAAACGCATCCTCAATGAGCTAAAGCAATACCCGACCATGAATTTGGAATGTAATGAAATACCAAACGGCTTTTTAGTTACTCTAAGTTACATTACACAAAAAATCAACTCTAATAGTGAGGTCGGAGATAAGGTCGGAGATAAGGTCGGAGAAAAGGTCGGAGAAAAGTTAACTGATAACCAACGAAAGATATTGGAAACTATCAAAGTAAATCCTTCAATTTCCGCATCTGATCTGGCAAAAATAATCAATATCTCAACTAGAAAAATTGAAGTTAATATTGCAAAACTAAAATCTAAAGGACTTATGGTAAGGGTTGGTTCCGATAGGGGCGGTCGTTGGGAAATAATTGTTAATAATTAAAAAAAAAGTTAGTGGATTTAAACGCATCCTCAATGAGCTAAAGCAATACCCCATCTCTTTTTGATTTAACAGTGTATCTAACAGAAATGATAATATCTATCCTGAGATTAAGGTTTGAGTTAATTCATTCAATAAAATAATTGTTCAGGTTTTTGATTATTCAGACATACGTAAAATTTGTGTTGAATTATTCAAAACAGCAAAGTTATTTGAGTTTTGCATAGAGCATTTTAAAAGAGGTTGAGTAATTAAGTTCATTTTCAGATATTTATGATTTTGTTATTTCATTAACTCACGATACGCATTTACTCCGATATATAGGAAAAAGGAAAAAAGAACACTGATAAAAAATAATAAAAAAAGAGTCATCAGTGTTCCCTTTTTTCTTTTTTTATTATTTTTCATCAGGTGTTCCCCTTTATTTTCTAATAACTCAGTGGTCATGCGTAAGCTGAGTCATTCAATGAAATAATTGTTCAGGTTTTTGATTATTCAGACATAGATCGAATTTCCGTAAAATTTCTCAAAACAGCAAAGTTATTTGAGTTTTGCATAGAGCATTTAAAAAGAGGTCGAGTAAATTAGGTTCATTTTCAGATATTTATGGTTTTTTTTATTTCATTCAATGAAGTTGATAAGATGTATGATTATTCACCTATAGATCGAATTTTCGTTGAATTCTTCAAAAAGGCAAATGACTTTGAGATTTGCATAGAGCATTAAAAAAAAAGATGAAAATATAGGTACAAGATCTCATCAAACTACGAATTTCATGAATTTAAACGAATTGAACGAATTAGATTTCTGGTACGGGTAGGATTGTTCATTTATCATTTTTTAGTTGGGCGATCATCTGATTGGCATCTATGGCAATTTTTGAGAAGGTACGAATT
>Ga0209100_1001362_pt1 | contig 16981 bp, 16 predicted proteins | sample lystaG_FD_185480 | JGI IMG/M metagenome (GOLD analysis project Ga0209100, IMG submission 185480) | Glacier valley bacterial and archeal communities from Borup Fiord, Nunavut, Canada, to study Microbial Dark Matter (Phase II) -... | ecosystem: Environmental > Aquatic > Freshwater > Ice > Glacier ...
TCCGTCGCCCGGCGCTGTGGGCGATCGCGCAGTCCCAGCCGTGGATCCCGAGTTATCTCGACGCGGAGATTCTCGACGAATTCCGCGCCTCTGCGCGCCCCGAGTCGGTCGTGGCCTCCGTGACCCTCGAGCCTGGCGACGCGGATGCCCGGTTCACCGGTCCCGAACTCATCGTGCAGCTCGCACTCAGGCCCGGCCTCGCCCGTGCTGAGCTCGATGCTCTTCTCGCGCGTCTTCAGGAGCGGTGGGCGGCGAGTCCGGCGATCGCTGCCCGGGTCGATTCGCTCGAGGTGCGACTCGGCACGGCAGGGGCATGACATCGTCCGAACTGGGGCGAGAACCGCAGCGTTTTCGCTGCCGGGCAACTGGTAAGCTGCAAACCCGTGGTGAACAAACAAAACGCGGACATAACCAAGCACATCTTCGTCACTGGTGGGGTCGTTTCGAGTCTCGGTAAGGGACTCACGGCAGCCAGTCTCGGAAACCTCCTCACGGCCCGCGGACTTCGCGTCGTCATGCAGAAGCTCGACCCGTATCTCAACGTGGATCCGGGCACCATGAACCCCTTCCAGCACGGCGAGGTCTTCGTGACCGACGACGGTGCGGAGACCGACCTCGACATCGGTCACTACGAGCGCTTCCTCGACATCAATCTCAACCAGGCCGCGAACGTCACCACCGGCCAGATCTACTCCACGGTGATCGCGAAAGAACGTCGCGGCGAATACCTCGGCGACACGGTGCAGGTGATCCCGCACATCACCGACGAGATCAAACGACGGATGCGGTTGCAGGCCAGTGACACCGGCTATATGGGCACCGGCAAGCCCGACGTCATCATCACCGAGGTCGGTGGCACCGTCGGCGACATCGAATCCCTGCCCTTCATCGAGGCCGCGCGCCAGGTGCGCCACGAGCTGGGACGCAGCAATGTGTTCTTCGTTCATGTGTCGCTGGTGCCGTATCTCGGCGCCTCGGGGGAGCAGAAGACCAAGCCGACACAGCATTCCGTTGCCGCGCTGCGGTCGATTGGAATCCAGCCGGATGCCCTCGTGCTGCGCTCCGACCGTCCGGTCTCCGAATCCAACAAGCGCAAGATCGCCCTCATGTGCGACGTGGACGAGCAAGCGGTCGTCAATGCGATCGACGTGCCGTCGATCTACGACATCCCGACCATGCTCCACGACCAGGGGCTCGACGCATACATCATCGATCACTTCGGGCTCGAGGCAGCCGAGGTGGACTGGTCTGGCTGGAGAGACCTGCTCGCCGCGGTGCACCAGCCCAAGCACGAGGTCACGATCGGCCTCGTCGGCAAGTACATCGACCTTCCGGATGCCTACCTTTCCGTGACCGAAGCGCTGCGTGCCGGCGGATTCGCCCAGCACACGAAGGTGCTCATCCGCTGGATCCCGTCGGACGAGTGTGATACGCCCGACGGCGCTGCCCGGCTGCTGTCGGATGTCGACGGCATCTGCGTGCCTGGAGGGTTCGGTGTTCGCGGAATCGAGGGCAAGCTCGGGGCGCTCAAGTTCGCGCGCGAGAACGGCATCCCCGCGCTCGGGCTCTGTCTCGGACTGCAGTGCATGGTGATCGAGTACGCGCGCAATGTTGTGGGTCTCGCCGGGGCATCCTCGTCGGAGTTCGACCCGGAGACCGAGTTCCCGGTGATCGCGACGATGGCCGAGCAGGTGGAGATCCTCGCCGGGGGAGACCTCGGTGGCACGATGCGCCTGGGTCTCTACCCCGCGGACCTCGCCGAGGGATCGATCGTCGCGCAGGTGTACGGATCGGGCCGCGTCCAGGAACGCCACCGTCACCGCTATGAGGTCAACAACGCCTACCGCGCCGAGATCGCGGCCGCCGGACTCGACTTCTCCGGTGTCTCCCCGGATCGTCACCTCGTAGAGTTCGTGGAGCTTCCGCGCGAAGTTCACCCCTATTACGTCGGCACCCAGGCGCATCCGGAGCTGCGCTCGCGACCTAACCGCTCGCATCCGCTGTTCCAGGGACTCGTCGCCGCGGCGCTCGAACGCCAGGAGGCCACACGCCTGTTCACCGTGCAGGACTCGTGAGCATGGCGGAGTCACTCGCCGATGAGGTTTCGGCCGTCACGGTGGTCTCGAGCGAAATCGTCTACGGCGGGATCGTCTGGGACATCCGTCGCGAGGTCTTCGAATACGGTGATGCGGAGCCGGTCGACACCATCACGCGCGAATATGTGGATCACACCGGTGCCGTGGCGATCCTCGCCCTCGATGACCGGGATCGGGTGCTGCTGATCCGCCAATATCGCCACGCCATCGGAACACGGGAATGGGAGATTCCCGCGGGACTGCTCGACGTCGCCGGGGAGGCACCGGTGATCGGGGCGCAGCGCGAGCTCGCGGAGGAAGCGGATGTCGTGGCCAGCGAGTGGAACCTGCTGAGCGATTTCTACTCCACGCCCGGCGGCAGCAACGAGGCGATCCGCATCTATCTCGCCCGCGGGCTGAGCGACGCACACACCGCCTTCGAACGAACCGCCGAGGAGTCCGACATCGAGAAGCGCTGGGTGCCGCTGGATGAGGTCGTCGCCGCGGTGCTGGCCCGCACGGTCGGCAACTCGATCCTCTCCATAGCCGTGCTCACGGCCCACATCTCGCGAGCCGCGGGCTGGGCAAGCCTCGGGGCCGCCGACGCACCGTGGCCGCGCCATCCGAAGCTCCGCGGCCGTGACTGAGGATTCGCCTTTCGAGCGGGCCGTCGACCGGTATCTGCGCCATGTCTCGATCGAGCGTGGCCTGTCGTCGAACACCGTCTCGGCCTATCGACGCGACCTCGCGGCCTACGGCCGGCACCTGACCGGCCGCGGTGTGACGACTCCCGAGGGCATCGCGCTCGCCGATGTCTCGACCTTCGCGCAGCACCTGCGCACCCGCACCGAGAATCCGCTCACGGCATCCTCGATGGCGCGGATGTTGTCGTCGGTGCGCAGCCTGCACCGCTTCCTGCTCGACGAGGGGATGGTGGCGGTGGATGTTGCCGCAGACGTCACCCCACCGAAGCTCGCGAGCCGCCTTCCGAAGGCCATCACGATCGAGCAGATGACCGCGGTGCTCGAGGCGGCATCGGGGGACGACGTGCAGTCCCTTCGTGATCGTGCGCTGCTCGAGTTGCTGTATGCCACCGGTGCTCGCATCTCCGAGGCCGTCGACCTCAACGTCGACGACGTGATCGGCACGGAAGGGCAGAGCGTCGACGTCGTGCGCCTGTTCGGCAAGGGAGGGAAGCAGCGCATCGTGCCGCTCGGGTCCCATGCGCAGGCCGCCATCGACGCATACCTGGTGCGGGCGCGGCCGCTGCTTTCGACCAGGGGCAAAGCGACCCCGGCGCTGTTTCTCGGCATCCGCGGGCAGCGGGTCTCACGGCAGAACGCGTGGCTGATCATCCGGGCGCGGGCGGAGCAGGCGAGGCTCGGCTTCGAGATCTCACCACACACCTTCCGGCACTCCTTTGCGACGCACCTTCTCGCCGGAGGGGCGGATGTGCGCGTCGTGCAGGAGTTGCTCGGCCACTCCTCGGTGGCCACGACGCAGATCTACACCCTGGTCACCGCGGACACCCTCCGCGACATGTACACCACAGCACACCCGCGCGCCCGCTGAGCCTGGCCGCTTCGCCCGGGGATCCTCGGGCACCGCGCGTTCACCGACTCCGCCGCGAGCCGGTCGCCAACTGCTGCCCGGGTGCCGTGTCGGGGCGTCAACCGTCACCAACTGCTGCCCGGGTGCCGCGCTCCGGGCGTCAACCGTCACTGACTGCTGTCCGGGTGCCGCGAGAGAGTGCTTTGTGACAGTTGACCGGATGCCCAGCGGACACCCCCGGATACCGACCGGATACCCACCGGGTGCGGGCCGGGCGTGGCGAGTCTCAATGATCGAATCGATACCCTTCAGTAGAATCATTCTCAATCGGCAGGGGCCGGCGACCAAGGGTAAGGAATGTCGGGATGACAGCGAAGCGGACCAAATCGGCTGAGGAACTCCCCGGTTTCGAACGGGTCGCCACCGGCCCGACCGGCCGCCCTATCACCGAATTCCCCGAGCCTCGTGTCCTTGCCTCCAACGGTCCCGCCCGAATCATTGCCCTCTGCAACCAGAAGGGCGGCGTCGGCAAGACCACTACCGCGATCAGCCTCGGTGCCGCCCTGGCCGACTACGGTCGTCGCGTGCTCGCGGTCGACTTCGATCCGCAGGGGGCCTTGTCCGCCGGCCTCGGCGTCGCCTCCCACGAGGGAACGAACATCTACGACCTGATGCTCGGAACCGTCAAGGACACTCACCAAGCGATCCGCACGACCTCCACGCCTGGCCTCGACGTGGTCCCTGCCAACATCGACCTCTCCGCCGCGGAGGTGCATCTCGTGAACGAGGTGGCCCGCGAGCAGATCCTTGCGCGGGTGCTGCGCCAGGTGAGCGGTGAGTACGACGTGATCCTCATCGACTGCCAGCCCTCCCTCGGCCTCCTCACCGTCAATGCGCTCACCGCCGCCCACGGAGTGCTGATCCCGCTCGAGTGCGAGTTCTTCGCCCTGCGCGGGGTCGCGCTGCTCGTGGAGACCATCGAGAAGGTAAAGGATCGCCTCAATCCCGCGCTGCTGCTCGATGGCATCCTGGCCACGATGTACGACTCCCGTACCCTGCACTCTCGCGAAGTGCTCGACCGGGTCGTCGAGACATTCGGAGACCGCGTCTTCGAGACCGTGATCGGGCGCACCGTGAAGTTCCCGGATGCGAGCGTCTCCGGCACCCCGATCACGCAGTTCGCTCCCGACCATCAGGCCGCGGGGGCGTATCGCCAATTGGCCAGAGAGTTGATCGCCCGTGGCGCGGTCGCCTGACGCCACGGTGGAAAACCCGGAGGCCACCGGCTTCTCGGTGAGCCTCAGCAACTTCAATGGACCATTCGACCTCCTGCTCTCGCTTATCGGCAAGCATGAGCTCGACATCACTGAGATCTCGCTCAGCATAGTCACCGGCGAGTTCATCGCCTACCTCAAGCAGCTCGACACGGCTACCGAACTCGACCAGGCGAGCGAGTTTCTCGTCGTAGCCGCGACCCTGCTCGACCTCAAGGTCGCCGGACTCCTGCCCCAGGGTGAGCTGGTGGATGCGGAGGATGTGGCGCTGCTCGAGGCCCGCGACCTCCTGTTCGCCCGCCTGCTGCAGTATCGGGCGTTCAAGGAGATGACGACCTGGTTCTCGGCCCAGTTCGACGCCGAGTCCACCCGACACGAGCGCACGGTGCGCCTGGAGGAGAAGTTTCGCAAGCAGACGCCTGAGCTCCTCTGGACGGTCAGCCTGGAGGACTTTGCCGCGCTCGCCACGCTGGTGTTCGCGCCACGAGAGCTGCCCACCGTGGGGATCGACCATCTGCACGCGCCGCTGGTCAGCATCCGGGAACAGGCGGCACAGGTCGTCGCGCTCCTGCGCAGGGGGATGCCGATGACCTTTCGCCAGCTCATCGCCGGGGTCGAGCAGAAGGGTGTGATCGTGGCGCGCTTCCTCGCGATTCTTGAGCTCTACCGGGGGGCTTCCCTCTCCTTCGAACAGCGTGAACCGCTCGGGGAGCTCACCGTGCGCTGGACCGCCGAACACTGGTCGGAAGAGAACCTCGCGAGCCTGGGATCAGACTATGGAAATTGACATGCTGCACGAGACCCCCGAAACCGTGGTCGCTCCCGGGGAGGTGGAGCGAAGCCTCGAGGCGATCCTGATGATCGCAGACGAACCGCAAACCCTCGTGTCGCTCGCCACGGCACTCGGCGTGGCCGTCGCTGCGGTTCGGCAGTCGATCGAGCGACTCGTCGCCGATTATGACGGCCAAGGAGGTGGCACTGGCGGGAGCATCCGCCGCGGCTTCGAACTTCGAGAGGTGGGGGGCGGATGGCGCATCTACGTGCGCGGCGAATATGACGACGTCGTGCGCGACTTCGTGCTCACGCAGAACCCGACGCGGCTCTCCCAGGCCGCGCTCGAGACGCTCGCCGTGATCGCCTACAAGCAGCCGATCAGCCGGGGCGCCGTCGCGTCGATCCGAGCCGTGAATGTGGATTCTGTCGTGCGCACGCTCCTCGGTCGCGGACTCATCACCGAGGCATTCACCGATAGCGAGACCGGCGCCATCCACTACGCAACGACCGATCTCACCCTGATCCAGCTGGGCATCAACTCGATCGACGAGCTCCCGGCGATCTCGCCGCTGCTCTCCGACGGATCGGACGGTTTCGCCGATGTCATCTGACTCTCCCTCCGGCACCGCGTCCGACGACGGAGTGCGCTTGCAGAAGCTCATGGCGGCCGCAGGCGTGGCTTCGCGTCGGGTCTCGGAGAACATGATCGAGGCCGGCCGAGTGGAAGTGAATGGCGAGGTGGTCACGGAGCTCGGCCGCCGGGTGCTCGGGGCGGATCTCGTCTCGGTCGACGGGGTCGCTATCCAGCTCGACACCTCGCGGCGCTACCTCATGCTCAATAAGCCCGTCGGAATCGTCTCCTCCCTGCAGGACGATCGCGGGCGCCCCGACCTCCAGCGCTTTGTGTCCCGGTTTGACGAGCGACTCTTCAACGTCGGCCGGCTCGACGCACAAACCTCCGGCCTGCTAATTCTCACCAACGACGGTGAACTCGCCCACGTGCTCGCGCATCCGTCGTTCGGGGTGATGAAGACCTACATTGCCAAGGTCGAGGGCCGGGTATCACCGCAGACGGTTGCACAGCTCACCAGCGGGATCGACCTCGAAGACGGCCCGATCGCGGCCGACAAGGCGCGCGTCGTCGGCCAGGCGGGCGCCCGCGAGACGATCGTGGAGATCACGCTGCACTCCGGGCGTAACCGCATCGTGCGACGGATGCTCGAGGAAGTGGGCCACCCGGTCATCGACCTCGTGCGGCGCCAGTTCGGTCCGCTTCACCTCGGATCGCTCGCCGCCGGAGACATTCGCGACCTCACCAAGGCCGAGCTCGGCGCGCTGCTCCAGATCTCCCGGGACTCGACATCCTCCTCTGCCGAGGGTGACTCCGAAGGGGACGACTGATGGCCGTGCGGGCTATTCGCGGTGCGATCCAGCTCGACCGGGACGACCGAATCGAGGTCATGCACGCCACGGCCGAACTGCTGTCGAAGACGCTGCACGCCAACGAGATCGATACCGACGCGCTGATCTCGGTGATGTTCACCGCGACGCCGGATATCACGAGCGAGTTTCCCGCCCTTGCGGCCCGCGAACTCGGGCTCGGCGACGTGCCGCTGATGTGCGCGGTGGAGATGGATGTCGCGGGGTCGATGCCGCGCGTCATCCGCCTGATGGCCCTCGTCGAGACCGATACGCCGCGCAAGTACATCGTGCACACCTACCTGCGGGGTGCGGTCGCGCTCCGGCTCGACCTCGCCCAATAGAACCCGCCCACTAGAACCTCGCCCAATAGAACCTCGCCCACTAGAACCTCACCACACGCCTTCGAGAGCAACGGAACCCCAGAAAATGAATGGAAGCCGCATGATCGGCCAGGTGCGCGTCGTCGGCGCGGGCCTGCTCGGAGCGAGCGTCGGCCTCGGACTGCGGGCCCTCGGCGTGGACGTGATCGTGCACGACTCGTCGCCCGCCAACCTGAGCCTGGCGATCGACTACGGCGCCGGCCGCACCGCCCGCGACACCGACAATCCGCGACTGGTGGTCGTGGCCGTGCCTCCGGATGTCACGGCGCGGGTGATCGTGGATGAGCTCGCGGCTTTCCCGGATGCCCTGGTCACGGATGTCTCGAGCGTGAAGGTGACAGTGCTGGCAGGAGTGCGCGCCGCAGGCGCCGACCTCAGCCGCTACGTCGGGTCGCATCCGCTCGCCGGTCGCGAACGCGGTGGACCGATCTCGGCCAGGGGTGACCTGTTTCTCGGGCGACCCTGGGTCATCACCCCGCACGACGGGATGCCGGCAGCGCAGGTGGGAGTGATCGAGGACCTAGTGCTCGATCTCGGTGCGGTTCCCGTGATCATGACCGCTGAGCAGCACGACTCCAGTGTCGCTCTCGTCTCGCACGTGCCGCAGGTGATCGCCTCCCTGCTGGCCCGGCGCCTCAGTGGAGGCACCGAATCTGCCCTCTCCCTCTCCGGGCAGGGCCTTCGCGACACCACCCGGATCGCCTCGAGCGATGCCGAGCTGTGGGTGCAGATCCTCGGAGCGAATGCCCCTGCGGTCACCGCCGTGCTGCGGGAGTACCGCGCTGATCTCGATCGGGCCATCGACACCCTCGATGCACCCGAGCTGCCCGGCGCACGGCGCGCCCTCGCCGAGCTGCTCGCCGGCGGTAACACCGGAGTGGCCCGCATCCCCGGCAAACACGGCCAGGATCGGCGCTTCAACCAGATCATCGTGATGGTCGACGACAAGCCGGGGGAGCTGGCGCGCCTGCTCACCGAGATCGGTCACATCGGGGTGAACATGGAAGACCTCAGACTCGAACACTCACCGGGACAGCAGATCGGCCTTGCCGAGATCTCGGTCGTTCCCGAAGCTGAGCCGGGGCTCGTCGCCGATCTCGAGGCCCGCGGCTGGCGCATTGCGCAGGTTGGCGCGTGAGCGGCGGCCCCGGTGGCGGCGCACGCGTAGTCGTGGCCATCGACGGTCCAGCCGGAAGCGGCAAGTCCAGCGTGAGCCGGGCATCCGCTCGCCTGCTCGGATTCGACTACCAGGACAGCGGTGCTGCCTACCGGGCGCTCGCCTGGTTCGCGTTGGAGAACGGCATCGACACTGCGGATGCCGAGGCTGTAATCGCGTCGCTCCCCGCATTCGACTATGAGATCGGTACCGACCCCGACGACTATTTTGTGCGGGTTGGGGGAGTGGATGTCACGCACGCGATCCGTGACCCCCGCATCTCCGCCGTGGTGAGCCTGGTCGCGCGCGTTCCTGTGGTGCGCGCCTACCTCGTCGACCTCTTCCGCACGGTGATCGAGCGCAGCGCCCGGCCCGGGATCATCACCGAGGGCAGGGACATCACGACCGTCGTCTGCCCGGGCGCGGATATCCGGATACTGCTCACCGCATCCGAAGAAGCTAGAATGACAAGGCGTTCCGCTGAGTTACCGTCGGAGTCGGCTGCGGCCGTTGCCGAAAAGCTCAGTTCTCGAGACGCCCAGGACTCCCGGGTTGTCGACTTCATGAACGCCGCCGAGGGTGTGACCACCCTCGATTCAACACATCTCGATTTCGACCAGACCGTCCAGGCGGTCGTAGCCCTGGTGGCTCCGCCGGTCGAGTAGAGCGCCCAGCGCTCGTATCGAGATCCCCAAGAGGAAAACCCCCATGCCAGACAACAACGACCAAGAGCACGACGAATACGGCGATCTCGATCCCAAGCTGAGCGAGAAGCTCGCCGTGCTCGACGAGTCCGATGCGCTCATGCGGTCGAATGCCCTGCGTGCGGGCCTCGAGGACTACAACCTCGACGAGGAAGACCGCGGCATCCTCGATTCCGCATCGGATGATCCGGATGCTGTCACCTACCTGCCGGCCCTGCCGGTGCTCGCGATCGTCGGTCGCCCCAACGTGGGCAAGTCGGCGCTCGTCAACCGCATCCTCGGTCGTCGCGAAGCCGTGGTGCAGGACACCCCCGGTGTCACCCGCGACCGCGTGACCTACAAGGGCGAGTGGGCCGGACGCTGGTTCACCCTCGTCGACACCGGTGGCTGGGAGCCGGATGCCAAGGGCATCAACGCCTCCGTCGCCGCCCAGGCCGAGATCGCGATCGACCTTGCCGACGCCGTGCTGTTCGTCGTGGACGCCACGGTCGGTGCCACCAGCACCGATGAGCACGTCGTACGCATGCTGCGCTCCACGAGCAAGCCCGTGATCCTCGCCGCCAACAAGGTGGATGACGCCCGCCAGGAGCCGGAAGCTGCCGGGCTCTGGAGCCTCGGACTCGGCGAGCCGTGGCCGGTATCCGCCCTCCACGGACGCGGCGTGGCCGATCTGCTCGACCACGTGCTCACCATCCTCCCCGAGGTCTCGACCGTTGCGAAGGAAGAGGTGGGCGGACCGCGCCGCGTCGCCATCCTCGGTCGGCCGAACGTGGGCAAGTCCAGCCTGCTCAACAAGGCCGTCGGCGAAGAGCGTGTCGTCGTCAACGAGATGGCCGGAACCACGCGTGACCCCGTTGACGAGCAGGTCGAGCTCGGTGGCAAGGTATGGCGTTTCGTCGATACCGCGGGCATCCGTCGTCGGATGAATCTCGCCCAGGGTGCCGACTTCTACGCATCACTTCGCACCAGTGCCGCGCTTGAGAAGGCCGAGGTCGCCGTCGTCGTGCTCGATGTGAGTGACGTGATCAGCGAGCAGGATGTGCGCATCATCGACCTCGTACTCGAGTCGGGTCGCGCGCTCGTGCTGGCGTTCAACAAGTGGGACCTGATGGATGACGACCGGCGTCGCTATCTCGAGCGTGAGATCGAGCAGGATCTCGCCCACGTGGCCTGGGCCCCGCGGGTCAACATCTCCGCCAAGACCGGCCGTCACCTCGAGAAGCTGGTTCCCGCACTCGAGCTCGCGCTCGCGTCATGGGACACCCGCATCGCGACCGGTAAGTTCAACGCACTCGTCGCAGAACTCGCGTCCGAGCATCCGCACCCGGTGCGCGGCGGAAAGCAGCCGCGCATCCTGTTCGGCACCCAGGCCGCGACCCGTCCGCCGACGTTCGTGCTGTTCACCACGGGATTCCTCGACCCCGGGTACCGCCGCTTCATCACGCGACGCCTGCGTGAGATCTTCGGCTTCGAGGGCAGCCCGATCAACGTGAACATGCGCGTGCGCGAGCGCCGCAAGCGCACCTGATCCCCGCCTGGTTTAATGCTGGTCGACAAGGTCGATTAGGTTGGCCAGCGACCGTTTCGAGACTTCCGGTAGTGCACACTTAATAGATGTCTGACCGTCCCCCGCCCCTTCCTCCGGGATACGTCCGTGATCCCGGGGATACCTGGGTCTACGGCCCCGACGGTGCCAAATTCTGGGGACTCTTCGGTGCTGCTGGGTTGCTGGTGTGGCATCCGTCGGTCGGTATCCTTCTGCAGCATCGTGTCGGCTGGAGTCATTTTGGCGGCACGTGGGGTCTCCCCGGTGGGGCCCGCAAAAAGGGCGAAAGCGCTGTCGATGGTGCATTGCGCGAGGCGGCGGAAGAGGCAACCGTGCCGGCGCACCTGTTGCGGATCATCCACACTTCTGTACTGGATCTCGGGTACTGGTCGTACACGACTGTCGTGGCCGAGGCGATCGAGGTCTTCGAGCCGATAATCGCGGATGCCGAGAGCGCCGAGCTGCGCTGGGTTCCGGTGTCAGAGGTCGAGTCTCTGCCCCTCCACCCGGGTTTCGGCGACGCCTGGGCCGGCCTCCGACTCTTCCTGACGCCGTAGTCAAGACCCGCGCCTGCTGCCGGTCGAATGGCGCCCTCTGCTGGCGCATATCGAGACCCTCCTCGTCGGCGCACTACCTCGCGTCCCGGCGAACTCGCGGGTCGAGTCGGCGCGCCGAAGGGACAGTGCACCATAACGAGACTGCGGGCAGCCTCTCGTTACGCACAGTCTGACCTCTCCTCCACAGGAAGGTCAGTTGGTCTGTTATCCACAGGAAGTGCTGATCAGCAGGCTGTTTGATTCCGACAATGTCAGTGGTCACTGTGATAGTTATCGCATGGCAACCCCGACCGTCACCGACGTGAGCGCAGCGAGACTCACCGATAGTGAGCTGATGCGCACCCTCGCCGAACGGTTCGAAAAACGCCGGTGCGACGACGCGGATATCGCCCGACTCAGCGCGGAAATAGCCGAACGATCCCGCTCCAGTCTCGGTTCGAACTCTCTCGCATCACGAATGCGAGCATCCGGCGCCGCGGCACTGGTGGTGACCATCGGGCGCACAACCCGGGCAGACGCTGCTCGCTACGTGACGGTCGGTTCAGCGACCGCTGCACGGGTGAGCATCACCGGCCAAGCGATGGAGCCCCGGTACCCGTATCTGGCAGACGCTCTCGCGACCGGTGATATTCCGATGGATGCCGCGGCCGCCATCATCTCGAACCTGGATCAGGCCAGTCCGCGCGCGCATCATGACGACCTCGTCGTCGCTGAAGCAGCAATGGCCGAATTCGCCCGTTCTCAGCCGGCTGACCTGGTGCGTCGGTTTGCGATCTGCTGCCGAGACAGGCTTGATTCCGATGGCATCGCCGCGCGCGAAGAGGATCTGGTCTCGCGTCGAGCACTCTCCTTCGTCGAGCTGGCTAGCGGTATGTCCCGACTCACCTGGGATCTTGATCCACTGAGCGCGGCAACCGTGCGCGGCTTCGTCGACACCTATGTCAACACCCTTCACCACACGGGAAAGAAGAGCCAGAGCCTCTTCGACTGCCAATCCGACGGGGAGACGGATCTGAACGCGCTGCGTGACATCCGCACTCGCAAGCAGATGGCATCGGATGGCATGCTCGAGCTATTCGCGCATGTGAGCAATTGCCCGACCACGGTATCCCCGATGCCGAAGACGACACTCGTCGTGCGGATGACGCTTGACAGCCTGCTCACCGGCCTCGGTGAGGCCACCGTTGATGGCACTGAGCAGCCGATCTCTGCCGGCACCGCTCGCCGGATGGCCGCGGAGGCGGGAATCATCCCGATCGTGATGGGCGGCCCGAGTGAGATCCTCGATCTCGGGCGGGAACAGCGACTGTTCACGCCGAAGCAAAAGCTCGCCATTCTCGAGATCCACCCCTCCTGCGCGGCCTGCGGGCGACCACCGGAGTGGACCGAGGTGCACCACATCCGGTGGTACCAGCGTGACGGCGGTCGTACCGATATTGCCAACGCGATCCCGCTCTGCTCGTCCGATCATCACGCGGTGCATGACAACGGATGGGAGATCACGATGAAAGACGGAGTGCCCTGGTTCGTCCCACCCTCTGCCGTCGACATCTACCGGACGCCACGGCGTGGACACAGTATCCCGAGGATCTTGTTTCCCGCGCACGCTTGATCAGTCGATATCCGCGTTTGTTGTTTGCTGAATCCGGCCGATAACTACACTGATGCGATGGCTATCCTTCTTGCTCCGTGCGTCGTCAATGCCCTCCGTGCGGATGCCGGGTTGGTCGGCATCACAGCGATCGACAAAAGGGCCGTCGACGGGCCGGTGCAGGTTCGCACACTCGGCCTTTTCGCCGACGTGCAGACGGATCGCAAGAATCACGGCGGAAAAGACAAGGCGCTGTATGCCTACGCGCAAGAGGATGCTGACTTCTGGGCATCCAAGCTCGGCCGTGATCTCGCTCCGGGCTGGTTCGGCGAGAACCTTCGCGTATCGGGGATCGATGTCAGCAATGCCCGGGTTGGGGAACGCTGGCGCATCGGCGACACTGTGGAGGTCGAGGTGACGATGCCGAGGACACCCTGTGCAACCTTCGCTCGCTGGGTTGGGGGAGCGGATGAGCGGGGCTGGGTCAAGCGGTTCGCCTTCGAGGGACGTCTCGGTGCCTATCTCCGCGTCATCCGCACCGGGAGGATCCAGTCCGGGGACACCGTCGAGGTACTGTCGATTCCGGATGGTGCGCAGTCCGTACTCGAGATGTTCCGCGCCTAGAGCGACCGAGCGATGTCTTCGCCGGCCACGCGTTCGCGATAAGCTGTCGGAGGCCGGAATCGCCGTGAGAACTTTACGATGATGACGACTGGTCGTGGGCTGTAGCGCAGCTTGGTATCGCACCTGACTGGGGGTTAGGCGGGTTAGCGGTTGCAGCATGACAAAATTACATAACGGGCTGTAGCGCAGCTTGGTAGCGCACCTGACTGGGGGTCAGGGGGTCGCAGGTTCAAATCCTGTCAGCCCGACAAAAATGCCTGATGAGACGTAAGTTTCATCAGGCATTGTCGTTTTCTGAGGCTTGGATCTCTGGTCCCCTTGTGGTTCCCTAGAAGGTCGGCCCGCCTTCCCGCTTTACGCTCTGGGTTCGCCTCTGGGGCGAGGGGGACCAGAAGGGGACCAATTCGCCAGGAAAGCGTTGGCCTGCTTCGCCGCTAAGGCGAGGTGGCGGTGGTCGGCGTGCAGATATTTGGGGGTGGTTTCGAGGGACTGGTGACCGAGGATCTTCTGCAGGACATGTAGGGGGATGCCGGAGTCCGCCATCCAGGTTGCGCCAGTGTGGCGGAGGCCGTGGCGGGTTAGATCGGGCAGGCCGAGACCGGCGACGAGGGCGTCCCATCCCGTGGCATCCTGGACCGTCGCACTGGTGAGAACTCCTCCCCGCGGCCCGCGCAGAAGGGGCTCGTCCGTGGCGCGGCCGGCGGTCAATCGCTTCAGGACGGGTTCGAGTGGTTTCAGGATCGGAACTTGTCGGGCTTGACGGTCTTTCGGCTGTTTCGTGACCAGGCCGCCATAACCGGGGAAGATCTGCCGTTCGATTGTTACGACGCGATGCTGCCAGTCGATATCGCCGACTCGGAGCCCAGCGACATCACGGTCACGGCCACCAGCAATTGGGTGGTGCGTTGGACCGGCGGTGGAACGAACGGAGTCATCGCAGTTCCGACTGTGCGAAGCGCCACGCAGATCCATGTCGGTCAGCTGGAGTCGGTAAAGACGGTGACCGCATCCGAAGGGCTCGGGTAACGAGGGAAGAGTTGGTCATGCGGAAATTCCTGATTGGTGTCGGTGCGTTGCTGACGATCGCGGTGATTTTGGTCGGTGTGCCGGTCGCGTTGATCGGGGTCGCCGGGAACCCTCTGCCGACCTCGACCCAGTTTCACAATACCGTGACGCTGGTGCCCGACTACGGCAACGTGATCCTGCTGACGAAGATTCTGCCGTGCCTGGCCTGGATCGCATGGATACTGTTCGCTATCCCTGTGCTGATCGAAATCAGCGCAGGAATTGTGGGCCAGAAGACCACGAAACGGATCTGGCTGCTCAAGGGTCAGCAGCAATTCGCCGCCTCCCTTGTTGCTGCGGTCCTCATGATGTTTGCCGCATTCGGTGCCGCACATATAGCCGCGCCGCCGCTCGCCGTCGCCACCCCACGGGCACCGATCGCGACGGTCCTGATGACCTTCGATGCTGCGCCTCCCATGACTCCGGTGTCTGAGTCCACCGCCGCGCCTGCGAGCGCTACCATCTCGGCATCCCAGTCGCCTCGCACTCAGACAGTTACCCACCTGATGGTACCCGGCGACAACCTTTGGGAGACTTCCGTCAAGTATTACGGGGTCGGCACCCGCGATCTTGATATTTTCCGGGCCTCCACAGGTGCGGTGCGGGCCGACGGCGGACAGCTGTCGAATCCGAATTTCATCCGACCCGGCTGGTTGCTGACCGTCCCGGATGCCCCATTGGTGCCCACACCACCGGTACGTGCCCCTGATCCGAACCCCGAGCCGAGCGCGGAAATCCCGGTTCACCATCCGAGTGAGCACGCCGACCCCGAATCACCCAGCGAACAGAGCCCCGAACCAACGCCGGGCAGTGCTGCCGGAGCGTTTCCGTCACCCACATCAACTTCGCTGCCCCAGCCAGCTAAAGGCATCATGTTCCACTCCGATTTCGCCGTTCCGTTGAGCACTGCTGGCGGAATTGGCGGCCTATTGGCTGCCGGTCTTCTGCTCGCATTGGGTCAGCGCCGGCTCAACCAGCGCCGGCGTCGGCGAGCCGGGGAGCGAATCGCGATGCCTGATCCCGCGGCGGCGGATTTCGAACAAGAACTGCGCATGGTCGCGAACCTGCTCGGCCTCGCCGACATTGACAACGCCATGCGGCTACTACAGATCTGCGCGGAGAACACCGAAACGATCTTGCCTGAGCTGCTTGCGGTGCGATTAGTCGAAGAGGAAATCTCCCTTTATCTCATGCGACCGGCGGATCTGCCCGCACCGTTTGAGCCGTTGACGTCGGAGCGCACGGTGTAGACGCTGAGACCAGGGACAGTAAAAACTCCGTCACGCGCGACGGTATCCTCATATCCGGCATTGGCAATCATTGGCCTCGACGACCACGATGGGGTGCTCCTTCTCGACCTGGAACAGCTCGGAGTGCTGAACGTGCTCGGTGACGAACACATCGCCGACGGGATGCTTAATGCGCTGGCGGGGGAGCTTGCGGGCAACCCCTGGGGTGAGCAGATCCAAGTGACCCTCGTGGGGATGCCGTTGACACTGGCGCGAAATATTGATCGATTCCGAATTCAGCACGTCGACGAGGTCGCCACCCTCCTTCGGGATCTACAAATAGACCTCGATGAACGTGCAGCAGCACTCAGCAGTTACGGCGTCGATGATGTGCACGCAGCCCGCACTCTCGCCGCCGTGACCGAATCGTGGGCACCCCACATCGTCCTCCTCGCGAAAACGCCCGAGGAGCCGCAGCGGAGGGAACTGGCCGAGTTGGTCGTCGCCGCAAGGCGGCTGGGGATCGCAGTCATCGCCCGCGGACAGATCGACGCCAGCTGCGCAATCATCCAACTCGGCAGCTCTGGCCGGGCAGAACTCATTCTCCCCGGGGGCGCTATGCCGCCCTTGCCGTTCACCCCTCAACTCCTCTATGGGCGCGAGCTCGAGCGCCTCGAACACCTGTTCAAAACGACCGAAAACGACCCGACCCGACCCGCACCGATCGAACGCGCACCGATCGAACGCGAACGGGCCGTCGCTCAGCCGTGCGAGGCTTCTACCCTGACGATGTTGCCGGAACTCGATCCGGTACCTGTCGCCGTTGCACTCCCAGACGGTTTTGCAAGTCCCGACCGTTGGCGGCAGTCAGAAGCTGAGCGGAATGATATTTTCGACCTCCAGAGCGAGAAGAATAATTCGGCCGAATCGCCGACCCCGTACATTCGGTTCCTCGGTCCGGTCGAAGCGGTAGGTCTGAATCCGAGAGAGCCGATGCCGGGTCGCGGTGTCGAGCTCATTGCCTTCTTACTCC
>Ga0209100_1001363_pt1 | contig 16972 bp, 7 predicted proteins | sample lystaG_FD_185480 | JGI IMG/M metagenome (GOLD analysis project Ga0209100, IMG submission 185480) | Glacier valley bacterial and archeal communities from Borup Fiord, Nunavut, Canada, to study Microbial Dark Matter (Phase II) -... | ecosystem: Environmental > Aquatic > Freshwater > Ice > Glacier ...
TGTAGCCACAACCACGAGCTAGAAAAGCTTGCACAGAACTGGGCGAAATGGGTGCAGACCAGCAAATACAAACCCTATGGGTACGGCAAAACCCCTTTAGACACAGAGCCCCAAACAGAAACAGTCTTACCCACCCACACCCACAATCAGAAACTCCAGCAAACCGCCCGAGAGCGAATCATCAGCGCGATCGTGCAGTTACTCGAGCAAGGTCGCCTACCCACCACCACCACCGCCCGCATCGAGGCTCTAGAATCCCTCGGCATCCAGCGAGGCACCCTATATCGACACCGTGACCTGTGGCATCCAGAGAATCTGCTCGATAGCCCAGAACCCACAGCCAGCAACGAGTTCGCACCTGTTATTGAACTTGAACCCCTACGAACAAGGCTCAAACCCAGGCAGGCAGGAGAGTTCACACCGATCGCCGCTAAGGAACTTGACTCATGCAGCGCTGCTCCCCCAGAGCAAGCGCCGGACATTAAAGAATTAGGGGGGTCTGGGGGGATTTCCACAGCCTCTTCATTGCCTCTGCCGAGAAACGTGCTCGATGAGAAGAAACGCTCCGCTCAAGACGAACAGATACAGCGCTGGCTTACAAGCGGCGACCCCATTCTAGAAGCAGAAGCGCGAAGCCGATTGTCTGCCCCTGCGATCGCGCAAGTTTTTGCAGACCTGACTTCATCTGCCTATTCCCTTCACAATTTGCACCTACGTCCTGCTAGATGGGAACGAGACACTTTGGACGTTGCAGAATAAGGGGATGAATTTTGCACCTTTTGTCCTGTACTTAGGCTTTTGTCCTGTACTTAAAGTCAAATCTTGTAAGAGTTTGCTAGCGATGCTTTCAAAGGCAGTCTACGCACAAAATCAAAAATGACAGGCCACTAGCACCATCCATAACAGCGAGATGCTTTGTGTAAAAGCTTGCATTGATAATTTTTTCAAGTATGCTTAGAAACCATACAAGTTGTCGGTGAGTTTTACCGTAGGGAGTCCTGAATGCAAAGCAATACTGAAGCTCATTGCTCAGATGTCATCGAGCGTACACTGCAGCAGTGGCTACGTAACCTTACTGATAGCTCCAGCAAAAAGAAGCTTTTGCACTACCAGAGTCAATCACGCGACACGATCAAATTCACAGAGTATAAGCATCAAGCTTTGAACAGGTTACTAGCAAGAGATCGGGTGCCGTTAACGGAGCTTTCACCACTTCTAGAGGTATCTGAGGCGGCGGAACGCCTAGACACCATTCGCCAACGTGCTCTTAAAAACAAAGAAGAACAAGGTCTCCATACTCTTTTCTTGGCGCTAGGAATCGCGAGTTGGACGGTCGCTGATGAACAGAGGCCTCCATCTACACCTGTCTTACTGATCCCTGTGACCATGGATGATCGGAACCAGCTTCAGCAAACAGGGGAGGTTCAAATCAATCCAGCCTTGTTACAGGTCCTAGAGGCAGAGCTTCTATGTTCTGTGAAAGCTGACATTCTACTAGGTGATTTTGAAGAAGCTGCTACTCCCGATCCGACTCAACTTTTGAGTCGCTTGGAAGTGACGGCTTCTCGGATACCAGGATTTGCGATTAAGCCCGAGGCTGTTTTGGGTCATTTTCATTTTCATAAAATGGCTGTAGTGGAAGACCTGAAGGCGCACCGTCAGGTCTTAGCTACTAACCCCATCATTGGTATCTTGGCAGGTGTTAGAGAGCAGACGAAGCCAAACTTTAAGCACTTAAGCGCGGATCCCTTATCGCTGGAAGAATTCCTGGTGCTTCAGGCAGATTCAAGTCAGAAACAAGTGATCCAGAGCGTCTCAAGAGGTCAGCTTTTAACCGTCATTCAAGGCCCACCAGGAACGGGTAAAAGCCAAACAATTGCTAATTTGCTGGCACTACTAGCAGCCAAGGGACAGCGAGTGCTCTTTGTGGCTCAAAAGCGATCGGCTCTGGAAGCGGTGCAGCGAAACTTGCAAAGTGTTGGCTTAGGGCATCTCTGCTTGGATTTTCATGATGTCGATTCCCGGCACCAGATGTTTCAGCAATTTGCAGATAGTTGGGACAGGGTGCAACACACGCCTCATGTCAAACCAGATACTGTCCAACAGCAACTAATCAATCAGGCTCAATCTCTCACTCGTCTTACACATCGGTTACACGACCCAAGTCCCCGCACGGGCAAGAGCATTTATGAGATGCTGGCAAAATTGCTTCACTCCTCACCGGAGGAGCAAATACCTATTCACTTCGCCAGCGATGAACTGCGGCAGTCGCAGCCAGAGCTACCGTCGAGGGTAGGGCAATCTATGTCTGCCTGGCTCAAGTTAAACCTAGAGGAGTCCTTGCAAGAGCAGCCGCCTAAAGCTCCTTTTGAGCGAACCTATGAGTCAGCCCTCAAAGATGTTGATTGGCATGCTCTTGAGTACGATATGAAGGCGTTTCGTCAACTAGCTGAGCAGCAACGACAGCGAGCTGTTGAACGGATTTGCGATGCTTATGCTCAGAGAGTAATTGCAACCATGGATCGCCATCCAGAGCAGGAAGATAAAGTCAAGCAGGAAATGAAGAAAAAGCGCCACGCAGCCCTGCGACCATTCCTTGGCGATACATTCGAAGTGTTGTCTCACTTGCGCCCATGCTGGATGATGAGCCCACTCTCTGTCAGCCAGCATTTAGATATTCGTTGCCAGTTTGACGTGGTCATCTTCGATGAAGCTAGCCAAATTCGGGTCGAAGAGGCAGTGCCAGCGATTTTACGGAGTTCCCAGGTGGTGGTTGCAGGAGACCTGTCCCAATTGCCACCGCTTGACTTTATATCTAGACGACAGCGATCGGAGAGTTTGCTTGAATGCCTCGCCACCGCTGTTGAATCCCATTGGCTGCAATGGCATTACCGGAGCCATGACGAGCGCCTGATCGCCTTTTCGAATCGAACTTTTTATGAGAATCGCCTCATCACGTTTCCAAGTGCCTTCAAGGACTCGCCAATTTCCCATCTTGTCGTAGAGCAAACACTTAACCAAAGCCCATCGAAGAATCGAAAAGCCTTCTACGTTGAAGCGGTTAAGCAGCTGCAGCAATGTCAGGGTCTCCTCCGTCCCAATGGCTGCTTATTCATAGTGACAAGCTCAGACCAAGTAAAGCTTTTGAAGCATTTGCTGGCATCCAATCTCGACGCTATTCATGGATACAGCTCCAAAGCGTTCCCTGTGAAAAATCTGCAGAGTGTTCAGGGGGACGAGGCCGATGTGATCATCTGGATGCTTGGCTATGGCAAGAACCGCTCAGGGGAATTACGGCACAACTTCGGTCCATTACTGTTAGAAGGAGGAGAACGGCTCCTAAATGTAGCGACTACCCGTGCTAGGCAAAAGATGTGGGTAGTCTCATCCTTCGGACCTCATGAACTCGAACCTGAGAAGTGCGCAAACCCAAGAGGTCCCGAATTTCTCAAGCAGTATCTTGAGTCCATTCAGCAGGCTCCGGAGAAGGACAAAGTATTGAAAGCGAGTGAGGTTGACCTTGATGATTTTGAACTGGATGTCTTCAAAGCTTTAACCGCTAGAGGACTTCACCTCGAGCCTCTAGTCGGAGTATCGCAGGCTCAAATCCGACTCGCTGCAGTTCATCCTAACCGCCCAGACAGATTGGTTCTGGCCATTGACACGGATGGACCGCACAACCGAGCACTGCTAGACATCCAAGACCGCTATCTGTTGTGGCCAGAGCAACTAGAGGCACGCGGTTTTCGGGTGCATCGGCTTTGGTCAATTGATTGGTATTTGAATCGAGAACATGCGATCGCACGAGTGCTTCAAGCCTTTGAAGAAGCCGTTGCGTTTGCTGATGCGAGTGATGCGACATCCTTAACCCGTGGCGCTTCCACTGAACCTACACGTAAATCAGGGAAGCAAAAGACTCTTCACCGCGACTTTCGTCCATCCTCTCTCACGCGTCACCGTGATGACTATTCACACAAGGATTGGCAGAAGTTGATTCAGTGGATCGAATCAGACGGCCTCCGACGGACAAAAAATGACCTCTTGGGAGAGATGCAACACGAAGTGTGCTCGCGAAAGACATCGAAGCAAGATGAAATGCTTCGAGATGCTATTACGCGATATCGATCGTCAAACAGCTATGCAGACACAAAAAGTTCAGCTTCAGCAGAAGGCACCAAAAAAATATTCATGGACCCTATCAGAATCAACCGCCATTCGGGTCAACCATCGTCTAAGAAAGCACGCGCAAAATCAAACAACACTAGTCGAAAAGCAGCATCTCAGCGCGAGAGTCTGTTTCCAAGTAAACGCTGAATTAGCTGTAGCGACCTGCAATACTAAACGCTCAAACCTGCAATCGTCGCCTTCTTAAACCAGGATTAGTTGCAAATATCATTTTACTTGAACCAGGATTAACTGCAACTGAGCCGGGACTAGCTTGCAACCAACTTGCAAGCATCCACTCAAACCAGAATTAATTGCAACTGACGGCAGTCAAGAAAACGAACGTTTATGCAACGATGAGTACCTCTAATTATGAGCGGTAGTAGCGGTTAATAATTTTTTCAATCTCTCGATTAGGCTTATTCCTATGCACAGGTAGAGGTAGCAGAAGCCCCTTGAGAAGACAAGGGTTTCAGCCGTCTTGGAGAATGACTGAATCAGAGCTTGAGCCTGTTGTATCTGAATGCAATAGTCCAAAGCCAGCCACTCATACAGGATGCTAGCTGAGCATATAGTTTTTACCTACTACTGCTCAGTGACCAGTTGCCCCCAGCATCCCCATCAGCTTAAATCTCACGATTCGATTTAAATTAGTAAGCAAATAAAAAACGAAGAGGCAGGATTTAGTATGCTCCCCCCCCAGTCTTCGCACTTGAGAGAGTCATTTCTAAGGAAGCTCAACCGTCGTGGGCTCTTGAGCCTGTTTGCGTTGGCAATCTCACTCTCTCTTGAGCTGGGTGCAGTGCCAGCGCTACAATCACAAACTCTCTCACCGCCACCCCAAACCGACTGCTTTGTCCCACAGACGCTGTGTGCAGATATCAAGAAGCTGGCTCAGGACGATGTTACTGACGACATTCCTAGAAGAACACCCTACGCTACTGACGTGTTCAAGGAGAGGCATCCTGACTGGAAAATGAACCCTGCCAAAGCAAAGCTTGAAATTGGCAGAACCTATGACCGCGAATATAGCCAACAAGAAAAGGAAAAGAAGCAAAGCCTCACATCTGCCTGGGAAAAATGGTTGGAGAATGGTCTTTTAGTTCCTTTGTTAGGGGTCATCGTCCTCGCTGTAGCCGCTTGGTTTCGGGATGCCATTGGTAAAGCATGGATGAGGCTGGTTAAAGCGATCGACGACTGGATGTATAAGCGATTTGCAGGAACGCCGCTGTTTGAAGGTCTGGCACTTCAGCGCTACCGTGAGGCATTGGTAGAAAATTATCAGCATCTCAAAATTCCTTTTCGAGTGAATCAAAAGCCCCTGGAGATGGGTGAGATTTATGTGCCATTGAAGGTGATCGGGTCAAGCGATAGTGATCAGGTGGATGCTTATGGCACGATTGCTCGACATCGTCGACTCATGATTAAGGGAATTCCAGGTTCCGGAAAAACTATGCTGCTGCGGCACATAGCGTTTTCCTACGGTAATGGTCGTTTACCTAGATTAGAGAATCGACCTGTACCTGTTTTGGTAGAACTGCATCGTTTGAACGACCTCGATTTAACAGAGGAGAAACTGATTGCGGCAATCGTAGAAGCATTTAAGCGCAATCGGTTTCCTGATGCAGAGCGCTTTGTTCGTCACAGCCTTAAGCAAGGCAAATTGATGCTATTGCTGGATGGGCTAGATGAGGTAAATAGCGGAGTTCGGCCAGTTTTGGCACAACGCATCAGTGATTTATTACAGAGCTTAGATGAACACCAGCGTTGCCGATTGATTGTGACTTGCCGAACTGCGGTCTATGACAACGAGTTTTCTCATGAAACCGACCAGACTTTAGAAGTGGTGGAATTCACTGATCAACAAATGCGACGCTTTTTGGGTGCCTGGAAACAGGAAATCCCTGCTGGAAAGTCGATCGACCAACTGATGCAAACCTTGCGAGATCGCCCTCAAATTATGTTGTTGGCTCGCAATCCCCTCTTACTAACCATCATTGCTCATCTCTACACTGATCCGGCGTTTGAGTTACCTCGTTCTCGGACTGACTTTTATCAAGTCTCTACCCGCATCTTGCTAGAGCAATGGCAAGACCAGCTCAATCGGTATCGAGGAGGCGACAAACGACGGGTGTTGCAATATTTGGCGTTGCATCAGCAGCAGGCGAGCACACAGCAACAACAGGATCGCCGTAGCATTGACTACCCTGTGGTACTAGAGAAAATCAAGCAGCTTTTGCCGAGTCTCAACCTTGACCCCGCTCACGATGCGATTCCCTTATTGGATGAACTAGTGGAACGGAGTGGTTTGTTTCTCAAAATTGATGGAGGGGATCGCTATCAGTTTGCACATTTGACACTGCAAGAGTATTTTGCGGCTGTGGCTCTAGCTGATAAGCCTAACGATCTGATTCAGTTTTTTCAGCAAGACCCTACCAGTTGGCGAGAGGTCGTCAAGCTGTGGTGTGGCATCGCTGGGGACAGTACAAATCTAATCATGACCATTTATCAACAGGATGCAATCTTAGGGTTTGAATGTCTTGCAGATGCTCAAGAAGTCCATCAACAAACAGCAGAATTAATCGTTGAGCACTGTAAAGAATTGCTAGGCACTACTCGTGAACAAGACGAAATTGCTAGGGCATTTGGAACCGTGGCAGCGAGCAACCGCCCTAGAGGCAGAGCCGTATTTCAGTTTCTGATAGAAACGTTAGAAACTAGTCAGAACCCAAACTATAAAGCGTCTGTGGCAAATGCGCTTTCAGTCACAAATTCGCCAAAAGCTGCACAAGTACTCGCATCTTTATATTTAACTTTTCTAAGCCAAGGCAGGCATTTGCTAGAGCAATCAGAAGTGCGTCAGCCACTCATCCGGATGGGCGATTTAGCCGTCCCTTATCTTCACCAACACTCTTTAACAGGTTCTGTTCCAGCCTTAGACGACTTACTAGCCATCGGAACGCCGGATGCCGCAGAAGCAATTGTTTCTTCAATTTGGTTTGACCAATCAGAAGAACAACAATTTTGGGGACGGGCTGCAATCCACTTAGCGGCTCTTCTACCTCGACCTGAAATAGAAGATCGATTACGGGACTATAGCCTTTCAGCAGAGCAGAGAAGACTGACACGTCTTGACTGGATTTGGCAGCCCTTCAACGAGCCAATGCATTCAGCGTTACCAGTCATAGCAGGTCGGATAGCCTACCTGCTATCGCAGATTAAGCTATCCTCGATTCCCAAACCTTTACCGTCACTTGATTATCGACTGGTAATTCCGGTTTGCGGAATTGAGATCTTTGATCAAGCACCAACCCCAAAAAAGTGGTCAGTCACAAAAGTCGATGAACTCTTGACAGAACGCAAGCCAACGCCTCAGATAGAGCAGCAGTGCTTACAGGCATTAGATGAAGCATTTGGACCAGCCCAAGACTCGTCATCGATATGGCGGATTCTGCTCTCTGGTTTACCCCCCCAAATGCAATTGGAGTTAGTTCAGAACACTTTAAAGGGCTTACAACAAGCTAATTCAGACCATTGGCTCAACATTTTTCGGTCAGTGAAGTACGAGTTTAAAGCCAGTCCGCACTACCGGGGGGTTTTGCTGATTTCAGCTTTGCTTTCTCTTCTTGCAGGCTTAGGCTTATGGCATACCACTTCAGTACAACCCACTGGCACTATGACAGGAGTGATAGCGTTTTCAGCCGTTGTTATCAGCATGTTCTGGTGGGCTGTAGCCAAAGGAGTTGAGGAGCCTTGGGAACCCAATTTGTTTATCAAGCTAGGACCACTTGGATTACAAACTTATAGTATCGAGTTACATCAACTTCTGCAGAATCGCATAGTTTGGCTGGGAATAGAAGCTATATTCAAACTCATCAGAAGTAACGGCTTTCGCGCTGGCGTTAGCGCTTTCCTTGTCACTGTCGCTGTCGCTGTCGCTGTCACTAGCACTGGCACTGGCACTTTCGCTCTCGCTCTCGCTCTCGCTCTCGCTTTCACTGGCACTTTCGCTGTCGTTGGCGCTGTCGTTGGCGTTTTTGCTGGCGCTGACGCTGTCGTTGGTGTTGGCGCTGTCGTTGGCGCTGTTGTTGGCGCTTACGCTGTCGTTGGCGGTTCCGGTAGCATTGGTGCTTTCGATCTCCTTGGCACTGGCGCTAACGCTGCTTTGGGAATAGGTATTTTAGCAGGAGTAGGAATTGGAAGCTGGTATCGCTTTAAGGCGGAACCAGAAAAGCAATCGCTCAAGTTTCTTGCAGTTCTTGCGCTTCCCTGGTTTTGCACAGCCCCGATCGTACTAGTCTTTGCCGGGGTTGGACTCAGTGCTTTATCCACTTCTGTGTTATTTGAATTCTTCCTCGTCGGGGTTGGAAGTTGGCTCTGGTGGCGGGGACAAAAACGAGAGGCGATGGCTCGTAATCCTTTCCAAGGCGGGCTGATTGAGGCAACCCTCCGTGCTAAGTATGGACGACCTCGAACGTGATGTTAATAGGGGTTGAGTTTAACTCAAAAGCTACGGGAACGCCTATAAGCAGGCGGTGCAGGAATACGATCGACTGATGGGTGATTCTGCGTAAGGCTCAATCCTCTGAATCAATTGGCAGAGCCAGTTTTATAACTTAATGAGCCACTTCATGAGTCATTCATGAGGCTGTAATACCCTCCATACTTGGGCAATTAGCCACATTAGCCAAATTTCTCTCTCCATCCTCAGCCCTTCAAGTTTTCAACATTGCACACAGATTTGAATGAAGGGAAATCAAATTTCTAGTTTGGATAGTAAAAACTGCCTAATGTGGCTAATAATCCTTTATCTATAAGGTTTCTAGGCTAATTAACTGACTAATGACTGGTTAATTTCAGGGTTTAACTGGCTAACTGTTCTGTGCTTGAAGCTCAATCCCTGGATACCTTTTTTGTTATTCCCAAGCGATACCTGTTTCACTTTTGGGAAGAGTTGCTGGAACCGAGGAAAGATCTGATTCGCCCCTTTGACATTCTTATCACTCTGATGAGCTTGCTCAATCCAAATAGGTTTTTCATTACCCCGGTCGTCGGTTTCGATTTTGAGTACCTCATTATCGATGTACCAGGCTCTTAACCGTTCCCATAGTTCCCTAATGCCCATTCTCCCTTCAGGGTCATACCCCAATCCCGTATCCTGGCAGAACTGGAAGAGATGAGAGGTTTCTACCTGAATTTGTGCTAACGCCTGCTCGGTTGAGCTGTAATCAATCCCTTTCTCCATCAGGTCATTCAGCGATTGGAGAACTCGATTGAGAAAGGCTGGCACGACCTGGTTGTGCAGGAAGTCCGGGTCATACTTAAACCGAGGATTAGCCTCAAGTTCTCCCTTGTCTGGGTCTGCTCCAATCTTGAAAATCTTATCGAACGTAAGAACTCCCCACCGGGAAGCGATCGCCTCCAGTGAGGCTTGCAGCTTGGGTGTGTCATTCACATTGAATAAGCCCACTCCTGCTGGGATGAAATCGTACTCGTCCTGCCCCTTTTTCTCTTTACTGAGGGTGTCGCCCGTCAGGAAGGCCTTGATGCTTTGCAAGTGGTCGAGGCTAGCTGTATTGGCATTTTCGGTTGCCCAATTCACGCAACTGGTCTCCAACCGATGGAGAGGGAACTTGCGGCCCTCATCGTAAGCTTTGAAATCCGATAGGGTACAGCCTGTGATACCTTGGTTGCCGTACATTGCGGCTACACATCCTCTCAAGGTGTCTTTGCCATTGTTTCCCTCACCTTTGAGTAGCAATCCACGGACCAGTCGTCCCTTATACTTTCTGACAGTCTTCAAGTCTAGCGAAGCCGCAATCGTCCGTAGGAAGATGTCTCGTTGGGGTTTATCTAGGGCCTCCAGCAACTGATTGCAATAGATCGGGTCTGCGTTTGAATCGTAGGTCGCGATCGGTGCATAGATGTAAAACATCGTTGAACTGTGGGGCACTAATGCCCAATTGGGCTTTTGTCCGTCCCAATGGATCTGCAAAATTCCATTGGTACAATTGATTCCGGGAGGGTTTACCTGTGCTGGGTTAATACCTAAACCAATCTTGACCCACTCCAATGCCGCTTTAACGCTGGCAGCATTAGCATGGGGGTAATGGATCTGCCCTTTTCGTTCAACAGGGTAACTGTTGCAGAAGTTCCAAACTCGCCTGCGCTCATCGGCTGAAAGGCGCTTCTCGTAGTAAGTTCCCGTCCACCGATAAAGCTCCCCATCGGCACAAATCCAGAACTCATCAGAGTACAAGTGTTTGAGGACCTGTTGGGTGAATTCAGCATCAGGGACAAACGCATGCGGGATATCTAGGGTTGCTTCTGCGATCGCCGATGAGTGTTCCACCTGACGATGAATTTCAGCTTCTATCCGACGGATAATCTCCTCTCGGCTCATGCCAGCATCTACGATATCAGCGATGTCTCCGGCAATTGGTAGGCTAGGCTCGATCTTCAGCGGGTCGAGTACAAGGCAGCGAACATTTGTGCGATTACACGCTTCTTGAAATTTCTGCGCTTTCTTCTGCCCGGGTTCATCGTGATCGGGATGGTAGATGAGGTGCAGCTGCTTGTCCTTTAACGTTGACACCAATCGCTGCAAGGACTCTTGCCCCCAGTCGGATCCTAGCAAAGTAATGCAGGCTAGTCCTATCTGACGGTAGGCTTCTACTGCTTTCTCGCCTTCAACCATCATCACGGCATTGGCTTGACTTTCTTTTGCGGACTGTAACGCTTCATCTAATCGGTAGGCAGTCCAAGGGGTGTTTCCCTTTTTGGCAACTGGTTGCTCATCTTTACCCTGGTGCCACAGCGTAAATCGTTTCTTGTGTCCTTTTGAATGGAACTCATCTTTCCATTCCGTCCGCTCTACCCACTGTGTTGGGGAGTAAACATACTTGATGACCTGAACCTCTTTGCCTCCCTGACCACGGCGTAGCTCGGGCTGAGGCGAATCTGTAGCGGAACCAGGGAGGGTTGCCAGGGTAAATGCCGGTTTGATCTGACCATCCAGCGTCTCAAAGGGTACCGATGGCAATCTTTTGTCTTGGGGGACGGCTCGGTTTCGCTGGGACTGGTTCCAGGGGGCGATCGCTTCCCGAATGTCTTTGCACTCACAGCCGTGCCAGCATTGGTACGCACCCGATTTTTTGTTAATCTTGAGACAATCGTCCTCACAAACTGGGCATTGGCAGACGTACTGTGAGTTGTCCTCTTTAAGAAGAGTGAGCCGTTCCAAGTGGTCTAGGATTGTAAACTTATTGACAGGCATGATTTTTAACCTCTAAGCAAGCTGGAGTTAACCAGCCAGGATTGATTTTTAATAAAAAGCGACATCTTGTAATTCCTTCTTTCATTAGGTTAGATTTCTAATTTCATTCAATCTCATCAAGGGTTGATTCCCCGTCCCTTGGGGCGTAAGAAGTGCTAAAAAGTGGCTGTTTCATACTCCGTCCGCTTGCGGCGGAGTTGTTGATTGACAAATTTAAATGTTTGACTCGCCTCCTCAGCCAAAGACACAGCTAGGCTTTCCCACTCGCGGCTGGGTAGGAATCAGTTGTGCCAACCTTGCGTGCCCCAACTATGCCAAGACAGATGTTTGCTACCCTAAGGCTGTTCAATACAAGGAGCGCCAGAAATATAAATGCAAGCGGTGCCAGAAAACCTTCTACCGATTGAATCCACCTGAAGAGAAATTTCGGATCAATAAGGCTCCAGAGAGTGAGGATGTAAAAAATACACCTTCAGAAAATGAGGATATGACAATGGTGCATAAAGAAGACTTAGAAGTGAATCAGCCTAAGCAGAAGCAACGGCAGCAAAAAAAGGTTTGATTTCTGCTGAGCTATCAAGCAGCTCAAGGACTACACAAAGTTTGTGACTCTCTTAGCATTGAGAGTAAGGAGCTTTTAGAGTAAATCGGTCGAGGAACACTTGAAGTTCGGTCTCCTAAGAAAGAGATCAAACTTAGTTCAAATTCTATGGATGGGTTACGCAACCTCAATCCCCGTGATTCTTGAGGGTAAAATTGCCATCACTTTGACAAAGATTTAACAGCTAATCAGCGGTCTTTTTCTTCAGCACACTAGTCGCAGTTCTTCTGAGTAGCTCTAGCCGTACTTGATTAGTTTCAAAAACTTTAAGTGCTCTTCAGCTACTCTACCAGCAAGTCCATGCGCTCTTAAAAGTTGGATCATTAGTAGCGTTACAAACGATTATGCTACATAAGAATAATATTGTCAATAGAGTTCTAAGAAAAAGAATTGCTTTTTTGCAAGAATCAGGGTAAGTTACTAGTGACTTACTAGTGTCTCCAAGTGACTTACTAGTAAGTCACTTGGAGACACTTCGTTGTAGCGATCTGTATAATGGCATCAGAACAATGGCATCAAGACAATCCGAAGATTCTTAGTTATGCCCCCAAGGCTGTTCACCAACGTCTCCAAGAGTTTAGCGTCGAGAGAAAGACATCTGTCTCTAAAGCAGTAACTCTTATTTTGGAAGAGTACTTTGAGTTGGAGCCAAAACAACCTCTCTCATCAAAAAACGATTTTCAACAAGATGCAAAGCTAAGAAATCTTAAGCAAGAAGTAGAAAACCTCACATCGAAGGTAGCTGAGTTGACTAATCAACTCAGCAGAAGTCACCAGAATAAAACCGAATCAAATCAGAGGGACGAATCACCAAAGCCTTTAACGTTTCAAAAAATCAAAATCAATCGAGGAGTAGCTGAGCCATCTGATCAGACGACATCTTCTGGCAAGACGAAAGACCACTCTCAAGAGCGAAACGGTATATCTGACCATTCCTTTAAAACTTCTCAAGATTCTCCTGTTACTGAGGAAGAAAGCATTCCTGTTTATAAGACAACTCCAATGCGAAGTGGGTTGAAGAAATCAAGAGAAAATGACCGTATGAATTCCTCTAAAAATCAGAGCGGTTCATCTAACCAGAGCAATCAATTCAAAGGACAGGGCGCTCCTGATAATTCTCCTGAAAGCTTCTCTGAGAAGTTATTGGGAAGATTCTTCTCGCAGAGATTAAGTGGTTCTAACAAAGACAGTTCTTCCGCTTCACGACCCGCCCTTCCTCCACCATCTGATCCTTGATTTCTTCATAGCTTCGGGCAGGAATGAAAAACTTCTCCATTAGCTATATCGGGCAAGACCGCATTTGAGCAGAATGGATCGCCTGGGTATTGGAAGAAGCTGCCTACATTGTTGGGTTCCTTGACGCAAAGGTACGTAAAGCGACATGACCCTGCCGGAGAAAGCGCTAAGACCCGCCGTTTACACGGGTTTCCTTTCCCCTTTTTGAGCTTGCGATTTCAGGATGTTTTTTGGGGGTGGCATGCTGACCGAATCCCGAGCTTTTCATCGGAGAAGTCGTACTCGCCGAGCAGGTTGATATGCTCCCATGAGATGACGGAGTGGTTGGCGACGGCAGTCTGGATAGCTGCTCTGAGCTCGTCGGTGGCGGTCTGGCTGAGGCGATGCTCAAGGACACGGTGAACTACCCGTTTGTTGGGGATGTCATCAATCACCTCAGAGTCGGAAGGACGGCTTTCTATCGCTATTTTCCGCCGGAGCGTATCCGGGAACTGCGAAAGCAGGACTGAATGTCGGCCCTACGCCATGTCGCTTTACGTACCTTTGCGTAAAAGAACCCATTGTTGTCATTTAAGCCTGGGAATTCTGACCAAGCGATAATTTTGTTTGGGACATGCAACGAGCGACGATGGAAGCTAACTGAACAACCGCGTGCTTTCAGCACTCTACTTGGATAACTGTTCTTGCAACCAGAGTGAGCGGCTGACTTTACTCAAGACCCGACTAGCACCGATCGCAAATTAATTCCAGTCAGAGTAGAGACCTGCCAACCACCCAGGCTGAATGATACTTCTACTGACTCACTCGGTCATCTGCCGCTTCTGTAGAAGGAGGGAGCGATCGAGTGTGTAACCACCACTCACTAGCTACTCCAGCCTTCTCTCCACTGGTCATCTGGTTGTAGATTCGATTGGCATACTCAACGGTATGGCCCATGATCTCTGCAAGACCCTCTTGATCCTCTACCACACCGTGCTTACGTTGCCAGGTAATGGCGATCCGGCGAAAATCATGGGGCGTTGTCTGTTTAGGTCTTCCAAAGAGATAACCGGTGGTGCTGGACATAATCGTCTTTACCATCCGGTAGAACGCTGTGTCTTTAAATGGTTTTCCAAAGGATAGAGGTTTAGAGTGATCCACACTGAAAAAGACGTACTGGTGTTCAAGCTTTACTTTAGGTCGCCAGACATTCAACCACTCATCTAATTCTGCTGTAAGGTGCTTTGGTAGCGGAAACTCGCGCCCTTCACCGGTTCTAGAGCCATTCTTTTGAGCGGCTGCGTCTAGTACTATCCAGTAGCAATCTTCTTCCCTATACAAGGTCCGGTCGATTTCTAGTTCACGGATCTCTCGCTGCCGAATGGCGCAGTAGGTCAAGATGGACATGATTAGATAGCGCTGCCAACACTGCATAATTGCATAGTCAGAGCGCTTAACGTAATTCGTTCGCCTCGGTGCACAGCAACGACGTAGATAGCGGCAAACAAACCACAACTCCTCCATGGTGACCAGTTTTCCTCGCATTGCTTTTCTTGAGACCGTGCGCTTAGGTTCTATACGAGATTTACAGGACCACTCAGCAACCTTATCCCGAATTGCCTCAATCTCTGGAATATCCCTATACTTTCGTCGTTTTGACTCCTGTCCATAGCGCCACTTGGCGACAGTAAGGCTAGCTTTGCCAATATTCGTGGCCCAGGAATGACCATTGCCCCGCTCATTGATGCCCCAAGCGACAAATTCACCCAACAAGTCTAAGTCCGTGATGAGATCGAGATTCAACTGCTCGATCGCGGTCTCTTTAGTGGTACGCACCCAACCCAAAAAGGAGAGAATGGAAACCAAACGAGAATCCAGGGTGGGTTTTCTTAAGTAAGAATCTTTCCGTTTGGGATGCTCCAGCGTGGACCAAAATTGAGTCAAGTCCTCGATTTGTGCTTGTAAGGTTTCACTCAACTCAGCTTTTTTAAGTCCATAGGGCTTACCTCGTAAAGGCTTCTGCCCCACTCTGCTGGGTTCGATGTTGACTTTGTTCTTAGAATGCCAAGCACCTCGCTTTTCCTGAGGCTGGATCGCTTGTTGATACCACTCCTGAGTACATAACCAATCCATAAAGCTGTGCAATGCTGATTTGTAACGATCCAGCGTTCGTTTGTCATCTCCCTTGTCGATTAAGACTAAAGCGGTCTCTTCAAAGTGAATACCCGCAAGACTGAACTCTGGTAGCGAGATTTGAGCTAAGGCATCGTTTAGCTTCTGCGAGCTCTGGAGGTTTCCAATGGGGTAACCGTAATGTGGCAAGACAAAATGCCGCAAAGCGGTGCGTAAGTTCCTTAAAAGGCGTTCATTATTCAAAACAGGCTCTGCATGCTCAAAGAGAGCGATCGCCTGCGCGACAGTAATAGTGGTCATAAAGGTGTTTGTTAGACAATAATATAATTAAAACTTATATTAAAGTAAAAGTCAATAAATTTTAGTTATATTATGAATTCATGTCGGATTACGACATGAATAGTGACGAAGGTGACGGCGATTGTGTCATGGAGTGCACATTCCAGTTCGATGATGCGGAAATCGACCGGAAGAACGCGATCGAGCGTGTTCTCAACCGCAATAAAGGCGGACAGGTCGGGGGTGGACTTTTCGGGCGATAAAATCCCTCTTTTCTTTACCGGCATGACATGAGACAGAGGGCGACTAACATTAGTCGCCCTTCTTTTGTGCGAATTCACCAGTTTCCCTTTGCGATAAGCGATCGTGCTGTCCATCTGCTAAAACATGTGGAGAACGTGGAGGGGGACAAAGCGAAGGCATCCGAAATCCGTGTTTGAGAGTGTACTAGTAGCTTTAGACTAAACTTGGACACAAATTGCTCAAAAAGAGGTAGTAAAGAGACCTTTTTGCTCCGTTGCAACCTCTGCAACCCCAATGCTCTCATCGCCCTTCTGCATCGCTCGCAGAAAACTTAAGGCAATTCGATGATGATGCTAGGAGAGACTTTGCTCACCTTCAAAGAGAACTTCGTAAGACTGGATAGTATCACGCTTGACCTAACCGTGGGATTGCATGCGGAATGGCTACTAACGCTACTGATTGCGACGTAAACTGTATCATCGCTTGGTGAACTGGCAGCCGTCCAACAGAACCTGTGGGGAGGGGTCTAAATGGTAACAGTGAGGGAATTCTTTGCGTGGAGTGATTGGGTCGACTACAAAGTGCTTCGTCCCCTGTCGCATATCCGCAGCAATTGGGAGCTTACATGGGACCACGCTGCGCAAAAGTACTGCCCAGAGGAGGATAGCTTCGCTGAACTCCTCAATGAGCTTATCGACGAACTCGACAGCTGCGCCCTGCCAGCTCGTTACCACGATAACGAGGATGTTCTTGGCGAGTACGTCGAGAAGAGGCTGAACTGGGGTGTCCGCAAGGAGGGCAGAACCTGGGTCAGGGCAGACGGCTCTCGGCTCGGACCCGACGACTACATAGTTCTTGGGGTAAAAGTATGATTGGAACCGTTTTTTGCCTTAAGGCTGTAATGCTTGCACAGTAGTCATTTCAGCTTTAGCCCTGACCTTATTTAGTCCTCAAACTCGTCCAATAGGTTCACCTCTGCTAAATTTCGTAGAGGGCGCATTTCCCCTCTCTGGATTTCTTGGGGCAACTCAAAGAAATAGTGACCCAGCATATTAATATGA
>Ga0209100_1001364_pt1 | contig 16944 bp, 17 predicted proteins | sample lystaG_FD_185480 | JGI IMG/M metagenome (GOLD analysis project Ga0209100, IMG submission 185480) | Glacier valley bacterial and archeal communities from Borup Fiord, Nunavut, Canada, to study Microbial Dark Matter (Phase II) -... | ecosystem: Environmental > Aquatic > Freshwater > Ice > Glacier ...
TATGGCTGTTGTCCATCACGCTATAGCTATAGAACACAAGCCCTATGGTGACAAGAATTGAGAAGATAATGCCAATGTACATGAAATTGATTCCTGTAGATAATGATTTTCGATAATTTTCCATTTATATTTCCTCCTTAATTTCAGAGAGATTGAACACTTCTTCTATAGGCAATCCGAAGTAAGATGCAATTTTATAAGCAAGTGGCAACGATGCGACATACTTTTCGTTTTCAATGGACATAATCGTTTGTCTGGTGACACCAACGGCATTAGCTAACTCTTCTTGGGACAATTTGTGCTTTGTCCGTAACTCTTTAATTTTGGTTTTCATAGAATTCAACTCCTTGAAGGATTTGTAAGTCAGGTATAGTTAACTTTACAATTAAAGTATAGTCAACTGTACAATTAATGTCAAGTAAACTATACACAAATAAAAAAGAAATGCGAAAAAATTACAGCTGAAATAAAATGAATATTTCAAGGAGGAGATTTAACTGTATGTTCTTTTAGATTTAGCAAGGAGATGGATACCTTATATCAGAATTTGTGATAAATGTGATAAAAAGATTGAAAGCGATTTCTAAATGAGTTAAAATATACTATGTAATACCTGATTGCTCACCAATTTACGAAGATGTCTATAACGAATTTCACTCGAGTTATAGGCAATTCAGAGATAAACTTCTACTGGTATATTGAAAAGCAGTTTTTTTATGAGTCAAAACAGTCAGAATTTTAAGTTCATTTCATCAATTCATATAATTTATACCTAGCTAGCTAATGTCATTCACAAAAAAATAGGTTAATAAAGGGGAATATTAATGAAAATTACAGCTATTGTTTTATTTATTGTGACTTATATCCTATTATTGTCTGTTCCTAAGTACAGGGCTCATATTGCAGTCTTGTCTGCTTCCATTTTTATCGTACTTGGAATAATGCCTTTAGATAAGGTTTTAGGTACAATCAACTGGAATGTAATTTTTATGATTGCAGGTACCATGGGAATCGTCTCTCTATTTATTGACTCCAAGATGCCTGCGTTATTAGCGGATATCATTATTTCGAAGACACCTAATGTCAAGTGGGCAGTTATTTCTCTGGCTTTATTTGCAGGATTTATCTCTGCTTTCGTTGATAATGTGGCAACTGTAATCATGGTTGCACCTGTTGCTATTACAATTTGCAAGAAACTTGGCATATCTCCAGTTGCCAGTATCATCTCCATAGCAGTATCTTCAAATCTTCAAGGTGCTGCGACATTAGTCGGAGATACGACATCCATTCTTCTTGGTAACCATGCCAACATGAATTTCTTTGACTTTTTTATTTTCCAAGGAAAGCCCAGCTTGTTTTTCATTGTTCAAGTTGGAGCAATCGTATCTACATTTGTTCTTTTGTGGATTTTTAGAAAGGACAAGCAATTAGTGAATTCAGACGAAAGAACAGTTGTTACTGACTACTTTCCATCATTTTTACTGGTACTGATGATCATCCTTCTTATCATTGCATCGTTCCTTCCTAATATGCCAAGTACAATCAACGGAATTATCTGCATGATTCTGCTTGCCATTGGGATCATCAGGGTATACATCATCAGACACGACATGGAATTTATCATATCTGTTTTTAAGGATATCGACTATATCACTTTAATTCTTCTGGCAGGACTTTTCCTCGTTGTGGGAGGAGTGACAGAAGTTGGTGTTATTGATGATATTTCTAAAATCTTTGTCAGCATATCTGGAGACAATATTTTCGTGATTTATACCATTTTGGTATGGTTCTCTGTATTCGTCTCTGCGTTCATCGACAACATCATTTACGTCGCTACAATGCTTCCAGTGGTTGGTGGAATTGCAGCGCTGCTTGGTACAGATCCTTATCTTTTATATTTCGGATTAATCATAGGCGCGACACTTGGTGGAAACCTGACTCCAATTGGAGCATCAGCAAATATTGCTGGAATAGGAATCCTTAACAAGCAAGGATATGAAGTTAGTACGAAGGAATTTACCAGAATCGGTTTACCATTTACCTTTGCCGCAGTAATTTCTGGTTATATCCTCACGTGGATAATTTTCGCATAAGAGAATCACTTAAGCTAATTGAATTTTAATCAATAGGACAGCGTAAGCTGTTCTTTTTTTGCTTCTTATGAGTCGAAATAGCTGTGATTCTTAGTTTTCAGTAAAGATAAAATTTGATTTGATACTGTTTTTTATTTCAGAGTAAGCAATACTAAAATGAATGAGTGGAATAATACCATATTTTTAGTGCGAATATTGAGAAAATTGGGATATGGTGATATTCTGAGTGTAATGATAATAATGCAAACGATGTAAAATACGCTGGAATTTGTGAAAATGAAGGGGGAGAAAAGATGAATGTAGTATGTTCAAAATGTGGCTTCGTAAATGAAGGAGCTGTAAAATTTTGCGAAAACTGCGGATCTCAATTATTGAATGAAAGTCCTGTTCAAATCGAAAGCAATTATGTTAGCCCTATTGAAAAGCCAGATGGTAGAGCAGCTTATGTCATCGAAGGAGATGATATGCAGTTTGTGGAAATTGAACTGGAACCAAATGAAACCGTAGTTGCGGAGGCTGGGGCGATGATGTATATGGAGCCCGGAATCCATATGGAGGCTGTTTTTGGAGATGGATCAGGAAAAGAAGGGAGCGATCTTATTGGAAAACTTTTCTCTGCAGGAAAACGAGTCATTACCGGAGAAAGTCTTTTCATGACACACTTTATCAATAAAAGTGAAATCAGGCAAAAGGTTGCCTATTCAGCACCTTATCCTGGAAAAATCGTTGTGTTAAACCTTTCTGAATTTGATGGCCTGATTATCTGCCAAAAAGATAGCTTTCTATGTGCAGAAAAAGGGACTCAAATCGAAATTGCATTTCAAAAGAAAGTGGGCGTAGGACTCTTCGGAGGCGAAGGGTTTATTATGCAGAAGCTTATCGGAAATCGGAATGTCTTCCTCCATAGTGGTGGAACAGTAACCAAGAAGGAGCTAAAAAATGGAGAAATGCTGAGATTGGATACAGGATGCCTGGTTGCAATGACTTCCAGCATCAAATATGATATTGAGTTTTCCAATATCAAAACTGCTCTTTTTGGCGGTGAAGGACTAGCTCTGGCTACTCTTACCGGACCTGGAACAGTCTGGCTGCAGTCTTTACCTTTTAGTCGAGTAATTGGACTGATTAAGGCAAATATGGCAGGAAGAGGCGGAAGCAAGGATGAAGGAAGCGTTATTGGGAAGATTGGATTAGGTGGATTTTTTGACAACAATTCATAGATAATAAGCGGATTTGAACTTAGATGAATAGAATTAAGGAGGATTAAACATGAGCTTTTTTAAGAAACTTGGTGAAACCGTCATAGAAACCGCAACAACCGTGGGAAATAAATCTGCGGATCTTGTGGAACAAGGAAAGTTGAAAGTACAAAAGAATCAACTGGAAGGATCGATAAAGGATAAGAAATATGAAATTGGAAATCTCCTTTACAATGCATATAAACAAGGAATTTCAAGAGATGAGACAACTTTAAATGCGATTTTTTCGGAAATTGCAGATCTAGAGAATCAGATTTCGTCAATCGAGGAGAAATTTGAAAAAATTGGGACAAAAAAAGAACAGATACAGCCAACGCAAGAAGTGCAAGAAAAGCCTGTTGAAGGGAAAATGTTTTGTGCAGTCTGCGGTCAAGAAGTTACTCCTGGAGCAAAATTTTGTAAAAATTGCGGAAGCGCAATTTAAATATTCCGGTTAAAAATCACTTTTATAGAAGTAAAAAAGCAGTTCGGTGAAACTGTTTTTTTTGTATAAATTTACTTAGTTCTATTGAAATTGTCTCATTTGCTATTCAGTATGTTGACCATAGTTATTTAATACCCTCAGAGCTCGGAGGGTATTCCAGCGGCTTTTCTTTTCATTCTCCATGATAAAGTGCTGTTCTCCGGCACTGGTTTTTCCGCGAGGAAAGGTTCCGTCCTTGTTCCTCTTGTTCGAAATAATTTCAAGTGAATCTTCCATCCTGTCGTCATAAGGAACCTTGGCATCGGCAAAGTAATACAGCGCTCTTAGGATATCGTAGTGCCATCTTGGCGGATATACCATATTTAAAAAGCTTGGAGAAATGATTTCCCCTGTCTTGTCAGACTTGTAAAGATGATGGATCAGAAGAAATTCTCGACCCTCTTCTTCGATTTTGACAAGTTCTTTCCCTCTGTAGGTATAGCCTTGCTTCAAGTATTCCCAAATGCCTTCGAGGATAGAAAGAGTGGAATGCATCGAGCTATGGGTGACTTTTTGGGTGAGATACTGGCAATTGAATCCGCCATCTGGAAGCTGCGCTGTAATGAGATGGTCAATAATCGATTTAAGATGAGTCTCCTCTAATTTGAAGTAACTGGCATAATTTAGGTACATTCCATCGACACAGAGATCGCTAGTTCTTCCATGGGGAGCCAATCGTATTCCGCCGTCCTTGTCCTTGAAGTTCGTGGCGATATCCCTGACTGATTGAACAAGACGCTCGACGTCCTGCTCGATTTCAAGATAGCGAAGATCGATGAGTGTGTAGTGGGTGCTAATCCACTTAGGATAATAAAAACCACCGCCAAAGCTGAGATCCGGATTCTGCTTCTCAAGAAACAGCTTTCCGTATCCTTCCAAGGCAATTTGCTGCCTTATTAAGCGAAGATCTGACTCGGATTCTTCAAGAAGGTATTTCCTGGTTTGGTACTTTATTGCGGGATCTCCTTGGAGGAGGAAATCCAATATTTCCTGATTTTGTACTTGATCATCTCCGTTTCTTCAATAAAAAGTCAAGTAAACTAATTGGTTTCCGACAGACTATAGATTTTTCCGTTAAAGTCGACAATGTAAATTTCCCCATCTTCATCAAGTCCAAATGAAGAAATATTCAGTCCAGAGGAGATAAGCTTGTAGTTTGTCACTTCCATAGAATTTTCAAACCAAAGTGTCCAGATCTTTCCGGAAACAAAATCTCCATAAACATAGGTTCCGATAAGACTTTTGTTTTTAGTTCCATAGTAGACATAGCCTCCAGTAATTGATTTACCTTCATTTCGTGGATACTCATGAATTGGCATAATAAGGGTGTCTGCATCTACATTTGGATTTGCCTTGTAGAGTGAAGTTCCTTCATAGACATTCCAACCATAATTTCCACCGTTAACAACAAGATCAATTTCCTCAAGCTTATTTTGTCCTACATCCGCAACGATGAGGAGGTCTCTTTTATTATCAAAGCTGAAACGCCAAGGATTTCGAAGTCCATAGGCATAAATTTCAGGAATAAAGCCATTTGCATTATCTTTGAAAGGGTTATCTTTTGGAATGCCAAAGGGTTTGCCGTTTTCTTCCGTATGAACATCGATACGAAGAATTTTCCCAAGATAGGACTTTAGGTTTTGTGCATTTCCCATGGGGTCTCCACCAGAGCCGCCATCACCTATACCAATATAAAGATAGCCATCGGAACCAAATTCTATTTGACCGCCATTATGGTTGGCATAAGGCTGTTTAAAGGTAAGAAGAATCTTTTCGCTATCGGCATTACCAATCCTTGGATTGTTGCTGGTGATGGAATACCTTGCAATTACTGTGTTTTCAGCTGTGGTGTAGTTGACATAGAAATAACCGTTCGATTTGAATTCAGGATCAAATACTAAGCCCAGAAGTCCCTGTTCCTGTCCGTTTGAAAAGATTTTTCCGGATAGATCAAGAAAAAGCTCAGCCCTTTCTGTTTCTGGGCTGTTCTTGAACATCATGATCCTTCCTGTTCTTTCCACCACATAGAGGAGACCACTTTTATCATGTGCTGATGTCAGGTAAAGAGGTTCATTGAATTGGAGTTTTGGAAAGACGTCGACAAGTTTATAGTTTTTTGGAATAAACTCTTGAGGAGTTTCAACAGTGGTTTCTACAGGTACATCTAAAGGACTCTCTACTGGCGTTTCTGTTGGGGATTCCACTTGTGTCTCTTGACTTTGGGGAACTGGACTCTCTGAACATGAAACCAGGAACATGAACAATATCGGCAGGATGTAAAGAAGCTTTTTCATTTTTTCTCTCTCCTTTAGCACGAACTGAAATTACAATATTCTGTTGATTTAATTATGCATGAAAATCGGGAAAATGGAATACACAAAATGAACGTTATAATAATCTAGCTGATTTGTTTCTTTATGCTGCTGGATAGGCATTAGCAGGAATGAATTAGGAGAAACCCTTCAGGAGATATATAGTATTCGTTTCCGCGATATGTTAGAATTTTCTTAAGAAATGAATAGTAATACATACAATATCAGAATGCTTCAGGAATTATTTTTACGAGGGGTGCTGAAAATGAAAGAGCAATCCGGTTTGAAGATTTCAAGAAAGTCCTTTATCTCATCATTTACCATTTTATTGTGTCTTATGGTTCTTGCAGGAATCCTGACGAAAATTATCCGACCTGGAACCTATCAAAGGATACTGGTGGACGGAAGGGAGTCGGTTCTAGCTGATTCGTTCCAATATGTTAATCCGGTAAATTATCCCTTTTACAGATGGTTTTTAGCACCTGTTGAAGTTTTAAGGGGAAGTGATTCTTTAACCATTATTGTGATTATCCTCTTTATTCTTCTCATTGGTTCTACATTTGTAGTCCTTGATAAAAGCGGAATTTTAAAATTTATCATGGAATCTATTGTCAGGAAGTTTGAAAATCGGAAATACCTTCTAATGGGAATTTTGATCCTCTTTTTCATGCTTTTTGGTTCGTTTTTTGGAATATTCGAAGAGCTGATTGTGCTGGTTCCTATGGCAATTACCTTATCCTATTCCTTTGGATGGGATTCCCTGGTGGGACTTGGGATCAGTGCAATGGCATCTGGATTTGGATTTGCTGCAGCAATCTTCAATCCGTTTACTTTGGGTGTGGCCCAGAAACTGGCTGAACTCCCAGCATATTCAGGGACGGGTTATCGAATCCTGATTTTTATCTTCATCTATTTTACGCTCTACGCTTTTCTATTCTTCTACGCGAAAAAGATTGAGAAACATCCCGAACTTTCTCCGGTATATGATGAAGATCGAAGTGTAAGGAAAAAATACGTTTTTGAAGAGGAACATTCCGTTTTAGGAAATTTGAAGCTGAAGAAGGCGGTAAAAGTTTATGTTGTCTTTATGGGGCTTATGGTTGTTACCATCATGTCCGGATTTTTTATTGAAGCCATTTCAGAAATCACTTTGCCACTGGTTGCTCTCATTTTCTTTATTGCAGGAATAGCCTCTGGCGTGATCAGCGGTTATAAGTTGGTTGAGCTGATCAAGGATATTATTAAGGGGCTTATCTCGATGTTTCCAGCCGTTGTATTGATTCTGATGGCCATGAGCATCAAACATATTATGACGAGCGGGAGTACTATGGATACAATCCTTTATCGTGCTTCTGGGGTAATCGAGGGATTAAGCCCGAATTTAGCTGTGGTTTTCCTTTACCTGTTGATTTTGTTTATGGATTTCTTCATCGGTTCAGGTTCAGCAAAGGCTTTTCTCATCATGCCGATTATCATTCCATTGACCGATATGATCGGAGTAACAAGGCAAACTGCAGTGCTTACTTTTTGCTTTGGAGATGGCTTTTCCAATCTCTTGTTTCCAACAAATCCAACACTGATGATCGCCCTCGGGTTGACTGTTGTGAGTTACCCCAAATGGATAAAATGGACCATAAAAATTCAACTTGTGATTTTTATCATCACAACTGCAATGCTTTTTGCTGCAAATCGGTTTGGATTTGGGCCTTTTTAGGAAGATTAATAACAGGTAATAAGAATATATAGAAATATATAAAAAATTTATTGAATAATACAAATTTAGATATTACGATTATTTTGAGGTGATAACTAATGAAATACTATTCGATAGGACAGTTTTCAGATTTAATAGGTAAAATGCCACAGACTTTGAGAGATTGGCATAAAAAAGACTCATTCATTCCACCCCACATAACAGATGGCAGCACAAGATATCACTCGCAAGAACAGCTCAATCATTTCCTAGGGATTAAAGGAATTGACACTAAAACTAAAAAAGTAATTGGATACTGCAGAGTTATTTCACATAAACAAAAAGATGCTTTGAAAGGCAAATAGAAAACGTTAAAACTTACAGGATTGCCAAAGGGTACTCGTTTGATCGTATTACAGACATAGGAAGTGGCATTAACTACAATAAAAAGGATTAAATCAATTAATAGAGATGATCACCAATTCGGAAGTTGAAAAGCTAGTAATTCTATACAAAGATAGATGATTAAGATTTGGGTTTGAAATAATAGAAAAATTATGCATTAAATACGTAACCACTATTGAAATAATAGACAACACCGAAAAGACAGAGGAACAGGAATTCGTTGAGGATTTGATTCAAATGGTTACGGTTTTAGTTGCAGGCTACAAGATAAAAGAGCCAATAAAGCCAAGAAAATGAGAAAGGAGTTGTTGCAAAGTGATGCTGGGGAAGAGAGTTAGGATTTTCCCAACGAAAGAGCAGGAACAGAAGCTGTGGCAGTCAGTTGGTACGGCAAGATTCATTTACAATTGGACTCTTGCGAGACAGAAAGAAAATTATCTCAATGGCGGAAAGTTCATTAGTGATGGGGACTTAAGAAAACAACTGACTCAACTAAAGAAAGATGAACTTGCATGGCTGAATGATGTATCCAATAACGTAACGAAACAAGCCGTGAAGGATGCCTGCGACGCTTATAAGAAGTTCTTCAAAGGGTTAGCCGATAAACCTCGATTTAAGAGCAGAAAGAAAGCTAAAGCATCATTTTACAACGACAATATAAAACTGAAAGTTAAAGAAAGCTCAGTATTAATTGAAAAAGTAGGTTGGATCTCCATTAATAAAAATTCAATCCCTATGGGGTGTAAATATTCTAACCCCAGAATAAGTTTTGACGGAAAGTACTGGCTTTGTTCCGTAGGAATTGAAAAGGCAGAGCCAACAGTGGAACTAACAAACGAGCGTATTGGAATAGATGTCGGCATCAAAGATCTCGCCATATGTTCAAATGGAATGGTGTTTAAAAACATTAATAAAACAAGAGAGGTAAAACAGATTGAAAAAAGGCTACGCAGGTTACAGCGTAGGGTATCTTGCAAATACCTAAAAAATAAAGAAGGGAGCAGGTTTGTCAAAACAAGTAATATCATAAAAATCGAAAACCAGATCAGGTTACTTCATCGAAAGTTGGCAAGTATAAGAAGTAATCATATTCACCAAGCAACGAGCATGATAGTGAAAACCAAGCCGTCAAGAGTTGTTATGGAAACACTTAACATAAAGGGAATGATGAGAAACAGGCATTTATCAAAGGCTATAGCAAAGCAAGGCTTATATGAGTTTAAAAGACAAATGAAGTATAAGTGTGCGTTCAATGGAATTGAATTTGTAGAAGCTGATAAGTGGTATCCGTCATCAAAGACTTGTAGCGAGTGTGGTCATATAAAGGCAAAGCTCTCACTATCGGACAGGACATATATCTGTGAAGACTGTGGTTGTGTTATAGACAGAGACTTTAACGCAAGTATCAATCTATCCAGATATGAATTAGCAGGTTAATCACTTAAACGATACTGCTGATGTGTACCATGCGTTTTATGGGAATTTACGCCCTTGGAGTGTTATATCAAACGAAAGTAGCTTTCAGCAAAATCGGACACCATGAACAGGGAATTAAACAAGATTTATAGATTTTTATAGATTTTTGGCAACGGTATAAAACTTAATGAACGATCATGATAACCTGGTTCGTGAGATACCCCTGAGGACTGCCTGCGCCTCAAGCGATGATGAAAGTCATCAGGAAGAAAGGGAAATGTATGAGGTGAAAGAAGAAGTGCTAAAAGAAATTCCTCTGTGTGCAGTCCATCTGGGCGAGGCTATTCGAATGATGACGATCTCGAGACAGGACAACAGTCATATTGATTTTGATCAATTTGAGGATTTCTTAAAATTTTTAAAGAGGACTTATCCGAAAGTTCATCAGGTTTGCCAAATGGACGTGGTGAACCAGTTTAGTGTTTTATATCATTGGAAGAGCGAAAGTAAGGAAGGGAAGCCAATCTTACTTACTGCCCACTATGATGTGGTTCCAGTGGAGAAAAGCAGCATAAATTCTTGGAACGTGGATCCGTTTTCCGGAGAAATCAAGCAAGGGTACATTTACGGGAGAGGGGCATTAGACGACAAGAATCAAGTGATCTCCATCATGGAGGCACTTGAAGACAGCATTGAAAACGGTTTTTTGCCCAAGAGAGATATTTACATTGCTTTCGGATTTGATGAGGAAGTTGGCGGAGAAAAAGGTGCAAAAACCATGGCGTCGATATTCAAAGAGAAGAATCTTCAATTCGAATTCGTTTTGGATGAAGGCGGAGCGGTTATCGAAGGGGTTATCGAAGAAATTACTATCCCAGTTGGGTTCATTGGAGTGGCTGAAAAAGGATCATCCAATGTACGAATCATTACGAGTGGTGATGGAGGCCATTCGTCTATGCCGACGAAAAACTCTGCGATAGCAAAATTATCAACAATCATCAATAATGTTGAAAAAAATCCTATGCCTGCAAAGCTCACTTCCCCTGTAGAGAGAATGTTCCAGCTCATGTCACCCTATATGGGAAAAGCTGGTGTTCTACTAAACCACTCGAAGCTTGTTTTTCCATTACTTAAGAGGAAGTTAAGTAAAAGCAAGACAATGAATGCCATGATCAGGACAACGATTTCCTTTACGATGACCGGAGGAGGAGAGACGGAGAATGTTCTTCCGAAAACTGCCTGGGTCAATGCAAACATCAGGATTATCCCTGGAGACACCCTTGATGAAGTGATGGAACATATCAAGAAATTCAATAAAGGGATCGCTTTTGAGATGAAAGTGATGAACCGCGAAGAAGGATCGGATGTTTCCCCTTACGATTCAGAGAGTTATCGAATGATTGAAAAAAAGATTAAGCAGGTGTTTGATGGAGTCGATGTCATGCCTTACCTCATGGCTGGAAGCACGGATTCCAGAAAATACAGTGGGCTATGCGACAAGATTTATAGATTCAGCGCGGTTAAAATGAATCAGGATGACCTTGATTCGATACATGGTGCTAACGAGCGCATAAGCATTGAAAATCTCCAAAAAATGATTTTGTTTTATAAGATTCTTTTAGAAGAATTCCTTGGCTAAAATCTAAATAAGAATGAAACTAAAGCGGTGATGGCTAGTCACCGCTTTTTATACGAGAAAAATGAGCAGTAAGAAAGGAAGATCAATAACAATAGGTTAATAGGGATTGGTTTTATATGAATTGATCGAATCGGAATTCAAATCGATTAACAGGTTATTTCGAGCTCAATGTGTTATGGTGTTCGCAAGAGTGTTTTTCCTAACAGCTAGGAAAAGGAATATAAATATATTGTCAGAATTGAGTTACAATGAAATAGGAGGCGAAGATGATGTTGAACAAGAGGCAAGAGAAAATCATCAAACTATTGGAAAACACTCGTGATTGGATGACAGGGAACGAAATATCTAGAATTTTGAATGTCACGGATAGAACAATTCGATCAGATATCGAGGCAATTAACAAGAACTACAATGGGGTTTTAATCGAATCCAATAGAAGAACTGGTTATAACATCAATCAGAAGCTCTTTTCAACTTTGGATATTACAATAGGCAGCGCAATTCCACAGACTCCGCAGGAAAGATGCTCATACATTCTTCACCAACTCGTATTTAACAAGAATGGTGTGAATATCCTTGATCTTCAGGATGAAGTGTTCGTCAGCAACTATAGCATTGAAAATGACCTTAAGCAAATCAAGAAAATAATTGAGCCTTATGAGGAATTGCATTTGGTTAACGCAAAAAATCAGATTTTTCTTGAGGGACAGGAAAAATATAAGCGAAAATTGTACAAAGACATGCTGACTGCCGAGACCAAGGGAAATTTTCTTAATCTCAACAATCTGGCATCGTTCTACAAGAATTTTGACTTGCTTAAAGTGATGGATATCTTTAATCAGACCTTGGAAAAATTCGATTATAAAATTCAAGGGGCAGCCATTCCTATGCTGATGATTCACCTCGGCATTGCAATTGAAAGAATGACCATTGGCAGCTACATCACTGTTGATGGAGAACGATCTGAATTAAAGGACAGTGTGGAATATAAGATTGCAGAATCCTTCTACAGTGAACTGGTTAAGAAAATCAAGTTTAATGTCATGGATAGTGAAGTGATTCTTCTGGCCATACTAATTAGAGGGAAAAAATTCAATGACTATAGAGATGAGGAATCTCAAAAGGACAAAAAGATCATTTCGCTTGTAAATTCGATTATCGTTTCAATTCGAGATAAGTTTGATATTGATTTTAATGGGGATAAGCTTCTGAAGAGTGGTCTTGAGATGCACATCCAGGCGCTGATAGAAAGGGTGGAATATAAACAGTCTGTGAGGAATATCTATCTGAAGGAGATCAAGTGGAAATATCCTTTAATCTTCGAGATGGCTATCGAGGTTGCAAATCTCATAAATCGAGAGCTGATGCTGGACATCAATGAAGATGAGATCGGGTTCATCACCCTGCATCTTGGCGCAGCGTATGAAAGAGTCAATCAGTGCAATAAATATAAAGTTGTTTTGATTCAACCCCATGAGCAAGCCTTGTCTAGCATGTGCAGGAACAAGATTGAAAGCCGTTTTGGCGACAGAATGGAAGTCATTGATTGCTTTGATTATTTTGAAGAGGCAAAAGTGGAATCATTGGAACCTGATATTATCATATCGACATTGCCCTTGGCACATCACTTGCCAATTGTAACAGTGCTCATTTCACTTTTTGTCAACTATGAGGATGAAAGCAAGATTTTTCAGGTCCTTAACATCCTGGACAAGAACCGATTTCAAAAAGAACATGCCAAGGCTATAGAGGAACTCATAGATGAACGGTTCTATTATTACAATCTGGATCTTGGAACAAGGGATGAAGTCATTGATTTTATGTGTGATAGATTATTGGAAGCTGGTTATATTTCAACTGAATTCAAGGAATCAGTTCATGAACGAGAAAAAATTTCGGCAACCTCCTTTGCTTATTCCTTTGCTATACCACATTCACTTAACATCAACTGCTATAAATCGAATTTGTCTGTGGCAATACTGAAGAGCCCGATTCTATGGGGCGATTATGATGTCCAAATGGTTATCCTGCTCGCAATCTCTGATGGAAAGAATGAGATTCTAAGAACATTCTTTGATTCTATAGGCACAGTGCTTTCTGACTCAAAGGAATTTGCCAAATTGATTAAAATCAAAACGAGAAATGAATTTGTTAAACAATTCATGGATTAAGGAAGAGTGGAAAAATGGGGAAAAAACAAGTGGACAGAAAAACTAAGAATGAAAATAGGGTACATAGAATCCTGAAAGAGAATGAAGAAGCTAAGAAAAATTCTGTGAATCTTTGGAGAAGATTTAGTGCATACCTTATTGATTGGCTGCTCGGAACATTTTTTGCGGCTTTTCCTGTCGTGATGCTGAACGGTATTGCCCTTAATATGAGCGATATGACAGACGATTTATTAGTGGTTCCTTATCCATACAACTATATCGGGGGCGCCTTGGCGATTCTCTTTTCCTTTATCTATTTTGTGATTATTCCTTGGAGAGTCTGGAAGGGCGAAACTGTGGGTAAGCATATGATGAATCTTAAAATAGTCAAAGTTAATGGCAGTGAAGTAGATTTTAAAGCATTGGTTTTAAGACAAATGCTCGGCATGGTTCTTGTGGAAGGAGCTATGTTCACCTCTAGCAATTACTTGCGTGAGATGCTTGCTCTGGCAACTGGCGAAATCAAGATCATGCAGTATCTCTATTATTTGGGTATTGGAATGACGCTCATTTCAGTCATTCTCGTGATTTTCACCTATAAGAATCAAGCGATTCATGATCGAATAGGTGAAACTAAAGTTATTATGAATATCAAAAATACAGTTCCTAATATCAGGAAAATTGTTTAGATAAATCTATTAATGAATAAAGATATACTATATATGGAGGAGTAAATTATGCAAGGACTAGAATTAAAATTATTTGATATTATCTCAAATGTCGGTGAAGCCCGATCAAACTATATTGAAGCGTTACGTGAAGCTAAAGTTGGAAAATATGAAGAGGCAGAGAAGCTGATGGTAGAAGGTAATGAAGCTTTCAGCAAAGGACATGACGGTCACTCTGAACTTATTCAAAGTGATGTCAGTGGGACACCTGTAACAATAAGCCTTTTAGTTATCCATGCTGAAGATCTGTTAATGAGTGCAGAAACCTTTAAGATTATTGCGCTCGAAATGATTGACAATTATAAACGCATAGATGCATTGGAAGCGAAGATAAAGTAGCCTCCAGGCAACATGAACTATTTTGTGAAAGGAGAAATACTGATGAAAAAAGTATATCTATTTTGTAGTGCGGGGATGTCCACGAGTTTACTCGCAAGTAATATGCAAAAAGTCGCAAACGATCATAATCTTCCCATCGAAGTTAAAGCCTTTCCGCTGGATAAAATTGATGAAATTTATACCAGAGAACATCCTGACTGTATTCTATTGGGGCCTCAGGTTAAATTTCTATTAAAGGACACGGTAGAAAGATACAAGGACCAAGATGTAGCCATTGGCGTAATCGATCGAAGCGATTACGGAATGATGGACGGAGAAAAAGTACTTAAATCAGCAATCAAGTTAATCAAACAAAAATAAAAAGGGGGAATTTTAATGCATGATTTTCTAGACAAATTTGAGTCAAAACTAATGCCAATTGCTGAAGGAATAAGCCGAAACAAGTACCTTGTTTCCATACGTGACGGCTTTCTGGTCAGTATGCCATTATTGGTTGTTGGTTCAATTATTATGCTGATCTCAAACTTTCCAATTCCTGCATGGATGGAGTTTATGTCAACGACTAAGGTCAATGGCGTTGCGCTCTCATCATGGCTAGGTTCAGCAACTCAAGCAACATTTTCAGTCATGTCAGTCTTTGTTGTACTGGGTATCGGTTATAACTTTTCAAAAAGGCTGAAAGTTGAGCCGTTATTCGGTGGAGCTGTAGCCCTACTCAGTTGGTTCATGCTTATGCCGTTTATTACCACATTCACGCCAGAAGGCGCAACCGAAGCCATATTGGTTCAAAGTGTTCCTCTTGAGTGGGTTGGTTCAAAAGGAATCTTTATCGGAATTATATGTGCGTTTGCTTCTGTTCACATCTATAAGTGGGTAACGAACAAAGGTTGGACAATTAAGATGCCTGCCGGAGTCCCACCTACCGTTTCAAATTCATTTTCTGCACTGATTCCAGTAGCTGGAGTCATTGTACTGTTCCTTATCGTTCGATTAGTATTTATTCTTACGCCATGGGGAAATGCCTTTAACTTTATTTTCAAATTCCTGCAACTCCCATTGCAGCATGTTGGGGATTCTCTTGGCGCAATGATTGTCGTATATCTATTTGCACATGTCCTGTGGTTTTTTGGTATCCACGGAACCAATATCACAGACAGTGTATTCCTCCCAGTGCTTTATGCATTGTCCGCAGAAAACCTTGCAGCACTCCAAGCAGGACAGGCAATGCCACATATTATCAATCAGCAGTTCCAGAACCTATTCGCCACTTATGGTGGAGCAGGATCAACCTTATCGCTGATTATCGCAATGCTTGGCTTCTGTAAATCATCAAGAATCAAGCAACTGGGTAAATTATCCATATTCCCTGGAATCTTTGGAATCAATGAACCAATCATTTTTGGATTGCCAATTGTTTTGAATCCAGTTATTGCCATTCCATTTATCCTCGTTCCGATGTTTAATATCGTAGTGACCTGGGTTGTAATGAATATAGGTATCGTTCCAATTACAAATGGAATCATCATGCCTTGGACAACACCACCAATAATCTCTGGATTCCTATCATCTGGATGGCAGGGCGGTATTTTCCAGGCAATCATGATTGCCATCGGAGTCGTCATTTACTTACCATTTATCAAGGCAATTGATAAGGCTTATTTGAAGGAAGAATCTGAAATCAGCACTGGTGCCGATCAGGATATTTCATTAGATGACTTGTCATTTGAAGATTAGGTAGAATGAATATGAAAATAATCATGATTTATGACCAGATTCAGTCGGGTTTGGGTACGAAAGACGATAAGATGGTTCCTCTTGGTGGAAAGAATGAAGCCATCGGACCGGCTATCATGATGGCTCCTTATCTTAAGAAAATCGATGCAAAGGTTGTCGCATGTCTTTACTGCGGGAATGGAACCTACCTTGCTAATCCGGATGAGGTTAGTCGAAAACTATGTAAGATGGTTGAAAAGCTAAAACCTGATCTTGTGATGTGCGGACCAGCGTTCAACTTTGCCGATTATGCTGGAATGTGTGCCCGTGTCGCTTATGATATCAATGAAACGACTTCTGTAAAAGCTTTCGCTGCCATGTCAGAAGATAACGAAGATACGATTGCAGAATTCAAAAACAAGTTAAATATTGTAAAAACACCTCGAAAAGGTGGGACGGGTCTCAATAGTGCCTTGAAGAATATGTGTGACCTTGCTGAAAATATGGTGCTCGGCAAGGATATCGCTACACTTAAGGTTGAAGTTTGTTTCTAACCCTGCTAAAGGCTATGGTCTAAGGACTATAGCCTTATTCACTAAAAAGGAGAATAATATGCATAAATTAGGTATATCAGTTTATCCAGAGCATTCAACTAAAGAAAAAGATGATGCTTATATGAAGCTCGCATCCTCTTATGGGTTTACACGCCTCTTTACCTGTTTGCTTTCGGTTGA